>FTKR01813791.1_pt1 | contig 24011 bp, 20 predicted proteins | sample 1658141 | NCBI WGS metagenome assembly FTKR01 (sample SAMEA3914802, study PRJEB12502) | metagenome | biome: forest; material: soil | place: Canada | collected 2010-06-25 | depth 0.1 m | reverse complement strand
TCGGCGGCGATCTCCGCCTCCAGCGTATGCAGGTTGGCGACGTCCAGCCGCAAACAACTGGCCGACCCGCCGGCAGCGCGTATCTCTTCTGCCACGGCTTCCAGCTCCGGCAGTGAGCGGGCGGCGAGGACGACATGCGCCCCCGCCTGTGCCAACGCCGCCGCACAGGCCGCGCCCAGACCCCGACCGGCGCCGGTCACCAGGGCTCGCTTTCCCTCAAGCCGGAATGATGGCGTGGTCGGCAGGGGCATGACTATTCCGCCGCGACCAGAGGCTTGGCGGCGCCACCATAGGGCACATCGCGGTGGCCATAACGGCGGACGCGGATATTGGCTTGTTCACCGTGACCGGCAAAACCTTCCAGTGCGCATAGGCGTGAGCAGTATTCGCCGACCAGGGCCGAGGCCTCATCGGTCAGGATCTTCTGGTAGGTGCAGGTCTTGATGAACTTGCCGACCCACAGGCCGCCGGTATAGCGGGCGGACTTCATGGTCGGCAGGGTGTGGTTGGTGCCGATGACCTTGTCGCCATAGGCGACGTTGGTTCGAGGGCCGAGGAACAGGGCGCCGTAATTGGTCATGTTCTTGAGGAAGTAGTCCGGGTCCTTCGTCATGACCTGGACGTGTTCCGAGGCGATGAAGTCGGCGATCTCGACCATTTCCTCGTCAGACTCGGCCACGATGACCTCGCCATAGACCTCCCATGCCTTGCGGGCGATGACGGCGGTCGGCAGGATCTGCAACAGGCGCTCGACTTCACGGATGGTGTCCTCGGCCAGCTTTTGCGAGGTGGTCAGCAGGATGGAAGGCGAATCCGGACCGTGTTCTGCCTGACCGAGCAGGTCGGTGGCGCACAGCTCGCCATCTACCGTGTCGTCGGCGATGACCAGGGTTTCGGTCGGGCCGGCGAACAGGTCGATGCCGACGCGGCCGAACAACTGGCGCTTGGCTTCGGCGACATAGGCGTTGCCTGGGCCGACCAGCATGTCGACAGGCGCGATGGTCTGGGTACCGAGCGCCATGGCGCCGATGGCCTGGATGCCACCGAAGCAGTAGATTTCATCGGCGCCGGCCATGGCCTGGGCGGCGACGATGGCGGGGGCGGGCTTGCCGGAGAAGGGCGGGGCGGCGGTGACGACGCGCTTGACGCCGGCCACCTTGGCGGTCAGGACCGACATGTGGGCGGAGGCCAGCAGCGGATACTTGCCGCCGGGCACATAGCAGCCGGCGGCGTTCACCGGCACGTTCTTGTGGCCGAGGATGACGCCCGGCAGGGTCTCGACTTCGAGGTCTCTCAGCGAATCCTTCTGGTGCTGTGCGAAGTTACGCACCTGCGCCTGGGCGAATTCGATATCGATGATGTCCTGCTTGCTGAGGGTATCGATGCAGGCGTCGATTTCGCTCTGGGTCAGGCGATAGGACTCGCGGTCCCACTTGTCGAACTTGACGCTGAGGTCGCGCACCGCGTCGTCGCCGCGCGCGGCAATATCCGCCAGAATACCCTCGACCGTGTCGCGCACGGCGCGGTTGTTGTCGCTTTTGGTTTGCGCGTCCATGCCGCGCTTCAGCCAGGTGGCCATGATATTACTCCCTGATAGGTTTTGCCGGTTTATACAAAGGGCGGGGCCGCCCGGACAAACGCGTTTGATCGATAGGTGTCATCGCCATTTCGGCGCACATTTTTGTGCCTGCTCTTCAGGTCTCAGGCCGTAAGGGCGATTTCGGCGAGGGCGCGGCTGACAAGGGTGTCGAGATGACCGTCATGCCGGAAACCAGCACGATCGGCGGCAAAGGTATCTAACGGCGGCTGAGCGGCGAATTGCGATTCCAGCAGCGCGTCAGGTTCGAAACGCACGTTTGCTTTCAAAGCCTTCGCCAGTTCACCCATGGAAAAGCGTAGGGCGGGCAGGGTGACGACGCGTGACTTCGGCATCACATTTGCCTCCATCCGCATGGCGTGACGGAGGTTCTGGCAGACCTGCTCGACGCTCATCGCCCAGATATGCCCGTCGGGTGTGGTCGGACAGGTGAACGCTTCATTGCCCAGTGCAGCATGGAACATATCGCTGATAAAGGCCGATTTCATACCAGACGGCCCCTTGGGGCGCGCCAGGATGCCGGGCAGGCGGACACTGACCGCCTCGATCTCACCGCGACGATGCAGGTCGGCAAGATAGACCTCGCACATCAGCTTATGCGCGCCGTAGGAGAGAAAGGGTTCCAGCGGCATGGCGTCGTCGATATGGGCGGGCGGTGGGGCGGGCAGGACGGCGATGGTCGAGGTGAAGACGATGCGCGGCTTACCCTTGGCGGCCACAGCGTCAAACAGATCGAGCGAGGAATCAATATTGATTCGACGCGACAGGGCCCGATCGCCCTCGGCGGCCCCGCCCGGAATGGTGGCCATATGGATCAGCACATCGACGCCGTCACCGATCGCCCGTGATTGCACGGCCTTGTCCATCAGGTCGCCTTCAATCGGCACAATGCGCGGATCGGTGGGCAGGCCTGATAACTGTCGGTCGAGCAGGATCAGGCGTTCGGGGGCATCATTGGCGAGAATCTGGCGCACAAGGGCACGGCCAACGAAACCGCCGGCGCCGGTGATCAGGATCTTCATGCGTGAACCCCGGCATAGGTTTCGTTCCAGTAGATCATCGGCAGGCCGGCCACAGGTGAACGGAAAACCGGGATGCGATCGCCACGCAGGGAACCCAGATACACGGTCTTGAGGTCCGGCCCGCCGAAGGTCAGCGAGGCCATCCACGGGCAGAGCGTACCATGGGCGGCGGTCATAAGATCGGTCTTCATGTCCCAGTCGCGCCACGCCGCATCTAGCGCCGCATTGGCCTCGACGTTGCCGTCATCAAGCAGGGTGACGACATCGCCTTCCGGTGTAATGGCGATCAGGCGGTCATTGTGGACGAGGGCGCTCCACAGGTTGCCATAGGCGTCGAAGGCAATGCCGTCGCAGAAGCCGCCGATATCGGAAGGGCCGTAGATTTCGCGATGAGTCAGGCGGCCATCATCATGGACGCGATAACGGGTGATGCGGTGCGCGGTTGTCTCCGGCACGTAGAGCCATTTCTCATTGGCGTCGAAGCGCAGTTCGTTGGTGCCGCACAAGCCATCGGCCACGATGCGCGCGCCGTGTTCATCGATGACGGCGATATAGCCGTCGTGGCTCATCATCTGCACATGCTTCGTCCACGGCACCATTTGGGTGGTGACGGTCAGCCAGATGCGGCCTTGGGAATCGCGGGTCACAAAGTTGCACTTGCCGAGCGGTCGACCATCGATATTGTCGAGGATCGTGGTCAGCTTGCCGTCACGCGTCATGCGATCGAGCGTATCGGTGCCGAAATTGGCGATCAGGAAGTCGCCATTGCTGTCGAACGTCATGCCGTTGGGCAGGGAGCCCTGCGCGTTCATGAAACGGTTCTCGAAGGTCGCGGTTTCGGCGGCGATCTCGCGCTTGGGGGCGATGATGGTCTGCGTACCGTCCGGATCGATCCGTACCACGCCGCCACGCGCATCGGCCGACCACAGTGTGCCGTCGCGTTCGGCCAGTAGGCATTCCGGCCGTTGCAACTCCTTGCCGACAAACGAAATTTGCGACCGGTCGACCGACCAGTTGTAGAGAGGATTATCCGGCTTCACTTCACGTATCCCTGTGCTGACTTTGCCGGCAACTTAAACCGCCGGCGTCCGGACAGGCATTTGATTTTATCAATAGCCGGTATCGGCGGGAAGCTACTCGGCCGCCGCGATCAGTTTCGACGCATCCACAAGCGGCTCGCCGCGGGCATGAGCCTGAAGCTCGCCGACCACCCACATCAGCGCCAGGTCGTCACTGGCGGAGGTGTGCCACTGCACCACCTGGGTCACGACAGGCATTTCCACGGGCAGCGGATGGATTTTCAGCGGCAGGGTTCGCGCTGCAATCTCGGCCATACGGCGGTGAACCGTGGCGATTCGGTCGGTGCCGACGATCAGATCCGGCACGGCGGTAAAGGAGGGGGCCAGCATCTCCATGCGGCGGCGAATTTTCAGGTTCTGGAGAAAATATTCTTCCAGCGCCGGCAGGCGCGCCTTGCCGAACTGCACGGCGACATGACCCAGCGCGCAATAGGTTTCGGCATCCAGGGCCGCACCTATCCGGCTGTTTTCATTCCACGCAATAACGACATAGTCGTCCGTGAACAGGGTTTCCTTGGGGTGCTGTTCGGAAACCGCCTGATCGATGGTGATCAGCAGGTCGATTTCCCGGCTTTCCAACTGGGCGATCGGACGGTCGCTGATCGGTGAAATTTCGAAAGTCAGGTTCGGTGCCTGTGCCGAAATCCGTTGCAGCGCGCCGGCGAGCATGACCTGAAGGCTGTAATCCGACATGACGATGGTGAAGTGACGGTCGGAATCGGCGGGAATGAATTCCGGCGTCGTGGTAATGGTTGTCTTGATCTGGAGAAGAACGTTACGAACCGGGATCACAAGGCTTTCGGCGCGCGGTGTCAACACCATCTTCCGGCCGGTATTAATCAGAAGTTCGTCGTCGAAATATTCCCGCAGGCGGCCTAAAGCGCCGCTCATCGCCGATTGCGACAGGCACAGGCGATCCGCCGCTATGGTCACATTGCGTTCGGCCAGCAGCACATCAAGCGCTACCAGCAGGTTCAAATCCAGACGTCCAAAACGCATGGCGCACTCCTCACTTGATATTTTTTATACTTGGCATTTTTTATAATTATTTTTGAAAATCTAGCCTAGTTTTGCCCTGAAAAACAGCTTTTTTCAGGACGCGGACGTCACTGGGATGTCATGCGGTGACTCACCCCTAAGGGGTGTGGGCGTCAATTTTTTTTCAATCAGATGCGATCTGGCAGGCGCGATCGGGGAATCGGGGGATGTTGTGGCGAATCCACGCCATGACGGAATCGACCTCGGCCAGAAGCCCCTCGCCAAGCGGTGTCAGCGCGTAATCGACGCTGATCGGCACCGTAGGGGTCACGGTACGGCTGATCAGCCCATCCTGTTCGAGCTGCCGCATCTGCAAGGTGAATATTCGTTGCGACAACCGGCCTTCGGCGCTCAACTGGCCTGTGACGCGGCGCAGGACGGCGGAGCGCATCGGTCCGCTGCGCAGAACCTGCAACAGCAACATGCTCCAGCGATCACCCAGCCGGGCGAAGATTTCGCGCATGGGATCGCTGCGGGTGTGGCCGTCCTGGCGCATATGGGTGGCGAGGCGGGTCAGGTTTTCGGTCTGCGCCGCGGGGAGTTTCAGGCGCTCAAAATCTGTGTAGTCCATATTTTTATCGCTGAAAAATCCGCAGGTTATATCCTCATAGCGGCTTTTTCCAGCAGTTACAAATTTGTTCCGTCTTATGCCCGGATTGGCCCTGTAGTAATTTCGGCGCCATAAAAGGGAGTAAACCATGACTACCAGCTACGACGTCGTTGTCATTGGCGCCGGCCACAACGGCCTGACCGCCGCGGCCTATCTGGCGAAGGCCGGCAAGAAAGTGCTCGTCCTTGAGCGCAAGGGCTATTACGGCGGCGGGGTGACGACCCGTGAACTGAATACGCCGGGTTACTGGCACGACGAGCATTCCAGCGTCCACATCATGATCCAGGGCAATCCGCTGCTGCGTGAGGATGAACTGGGCCTGTTCGCCAGGTTCGGCCTTGAATATAACTATTCGGACGTGCCGCACGCCACCATCTTTCCGGATCAGTCGACCCTGTTCACCTATCGTGACCTCGACAAGACCTGCGCCAGCATTGCAAAGGTGTCCGAGAAGGATGCGGAATCCTATCGCGCCTTCGCCAAGAAGAGCATGTCGATCCTGCCGATGATCGTGGCCGGACTCTACTCGCCGCCTTTCCCGACGGGGCCGATGACGGCCATGCTCGATTCGTCCGACGAGGGGCGGGAGGTCTTCGACGCCATGAACCGCTCTTCGGTTCAACTGGCCGACGAATTGTTTGAATCCGACAAGATGAAGATCCATCTGGTGCGCCTGGTGTCGGAGAACCTGCAAATGCCCGATGAGCTGGGCACGGGCATGGGCTTCTTCCTGATGCCGGGGATCATCCATACCTACGGCGTGTCCCAGCCGGTCGGTGGATCGGGCAAGCTGTCCGAAGCCCTGGTGCGTTGCCTGGAATATTATGGCGGCGAGGTCCGGGTGAACCAGGAAGTCGCTAAGGTCATCGTGTCCGGCGGGAAGGCTGTCGGCGTCCGCATGGAAGACGGCGAAGAGTTCATGGCGAAGGATTGCGTCATTGGCGCCATCCATCCGCAGAAGTTGCGCCAGTTCGTGGCCGAGACGCCGGAACCCGTGCTGAAACGCGCCGAACGCACGGTCATGGCGCCGTTTTCGATCTGTGCCTCGCACTACGACCTCAAGGAAAACGTCAAATACAAATGCGACCCGGAAGTCGGCAAGGCGACCATGCTTGAATTCATGGGCACCGACAATTTCGGCGAGATGATCGACGACTTCCACGATGTCGCGCGTGGTCGCGTGCCGAAACGCCGTTTGCTGGCCGGTGGTGACGAAAGCATCAACGACAAGACGCGCGTGCCGGCGGGCGCGGGCATGTTCCACTCGATTTCGTTCGCGCCTTATGAACTGCAAGGCAAACCGGCAAGCTACTGGGATGAGTACAAGGAGCAATGGGCGGACGATAACCTCAATACCTATCGCCATTTCATCTCAAACCTGACCTCGGACAACATCATCGCGCGCAGCGTCTATTCGCCGCTCGATCTGGAACGGTCATCGCCCAATTCGATGTTCAAGGGCGACCTGCATGGCGTGGCCCCCTACCTCTTCCAACAGGGCGGGCACCGGCCTACGCCGGACCTGGCGCAATTCGCCGTACCCGGCGTCGAGGCGCTCTATCTCACCGGCCCGTTCATGCATCCCGGCGGCGGGGTTTATGGCGCCGGTCGTGCGACGGCCATCCGTATATTCGATGATCTCGATATCGATTTCGACAAATCGATCAAGGGAACGCCGGTAGACACCCTGACCACCCCGAAAACGGGCGGGATGTTCGGCTGGCTATCCGGCAAGAAGGCAGGCTAACATGATTATCTATGACGGCTCAGACAAGGAACTGATGCGCGTGCGCGCGCTTGAGAGCGACGGCAATATCCTGGTCATCAAGGGCAAGATTTTCGGCGCCATGCCGATGTCGGCCCGATTGACACCGGCCGAGGCCCGCTCAGCGCTCAAACTGCTGACACCCGCTACGGTGTGGTTCCTTATCACATTTCTCTTCCGCGATTTCGGTAAAAAATCTGCGACATAAAAAGCACGCATGGCGGATTTGCGACTTTCGGGCAGCGGGTCAAATAACTGAAAAACAGGCAGGAAATATATATAAAATAAAGAGTTATGGGCGCTATCACCGCCACCAATTTTGCTTATCGACGGAGCGCGTTTGACGGTTTCGCGCCGCCCATGCTCCGCTCCAATACAAGCTCAGCACAAAAACAAAGCTGACATCATGCAGGGAAATAAACAATGACATTCACGACGCGCAAGATGCGCCTTTTCATGACGACCATCATTTGCGGCGCCTTCAGCGGGCTTGTTGCCGCGCCGGTATTTGCACAGTCAGCGCCCGCCGCCAAGCCTTCCGATGAAGTGGTGGAAGTGGTCATTACCGCGCAAAAGCGTACGGAACGTTTGAAAGACGTGACGGTATCGGCATCGGTCGTCGATAATACGACCCTGGCCAAGTCCAATGCCACCGATATTTCCGACCTTAACAATATCGTGCCCTCCGTCCAGCTCAAGGGCTCCTTTAACGGCCGGGTTCCGATGGCGATGCGCGGCGTCTCGACCAGCGCCAACGAAGCCACATTCGGCCTGACATCCGGCGTCGCGGTCTTGATTGACGGTGTGCCGACCTCATCGGATTCCATGGCGGCGAACCAGCTCTCCGATGTCGCCCGCGTCGAGGTGCTCAAAGGGCCGCAATCTACCCTCGGCGGCCGCGCGGCTTCGGCCGGTGTCATCAATATTGTCAGCCGCAAGCCGACCAGGACCTTCACAGCGGACGGATCAGCGACGATCACCGATGACGAGCAGCGCCGCGCCGAGGTTTTTGTGTCGGGACCTTTAAGCGAAAAGGTGCTGGGCAGCCTGTCGGCTTTTGCCGACCATACGCGCTATCCCATGCAGAACCTGGCGACCGGCGATTACACCACGACCGACGGACAGGGCGCCCGCGCCAAGCTGCTGATCTCGCCGACCGACACTTTCGACATCACCCTGATGGCGCGTTACGGTCGGATGGATTCGGCTGGTGACAATTTCGTCTATAATTACCTGACGCCCGGCGCTTCGCTTCTGGGCATTCCGGCGCCATTCATGAGCCAGGACGTCAATGTGCCTGGCTATACGATCGATTTCGACAACACGAAGTACAACTCCGTCAGCGGCTCGTTCTCGCATATCCGTGACAACGACCAGGCGGTCAATCTGGATTGGCGCCTGGGCGACTATACCCTGACCTCGACCACCTCGTCACAGCACGAGACCCAGTATAACCGTCAGGACGTGCCGATCGTCGCCACCTACTTCTTTGATGTGCTGACTGAGGGACATGCGCCGCATTACGGCAACTATCAGGAACTGAACGAGGACATCCAGACGACTTCCCAGGAATTCAAGATTGCCTCGCCGATCAGCGATCCGATCAATTTTGTCGCCGGCTTCTTTTACTCAGACACCAATATCAGCGCGCAGAACAACCGTACCTGGGTGGCCAATCCGCTGATCAACGATGTGACCTCCGATACCAAGACCTACGGGCTCTATGCCCGCGTCAACTGGCAACTGCCGGACGACTGGAAGCTGATCACCGGCCTGCGCGCCAATCAGGACGAGGTCTTCTATTCTATCGATCAGACGGCCAATAACACCGCCGGCGCCTTCTATTCCGAAGGCAGCCGCAAGTCCAATGCCACGGTCGGCGATCTCAGCATCCAGAAGACCTTCAACAAGGATGTGATGGCCTATGCCACCTACGCCAAGGGCTACAAGCCCGGCGCCTATAATACGGCGGCGCAGCTTTTGTCGGACGCTGAGTTGACCCCGACCCTGCCGGAAGATATCGACCATTTCGAAATCGGCACCAAGGGCGCCTATTTCTCACGCCACGTCACCCTGAATGCGGCCATCTTCCATACGCAGTACAAGAACTACCAGATCCAGGTCTTCGATACGGGTGCGGCCTGGCCGGCGCCGCTGATCCTCAGCAATGCCGCCGAGGCCCAGACCGAAGGGCTTGAACTGGACACCGTCTGGAAGGTGAATTCTACCCTCCAGCTCAATTTCAGCGCGGCCTTAATCGACGCCAAGTTCGTCAGCTACACGGGCTCGCCCTGCTACAATTCCCAGACGACGGCGACGGGCTGCATCACCGTCTACGACACGGACGGCACTACCATTCTGAGCCAAGGGCAGGATCTTTCCGGAAAGGCCATGCCAGATGCACCCAAGACCAAGCTGAATGTTGGTTTCGATAAGCTGTTTGAGCCGGCTTCCGGGGCGTTCGACTATGACTTCGCCGGCACCTATAGCTGGCGGAGCAAGGCGAACATGCAGGCCAACCAGAACCCGGAAACAGTGCAGGACGCGTTCGGTATCCTCAACCTGTCGCTGACGGCGCGCAGCAAAACCCATCCCTACAGCCTGACCCTGTTTGTCAACAACGTCACGGACCAGTACTACGTCACCAACCTGGAAGACTTCTTCTCCGGCATCTGGGGCACGGCCAATGCCGTTATTGCCCAACCGGCGCGGGACTCACATCGCTACGTGGGGCTTCGTCTGAATGCCTCTTTCTAGGGGTATCGATACGAACGATCAGAGCTATCGCACAAGGCCGCTTGACCGCGGCCTTGTGTTATGTTCGGTTGGTGGCAGACCGGGAAAAGCCGGCAGTACAGTACAAGACGGGGATGCCATCATGTTCAATATTTTCAATTCGCCTTTCGCCGCCGAAATGTTGTGGGCGGGGCTGGCCATGACCTGCCTGGGCCTGAGCGGCGCGGTGATGCCAGTGCAACTTCGTGAAGACGATCTGGAGACGGCTGATAACCGTATCGAACGGCTTCGATCTCTCAATACGCCGGATCGCTCATAGGCCGCGCGGAATAAATCAGTAAAAAGGAATAGCTATGCTGGGTCGATTGTCACTTGAGGGCAAGGTCGTCATCGTGACAGGTGCGGCCGGTGGTCTGGGGTCTGCCGCCGCACGCCTGATGGCGGCGCGTGGCGCCCGTCTGGTGCTCGCCGATCTGTATTTCGAGGGCGCTCAGGCGCTTTCGCAGCAACTGAGTGCCGATACCCTGCCGGTCGCGGTCGATCTGGGCGATGAACCCTCCATCAAGGCGATGATCGCCGCCACGATCGAACGTTTCGGACGCATTGACGTGCTGCATAACAATGCGGCGGACCAGTCACCTGACCTGGGGCCGCGTGATCTTGATATCCTGAACATGGCGACCGAGGTGTGGGATCGCACGTTCCGCGTCAATGCGCGCGGCACCATGATCGCTTGCCGCGAAGTCCTGCCGTATATGCTGAAGCAGGGGAGCGGCTCGATCATCAACATGGTGTCGTCGCTCGCCCTGCAAGGCCATATCGTTCAGAACGCCTATTCGGCCAGCAAGGCGGCGCTTATCCAGATGACGCGCTCGATCGCCGCATCCTACGGACCGCAGGGCGTTCGATGCAACAGCGTGGCGCCCGGCCTGACCCTGACGCCGCAGGTGGCGAAAGTATTTCCCGATGCGGTTCGGCATCTGGTGGAGAAGGAAACCCTGCGTGACCGGTTGGGGGAACCCGAAGACCTGGCCGAAACCGTGGCGTGGCTGGCCTCAGACGCTGCGCTCAATATGAATGGCCAGTTGATCGTTAGTGACGGGGGCTGCACCACCCATGTGCCCGATATCGCCGGCTACCGTGCCTTGGGTGCAGCTAGCGCACCGAAGTAAGTAGACCCTCTGTGAGTGATGGCGGCTATCGGAAAAAATAATGATGAACAGCCTTGAATGCGCGACGCATTTGCATTGTAAGTGATCGTCACGCGGGACTGAGATGGTGTTCGTTTCGCTGCCCTTCCTGGGCGTTTCCTCCCTGTTAACTGGCCGCGCCGTTGGGCGCGGCTATTTTTTTACCGATACCTTCTGGGTGGCAGCTATCGAAACAACCAATAGCTTGTTACGGTAGAAACCCATGCTCTCCTGATCCTTAGCCGGTTATAAGCGCACCTTACGCGACGGCATTTCGTCGGCGTGGAAAAAAGAGGCGCGCGGATCAGGTGGCGCCCACAGAATGGCCAGTGAACATGCCTAGCGAATTCAACACCCCCGCAGCGCAAAGCGCTTGCGATTTCCACCAGCATCCCCAGCCGGGCAAGATCAGCCTGGCGCCTACCAAGCCGATGGCGACGGCCGAAGACCTCTCCCTGGCCTATTCGCCGGGCGTAGCCTGGCCGTGCCTGCGCATTCAGGAATATCCGGAAACGGCCTATGACTATACGGCCAAGGGCAATATGGTGGCGGTGATTTCCAATGGTACGGCGGTGCTTGGGCTCGGCAATCTGGGCGCGCTGGCCTCAAAGCCGGTGATGGAAGGCAAGGCGGTGCTGTTCAAGCGCTTCGCCGACATCGATTCCTTCGACATAGAAGTGGAGACCCAGGACGCCCAGGAATTCATCACCGTGGTCAAGAACATCACGGTGGGATTTGGTGGCATCAATCTGGAAGATATCAAGGCGCCGGACTGCTATATCATCGAAAAGACCCTGCAAGACCTGGCGGACATTCCAATTTTTCATGACGACCAGCACGGCACAGCGATTATCGCGGCGGCTGGCCTGCTGAATGCGCTGGAGATCACTGGCAAGCAGATCGAGGATATCCGGCTGGTGCTGTGCGGGGCCGGGGCGGCCGGCCTGTCGTCGCTCAGTCTTGTGAAGGCGCTGGGCGTGCGCCATGAAAATACGGCTGTTGTTGATAGCCGAGGTGTGGTCTGGCGCGGGCGCGAAGGTGTCGATCAATGGAAGGCGGAACATGCCACGGATACGCCGCACCGCACCCTCAGCGAGGCGATCGTGGGCGCCGATGTTTTCTTCGGTCTGTCCGGCAAGGGCGTTTTGACGAAGGAGATGGTGGCCAGCATGGCCGATAATCCGATCATCTTCGCCATGGCCAATCCGGACCCGGAGATCACGCCGGAAGAGGTCGCGGCGGTGCGCTCTGACGCCATCGTCGCGACCGGCCGGTCGGACTATCCGAACCAGGTCAATAATGTACTTGGCTTTCCCTATATTTTCCGTGGCGCGCTCGATGTCCGCGCCCGCTGCGTGAACCACGAAATGAAACTGGCCGCCGTTCATGCCATCGCCCAACTGGCGCGGGAAGTCGTGCCCAATGCGGTGGCTCTTGCCCACGGTCAGACGCGCATGACCTTTGGCCGCGACTACATCATTCCGTCTACCTTCGATCCGCGCCTGATTTCGTATGTGCCGCCTTTCGTGGCGCAGGCCGCCATGGATTCCGGCGTGGCCCGCAAGCCGATCACCGATATGGATGCCTATCGCCGGACCTTGCAGGGCCGTCTGGCCGCTGAGCCTCCCGCACACGCGTCAGCCGCACCTCTGGCCGTTGTCGAACCGGTCTAATACCCCTCCGGTATTCGTGCGGATGTCCGGACGATAAGTTGGCCTGGCACGATGATATGCTCTATCGGCGTGTCGGCCTGTTCCATGACCCTACCCAGTAAGGCCATGGTACTGGCCGCCAGTTGCACCGCTGGTTGCGAATAGGTGGTCAGGGAAAAGCTGGGCCAGGCCGAAAGCCCGGTATCGTCAAAGCCGACGATGGATATATCCTGCCCAATCCTCAGACCGAACTCATGGCGGGCCACCTCCATGGCGGCCATGGCCATCTGGTCATTGACGCAGAACAGGGCGTCCGGCGGTGTTTTCGAACTCAGCAGGTTTCGGGCGGCGGCCATGCCGCTTTCGGGCCGGTAGTTGCTGACGGCGCGGACGGGCTGCGGCAGGCCGTGGTCGTTGAAGAAGCTGTTGAAACCGGCCTCGCGTTCGCTTGAAGTCGAACTGCTTTCTACCCCTGAAATGAAACCGTAGCGTTCATGGCCGCCGGCATGCAGGAAGGCGGCTATGCTTTCGCCGCCCTTGCGGTTGTCGCCGGCCACGCTGGCGATGGCGCTCTCCGGGTCGATATTATTGACCATCACGACGGGCACGCCGGCTTCGCGGCATTCCTGGGCGAGCGGGGAGGAGAGGCTGGTCGAGGCCAGGATCAGGGCGTCGACGCGGTAACGTAAAAGCTCGTCCAGTGCCGGATCGAAATTGGTATCGCCATGCGTGACGAACAGCAGGATGCGATAGCCGGCCTGGCGCAGGGCCTCGGACAGCTTCTCTATGATGGGCGGATAGAACTGGTTGTCGAGGTGGGTGACCGCCAGGCCGACGATATAGGAACGGCGTGTCTTTAGCGAACTGGCCATGTGGCTGGGGCGGTATTTCAGTTGCTGCGCCGCCTCCAGAACCTTGAACCGCGTGCCTTCCGAGACGCTGGCGCCCACGGTGAAGGTGCGTGAGACCGCCGATTGCGATACGCCGGCGAGACGCGCCACATCATAGGCGGTCGCCGGTCTGCCCTGACGACGGCTGGCGATGGTGGGATCTTTTGTATCAGCCATGGTTTCAGCGTGACTCGTTTCTGGCCTGATATAAACGCACAATGACGCGATAGCAGCTATGAATAATATCAATGGTATGCATTGCATATTCCGCGTTGCATTCGGATGCAAATGAATTAGCCTGCAAGCACAGATAAAGACTGACCGCTTTCGTGCGGCGACGTGCGTATGCCTGAGGCGCTTAAGCGTCCGTAATAAAATGATCCAAACAGGTAACGAGGAAAAGGGAAACAGGATGAGCAAATGTAAAATATTGGCTGGCACGGCGCTGACTCTTGTATTGGCTACCGCAACCCATGCGCAGACAGCCGGAACAGCTTCCGCGTCACTCGCGCCAGATAATACTGGTGTGCAGGAGGTGATCGTAACAGCCGAACGCCACTCGACGAAGATAGACCGTACGCCGATCGCCATTACGGCCGTCTCAGGCGACGAAGCGCGCAAAAAGGGATTGAATACGGTGGCCGATGTCCTGGCCCAGACCCCGGCCGTCGTCATCCAGAACAGCACCAAGGGGCAGGCGGTTTTTATTCGCGGCATCGGCTCCACGGGCGACGCGCAGGAAGGCGGCGATCCGGCCGTCAATCTCAATATCGATGGCGTTTATGAACAGCAGGCCATCATTCCGCTGGCCAGTTCGCTGGACGTCAACCGCGTCGAAGTCCTGAGAGGACCACAGGGCACGCTCTATGGCCGCAATTCAAACGCCGGCTCAATCAATATCATTACCAATGACCCGAACCGCAGTTCGGTTTCGGGCTTCGTGAATGTCGATGTCGGCAACTTCGACTCCAAGCGCATCGAGACGGCGGTCAATGTACCTCTGACCGACAAGATGGCGGCGCGCTTCGCCATCGTCGGCAACCAGCATGATGGCTATTACAGCAATGGTGGCGGTTCGGCCGATGGTTACGCTGCCCGCGCCAAGCTGAAAGCCTGGGCGACCGACAGACTGACCGTGACGCTTTCGGGCCTCTATTCACGCGAAATCGGCAATCCGGCTTCGACCGTGCCGGCGCCGCTGAATAGCAGCGATCCCTACAATACCACCTATCCGGCCTATGACGGCACGAACGGCAATCCGTATTTCCCGCCCCTTTCGAGCGGCGCCACGGTCATGCCGCATGGCGTTCAGGATGTGAAATTCTCGCAGGTGAACGCACAGATCGATTATGATTTCGATTTTGCCACGCTGACAATCCTGCCGGCCTTTTCCCACACCTACCAATATTCCGATACCGCGCTTCTGCCGTTCGGGGCGTCGGCGCAGGAAACAAGCGAGGATGCACGGTCGCTCGAAGCGCGGCTGGCCTCCAGCCCGACGAGCCGGATAACCTGGGTGGCCGGCCTTTATGTTTATAGCGCCGACGATCACCGAAACCCGTTCCCCGAAGAGACGCTGGATTTTGTGCACGCGACCGTGATCCTGCCGGCCAATCAGGCGATCCGCTACAGTTCGCGCTCCTATGCCGCCTTCGGCCAGGTCACGGTGCCGGTCACGGACAAGCTTCGGCTGACCGGCGGGGCGCGCTTTACGCACGATCAGAAAGAGACGGCCTTCGGCTATTTCACCACACAGACCGACAGCACCGCCGGGCCTGTCTACGACAACGCCTATAGCCGCTCGACCTACAAGGGCGGCGTGCAGTACGACGTCACGAGCGGCACCATGCTCTATGGCCAGGTCAGCACGGGCTTCAAGGCCGGAGGCGTGAATCCGAACGGTTCCAGCTATGATCCGGAAGAAATCACCGCCTACGAGGCTGGCTTGAAGACACGCTTTTTCAGCAACAAGGTTCACCTCAACCTAAGCGCCTACAACTATGTCTATGACGGCTATCAGGCCCGCGTGAATGCGCCGGACTGCTCGGATGCGACCGGCTTCAGCCAGCAGACGATCAATGCCGCCAACCTGAAAAACTATGGTGGTGAGGCTGAGATCAATGCGGCACCTACACGTCATGACCGCTTCTATGCCTCAGCCGCCTATCTGCACGCCGAAGGCCGGTTCCAGTATGACAACGGGACGTGCAGCGCCGGGGTCATCACCCATGACTATCTCGATATTACGGGTTCGCCGCCCAATTCACCGAAGTGGTCCGGCCTGATCGGTTACGAACACCGCTTCGATATGGCGCGCGGATCGTCCTTGAGCGCCCGTATCGATATGCGCTGGTCCGGCGCCTACGATACCTCCATCGATGATAGTGAATATGACCATCAGGACAAGTTCACGCGCACCGATGCGACGTTTGTCTATGCGCTGCCCGGCGACAAGATCAGTGTCCGGGCCTATGTCCGCAACATAGAAGACAAGGTGCAGAAGCTCTTTACCCTGGCGCCGCCGATCCCGTTCGCCGCCCTGGAGCTTTCAGACCCGCGCACCTACGGCGTTTCGCTGATGGTGCAATATTAGGCTGATTTGAGATGTCGCTACCCCCTGCGACCTCCCCAATGAAGCATGGTTCTTCATACAGGAACCATGCTTCATTTTTCTAGCTCTTCCCTTGCGGAACACAAAAACACAAACTGAAACAAGGAGATAATGATATGAAAACATCCATGCGGCGCCTCGCGCCGGCTTTCAGTCTTATGGCTTCGATGGGACTGCTGATGACAGCCCATACGGCACAGGCCCAAGCATCGGCCGATTGTGATCGGGCCTGTATGACAGAGATCGTCGATGGCCTGGTGGAATCGATGGTGAAGCACGATCCGGATCATCTGCCGCTCGCCACCGTTTACCAGGCGACTGAAAATTCACACCCCGCCGCCCTGGGCATGATGACGATGTGGCGGACCATCACCAGGGCGGGTAAGCCTGATTTCCTGGCGATCGATGTGCCCGCTGGTCAGGCTTACCTTGAGACACAGGTCAGCGAAGGCAGTGATCTGTCCGTCCTGTGGGGCCGCATCAAGGTAGTGGATCGCAAGATCACCGAGCTGGAACTGTTCGTCAATCGCTCTCGCGGCGATCACGGCTTCTCCTTTTCAGCCGACAAGCTGCCGGAAAATCTGAAAAGCTGGATGAATCCGCCGGCCAGCCGCCAGAAGGCCAGCCGCGCCGAACTGGAAGCGCTCAGCCAGGCCGTGTTTGCGACGAACAGCACCTATACGATCGACCTGGGTGAAAAATGCTCATTCATCGAAGCTGGCTCTCATGTGGTCGATCCGGGCCTGGATGATGTGCCGCCGCCCACAGCACCTGCCGGATCGCCGGCCAGGGACTCGAATGCACCGCTCGGCTGCATCTTCCCGCCCAACCACCCGACCGATCCGAAGGCGCGCGAGATCGTTATCGACGAGGACCTCGGCATTGTGGTGGATGCGGCGATCGTTCCCGGAACTGTGTTTCCCTATCCCTTCTATGGGCATATGCTGTCGGCCTTTATTCCGAACGAAATGGCGGAACCTGGTGTTGCACAGCAAGCATGGTTCGAGCGCAAAGTGGCGCAGGGCAAAGGACCGCTACTGAAACCTGCGGCGGCCACCGGCGATGCCATGCACGTGCTGCAGGTCTACGACGGAAAGCTACAGGGACTGCAAATCAACGTCCACGTGGGTGGCCCGGATATGAAGTCCGGATGGACAAACCCATAAGATCAAATTTGCAGGTCAACGGTTTAAGGCGCATGTCTCGGTCTAAGATCTAGGCATGTGTGCCCTTCCTCTCCGCCTAATTCCTATTGCGTTCCGCGAAATGACCTCTGCGAAAGATAAAGTAGTGCGATGCCGTTGGTTGTGCCCCCCCGCAATCAAAATCTTAATAAGATAAATCAAAGAGATAGCCGCCTTCCGAGGCGAATTTTCTGCGTCCAAAATGCACCGACAGCTACATTACGTTCAATATCGTAATTTAATGCCTTAAGCGGCGATGTAGAGGGTGTGAAAGCCCTTCGGCTGTCGATCAGCGGGCCCAGAAAGCCTGCCAGCGTCTTACCTGTGCCAGTCGGCGCCGTCAGCAGGCTCGACTGGCCTGTCTGATAGCGGGCGACCATCTCGCGCTGGTGCGGCAGGATTTTCCAACCCTGCTGGTCGAACCATTGTCGAAATGCGGTGGGAATCTCAGCCATGCGGCAACTGTATCTTGGTCCAAAATAAAGACGAAAGGTGGAAATGCACCCGAGAGACTGGATAGAGGTGAGGCCGCAAGGCGTCTGGTGCAAGGCCGGTGATTTTTATATCGACCCGATGCAGCCGGTGGAGCGGGCGGTGGTCACACACGGCCATGCCGATCATGCGCGCCCGTTACGGCGACGCTCACGCGGGCGTGGAGCAGCCGCTGGCCTAGGCGAGACGGTTGAGATTGGTGATGTACGGGTGAGCCTGTATCCCGCCGGGCACATTCTGGGCTCGGCGCAGGCGCGGCTGGAATATGCTGGCTCCAGCATCGTCTTTTCCGGTGATTACAAGCGCCGGCCGGACCCGATCTGTGTGCCGTTCGAACCGGTGCCGTGCGATGTTTTCGTCACCGAAGCGACTTTCGCCCTGCCGGTCTTTCGTCACCCACCGCTGGAGGACGAGATCGCCAAGCTGCTGGCCTCGCTCATGCAATTCCCGGAGCGCTGTCACTTGGTCGGCGTCTATGCGCTCGGCAAATGCCAGCGGATGATCTGCGCCCTGCGCGCTGCCGGATGCACCGAAACGATATATCTGCACGGCGCCATGGTCCGGCTTTGCAAGCTTTACAAAAGCTTCGGCATTGCACTCGGCCCGTTAGAGCTGGTGACGCCGGAAAACGCCAACGCTCTTGCCGGCAGGATCGTGCTGTGCCCGCCGTCGGCTTTACAGGATCGCTCGTCGCGCAAGCTACCGAGTGTGGTGATGGCGGCTGCATCGGGTTGGATGCGTATTCGCGCGCGGGCCAAACAAAAAGGCGTGGAACTGCCGCTAGTCGTTTCTGATCACGCCAACTGGGACCAATTGACGCAAACCATGGTCGATGTCAGCGCACCAGAGGTCTGGGTGACGCACGGTCGTGATGACGCGCTGGTCTATTACGCGCAGCAGCACGGCTTCAAGGCGCAGGCCCTGCATCTGCTCGGCTATGAGGATGACAGCGAATGAGGGATTTTTCGCGCCTGTTGGAGTGGCTCTACTACGAGCCGGCGACCTCCGGCAAGGAACGGCTGCTGCTGGATTATTTCCGGACGACGTCGGACCCGGATCGCGGCTACGCCGTGGCCATTATTGGCGGCACCTTGAGCCTGCCCAATTTCAGGCGCGGCAGGGTGCTGGACCTGATCCGGGCGCGCACGGATCCGCAACTTCTGGCCATGAGCCATGACTATGTAGGCGAATTGTCCGAAACCGTGGCGCACCTGTGGCCCGCTCCCGCCATTCCGCCCAATGATCCGGAATTGTCGCCACTGCATGTAGTCGTCCATGGCCTGCGTCATACGCTCAAGGCGCAACTGCCGGACTATGTGGCCGGCCTGCTTGACCGGATGACCTCGCCTGAGCGCTGGGCCTTGCTGAAGATCGGCGCCGGCGCCTTGCGCATTGGGGTGTCGGCGCGCCTGCTCAAGCAGGTGCTGGCCAAATATGGCGGGCAATTTGTGGAACAGGTCGAAACCCTGTGGCATGGCGTCGATCCGCCTTACGAAGACCTGTTCGCCTGACTGGAAGGCCGCGCCCTGTTCACCCGCACCGGCGACGACATCAGCGGCAGTTTCCCCGATGCACTGGAGCACCTCAATTTCCACGCTGTGCTCGATGGTGAACTGCTGGTTCAGCGCGGGATTGAACTGGGTACTTTCAACGATTTGCAACAACGGCTTGGCCGCAAATCGCCATCCGCCAAGCTAATGGCTGAATATCCCGCAGCGATGGTCGTCTATGATGTGCTGATGCTGGAAGGCGAGGATGTGCGGCCGCTGCCTTACGAAAAGCGCCGCGAACTGTTGCAGGCGGCACTCGACAAATATCAGTCAGTCGGTATCAGTCTTTCGCCGCAGATCCCCTGGGATGAATTCGCGCAATTGGAAGAGGCGCGCGCCAGTGTCGATAACCTTTCAGTTATCGAAGGCCTGATGCTGAAGCGCCGTGACAGCACCTATATCGCCGGCCGACCGACAGGGCCGTGGTACAAGTGGAAGATCAACCCTAAGCTGGTCGATGTTGTGCTGATGTATGCCCAGCGCGGTTCCGGCCGGCGGTCAAGCTTCTATTCCGATTTTACCTTCGGTTTGTGGCGTGAAGGTGAACTTCTTCCGATCGGCAAGGCCTATTTCGGCTTTACCGATGCGGAGCTTGTGGAACTCGATAAATGGGTACGGCACAACACGTTGAAAACATTCGGCCCTGTGCGCGAGGTCAAGAAAGAGCTGGTATTCGAGGTTGCTTTCGACGCCGTTCATCGCTCGACCCGCCACAAGTCTGGCTTCGCCCTGCGTTTCCCGCGCATCAGCCGCATTCGTTGGGACAAGCCGGCCAGTGAGGCCGACCATATGGCAGCCCTCGAATAATTGATAAACCAGCCACTCTCAGGGCTTACGGCGTCTTAATACATTTGATTCAGCCGTATTTTTTGTCGCGGAAGGTCTTGTAGAATTCCGGATCATGTTGTCGCCGGCCAATGAAGTTTCCCAACTCCACGAAGACAGGCATGAAAAGCCCGCATTTGATGCGGGCCTTTCATCATTGGATTTTTACAATTGCCAGCGCAGTGAAGATATGTGCACCACGAAATACATTTACCTCCGAAGGCAGGGCAGACCGGCGATGAAACCAAAACCTGTTTTCGAAAACGCGGAAGCTTATCTGGCGGCCATCATTGACTCGTCGGATGACGCCATTGTCGCCAAGACGCTCGATGGTGTGATCACTGCGTGGAACAGATCCGCTCAACGGATATTCGGCTTCACGCCTGAGGAGGCCGTGGGGCAGCATATCTCCATTATAATACCTGAAGACCGCCAGGACGAAGAATTTGTCATCCTTGGAAAGGTGAAGGCGGGCCAGCGTGTTGATCATTTTGAGACCATCCGCCGGGCCAAGGATGGCACGCTTGTGGATATTTCGCTGACCGTCTCGCCGATCCGCGACGATGATGGCCGGATTATCGGCGCCTCAAAGGTGGCAAGGGATATCCGTATCGTCAAGGAAGCCGAACGTCAAAGTGCCTATCTGGCGGCCATCGTGGATTCATCCGATGATGCCATTATCAGCAAGAACCTCGATGGCATGATCACATCCTGGAACCAAGGCGCAGAGCGTATTTTTGGTTACACGCCCGATGAGGCGGTCGGTAAACACATTACCTTGATTGTTCCGCCGAATCTGATCGATGAAGAATACGCTATCCTCGCTCGCGTCAAATTCGGTGAACGTATCGATCATTTCGAAACCTTGCGGCGCGCCAGGAACGGCGATCTTCTCGATATCTCGCTTACCGTATCGCCGATCAGGGATGGTTCGGGCCGAATCGTGGGCGCCTCCAAGGTGGCGCGAAATATCACAGAACAGAAACGTGCCGTTAAAGAGCTGGCCGAGACCAATCAACGCAAGGACGAGTTTCTGGCAAATATGAGCCATGAATTGCGTACGCCGCTCAATGCCATCATTGGCTTGACTCATCTTGTCACCAGGACAGAAACCCTTACGCCCAAAGGACAGCAGTTTCTCACCATGATCGGGCAGAGCAGCGACAATCTTTTGTCACTGATCAATGACTTGCTTGACTTCTCCAAGGCGGAGGCAGGCTCCTTCCAGTTCGAAAATATCGAGTTTAATTTGCCGGAACTGATCGAGCGGACCGTCGTTTTGCAGGACGCGATCGTTCGCGCAAAGAGCCTTGATCTAAAGGTCAGCTATATCGGTGATTTATGCGATCGTTATGTCGGCGATCCCTTGCGCATACAGCAGATATTGACGAACCTTCTGGCAAACGCGATCAAGTTTACCGAGAAGGGCGGCATTGAAATCCGGGTCGCTCTGAAGTCCGAAGAAGCCGGTCAGTCCAGACTCGCGTTTGAAGTCTCCGACACGGGGATCGGTATTCCCACTGATAAATTGCCACTTGTTTTTGATAAGTTTATCCAGGCAGACGCCTCGACGGCACGCACTCATGGCGGATCAGGATTGGGGTTGTCAATTTGCCGGGCCCTGGCTGAGGCAATGAACGGATGTATCTCGGTGGTAAGTTCCCATGGGCTTGGTTCTACCTTCACAGTCGAGATCGTGCTGACAAACAGTCCTGATGCGCAACGCATTACAGCGCAGGCAGATGCACAAAAACGCAATGTATTGGTCGTGGAAGACTTCGAGCCGAACATAATGGTCCTTGCCGGTATGCTGGATACCTGGGGTTATAGCTATGATTTGGCCCGTAACGGTATGGAGGCTCTTCGGCGAGCGGAGCGCGGCATGTACGACGTCATTCTGATGGACGTGCAAATGCCGGGCATGGATGGCTTCGAATGTACGCGTAGCATTCGCAAGTATGAGGCAAAAACGGGCAAGCCGCGAACGCCGATTGTCGCCATAACGGCGCATGTATACGAAAAAGATAGAGCGCAGTGTCTCGCGGCCGGAATGGATGGTTTCATCCCTAAACCACTTAATCCAGACTATGTCGAAAGACTTTTGTCGCAATTTTTTTCGGTTGAAGTTTAGGGTTATTGCTCGTTAATGCATTGAACGGGAATGAAAAGTGTCGTTTTCCGGGGCTTGGGCCTTCCAACACCAGTTCATGAATATTTGTCTTACTTATTTTTTATAAGGTTGGGCGCGCATCGCATTTACAGCTTATGGGCGCAGCCGCATTTTTACGGCGCGGGTTTCTTATGCACCATCATCGTCTGCACCCCGCTTAATCGCAAGACACCGACCAGCCTTCCTTTGGCCGCCTGACTCGCTCAAGGAGACGACCGATGGCAAAGCACCCGAAGCCGGCCATGCATGTGCCGGGCTTTTCGTCTGAAACGCTGGCCGTGCAAGCGGAACTTAGCGAGAACGTGAAATCGATCAAGACCTTTAAATTGGGCGCCTTAAGCGTCGACATCTGCCCTGGGCGCGACACCATCTGGGTGATCGTTCGGCGGCCAGGCAAGGGCGGCATTGTGCTGCGGACCAATCCCTGGCCGGGGCCCTACAGGTTGAAAGCGCGCAAAATCGGTAAAACGCGAGGCGAATGGGGGGTGAAAACCAGCGCCGGTGACTGGATAATCGAGGTCGCTGTGCTTGAAAAGGCAGTGCTGCGCGTAAAGATGACATTGAAGCCGGCGACCGACCTCTTGCTGGCCTTTAGCCCACGCGATTTGTATGTCCTGGATGACAAGGATGATCCCACCCAGGCTGTGGGCGAAGTCGAAGCAGCGCAACGGGGTGTGAACGGAGGCATATGCTATTTCTGCGTGAAACAACCGTTGTTTGGCAGCGTTCTCTATGCCCAAAATCTGACTGCGCTCAATCCCTATTTCCAGGCTACGAAGTCGAAACCGGATGGTGTGGTTGGCGGGAGATGGCCGTCGCTTGGTTATCAGCCGCCGACGTCACCCCTGGGGTACGCGCCGCCTGAGTCGCCCTTGCCGGCCGGCGAAGAAGTCCTGCTCTCGGACGCGCTTATTACTTTTAATGAGTTCTGCGGCTCCGATGAAATACAAAGTGCAAAATTATTCGTCGACATGCTCGCCAGGATCTATCCCTATCTCGATAAGCCTGAAGTCAAGTTTCATGACTGGATCGACCGCTCAAGGCGGACGATCAAGGACCTGACCGACGCGCCGCAGGCCAGCCTTGAGCATTTTGGACATAAATACCTCCATCCTTACACGGATGCCGAATATCCCGACAGCATGGTTCAGATGTCGGTGCTGGCGTCATTGCGCGAATGGGAGATGGCGCAAAATAAGACTGAACCTCTGTCCAAAGATCTTGGCGCCGGTATGGGCCGGTTTTTTGACAAGGATATTGGCACGATACGCCGTTACCTGCCGAACGTTGGCGATGACAAGGACGCCGATGTGGTGGACTCGTGGTATCTGTTCCATCCTTTGATGAATCTGGCGCGGTTGGCCAAGGCGGGCGATGCCGGCGCTGAGAAATTGTTTCGCGGTTCGCTCGATTACACCGTCATGTCGGCGCGGCATTTTAAGTATGTCTGGCCAATTCAGTTCAATATTACTGACTTCTCCGTGGTAACCGCAGCCCGCAGCCCGCAGGGCAGGGGGCAGACCGACGCCGGCGGGCTGTACGCCTATGTCATGTTGCTGGCGCATGAGCTGACAAAAGACGATACCTATCTGGAGGAGGC
>FTKR01000164.1_pt1 | contig 25213 bp, 15 predicted proteins | sample 1658141 | NCBI WGS metagenome assembly FTKR01 (sample SAMEA3914802, study PRJEB12502) | metagenome | biome: forest; material: soil | place: Canada | collected 2010-06-25 | depth 0.1 m | reverse complement strand
GCCGGTGATGGTCGAGGCGCCATAGGGCGAGCCGCCGGTGACTTCATCAAGCGTCATCTGGCCGGCATGGCCGTAATCGAGGCCGACCACGGTCATGCCGAAGTGCAGAAGCGAGGTGATGATCGAGAACAGGGTGGTTTCCTGGCCGCCGTGCTGGGTCGCGGTCGAGGTAAAGGCGCCACCGACCTTGCCATGCAGGGCGCCGCGCGCCCACAGACCGCCGGCTTGGTCGAGGAAGGCTGCCATTTGTGAGGCAAGGCGACCGAAGCGTGTGCCAACCCCGACAATGATGGCGTCATAGTTTTCCAGATCGGAGATGGTGGCGATGGGGGCTTCCTGGTCGAGCTTGAAGTGCGCGGCCTTGGCGACTTCCAGCGGCGCGGTTTCCGGCACGCGCTTGATATCGACCTGCGCGCCGGCTTCGCGAGCGCCTTCGGCCACGGCCTTCGCCATGGTTTCGATATGACCGTAGGAGGAATAATAAAGAACGAGAACCTTAGCCATTTGAGTAATCCTTGTTACTGAGTTGGGAGGAGGGGAGGAAAGAAATTAAGCAATCACGCCCATGCGGCCGGCGTAGTAGTCGCGGACGGCACGTTCGAGTTCATCGATGGTGTTCATGACGAACGGGCCGTGACGGACAATCGGCGCATCGAGCGGATCGCCGCCGACGAGCAGGACTTCGCTGTCCTGATCGCTGGTAAGGGTGACGGTATCGCCTGTGCCGAAGCGGATCAGTTCGCCGGGTTCGGTGGTCTGGTCATCGATCATGGCCAGGCCGGTCATGGTATAGAGCGCGAGTTCACGAGCATCGGTTTCGAGGGTGATCGAACCGCCGGCCGTGAGTGAGGCATGGATCACGACGGGTGAACCGTGGCTGGTAAGCGGCCCCGTGACGTCATTGACACGGCCGGCGACGATACGCGCCGAGGCCTTGTCACCTTCGACAAGCGGGATATCGCTGGCCAGGAAATGATGATAGGACGGGTCATCATGCTTCCTGCCTTTCGGCATGTTGAGCCACAGTTGGATGCCGTGATTGCGGCCGCCAGTGCGCTGGATTTCGGCGTCCGGGCCTTCATCATGAATGATGCCGCGGCCGGCACGCATCCACTGGACTTCACCGGGTTGCATGACGCTCATATTGCCCAGGCTATCCTTGTGGATGCTACGGCCTTCGAGCAGCAGAGTCAGAGTTTCGATGCCGGCGTGCGGATGGGCTGAGGCGCCCTTGGCCTCGCCAGGCAGGAATTCGATCGGACCGAAATGATCAAGGAAGATGAACGGGCCAACCCCTTCATAGCCTTTTGACGGGATGGCGCGGCGGACTTCGAAGCCGTCGCCTTCCAGGGTACGGAAAGCGGTGTGGGTGCTGATGATCGCGCGATCTTTGTGAGCGGTCAGGGTCGTCATGGTCACAATCTCCTGAAAGAATTTGAGGCGGCCAAATTTGAGGCAATTTGTGCCGTCGATGTGTGACCTTGTACGCCTTGCATGTTGTTCGGAAAATCCGTATAATATTGAACAAACTTTTCGGATAATTTGAAATGTCAAATCCTGGCACACCCACGCTAGACCAGTTGCAGGTTCTGCTATGCGTCGTTGAAACCGGCAGTTTCGCGGCGGCAGCGCGCCGTCTGAACCGCGCCACCTCGGCGATTACCTACGCCATCGATAATCTCGAATTCCAGCTTGGGCTGTCCCTGTTCGACCGCGTCGGCACGCGCAAGCCTGAACTGACCGAGGCGGGACGGGCGGTGCTGGCGGAGGCGCGCACCGTGACGCACGGCGTCGATATCCTGCGGGCGCGTGTCAAGAGTCTGGTCGAAGGGCTGGAAGCCGAGGTGTCCGTAGCGGTCGATGTCATGCTGCCGACGGCGCGACTGGTCGACGCCTTGCAGGCTTTCCAGACGGCTTTTCCCACCATTCCCCTGCGCCTGCATGTCGAGGCATTGGGCGGCATCACCCAGCTTGTCGTGGAAAAGGTGGCGATCATCGGCATTAGCGGCCCGCTCAATACTTCGGTCGAGGGACTGGATCGCCGCCACATCGGCGCGGTCAGGCTGGTGCCGGTGGCTGCGCCCTTCCATCCGCTGGCCCATACCGGCCGAAAAGCACCGGGCGAAGCGCGCAACCATATCCAGCTTGTGCTCACTGACCGGTCTCCGTTGACCGCCGGGCAGGATTTCGGCGTGATCGGCGTCAAGACCTGGCGGCTGGCCGATCTCGGCTCGAAACATGCCTTGCTGCTGGCCGGGGTCGGCTGGGGTTCCATGCCGGAGTTCATGGTGCGCGGCGATCTGGAGGCGGGGCGTCTGGTGGCGCTCAACCTGCCGGACTGGCCGGTCAACGAATACGATATGCACGCCATCTATCGCACCGACACGCCGCCCGGACCGGCGGCGCAATGGCTGATAGAGCGCTTTGCAGCTCAGGTTTAGCGATATGTTTCAAATGGTTGTGTTAGCGCTATCAGTGGTTTGCCGGCTATCACGGTCCATGACTGCAATTTGAAGTGACAAATAAAATTTGATTAATTAAATTAAGGGTATAACGAACGATAAAAAAAATCGGGGAGAAGACAGATGCGGCATATACCAGGTGTAAGCCTGACCTACTCACTGGTGGAAACCTTAGGTCAGGCCATCGTTGTCGGTGAGTATGAAGCGAGCGGTTTCCCGACCGAAGCCGAGCTATGTGTCGCCCATGGCGCCAGCCGCACGGTGGCTCGTGAAGCCGTCAAAATGCTGACCGCCAAGGGACTTTTAACCTCGAGACCGCGCCAGGGCACCCGCGTCGAGGCGGTGAGCCACTGGAACCTGCTCGATCCCGACGTAACGCGCTGGATGACCGAGCGGCCCTATTCGCACAAGATATACCGTGACCTGTCGGAGGTGCGGCTGGCCATTGAGCCGATCGCGGCGTCGCTGGCGGCAAAGCGCGCCACGAGGGCTGATATAAAGGCCATGCGCGCCGGCCTGAACGGGATGCGCGACGATTGCGATCACCATGACCTGGCATTGCTGGCCGATATCGATTTCCATGTCGCCATTCTTCAGGCGTCCGGCAATCCGTTCATTATCCAGCTCAAGGAATTGATCCATACGGCCCTGACCATATCCATCGGTCTGACCAATCGCATTGCCGGGCACACGGCCAGTATATCGTCGCATGAGGCGGTGCTGATCGCCATCGAAGCTCGCCAGCCCGAAGTGGCGGAACGCGCGATGCGGGCGATTATCTCGGAATCGCTGATGCTGGTGGATTCCCTTCAGCCGGAAGGCGCGGCGGAATAACTCAGGCCGCCTTCACTGTGCCGATGAACTCCACGGGGCGGCCGAGCAGATAGCCCTGAGCTTCCTCGCAGCCTTCCTCACGCAGCAGGCCAAGTTGCGCCTCGGTTTCGACGCCCTCCGCCAGCACCGGTATATCCAGTGACTTGCCGAGCGCCAGGATGGCCCGGACGATGGCGCGCGCCTGGGCGCTTTTATCGGCCTCCATCAGGAAGGACCGGTCGATCTTGATCTTGTCGAACGGGAAGGAGTTGAGCGTGTCGAGCGAGGCATAGCCCGTACCGAAATCGTCGATGGCAATGGTGACGCCCAGCGCCTTGATCTGGCGCAGCAGATGCAGGGCACGGACCTTGTCGCCGATGATGGTCGATTCGGTGATTTCCAGTTCGAGGCGTGATGGGGAGAGGCCGGTTTCGATCAGTATCTCCTGGACCGTTTCGATCAATCCGATCTCATTAAGCTGGACCGGTGACAGGTTGACGGCGATCTTGAGATCATTATTCCAGCTCACCGCTTCACGACAGGCCGTACGCAATACCCAGGCGCCGATCTCGACGATGGCGCCGCTGTCTTCGGCAATTGAAATGAAATCGATCGGCGAAATGAAGCCGCGCACCGGATGCTTCCAGCGGATCAGCGCCTCATAGCCGGTGATTTCATCCGTCACGACCGATTGCTGGACCTGATAGAACAGGCGGAATTCATCGTCCTTCAGGGCGCGCATCAGATCCTTGGCGATGGCATTGCGCTCGCGCGCGGACTCGTCCATGGCGGCGTCGTAGTAGCACAGGGCGCGACCGGTAATGGTCTTGGCGCGTTGCATGGCCATGTCGGCGTTGTTAAGCAGGGGTTCCCGGCTTTGTCCGTCCTGCGGGTAGATACTCACGCCCATATTGATGGTGAGAACGATATCCTCGTTGCCGATACGGATCGGCTTGCAAGTGCAGTCGTAAAGCTGCTGAACGGCATCGCGCAGGTCTTCAAGACGCTTGAAGCGGCGCATCGAATTGAACTCATCGCCGCCGAAACGGGCCACCAGGCGGCCATCGACATGGGCGTGATCGACCAGCCGTGCGGCTAGTTTTTTCAGCACCTCATCGCCGACCTCGTGTCCGAGGCGGTCGTTGATTTCCTTGAATTGCGCGATATCGAAGGCCACCATGCCAAGATATTCGCCATTCTGTGCGGCGCGTGTAAGTTCGATTTCGAAGGCATCGTTGAAATGGGTGCGGTTGGGCAGGCCGGTCAGGGCGTCGTGGCGCGCCAGATGCTGAATGCGCGCTTCGGACGCGCGGCGTTCGGTGATATCCTCGAAAGTCGAGACCCAGCCGCCATCGGCCATCGGCCGGTGTGAAACCGACATAACGCGATCCGGAAAATAGTCCGAGACATAGGTGCCGCCGGCCGGAAGGGCGATCAACTCCCGGTGGCGGGCATGGAAGGCCTCTATAACACTGTCGCCAGGGACGCGATCATCGCGCTGCTTCATGATGGCGACAAGCAGGGTGCGGAAGCTGACGCCAGGCTGCACAAGGGATTCATCCAGCTTATAAAAATCGATGAACCGGCGATTGGCCAGGATCAGGCGTTCGTTGCGGTCGAACAGGCACAGACCCATGGGCATGTTGGACAAGGCGGCGTCGAGGTTGCGCGCCGAGGTTCTTACCGCGTCTTCCGCCGCCTTGCGTTCGGTGATTTCGTGGGTGATGTTAGCGAAACCCAGCAAATTACCCTCACCGTCGCGCAAAGCGCGCAACAGGGTCTGGCCCCAGAAAGGCTTGCCATCGGCGCGGCGGGCCGGACCTTCCAGTTCGGCGCGGCCTTCACGTTCAGCCTTTTTCAGGGCTTCGCGGTAGCGGACCGGGAAGTCGGTATCGACGGCGCAAACATCGGCATAGATTCGGCCGGTGATCTCGGTGATGGGGTAGCCATTGTTGCGTTCGCCACCGGCATTCCAGTCGGTAACGCGGCCCTGCGGATCAAGCAGGAAGATAGCGGTGTCCTCCAGGCCTTCCAGCAGCACGCGAAAGCGACGATTGCTTTCATCCCGCATCAGGTCGATCTTGCGGCCGGAAATGACGGCGAAGGCACACAGGGCCAGCACGGCGATGGCGGCAAAGGTTATGGCAAAGGACATCGAACCGGGTGATAGGACCAGGCCACCGATGGCGCGGGCTGGGTCCGGCCGCACGGTGACCGCGCCCATGGCCGTAAAGTGATGCGATACAATGGCCAGCACAAGCAGGAGCGGAGAGAAGCGGGCAATCCAGCGGTGTTTGGCGTTTTTCCCGATGGGCTGATTGATGGCCCACATGGCGATGGCGCCTAGTATAATGCCCAGAACGATCGACAGGCTGACCAAGTCAGGTGCCCAGACGACATGGCCGGGCAGGTCCAGCGCCATCATGCCGAGATAATGCATCGAGGCGATGCCGGCACCAAGCACCGCGCCGCCGGCGAAGCTGGAATAGCGGAAGCTGCGGCTGATGCCGACTTCGATGCCGCCAGCGGTGATGCCTATGGCGCAGGCAAGCGACAACAGGGTGAGGCGCAGGTCGTAACCGGTATTGACGCCGGGATTGAAGGCCAGCATGGCGATGAAGTGCGTGGCCCAGATGCCGAATCCACCAGCGGCGCCCGCTGTCAGCACCCACTGTATCCGCCGCACGCCCGAAGTGGATTGGGCGCGTTCAATGATCAGGACCGCGACAATAGAGGAAAAAATGCAGATGGCGGCGGCCAGTAAGACCAGTCTCCAGTCGTGCTGATCCCTCAGACAGTAAAGAATTCTGTACATGCGTATCCATCGAATTGCCGCCGGTATTTTACCGGTCGTTAAGCTTTTCCACGCCTGTTTTACAGGGTGTGTGCTGGCAAGTATGAGGCAATATGATTGTGATGACGTTAACTTGTCGGACGAATTACATTATCTCAATCCGCTACCGCTGATTGCGGTGCAACATGGCCGCGTATCCAACTGGCGAAAGCTTCGGCGCTTAGCTCACCATTCCCGACAACCGTGAATCCGAGAAAACAGGTCGTGTCGTCGGCGCTGAGCCGGTAGCCATTAAGTGACAGGAATAACTCGGTGGCGATCAGCGCGGTGGACAGGTTGGCGTCATAAAAGAGCTGGTCATGGGCGAGGGCATACCCGTAGCAAGCCGCCAAACTGGCCAGATCTGTGGAGGCGCTTTCATTCAAGGCGCGCACGCGGGCGTGCATCATCTTCATCGGGCTGAGTTCGCGCAAACCGGCCTGGCCGCCATGTTCGGTGACCTGCTCGGCTTGTATGGCCTCGATCAGGCCCTCGCGGATCAGGATGAAGGGCATCTACTTGCTCAGTTCGTGAACGGCGTTGCGGCGCTGCTTCATCAATTCGCGCGCCGTCTGCATCTGCTCGGCGAAGGCAGGATCGTAAGGCGACAGTCGATAGCCGTCGGGTGTTTCCGTGACAAAGACGGTATCGCCCTTGTCAAGCTTCAGGCGGGTGAGCAGGTCACGCGGAAGGATGACGCCGAGCGAATTGCCGATCCGGGTGATTTTCAGTTCCATGGCCGCCTCAGACATAAATGTTTGTCCGAGGTTATATGAAAAAAGTCAAAATTCCGTGTACGAACGCCTGTAAGAACGAACCTATTGCAGGCTCCCGTCATCACCCAAGGCCTTGTAAAGTGCCACGAGATTGGTGGCGCGCAGGGCTTGCAGGCTGATCAGGGTTTGCTGTGAAGCGTACAGGGTGCGCTGAGCGTCTTGCAGGGTCAGGTAACTGTCCACGCCATTGTCATAGCGTGCCTGCGATAGGGTGAGGCTCCGTTGCGCCGCGTCGGTGGCGGCGGTCTGGGCGCTCAGGCGTTCATCGATGCGCGCCCGCACGGCCAAGGCATCGCTTACCTCTGAGAAGGCTGACTGAATGGTCTTTTCATAGGTGGCGACGGCGATGTCGCGGCTGGCCTCGGCACTTTTCAACCCGGCGACATTGGCGCCGCCGGCGAAGATGGGCAGCGAGATCGTCGGGACAAAGCTCCAGGTGCCGTTGCCGGTTTTAAACAGGCCGTCGAGATCGGAACTGGCCGATCCGCTGGCGCCAGTCAGCGAGATGCGCGGGAAGAAGGCCGCGCGCGCCGCGCCGATATTGGCGTTGGCCGATTTCAGATCGTGTTCGGCGGTCAGTACATCGGGGCGGTCGAGTAGAACATCGGATGGCAGACCGACGGGCAGGGCACTGGCCACCTGTCCGGTTTGCAGGCCATGGGGCAACAGGTCGGCTGTCAGGGGCGCGCCGGTCAGCAGGGTGAGGGCGGATTTGTCCTGGTCGATGACGGTTTGCAGGCGAGCAACATCGGCGCGGGCGGTTTCGGCCAGCACCTGGATGGCAGCGAGATCGAGATCGCTCAACACACCGATTTTGGCGCGGCCTTCGGCGATCGTCAGGGTATCTGTGCGCGTAGCCAGGGTCTGTTGCGCCAGTCGGAGCTGGTCCTGATCGGAGGCCAGGGTCAGCCATTGCGTGGCCACAGAAGTGATCAGGCTGATTTGCACGGCGCTGCGATTTTCACGCTCGGCGAAAAAGCTTTCGACGGCGACATTCTTAAGCGACCGGACGCGGCCGAACAGATCGACCTCGTAGGCACTGAAACCGAGGCTCGCCGTGTAGCTCCGGCTGGCCTGGCTGCGCGGATTGCTGAGCGAAGCACCAACGGCGGGCAACAGATCGGTGCGGGCGATGCGATATTGAGCCTGCGCTTTTTCGACATTGAGCGCAGCCACGCGCAGATCGCGATTCTGTTCGAGCGCCAGGTTGATGGTCGCCTGCAAACGCGGATCGGTGAACAGGTCGCGCCATTTGAGCGGCGCTTCAGAGGCGGCGGATGCCTCCACGGGCCACTCGGTCGCTACCGGGGGCGCCGGCTGGATATATTTCGGCGCCAATGTGCAGGCCGAGAGGACCGAGGAGAGCGCGAGCAGGGAGATTACAGTCGCTTGTCTCATTGGTTGCGCTCCGCTTTGGCAGCATTTCTGGCCGCGATATCCTGCGGCAGGTTATCCATGCGGAACAGCTTCTGCACCAGCACGAAGAACAGCGGCACGAAGAAGATGGCGAGGAAGGTGGCCGAGAGCACCCCGCCGATCAGGCCGGTGCCGATGGCGTGCTGTGACGCCGAACCGGCCGAATTGGCGAGTGCCAGCGGCATGATGCCGAAGGTAAAGGCCAGCGAGGTCATGATGATCGGGCGCAGGCGGATGCGGACGGCTTCCAGTGTGGCGTCGAGCAGGGTGCGGCCCTCCTCATGCAGGATCTTGGCGAATTCGACGATCAGGATGGCGTTCTTGGCCGACAGCCCCATGGTGGCCAGCAGGCCGACCTGGAAATAGATATCGTTGTCGAGGCCGCGGAACCAGGTGGCCAGCAGCGCCCCGAAGACGCCCAATGGCACGACGAGGATAACGGCGAACGGGATCGACCAGCTTTCATAGAGCGCGGCCAGCAACAGGAAGACAACGAGGATGGACAGGGCGTAGAGCGCGGGCGCCTGCTGGCCGGATTCTTTTTCCTGCAAGGATATGCCGGTCCATTCGAACCCTATGCCGGTGGGAAGCTGGCCAGCCAGTTCCTCCATCTTGTCCATGGCCTTGCCGTTGGACTGGCCGGTGGCGGCGGTGCCCTGTATTTCCATCGAGCCGGCGCCATTATAGCGCTGGAGTTGTGGCGGGCCGAAGGTCCAGCGCGACGAACCGACGGCCGAGAACGGCACCATGGCACCGGTGTTGTTGCGCAGGAACCAGCGGTTGATATCTTCGGGTTGGCTGCGGAACTGGGAATCGCCCTGGACATAGACCCGCTTGATACGGCCGCGATCGATGAAATCGTTGACATAGCTGCCGGCCAGCGCCGTACCGAGCAGCGAGTTGATGTCGGACACCGCGACGCCCATGGCGCCGGCACGGGTATTGTCAATGTCGAGCTTGAGCTGCGGCATGTCGTCCTGGATATTGGCGCGGACATTGGAGAGCAGCGGGTCCTTGGCGGACATGGCGACAAGCTGGTCACGCGCATCGGACAGGGCCTCGTGGCCGACGCCGCCAACGTCCTTCAGTTGCAGGTCGAAGCCGGACGCATTGCCCAATTCACGCACGGCCGGCGGAATGGTTGGGAAGACGCGGGCGGTGTGGATCTGCGAGAACTTCTTGTTGACGCGATCGACGAGGGCAAAGACCTTCATGTCGTCGCTGTGGCGTTCCTTGAAATCCTTGAGGCGCACGAAGGCCATGCCCTGGTTTCCGCCGGCGCCGGCCCCGCCGAAACCGGCGATGGTAAAGACGTAATTGACCGCAGGGTCTTTCTGATAAACGTCCTGGACCTGTTTGAGCATGGCCACGGTCTTGTCGGTCGTGGAGCCGACCGGAAGCTGCACCTGGGTCATCAGGGCACCCTGGTCTTCGTCGGGCAGGAAGGAGGTTGGAAGGGTCATGGCCAGGCCGACAACGGCGGCGATAATGCCGGCATAGACAAGCATGAACAGGCCCGGCTTGCGAATGATACCCTTGACTGACTTCTGGTAACGATGGGCGAAGACCTGGAAACCGCGATTGAAGCCGGTCAGCAGGCCCTTGACCTTGACGTCTTCCTCTTCAACCCCTTCGGGCGCGACGGTGATGCCTTCATGCGCCTTGGGGCGTTTCAGCAGGGTGGCGCACAGGGGCGGAGTCAGCACCAGGGCGACGATAACCGACAAGGCCATGGCCGAGACGAGCGTGACCGAAAACTGGCGATAGATGATGCCCTGCGTGCCGCCGAAGAAGGCCATGGGCACGAACATGGCAGCCAGCACCGAGGCGACGCCGATCAGGGCGCCGGTGATCTCGTCCATCGATCTCTGCGTCGCTTCGAGTGGCTCAAGCCCTTCCTCGTGCATGACGCGCTCGACGTTTTCGACGACGACGATAGCGTCATCGACCAGCAGGCCGATAGCCAGCACCAGCCCGAACATGGTGAGCGTATTGATCGAATAGCCGAAGACGGCGAGGATACCGAAGGTGCCGAGCAGGACCACCGGCACGGCGATGGCGGGGATCAGGGTGGCTCGCCAGTTTTGCAGGAAGACGAACATGATGACGAAGACGAGCGCGATCGCCTCGACCAGGGTTTTCACCACGTCTTCGATGGAGAGCTTGACGAAATCGGTCGAGTCGTTGGGGATGGCGTATTTGACGCCGGCCGGGAAGGACGGTTGCAGTTCCTTGATCTTGGCCTTGACCAGGTCGGCGGTCTTGAGCGCGTTGGCGCCGGTCGCAAGTGTGATCTGCATCCCCGACGCCGTATGGCCGTTCAGGCGGGCGATATTGCCGTAGGACTGCGGCCCAAGCTCGACGCGCGCCACATCCCTGAGATAGACCGGCGTACCTGCCGTGTTGTTCTTGACGATGATATTCTCAAACTGCGCCGGGGTCTGGAGTTGCGACTGCGCCGTGATGGTGGCGTTCAGCGCCGTGTCGGGGGCAACCGGATCGGCGCCGATGCTGCCGGCGGAGACTTGCGTATTCTGGGCCTCGATGGCATTGACGACGTCGTTCGGTGTCAGGCTGAAACTGGCCAGCTTGTCGGCATTCAGCCAGATGCGCATGGCGTATTGCGAACCGAAGACGCGGGTGTCGCCGACGCCTTCGATACGCGAGATCGGGTCGTTGAGATTTGAGGCGATCCAGTCGCCGAGATCGGCGTTCGACAGGCTGTCATCGTCGGTATAGAGAGCAATGGCCATCAGGGTCGAGCCTGACGCCTTATTGACGCGCAGGCCTTGCGTCTGAACGTCCTGCGGCAGTCGGCGCACAACGGAATTGGCCTGGTTCTGCACCTGCACCTGAGCGAAATCCGGGTCGGTGCCGGCTTCGAACACCAAAGTCACCGAGCCGGAGCCGGTGGAGGAGGTCGAGGTCATGTATTTCAGGCCGTCAAGCCCGGTCATGCCCTGTTCGATGACCTGTGTCACCGAGTCCTCGACCACCTTAGCAGAGGCGCCGGTATAGTTTGCCGAAACCGTAACCTGGGGCAGGGCAATCTTGGGGTACTGTTCGATCGGCAGGGTGAAGATAGCCAGGGTACCGGCCAGCATGATGACGATGGCGATGACCCAGGCAAAGATAGGCCGGACGATAAAGAAACGCGACAACATCTGTTATTGCCCCGCCGTGGTAGGTTCAGCGCCAGACGCGGGCTTGACCGGCTGGGCCCTGATGTCGCCCTGGTCCTTGAGCTTCATCGCACCCTCGGCGATCACCTTGTCGCCGGTCTTGAGGCCGTTCAGCACCTGCCACTGCGTGCCCTGCATCTGGCCAAGCGTAATGACCTGCTTGTGCGCCTTGTTATCGGTGCCGGCCAGAAGCACACTGGCTCCGCCCTTGGGATCAAGCACCACGGCGCCCTGCGGGATCAGGATCGCCTGCGCGACCGTGCCCTTGACGATACGGGCGTTGACGAACATGCCGGGTAGCAGCAGGCCCTGCGGATTGGCGAAGACGGCGCGCAGGGTAACGGAGCCCGTGGCCGGATCGACTGACACGTCCGAAAATTCCAGGCGACCGGTGAGCGGATAGGTCGAGCCATCATCGAGGGTCAGGGTGACGTCGGCATGATCAGGGGCACCGAGTTCGCCCGACATCAGGGCGCGCTTGAGCTTCAGCAGGTCGCTCGACGACTGGGTGATATCGACATAGATTTTCGAGAGGTCCTGAACTGTGGCCAGTGCCTCCGTCTGGTTGGCGGTAACCAGGGCGCCGGGCGTGACTGTCGACTTGCCGACCTGACCCGAGATCGGCGAGACAACCTTGGTATAGTTCAGGTTGATGCTGGCGGTCTGGACGGCGGCCTTTTGCAGGGCCAGTGTGGCGGCGGCGGTTTTCAGCGCCGTCTGGGCATCATCATAATCCTGCTGACTGATGGCCTTAATGCTGATCAGCTGCTTGTAGCGGTCGGCCTTTTGCTTGGCGGAATCGTAATTTGCCTGGGCCTGAGCCTGTTGCGCCAGAGCGCTGTCATAAGCGGCCTGATAGGTGGCCGGATCAATCTGGTAAAGGGACTGCCCCGCCGTGACCTGGCCGCCTTCGGTGAACAGGCGCGTCTTGATGATGCCGCCAACCTGAGGGCGTACTTCCGAGACAAGGAAGGCCGAGGTGCGGCCGGCAAGCTGCTGGGTCACGCTTAGGGGCTGCGTGTTGACCACGACATAGCCGACAGCCGTTGCGCCATGTCCCTTAGGGGCTTCGTCTTTCTTGGCGCATCCGGACAGACAAAGCACGCCGATCAGGATAGCGGTGATCGCTGCGGGGACGGATTTCAACATCATGGGCCTCTTAGTTACTGGCATTCTTAACGCAGGCGCGAACCAAATCCGGCGAAACATAATTAAAAATATTCAGCGGTTACGCATATTAGAAAGGTTTGTTACAAACGTTTTACGAAGCTGTCTTAATCAAGCGAAATAAGGCTTTATTTAAGCTTGCTTTCAACGTCGCGCCTCATAGGCAGATATCAGGCTCTGAGCAATGTGGGCATTATTACTGGCCAACGCCTCTTTCCAAGTCGAAAGAATGGCATTGGCCTTTTCCTCAGGCATGACTGCCAATTTTTCTACAGCCGTCTCGAATATCGTTTTCCGAAAATCTGGCAGCCCCACCAGAAAGCGCTGATTTATCTGTAAAACAACATAGGCCGGACGTTCCATTTGTATAATGGATGCATCAAGAGCGGCTGGACGATAAAGATAAACCAGTCGACGGAATGCGGGGGCAAGTGCCTTGGCGAAATTCACGCCGAAGCTATCCCCGAAAATCACGCATGTTTCCTGTATCGGGGCATGTGCCGTTTCATATATCTGGATGTTGCCATTATTATGGATGTCATTCGTAAACTGAGGCTGCAGATCACTGGCGAAAGCCATTATAAATTCTGAACGCATCGGGCTAAGCTTCGCGCTCAGGTCGCCTATGAATTCTCTGGACTTAAAGGTCTGGAGGCATGCCTGAAGGGCATTATCATCCATATTCCAATATTTGAGCACAGAATCGGCGGCTATGCCGGCGCCTACGTCAGTCCAGTGCGTATCGGTCCGGCTATAGGCCAAGGATGACTGTCGCTTCAGGCGGTGCAACGGCAAAACGATGTCTTGCGCACTTATGGTTTTTAAAAACGTATCCAGAATGGTCGTTTGACCGCGCTTATGGGGGTAGAACTGTGGTAAAATTTCCTCTTTTGCCGGGGCAATCAAGAAGGCACTTTTCATGCTGTAAAGGCGTTCCCATTCCTTTATTTTTTCGAAATTTTGTTGCCAGCCGGTTAAGGAATGTTCTGGAAAATCCATCTGTCCTGTATATTGATCAACACTGTTGTTTGAATCGTTATTTAAAAACAGGTATTGATGAGCGCCTTCAAGGACGCTGACAGGCTCTGTCACACGCTCCATTTCGACCAAAGGTATTTCTGTATCTCCAAACAGAATACTCAGTTGATAGCGTTTCTCCTGATATGGCACCCGGAACCAGAAGCCACAATTTAAAAGACTCGTCTTATCCAGTTTTTCGTGATCATAAGCCTTCGCAACATCAGGCCTCGCCCGTAAACCTGTATTTTTTGCTAAAACCTCCCCGTTCATTCGTAGTATAGCGCCTTCAATGCGGGCGGAGTGAAGTATCCAGCCTCTGAAGATAATATCCGCGCCTCCGGATGTTTCATTATCATTTGGCCCTTCAAGATTCCAGGCGATCATCCCGGCAATGAAGTGCGGATTGACCGTTTTTTTCCATTTTTGCGCCATGCACAAGTTCTCTTCTTTTGGTATTTTGGATTGACGACAGATGAATGAGGCCGTAACTCGACTGGACGTCAGTCAAATCGATGAATCATTAAAATGGCAATGATCTTCGGGTACCTAAGCGCGTAAGAAGCCGTCCTCTGTCTGGATGTTATTTAGCTCAGACTCTTTGCCGCAGTAGCCTTCAGAACTCAATTTGTCGATACCTTTGGTTTCACGGGCATAACGGTTTCGTATTGATGTTCGGTCATTCAGAATATTTCAGGAACTGGCGGTCAGACATGGCAATCCGGAATGCTTTCAGGGTAATCCAGCCTGGAAAGGAAAAATTCTTCACGATCCATACACCTTTGATTGTCAGCGCAATTCATATCGCCTAGTAAGTGCCTGACATTCAGATGAGGCGTTTCGTGACCCCGACCATTACCCTATGTATGATTGCCAAGAACGAAGGCCCCTATCTCCTCGAATGGATTGCCTATTATCGTTTGCTGGGTTTTGACCAGATAATTGTCTACGAAAACAATAGCACGGATGATTCCGACAACTTGCTGCGCAAGCTGGCGACAGCAGGCAAGATCGAACACCGCGTGTGGAAACTGGGGAAGAACGAATCCCCCCAGATCACCGCCTATCAGGACGCTTTGCGCAAGGTCAAAACCGACTGGATATTCTTTGTCGACGCCGATGAATATCTCGTTCTGCACAAGCACGCCAATGTCCATGATTTCCTCGCGCCCCACGATGCCCGACCCGAAGTTACGGCTGTCAGCATCAACTGGCGGATTTTCGGTGACGGCAAGAACAAGACGCCTGACGCCCGGCCGGTGATGCAGAGATTCACCCTGGCGTCAAAACGTGAATTTCCGCCCAATGCGCACCTCAAGACCTTTGTGCGCGTCAAGGCGGTGGGGCGGATGGTCAATATGCACGTCACGGAAACACGCGGGCAGCATCTTCATGCCTCTGGCAAGCCCCTGGTCATGCCGAGCTGGGGCCTGTCAGAGGACATTGAACTCGATGTCGCGCAGGTCAACCACTATTATACCAAGACCTATCCTGAATACGTTCAGAAGAAGGAACGCGGCAGCGCGGCCGTTCATGAAGCGGATTATACCAAATATACCTGGTATCACGATGAAGCCTTCCTGGGACACAATCGCAATGATGAGGAAGACAGGGCCATTCTGGTCCATTTCGATGCCGTCAAGGCGGAAATGGACGCACTGCGCGCCATAGTCACGGCATGACGACGGAAGATCGCGCTTCCGGCTTGAGCGCCCTGTTCGCGCCGGTATGGCGCATGTATCTGCGTCTATCGGATAGCCTTTGGTCAGGCCTCAATCCGCGCCGGCTGGTCATGACGATTCGCGGACGGGTGTTCGACGAAGACTGGTATATCGCCGAAAACCCCGATCTGGCCGATCACGAGGGCGATTACGCCGCGCATTATTATACGTCCGGTATTCTCGAAGGCCGTCGGGCCCGTTTTTTCGACGCCCGCTGGTATTTTCAGATACACGAAGACCTGCGCGGTTCACGTATCGACGGCTGGACCCATTACCGCAAGTTCGGACGTGCCGAAAAACGTGTCGCGCGCTTCTTTTACGTTGAATCGCGCATGGACCGTCCGCAATTGCCCGATTACGACGACTGGATATTTCGTTATGACCGCAACGACGATGACGAAACGACGGCTTTGCGGTCAGCGCTGCCGCGTCTGAATCTTGCCGTGCGTTTCAGTCTGCTGCTGACCTTGGACGGGCAAACGCAGCCCGACGCCCTGGCGCGATGTTTGACGGCCCTGAGTGCGCAGGCTTATGACTCTTTCGAGTGTCTGGTCGGCCTGCCGGCGGATATGGCGCCGGAACTGGTCGCGGTGATCCGTGCTCAGGCGGCGGATACCCGGTTCAGGATCATCGACCTGCCGGCCGGATTGACCCCGGCTGCTACAATGAACCGTTTGACCGAACGGGCGAAAAACCCGTGGCTCGTGGCGATCAGCGCCGATGACCAGCTCGCGCCGGCAGCGCTTTTCTGGCTGGCGGAGGCCATTGCCTCCCACCCCGACAAGCCTGTCTTCTATGCCGACGAAGACCGGATAGACGTCACCGGCGAGCGCAGCGCGCCCGTCTTCAAGCCGGATTTCAATTACGAACTACTGCTCACGCATAATTATTTCGGCGACCTCACAGTGTGGGGTGCGGCCGATGTCTCTGCTGCCGGCGGTTTTGATGAGGCCCTGGTGGAAGATTTCGCGTATGATCTTACCCTGCGTATCATCGAGCGCGCGGGGGGCGGCGCGGTTCATCATGTGCCGCGTGTGCTCAACCATATTCGCGCCCAGCGGCTGGAGACGATTCACGATCCGGCTGTGGTGGCGCGACACATCGCCCGCACAGGCCCCAAGGCCGAGGTAACGCCGCATCCGGAGATTTTCGGATACACGCGCGTGCGCCATGTCCTGCCTTCGCCATTGCCTTTGGTGACGATCATCATCCCGACACGCGATCGCGCCGAACTGCTGAAACAATGCCTCGACTCGCTGTTCGAGAAGACGACCTATCCGAACTACGAAATCATTGTTGTCGATAATGGTTCGGTGGAACGCGCGACCCTGGCCTATTTCAAGACGCTTGATCCGCAGCGCGTGCGCATCCTGCGTGATGAGCGTCCGTTCAACTTCTCGGCGCTGAATAATGCGGCTGTGGCGATGGCGCGTGGCGATTTCGTCTGCCTGATGAACAATGACATCGGCATCATTACCCCTGACTGGCTGGAGGAAATGCTGTCCTTCGCGGCACAGCCAGGTATTGGCGCGGTCGGCGCGCGGCTGTGGTATCCGGACGACCGACTGCAACATGCCGGGGTTCTGGTTGGGTTCTTCGGGGTAGCTGGCCACATGCACAAGCTGATCCGGCGCGGAGAGACCGGCTATGGACATCGCGCCGCCCTGCATCAATCCTTGAGCGCCGTCACGGCGGCGGTCCTGCTGGTGCGCAAGGATATCTACCAAGCGGTCGGCGGTTTTGACGAAGAACTCGCCGTGGCGTTCAATGATGTCGATTTTTGCCTGAAGGTCCGTGACGCCGGCTACCGCAACATCTACACGCCGCACGCGGAAATGTATCACTACGAATCGGCGTCGCGCGGAGCAGAGACAACGCCGGCGCAAAAGGCACGGGAATTTCGTGAAATTACCTTGATGAAAGAGCGTTATGGCGAGGCCCTGGCCGTTGATCCTGCGTTCAATCCGAACCTGTCACTGACTTCGGAAGACCTGACCTTCGCCTTCCCGCCGCGGGTACCCACGACTCAGGCGTGGCTTACCGGCCCGCAGGAAACTCAAGAGAAGATTCGTGGCAGCTGGCTTCGGCGGCTTCTGGGGCTGGGCTGACGGTTATTTCAGGCCGAAGGTTTCGGTGGAGCGCATAAGGGCAGGGGGAAGCCACGGGTCTTCGGCAATCTGCGCCGCCCATTTTCGCCGGAAGGCGTCGAGTTCTGCCAGGCGGCGGGCTCGTTTCGCGGGGGCTTCATCCTGTCCCCGCGACTCCCCCTCCAGATGGTAAGCCTCAGCACGGGCCGCATATATATTGTACCAGCCGTTCGTGCGCAGTTTCAGGCACAGGTCGATATCGTTAAGCGTAACCGGAAACTGGATGTCATCGAAGCCGCCAACCGCATCGAATTTGCGCCGCTCCACGCATAAAAGGGCTGCCGTTACCGCGCTTCGCAGGCCGTTGCGGACGATAGAGGGCATTTTTTGCTGCGCGTCATAGGGCAGGCCTCGCCACAGGTGACCGCACACTTCCGTCAGGCCCAAGGCCACCCCGGCATGTTGCAGCCGGCCGTCGCCGTATAGCAGGCGCGCGCCAACCGCGCCGGACTGCGGGCGCATCGCCTGTTCCATCATGCGCCGGAGCCAGTCAGGGCTTTTCAAGACCACATCATTGTTCATGAATACTAGGTAATCGCCCGTCGCGGCGGCGGCGCCCAGATTGCACAAGGTCGAGAAGTTGAACGGCATGTTGGCTGTCACAACTTGCAGTCCCTTGGCTTTGAAGGCATCGAACAGGGCGAAGGTTGCCGGTTCGATCGAGCCATTATCGACGATGATGACTTCGTGCGGCCAATCCGTCGCCTCGAAGAGACCGTCAAGCGCTGCCTGGAGCAGGTCAGCGCGATCACGTGTCGGGATAATCACGCTGACCACCGGGCGTTCCGTTGGCGAGGGCAAACTGACCTCAGGGCGAATTGGTGGCGCTTCGGCACGCCGCGCCAAGGGCACGCTGATGACGATGCTGGCGGATTCCAACTCACACCAGTCCTGGCCGATGGGATCAAAGCCGGTGCGGCACACATAGGGGGTAGGGAAGCCTTCGGCGTACAGCAACGGATCGAAGGCAACGTGTGTAGTTGGCGTGCCGGCCTGCCAGATATCGGCCAGCGCCAGCTTGATCTCTGGTCGATGCGAAAGGGCATCGGCAAACAGCGCAAGGGCGTCCGGCGTAAGCGTCTCCTGCGGGGCGAGCCAGAGGACGGCATCGTGCGGGGCAAGAGGGTTCAGAGTGAAGGCTGTGTGCGTCTGGTCGTCCAGCCCAAATTGCGTGCGCTGGGTGTCACTGATTTCGCCATCAATGGTTTTCACAAGAAAGGTCAAAGGCGCAGGCGTGTCGGCGGGCGGCGCAACGCGAAACCGGTCGGCGGCGGTCAGCATACCCAGGTCGCTCGGCAGACGGGTTTGGTTCGCCGCGCGCAGGCCATAGGTGGTGCCGGGCGTGAACGCGAGCCTTATCAGTCTGCGCAGCTGGCTCAGCGATATGCCGGAGGTCAGGGCGTGGATGAGGCGCCCCGCCAGAAGGCGAGCTCGTTTATAAAAAGAAAGTGGAACCAGCTTCACGCCGGATAGCTCGTAGTCGCCCGGCCTGACGCCGCAGAACAGGGTGATCTCGAAAGTGCCGCCTTCGAGGCGCACGAAGGCCGTGGCGTCAGGTGTAGCCGAAAGCTCAATCAGTTTCGCCGTGACGGGGGAGAAAAGCTGGACGCATACGCCGCTGCTGCCTGTGGCGGCGAGCATGTACCAGCCAGTTTTCAGCGTGACAGGCTTGACGCGCAACCATCCCCAGGGACGCAAAAGGCGCACCCCGGCAGTGGTCGGTTCGGCATTTCGGGCGTCAATAATGGGGGGGGGCAGCAGTTCGGTCATGGTCTCCGTCAGGCGCGGCTATGCGGTTTTGTATGACAGTGCTTGCTGTCGGGTGAAAGCTGATTACGACTTTGCAACGCAATATATTGCATCATCTGGCGGATATCTCTAGGGTCCGCTAAACGGGAATGCTGGGTATTTATCTGGAAGTGTTGATGAAAAGTCTCTTACGTAAATTTGTGTCCGGTAAAGAACAAACCCAAGAGCTGGAAGCCCTGCGTCATACCTGTGAAAGCTTTGGTGACAAAGGACTGCGCCTGTTCGATGAGGCATATTATCGCAAATCCAATCCGGATGTGAACCGTCACTCCAAAGACGTCTTTGCGCATTTCATGGCGACCGGATGGCGCGAGGGGCGGAACCCATCGCGCTATTTTGATGTCGCCTATTATCTGGAGCATAATCCTGATGTCCGTGAAGCCGGTGCGAATCCGCTGGTCCATTATGTCCAGCATGGTTTCGCCGAAAAGCGTCAACCGAGTGATCCGGATCGTCTCGATACCCTGACGGTCATCACGCCGCACTTTGATGAAGCGCACTATCTGGCCAGCAACCCCGATGTGGCTGAAAGCGGTGTCGATGCGTTGATGCATTATGTTCAGGACGGTTGGCGCGAGGCGCGCAATCCATCGCGCGATTTTGACAGTGACTATTATCTGCGTTCCTATCTCGAAGTGCGTCGCGCCTGCACCAATCCCTTTGCCCATTACATCCGCACCGGTCGTGACAAGGGCTATCTACCGAAAGCGGGGGCCGAAGCCGCTATCCGCAAAATGCCCCTGGCGCGCAGCATTCCGTTGGACGAACTGCCATCGGAAATCATCAAGGCCGAGTCTCTGACGGGTGCCGTTGACACAGTCAGCGTCGAAAACGGTCGTATCGCTGGCTGGGTGGCCGATCGCGGGAACCTGGATACAGCGCTGATTGTACGGGTTGAATGTGATGGCGAGGTCATTGCCGCCTTTGTTGCCGATTTGTTTCGCGCCGATCTGAAAGCGTCGGGGATAAGCAATCCGCGCCACGGTTTCGTCTGGAAGGTGCCTGCGGACATCTGCGATGATCGTCCACATCATATGGTTCTGCGCGCTGGCGGCGGTGTGTTTCAATTGCCCGCGCCTTATCAGCGAAGCGTACGTTTCCCACCATCGATCGAGGCCACGGGCAATGTCGATTCCATCAGTGATACCACTGTGCGGGGCTGGGCCTGCAACCTCAAGAATCCTGACGAGGTCGTTGAGGTCGAAATTCTGATTGATGGCGAACTGGCCGGAAAGGTTACGGCGGATAATGAGCGCGCGGATGTCCGTGCGGCTGGCTTTGCGCACGGTAATTACGGATTTAGCTGGGCAATTCCGGAGGCCTATAAGGATGGGCGCCGGCATGTGGTCACCTGCCGTGTTGGGAGCCAGCTCCTCACGATGCCGGAAAGCGCCGGGCAGGGGGCGCTGTTCAATGTCACGTCATCTTTCCTGTTTGATGGCAAGAAGCCACAAGCGTTCAACTATTTCCGTCCGGCGTCTAACGGTCTGCCAGACAGCTTCACAATCAAGGCCACAGGGCCGACGTCAAAAACCCTGATTGTCGCGATTGTACGCAATGTTGCCGAATGGCATGCCTTCGGTCGCCGTATAGCCCGCCTGAAATTGACGGACTGCAATATCTACCTGGCGATTTCATCAACCGATTTTCTGGATGCGTTGACCGCCGATTTGGACGCCTGTCGTAACGTCTTTCTCGCCCAGTATGCCGGCACCCTGGATAATGAACGTATCTGCCTTCATATCCTGAACAGCGGCATATTGACCGATTACGAGTCAGTATATCTGCTTAATTTCGCGATAGCTGGCGACGAAATGCCGGATTTGCTGGCTAAGCCGGCCAATTACGAGCGCTGGGGGGTAGTTGCACAAACCGTTCGTCCGATTACCGCTGATCTGCCTGTGGCAACGTCGCGTTTCCTCAAGACAGTGCTTCCACGTCTTGGTTGTACACTGGACCTGCCGTTTCGCGCGCCTGTCGGGGGCGTCTTGTGGCTCAACGCGGTTATCCTGCGACAAATCGCGGCTGCGGGGATTGCTCCCAAAGATCTGATGAATGAAGCCGGGGACATCTCCGAAGGGTGGCAAAGGCTTCTGACGCTATTCGGTTACTTCGCGAATCAGGGGCGCCTCGCCATTCTCGATGCGCCAGCCTTCTCCGCTGCGTCTTCCGGCGCGATCGAAGGAGAAGTCCTGCCGCCGCAGCGCCGTATCAAGGCGATCGCCTTCCTGCTGCCGCAGTTCCATCCCGTGCCGGAAAATGACAAATGGTGGGGCAGGGGCTTCACTGAATGGAATAATGTCATTCGCGGGCGGCCACTTTTCCGGTCACATTATCAGCCGCGCCTGCCACGCGACCTGGGCTTTTATGACCTGCGCCAGCCTGAAACCCAGGCGCATCAGGCGCGCCTGGCGCAAGATCACGGGGTCTTCGGCTTCTGTTATTATTACTACTGGTTCGACGGCAAGAAAATGCTCAATGAACCGATTGAACAAATGCTGGCATCGGGGCAACCCGATCAGCCGTTCTGCGTTTGCTGGGCCAATGAAAACTGGTCGCGCAACTGGGACGGCCAGGAACGTCATGTGCTGCTGAAACAGAATTACAGCCTGGAAAGTAATCGCGAGCTGATACGCGAATTCATTATCATGATGCGCGACCGCCGCTATATTCGCCACAATGGCCGGCCGGTGCTGGTTGTCTACCGCATTCGCGTTATTCCCAACTGGCTGGAAACTGCGGCCATGTGGCGCCAGGAATGTCGTGCCGCCGGCATAGGTGAGATTCACCTGTGCGCGGTGCGTTTCGGCCTTGAGCCGCTGGATGGGCCACCTGAGGAATTTGGTGTCGATTCTTACGTTTTGTTCCCGCCGCATGAGACTGTACGCGAAGATATACGTGGAGAAATGAAGCAGCTTCACGGTAACTTCAATGGCGAGATACTGAGTTATGACGCCGTCTGGAAAGGGGATCTGGCGCGTTTTGCAGATGGTTATCCCTGGCCAGTACATCGCGGCGTCATGATGGGGTGGGATAACACGGCCCGCCGGCTGACCGATGCTCGCATTTTCCATGGTGCGACGCCGCTCAAGTTCCGTGCCTGGCTGGATGGTATCGTGGCACAGGAAGACCGGCATAATCCCGACAGCGAATCCCTGCTTTTCATCAACGCCTGGAACGAATGGGCGGAAGGCACCACGCTGGAGCCCGATACGCGCTATGCCGACAGCTATCTGCGTGCCGTGCGGTCGGTCCTCGGCGATCGCGCCGCCGTCTGGCAAAAACAATCAGGAGAGGCGCCTGCCGCGATTACTGCGCCGACGTCACGCGCCAAGGGTAAGGTCGTCCTGCCAACGGCGCAGGCCACGCCACTCAATACGCCGGTGCGACATCCGGGCAAGGCCGGTCATAGGGCGGGCAAGCCGACCCTTTTGCTTTGCGCACATATTTCCGGACATATGCTGTTCGGCGGTGAGCGCAGTTTTCTAGACATTATCAAGACCCTGCATGCGCTGAACTACAACCTCGTCGTCTGCCTGCCCAGCGGTAACAACAAGACCTATATCGAAGATATCGCGCAGTATGTCGAAGCCATATATGTCTTCCGTTACCCGCAATGGCACAGCCGCCGCGAAATCGATCAGTACCTGTTGCTGAATTTTTCGGATATCATCGCGGCGCACGATATCTCGCTGGTCTACGCCAATACAATCGTCCTTCTGGAACCTCTGATCGCCGCGAAGCGCATGAATCGGCTTCGGCTGATCCATGCCCGCGAACTGGTATCGCTTGACGCTCCCTTGCAGGAACACCTGCAAATGACGGCGGAAGAAGTTGTCGGTGATGTCTTCGCCCGCTCGGATTTCGTGATCGGCAATTCGAAGGCGACCTATCATCTGTTCTCGCGTCATGACCGCACCTTCTATGTGCCCAATGCCGTGAAGGTTGAAGACTTCGTCATGGATAATGTGATTGGCGAAAAGATTCGCTTCGGCATCGTCAGCAGTAATATTCCGAAGAAGGGTGTGGCTGATTTCATCGAGGTGGCGCGGTATTGCGCCAGCCGTACCGACCGGGCGGAATTCGTCGTTATCGGACCGGAAAATGACTATATAGAAGGCCTCAAGCGCGATGCATCCCTGCCGGCCAATATGACCTTTGCCGGGTACCGTGAAACACCGGCCCAGGCAATGCAGGCCATGAATGTTCTTCTCAGCCTGTCCAATTTCGCCGAATCCTTCGGACGCACGGTCACCGAGGCCATGGCTGCCGGGCGCCCGGTCATCGCCTATGAATGGGGGGCGGTGCCCGAACTGATCACCCATGGTGAAACCGGCTATCTGGTGCCTTACCGTGATCCCGAAGCCGCAGCGCGCGCCGTACTGGATCTGTGTGACAGCCCACAGCAAATTGTGGACATGGGGGCGCGCGGACGTGTCGTCGTCAGTGAAAATTATTCGTACGACGTCATGAAGCGCAATATGAAGAAGGCGATGAGCACTATTTTCAACAAGGCCATGCTCAAGCGCCAGGGCTTGCCGGCGCCGGCTGCCAAACCTGTGGCACGCGGCGTTACTATCGTCATTCCCGTCTATAACGCCTTCGACGAGGTCAATGCCTGTCTGGAATCGGTACTCTGTCATACGCGTGGCGATGTCGCACGCGTACTGGTCATCGACGACGGCAGTACAGACGAACGGATCAAGGGCCTTCTGGCTGGTTATGAAGGCCGGTCAGGCGTGACGATTGTTTATAATGAAGCGAATATGGGCTATACTCGCACCGTCAACAAAGGCATTGGTCTGGCGGGCACGGACGACGTGATTTTGCTTAACAGCGATGCCGTTGTGACGCCAAACTGGCTGGCGGGGCTGCGTGCCTCTGCCTTCGCTGGTGATCATGTCGGTACGGTGACAGCCATGAGCGACAATGCCGGCGCGTTTTCCTTTCCGGAGCAGGATCAGCAAAACCAGAGACCGGGTTATCTGTCGCAGGATGATTTTGCGATCCGTGTGATTCAGGCGGCGAGAGACTGCGAGCCGGTTGAAGTGCCTACGGGCTCAGGCTTCTGCATGTATATTCGCCGCGCCCTGCTCGATGAGGTTGGCCTGTTCGACGAGGTGGCATTCTCACGCGGTTATGGCGAGGAAAATGACCTGTGTATGCGTGCGCTCAAGGCAGGCTGGAAAAACGTGATTACGCCCTGGTCATACGTTTATCATGTCCGCACGGCGAGTTTCAAAGGCGAGAAGGAGCAACTCGTTAAAGATGGAGTTCGGATTGTAACCCAGCGTTACCCGGAATATGCTTCGCTTGTGAAGCAGGCGTTTTCATCTGCGGCGATGAAGGAGCTGCGGTCCGCAGCGAAATCGGCCTTTTAGGTAGTAAAAAAGGTCGACCTATCTGGCTAGGGGTTTGGGGGCTGACATAATGGGCCGCGCGGGAACCCCCACAACCGTCAGGGAATCAGCGATGTCGTTTAAAACAACGGCGCCGGCACCGACAGTGACATTTTGCCCCAAGCAGATGTTCTGGATAACTGTTGACCCGATTCCTATCCACGAACCCTCTCCAATCCGGACGGTACCGGCAATATTCGCCCCCGGCGCTATATGGACATAGTTGCCGATGGCGCAGTCGTGATCAACCGTGGCGGCCGTATTTATAATGCAGCCGTCTCCTATCCTGCTGAAAGCGTTGACAATGCTTCCTGCCATAAGGGTGCATCCTCTGCCGATATTGGCATATTGACTGACAATGGCGGAGGGATGAATCAGTGAAACAGCATTAAGGCCGGCGCAGATTATGCGGGTCAGCTTTTCACGACGGGCTGCACAATTACCGATAGCGACAATTACGCCCTGATATCT
>FTKR01001502.1_pt4 | contig 27389 bp, 27 predicted proteins | sample 1658141 | NCBI WGS metagenome assembly FTKR01 (sample SAMEA3914802, study PRJEB12502) | metagenome | biome: forest; material: soil | place: Canada | collected 2010-06-25 | depth 0.1 m | reverse complement strand
TCCCGACCATCCTGACCGGCAATTTCGGTGCGATGGCCACGCATCTCTATGGCACTTCGTTCGATATCGATCCGAAGACGACGCCGATCACCGACCGGGTCAAGGAAAAGGTGGCGGAAGCCTATGTCGAGGGCACCTACGCCACCACGCTTGGCGGCATTCCGGTGGACGGCAATATCGGCGTCCGCTTCCTGGATGTCGATGCCGATTCAGCTGGCACCTCGACCGTGGCCGGTGACTGGATCGAAACCCCTCCGGGCAGCGGCGTGTGGGTGCAGCAGATGATCACCACGCCGGCGACTGGTGGCACCAGCTACTCGAAGGTGTTGCCTTCGGCGACGGCGCGTCTCGATTTCGGCAACGGCCAGTATCTAAAGCTCTCGGCTGCCAAGGTCATTTCGCGTCCGCCGCTGAACGACATGATCATCACCCGGCAGATTTCCTCGACCGCGCCCTATACCGGCGCTTCGGGCAATCCGTATCTGCAACCTTTCGAGGCCAATCAGTTCGATATCAGCTACGAAAACTACTTCAACAAGGATGCGTTGTTCGCCATCAGCGCCTACCACAAGGATGTCAGCAATTTCGTCGGCTACGCCTCACGTCAGGAAACGATTAACGGCAATGTCTATACCCTGACCTCGCCGGTCAATTCGGCCAAGGGCGGTCGCATCGACGGTGTCGAACTGACCTACCAGTCGTCGTTCGGTTTTATCGGGCTTGATCACTTCGGCATCTATTCCAACTATGCCTATGTCGATTCCGATTTGACGGAAATGTCGGCGGGCCTGCCGCTCAATGGTCTGGCGCGTGATACGGCGACGCTTGATTTCTGGTATTCCGATCATGGCATCGATGCCCGCCTCGGCACCAAGTATCATTCGGAATATACCGCCATCTATGGCTGGGACGACTCGCAACTGATCCGCGTCCGTCCGGAAACGACGATGGATTTTTCCATCAGCTACCAGATCAACCCGACGATCCAGGTGCGTTTCCAGGCCAACAACCTGCTCGATACGCCGCTGCGGACCTATAATGACAACGAACCGGATCGCCTGGGCCGCTATGATCTTTACGGCAAGCGCTATCTGTTGGATCTGACGTTCAAGTATTAAGGAAGATAAGTAAGAACCCCCACCACCGACGCGCCCTTGCGCGTTGGTGGTGGGGGTTCTTACTTTCTTAAACTGCTTTCCAATGGCCGGGTCTTGACCTCATCAAGGTCCGGCCATCATTGTAGCTGTAAAACCACGAGGAACCGCCATGCTGGAACTGAACCGCCGCCATCTGCTGGCCGGCACCGCCGCTACATTCGTCGCCGTTCAGGCGTCCGGTGCTCAAGCGCAGATAATCGTGACGGGCGAGGTCAAGTCACCGCGCCAACGCATCCGCTTCGATACCGGCTGGCGGTTCGCCTTCGGGCACCTCAACGATGTCGAGAAGGATTTCGGCTATGGCGGCGACCTGCGCACCTACGCCAAACAGGGCATAGACGCCACGCCGGTAGCCAAGGCGGACTATGACGACTCGCAATGGCGGCCCGTCACCCTGCCGCATGACTGGGCGGTGGAGTTGCCGTTCGTGCACAAAGAACCGAAGACACCGCTCAAGCCGGACGATCATGGCGCGGTGTGGGACCCGGCCGCCAATCATGGCTACAAGCCGCTGGGACGCGACTATCCGGAAACCAGTGTCGGCTGGTATCGTAAGACGTTCACGCTCGATGCCGCCGACAAGGGCAAGCGGATATCTCTGGAATTTGACGGCGTGTTCCGTGACGCCATGGTGGTCATCAACGGTTATATCGTAAAGCGCAATGACAGCGGCTATACGCCCTTCCGTGTCGAACTGAACGACTTCCTCAATACCGACGATACGCCCAATACGGTGCTGGTGCGCGTTGATGCATCGCTGGGCGAAGGCTGGTTTTATGAAGGCGCCGGCATCTATCGCCATGTCTGGCTCGTCAAGACCGATCCGGTGCATATCCCGCAATATGGCGTCTGCGTGCGGGCGAAGACGGACGGCACGGTCGAGGTTATTACGACAGTGCGGAATGACAGCGACGAAGCGCGTCATGTAGATGTTTTCACAATGATTGCGGATGAACAGACGGATGGTGGTGCGATGCCTGTCACCACACCTGTTGATATTGCACCGTGGAGCAGTATGGATGTGCATCAGACATTTAATGTCAAAGCGCCTCGCCTCTGGTCACTGGAAGATCCTCATCTTGTAGCCGCGATGACCATGATCAAGACGGATAAGGTGCTTGATGTCAGTGCGACTCGTTTCGGCTTCCGCGATATCAAGTTCGATGCGCAAACCGGCTTCTTCCTCAATGGCAAATCCGCCAAGCTCAAGGGCACCTGCAATCACCAGGATCATGCCGGGGTTGGCGCGGCCATCCCTGACGCGTTGCAACGCTGGCGGTTGCAGCAACTGAAAGACATGGGCTGCAACGCCTATCGCGCCTCGCACAATCCGCCGACGCCGGAACTGCTCGACCTGTGCGACGAAATGGGCATCCTCGTCATCGACGAGACGCGCCTGATGACATCCTCTCCGGAAGGCCTGGCGCAACTGGAAACCCTGATCCGCCGCGACCGCAATCACCCGTCGGTTATCCTGTGGTCGATCGGAAATGAGGAGCCGCAACAGGGCACGGAACGCGGCGCCCATATCGCGCGCACCATGAAGCGCCTGTGCAATGAGCTTGACCCGACGCGCCTGATCACGGCGGCGATGGATAACGGCTATGGCGAGGGCATCACCGAGGTGATCGATGTCATGGGGTTCAACTACCGCGATCACCTGATCGACGACTTCCACGCCAAGTATCCGAACATGCCGATCATCGGTTCGGAAACCGCCTCGACTGTTTCGACGCGCGGCGAATATATCAAGGATGACGCCGCTCATATCGTGCCGGCCTATGACACGACCGCGCCGTGGTGGGCGACGACCGCCGAGGGCTGGTGGCCGCATTTCGACGCCAAGCCCTATATCGCTGGCGGCTTTATCTGGACCGGTTTCGATTATCGCGGTGAGCCGACGCCCTATTCGGAATGGCCGTCGATTTCGTCACAATTCGGCGCGCTCGATACCTGTGGCTTCCCGAAAGACAACTATTATTATTACCGCGCCTGGTGGCGGCCGGAGCCGTTGCTGCATCTCTTCCCGCACTGGAACTGGGAGGGCAGCGAAGGCAAGGACATTTCGGTCTGGGCACACAGCAATGCCGATGAGGTCGAGATGTTCGTCAACGGTAAGTCGCTCGGTCGCAAGACTGTCACAAAAGATTTGCACGTCGAATGGACCGTGCCGTATCAGCCCGGCAAGATCGAAGCCTTCGCCTATAAGGCCGGTAAGGTAATCCTGAAGGACAAGCGCGAAACGGCGGGCGCGCCGGCCAAAATCGTTCTGACCACTGATCGCACAGCGCTTACCAATGACGGTATGGACTGCACGGTCATCAAGGCCGAGGTATTTGATGCGAAAGGGCGTCCGGTGCCGAAGGCGGACAACCTGATCCGGTTCGCGGTGTCAGGTCCGGGCTCGGTGATCGGTGTCGGCAATGGAAATCCGAACAGCCACGAGGCCGACAAGGCCTCAGAGCGGAAAGCGTTCAACGGCCTGTGTTGTGCCATCGTGCAGGTGACGGGCGCCGGCGGCATTACGGTCACCGCAACGGCGGATGGGCTAGCCGGCGGCAAGGTCGTGTTGAAGTCGGCTTAACTTCAATCCTCTCCCGCCACCGCAGGGGAGGATAAAGAAATTACCCTGCCTGATCACCCCACAGCTTCTTCAATGCCGGGCCACGGCCGCAACCATTATAATAGGCGTTGTAATGCTCGGCATGGGTCTGCCAGTAGTGCTGATGATAGTCCTCGGCCGGATAGAAGGGCAGGCCGGTCTGGGTCGATTTGACCACTAGGGTGTAGATCGGCTTGTTCAACTGCTTGCCGACCGCGATCTTGGAATTGACCGCCGTGGCATATTGCGTATCCGAGAAGGTGAAGATGGCTGTGCGGTAGTTATCGCCGCCGTCGCAGATGACGCGGGCCTTTGTCGTCGGGTCTGTCGAATGCCAATATGTATCGAGCAACTGCTGATAGGTCACCTGATCCGGATCATAGGTCACTTCCACGGCCTCGACATGGCCTGTGCCGCCGCTGACCACATCCTCGTAGCTGGGGTTCTTCACCGAGCCGCCCATGAAGCCGGCGCGGGTATTGGTTACGCCTTTGACATGGTCGAAGGCCTTTTGCGTGCTCCAGAAGCAGCCGCCGCCGAAGACCGCCACCTGCATGTCGGCGGCGAGGGCATTGCCGGCAAAGCTCAGGGCCAGAACACTTGTCACAAACAGTCGTCTCAACATGTGGATCTCCTAGGCCGGGATGAATTTCAAAGCGACGCCATTGTTGCAATAGCGCTTGCCCGTGGGGGCGGGGCCGTCGTCGAACAGGTGGCCGTGATGACCGCCGCAGCGCGCGCAGTGATATTCGGTGCGGGGAATGCCGATGGCAAAATCGGTTTTGGTTTGCAGGTGACCGGGGATGGCGCGGAAGAAGCTCGGCCAGCCGGTGCCCGATTCGAACTTGGCGTCGGAATTGAACAAAGGCAGGTCGCAGCCGATACAGGCGAAGATGCCCTTGCGGTGCTCGTTAAGCAAAGGGCTGGAACCGGGGCGCTCGGTCGCCGCGTGGCGCAGGACATTATAGGCGTCGGGCGACAGGCGCTTTTTCCACTCTGCGTCGCTGAGTTTCAAGGGCGCGATCGTTTCGGCTTCGCTTTGCGAACAGGCGGCGGCTAACGCCCCGATTCCGGCCAGAGAGAGAAAATGACGGCGTAACATGGGACACTCCGTAAGGATGGTTACATGGTTATACGCCTGAAAAACGCTTTGGGTTACACGCGTCTTTAATTCTTCGTAGCGGCTCTGTCGCCCGCAGATATGTGACCTTTATAACGCACTGGGCAGCGCTCTGACTTGTAAAGGTCGCGTAAAGACGGTCGTCACATAAGTGTCAAGCAAGCTACACGCGACTGTCACAGAGCGCGCCTATTGCGCCGTGCGTGGCCCTGGCTGTTCGGGGCTCAAAAAATTACAAGCACACGCACAAGGTAATTTCACCATGAAAAAATCCCTCGTCATCGGCACAGCCGCCGCCGCTTTTGCGATGGTCGCCATCGTATCCGGCGCCTCGGCCCAAAGCTGGACCGACAGCACCACGGTCTCCGGCCGTATGTACGCCGACTTCAGCAATATCTCGAATGAGGTCAACGGCGTCGAATCCGGCACCAACGGCACAGGCTTCGATATCAAGCGCCTCTATATCGGTGTTGATCACAAGTTCAACGAAATGTTTTCGGCCAACGTGACAACGGACTTCCAGTACAGCTCGCCGATCAGCTCGACCGAAGTTTACCTGAAGAAGGCTTACCTGCAAGCCACCTTCAATCCGGCCTTCGTTGTGCGCGTCGGCGCCACGGACCTGCCCTGGGTGCCTTACGTCGAAGACATCTACGGTTACCGTTATGTTGAAAAGACTCTGGTCGACCGCGAGGGCCTCGGCACCTCTTCCGACTGGGGCCTGCACGCTTCCGGCAAGCTCGGTTCGACCTTCTCCTACGCCGTATCCGCCATTAACGGCGCCGGCTACAAGAACCCCAGCCGCTCGAAGAGCATGGACATCGAAGGCCGTCTGTCGGCCAAGATCAATCAGTATAATTTCGCTATCGGCGGTTATACCGGCAAGCTCGGCCAGGATGTTGTCGGCACCGCCACGCCGAATACCGCCACGCGCTTTGACGCCCTGGCTGCCTATGTCGGCGACCGCACCCGTTTTGGCGTTGAATACTTCTCGGCCAATGACTACTCGGCCGCCCTGGTCAAGAGCGCTGCCAATGTCGACGATAAGGCCGACGGTTATTCGGTCTTCGGTTCCTACCGCCTGACCCCGTCCTACTCGATTTTCGGCAAGGCTGAAAATGTCAATCTTTCGAAGACCCTGAACCCGGACAAGGAAGACAAGTATTACAACGCCGGTATCTCCTACACCGCGTTCAAGGGCGTGTCCTTCTCGGCGGTTTACAAGCACGATGAGCTGAACGTGCCGGGTACGACGAACACCAAGACGGTCAACAACGAAATCGGCATCTTCACCGAAGTCCGTTATTAAATAGCGCTTCAAGCAGGCCGCCGAGCAATCGCGGCCTGCATCTGCGACACCCTGTCTTTTTAAATTCCGCTGGCTGTAACAAAACTGTCGTAAAAAAACGATAGAGCATCAGAACAGCCCGCACACATCCCTTTCCAAGGAGATACGTATGTTCAAGTTTCTGAAGGTCGCCATGGCTGCTGCCGTGATGACTGCCTCGTTCGGCTCAGCTGCTATGGCCGCCGACACGATCTCGGGCGCTGGCGCCACCTTCCCGGCGCCGCTCTATGCCAAGTGGGCCGAAGGCTACAAGCGCACCACCGGCAACCAGCTCAACTACCAGGCCATCGGTTCCGGCGGTGGCATTAAGCAAATCCAGGCCAAAACCGTTGATTTCGGCGCCTCGGACAAGCCGCTGACGCAAGCCGAGCTCGACCAGTCGGGCCTCTATCAGTTTCCGACCGTTGTTGGCGGCGTTGTGCCGGCCATCAACATTCCGGGCGTGCCGACCGGCAAGCTGAAGCTGCCGGGCGCTGTTCTGGCTGATATCTTCCTCGGCAAGATCACCATATGGAACGATCCGGCCATCACCAAGTGGAACGCCGGCCTGAATCTGCCAGCCCTGCCGATCACCGTCGTTCACCGTTCGGACGGTTCCGGCACCACCTTCCTCTTCACCTCCTACCTGGGCATCGCTTCGCCTGAGTGGAAGCAAAACGTCGGCGCCAATGACGCCGTTGAATGGCCGACCGGTGTTGGTGGCGCGAAGAACGATGGCGTTGCCGCCCTGGTTCGTCAGACCTCCGGCTCGATCGGTTACGTCGAATACGCCTACGTCATGAAGACCGGCATCGCTTACGCCCTGGTCGCCTCGAAAGATGCCACCTGGCCGATGCCGACCGCCGCCAACTTCAAGGCCGCGACCGCCGGCGCCGACTGGGCTCACGCGCCTGGCAATTACCTGCTGGTTCTTAATCAACCGGGCGCCAATGCCTGGCCGATCACCGGCGCCACTTTCATCCTGATGTACAAGAACCAGACGAACCCGGCCAAGGCCGCCGAAGTCCTGAAGTTCTTCGACTATGGCTATAAGTCTGGTGACTTCAACGCTGGCGACCTCTTCTACGTGCCGCTGCCGGCTGCCGTGAAGTCGATGGTCCGCAAGCAATGGACACAGAATATCACGTCGAACGGTGCGCCTGTCTACACCTCGCCGAACCCCTAAGGGCTTCCGGGTTCGTACAGGCCCGGAATACTCCTGCCTAACAAAAAAGGGCGAGGCTTTGACCATCTGGTTCTACCTCGCCCTGACTTGTGTCTGATACGACGAATGACTATAGGCCATGAGGCCGCTGCCGAAACCAGGACAAAGAGAACGATGTCTGCTGAAACCAAATCCTCCAGATTCGAAGCGCGCTTCGATCCGACCGACCCGATCTTCCGTTGGGTTTCGTTCGGCGCCGCCACCCTGCTTCTGGTCGTCCTGGGCGCCCTGATCGGCACATTGTTTGTCGGTGGCTGGCCCGCCCTTTCCGAATTCGGTTTCGGTTTCTTCCTGAAATTCAAGCAATGCCCGGTCGGCAATCATAGCTGGTTCTGCATCGATACGCCGTGGAACCCTGTGACCGATGTCTACAGCGCCACCGCCCCGATCCTTGGCACGATCATCACCTCCTTCCTCGCCCTGCTGGTCGCCCTGCCCATCGCCATCGGTATCGCGGTTTTCCTGACCCAGTTCTGCCCGCAGCGCATAGCCCAGCCGATCTCGACCGCCGTCGAGCTTCTGGCCGGCATCCCCTCCATCGTCTACGGCATGTGGGGACTGTTCGTTTTCGCCCCCTGGTTCGCCAGGACCATCCAGACGCCGCTTATGATCGCGGCCTCTCAGGATCCGACCTCATGGTTCGCCAAGCTGGTGGCCGGCATCCCCAATGGCGCCAACCTGTTCACCGCCTCGCTCGTCCTGGCCATCATGATCCTGCCCTATATGGCCGCTGTTTTTCGCGAGCTGTTTCGCTCGATCCCGGCGCAGGTGCGCGAAGCCGCCTTCGGGGTCGGCGCCACGCCGTTTGAAGTCACGACCGCCGTCATTATCCCCTACGTGCAAAAGGGCATGATCGGCGTCATCATGCTGGGCCTCGGACGCGCGTTGGGCGAAACCATGGCCGTCACCTTCATCATCGGCAATTCGCACAAGTTCCCGAAGTCGCTGTTCGACTCGTCCTCGACCCTGGCTTCGACCATCGCCAACGAGTTCGCCGAAGCCGCGGACCTGCACCGCTCGGCGCTGATCGCGCTCGGTCTCGTCCTGTTCCTGATCACCTTCACGGTGCTGGCGATCGCGCGCTGGCTCCTGTCGTCGCAACGCTATTAGGAGAAGACCCATGGATCGCGCTCTTCGCCGCAAAATCGCCAACTACGTTTTTATCAGCCTGTGCATTCTCGGTACGCTGGTGGCCCTGGGCGCGCTCGCCCTCATCCTGTGGTCGTTGTTCTCGCAGGGCATCGGCGGCATGAACCTGCAAATCTTCACTATGGACACGCCGGCCGCCGGCTCTCCCGGTGGTTTGCGCAATGCTGTCGTTGGGTCGATCCTGATGTGCGGCGTCGCCATGATCATCGCCATCGTCGTCGGTATCCTGGCTGGCACCTGGCTGGCTGAAATCGGCGGCGACACGCCCTATGGCCACGTCGTCCGCTTTCTCAACGATGTGCTGCTGTCGGCGCCGTCCATCCTGATCGGCTTGTTCGTCTATCAGGTCCTGGTGTCGGGGTCTCCGATCGCGCTCGGGCACTTCTCCGGCTGGGCGGGCGCTGTCGCCCTTGCCATCCTGGCCACCCCGATCGTAACGCGGACCACCGAAGACATCCTGAACCTGCAACCCAACGCGCTGCGTGAAGCCGGCATGGCGCTCGGCGCCTCGCAGTTCACCACCATCCGCACCATTATCTGGAAAGCAGCCGGCGCCGGCCTGCTCACCGGTGGCCTGCTCGGCTTCGCGCGGATTTCGGGTGAAACCGCACCTCTGCTCTTTACCGCGCTTGGCAACCAATTCTTCACCGCCAATCTGGGTGAAGCCATGGAGAGCCTGCCGCACGCCATGTATAACTTCGCCCTCACGCCTTATGAAGACCTCAACAAACTGGCCTGGGCCGGTGCGCTTCTGGTGGCCATCGCTGTGCTGGCCGTCAATATCCTCGGTCGCTGGCTCGCCCGCGACAAGAACGCCGGCCACTAATCCATTTTTCATCCTGACTTGAGAATAAGTTCATGACCGACACGACCTTACCCGACTTCAAGAGCGTTATCGTGCCGCCGCCCGAAGGCAGCCTGGTGCTCGAATGCAAGAAGCTTAGTTTTTTCTACGGTCAGAACCAGGCGCTGTTTGGCGTCGACCTGCCGGTGAAAAAGCACGCCATCACGGCATTGATCGGTCCGTCGGGCTGCGGCAAGTCGACCCTGCTGCGCACCATCAATCGCATCTATGATCTGTATCCGGGGCAGCGTGCCGAAGGGGAGATCAATTTCGAAGGCGAAAACCTGATCGGCCCCAAGGTGGACGTGGCGGCCCTGCGCGCCCGCATCGGCATGGTGTTCCAGAAGCCGACGCCGTTCCCGATGTCGATCTATGACAATGTCGCCTTTGGTGTACGCCTGCATTCCAACAAGTCGAAGGCCGAACTGGACGAGATCGTCGAACGCTCGATCCGCCGCGCCGCGTTGTGGGACGAAGTGAAGGACAAGCTGCACAAGTCGGGCCTCGGCCTGTCGGGTGGTCAGCAGCAGCGTCTGTGCGTGGCGCGCGGCATCGCCGTCAATCCGGAAATCCTGCTGCTCGATGAGCCGGCCTCGGCGCTTGACCCGATCTCGACCGCCAAGCTGGAAGACACACTGGAAGAGCTGAAGAGCGACTACACCATCGTTATCGTGACGCATAACCTTCAACAGGCGGCGCGTCTGTCGGACTATACGGGCTTCATGTTCTTGGGCAAGATGATCGAATTCGGTCCGACCGAAGAGCTGTTCGTCAAGCCGAAGGTGGACAAGACCGGCGAATATATCGGTGGCCGCTTCGGCTAATGGGGTTTGGGGCAGCGACCTCAAGCTCTTCCTGATCAAAGAAAAACCCGGCTCCAAAAGAGCCGGGTTTTTCTTTGATCAGAAGAAGATATGGGGCCACAGGCCCCAAACCCCATTTGTCAATGCACATAAAGCGTCCGCGCATCGCTGTCGAAGGTCGTCCCGTCCGTCCGCGTGGCGCGGATACTGAGCTTGTGCTCGCCGGATTTCAGAGATCCTGCCGGGAACTTGAAATCGTATTGCAGCTTTGGCCAGTTCGGATCGTATTTCAGCAGGTCCGGCACACGGAATTCCTTCGGGTCGAGTCCGTAACGTGCGCGCGTCACCACCTTGCTGTCAATCAGGACATCGACCGCCGTGATGCCCTTCGGATCGGCGGCGGCGCCATGATAATTGCCTGTATCGTGACTGCCCAGGAATGCGCCACGCTCAGGATGCGCGATATAGGCCTGTGGGAAAAACGGGCAGGGCGCGCCGGAAATATCGGTCAATGGATGCACACGTACCTTCGCCGTATAGAAATCGACCGCCATCTTGTAGGGCGGCAGACTGACGATGCGGAATGGCTCGATCTCTTCGAAATTCTGGCACAGCTTGGTATACATCGCCGTCTTGTCGGCCTCGTGATAGATGTAGGATGGCTCCAGCATGGCCAACATCACGCCCTTGCCAGCCTGTTTTTCGATCAGGCTGGACATATCCAGTCCCCACTTGTGACGCGCCACCACGAAGCGCGTCAGTTCGTCATTGGGGTCGTCGAGCGTATAGAAGCGGCGATGGCTGTCGCCATTGATCGCCGGAAACTCCATATGCACGGCGCTCATATGGCTATTGGCGGCCCACACCACGTCCGGTCCGAAGCGTTGCTTGGCGCGGGCGTCGGCGGCGGCGATGGCAGGCTCCAGCAGCGACCAGTTCTCATTCTTCAGGATATTTCGTTCGCGCACGGCATAGGGCAGTTCCGCCGAATGGACGAAGGCCCATTGATAAGCCGTGCCGGTGATGCCGAGCGCCAGGGCCAACACTGGGCCGGTGGCAACCAATGCTGTCCGCATCAGCCGGTTGCCTTGTGTGCCAGCCTTGGCGATGAAGTTTTCCAGCAGGTCGGGCACGAAGGGCAGCAGCGGGATAAAGGCCATGAAGGGCCAGTGTGGCATGATCTTCTTGTTGACGATGGTCTGGATGCCATAAAAAAAGAAGATGACCACGGCTTGCCAGGCCAGCAGGCTCTCCGGCTTGTCACGATCCCGGATCAGGGCGTTTTTCGCGGCCACCACCATGGCGATGAAAAAGACTGGCGTGCCTAGTGCGAACTGCGTTTCAATATAGCTGAGGATGCGGCCCGGATCGGGCTTGAACTGCGGCCTGTTCAGCACATGAAACTGGATGGCCGGCCAATCGTTTAGTGCGTTATAAATCAGGGAGGGCATTAAACCGAGCAAGGCTATGCCGGCGGTGATCCACACGCCGGGTTTGGTCCACAGCTTGCGGCCGTGCGCATTGACCAGCATGAAGACGACGACGGCCAGGCCCGGCGCCAGAAAACGAAAATGCACCAGCAGGCCGAACGCGGCGCAGACGCCGGTCCGCGCCCACCATTTGAGCTTGTCCTGTTGTATCGCGCGTATCAGGCAGCCAAGCATCAGCGCCATCAGCACCTGCAAGGCGCCTTCGGGATAGAAAACCGTGCCGTTGAGCGTCAGCGGCGGCAGCAGCAGGGCGATCATCGCCGCCCATAGAGCATTGCGGTGACTGACCAGGGGTGTGGCCATGAAATAGACGGCGAACGGCATCATCGTGGCGATGATCAGCGAGACGATGCGCAGGGGCAGGACATGCCAGCCGAAGATCGAGGTAATTAGTCGCGCCAGCCACGGAAAGCCGGCCGGAATATCGGGATATCCGAGATCGAGATAGGCGCCGGAGACGACGAAATGGCCTTCTTCCCAGATCACATGACTGATCAGCGCGACATAAAGTTTCCACAAAACCAGCACCGCGCCCAGGATAAAGGTGGCGCGGATCAGGCTTTTATCGTCACCCAGAAAAGGTTTTTGCGGCGCCAGTGGCGGGCGTTCGCCGTGCAGATCGTAGAGTTCAGCCATGGTATCTCCCCAAGTCCGACCGTTATAGCGGGCGATGGGAAGCCAGGTAAAGGCCCTTAAGCCTTGATGAGTTGGCGCGTGGCGTTTGAGACCGTGTAGTCGGCGGCGACCCGGACATCGCGCAGATGACGCACCTGACGGATCGATTCTTCGTAAAGCGGGTGGGCCTTGTAGGCGCGGAAGTCTTCGATCGTGGCAAATTCACCATAGACGATGACGTCGATATCGTTGGCGATCTGGTCGATCTTTTCGTTGTAGGAGACTTCCAGCAGGGCGGCATGTTCGATCTGGGTCAGGACGGACAGGCCGCGATAAATGGCTTCGCGATCAGCCTCATTAGGGCTTGAAAACATAACGATGTGACGGATCATGGCGGGCTTTTCGTAACAAATCTAACGATTGATTCCCTTAACCCGTGAGGCTTATCCGTCAAGAGCCGATTTGTCGCAGGTCGCTTATTCGCTCCCCAGCCTATTCTCCGGCCACACCTTCGGCGTGGCCACAGGCGGGGTCATGAACGTGAACCGGACGATGATTGCGCAAGTAGTTATAGGCGTGGCCGGTGGCGATGCTCAACGCGCCGATAACGCTCAAGACCACTTCGATATCCGCCAGAGTCGGGATAAAGGCGGCCGCCGCCAGCAGGAGCAAGCCCGCGACGATGGGCACGGAAATCTGCCATTTGCGCCAGACATGCGAAGCGCGGATGGCCCACAGGCTGATTGGTGCGGCAGTGAGCACGAGCGCGGCGTGAACCCAGCTGCCGGTGAAAGGCGTCAGGGCCGGCAGGAGAACGACCAGGAAAGGCAGGGCCAGGCAATGCACCACGCACAGAGCGGAAAGCCCCAGTGAGGCGATGTCGAGCCATGTTTTCTTTACGTGCAGCATAGTGGCCTTTCCGTATGCCCCTGCGGGCACATATGTTATAGCATAACTTTTTACAAGAGCGCGGATGATTTTGACGGGTAATTATTTCGTTATCATCTGCTGCATACGCTATGTTATTTTATAACATATCAATTCAGCCTGTCCAGCCTGCTTTGAAAAAAGTCTTGCCTGTTTAATAAATCAATTTTACTTAATCGGGCCAATCCGGATGACGCGGATATGGGAGACGATCATGACGGTGAAGGCGCAGCAGCGGCTAGCGGATTTGCAGGCGGAATTCGAGGCGCTGGTTTCGGCGCCAAACGCGCCGCATCACAGCATGGTAGCCCCCGGAAATGGCATCTATCAGCGCTGGCAGCATCCGGTGATCACGGCCGCCCATGTGCCGCTTGAGTGGCGCTACGACTTCAATCCGCAGACCAATCCCTTCATGATGGAGCGGATGGGCATCAACGCTACCTTCAATGCCGGGGCGATGAAGTGGCCCAATAACAAAGATGGTAAGTATATTGTTGTGGTCCGTGTCGAAGGCGATGACCGCAAGTCGTTTTTCGCCATCGCTGAGAGCGCCAATGGCGTCGATAATTTCCGCTTCTGGCCGAAGCCGGTGGCGCTGCCGCAAACAGAAGACCCGGACACCAATGTCTATGATATGCGCCTGACCCAGCACGCAGATGGCTGGATCTACGGCCTCTTCTGCACCGAGCGCAAGGACCTGACCCAGCCAGACGACCTGTCGGCGGCGACGGCGCAATGCGGCATCGCCCGTACCAAAGACCTGATCACTTGGGAGCGCCTGCCGGACCTCATCACTCACTCCGGTCAACAGCGCAATGTGGTGCTGCATCCGGAATTTGTGCCAGACGAATCTGGGAAAGCCAAATATGCGCTTTATACCCGTCCGCAGGATGGCTTTATCTCGGTCGGCGCGGGCGGCGGCATTGGTTGGGGCCTAACAGATGATATGACGAAGGCGGTGATTGACACCGAAGTCATCGTCGATAACAAGGCCTATCACACCATCAAGGAGATCAAAAACGGCCAGGGGCCGGCGCCGATCAAAACGCCGGAGGGCTGGCTGCATCTGGCGCATGGCGTCCGCAACACAGCCGCCGGTCTGCGCTATGTGCTCTACCTGTTCATGACCGCGCTGAACGAACCGTGGAAGATTATCTATGCGCCGGGCGGGCATTTTATCGCGCCGCAGGGCGAGGAGCGCGTCGGCGATGTGTCGAATGTCACTTTCTCGAACGGCTGGATCGCCGATGACGATGGCCGTGTGTTTATCTATTACGCCTCGTCGGATACGCGTCTGCATGTGGCGACCTCGACGGTGGCGCAACTGATCGACTACTGCAAAAATACGCCCGCCGATCCGCTGACCTCGGCGGCCTGTGTGCAGCAACGCATCGATCTCATCGAGCGCAATATTGCTTTTCTGGCCTGCACATGACTCTGCGTGACGAGGCCCGCGCCGAAGCCAGGCGTCTGCTCGACTGGTGGGCCAGCCATCTGGTCGATGACCGTGGCGGCTTTTACGGCGAGGTCGATGCCGATGATAACCCGGTGCCGGATGCGCCGAAAAGCATTATCCTCAATACCCGCCTGTTGTGGTTTTTCGGCGCCATGGCCGATCCGCGCGCCTTGCCATTGGCGAAGCGCGCGGCGGACTATATTCTTGACCATTTCCGGGATACTGAACAGGGCGGGCTTTACTGGCTGTTGGATGCGGACGGAAAGCCTATCGATACACGGAAACAGGCATATGCGCAGGCTTTCGCGGTCTATGCATTTGCCGAATATCATCACGCGAGCGGCGACGCAGCGGCCCTGATCATCGCGCGCGATTTGCAGGTCTTGGTCGAAGCGAAATACTGGGATGCCGCGCAAGACGGTTATGCCGAGGCGCTGGACCGGACGTGGAATCCGCCGGCAGATCAGCGCCTGTCCGACAAGGACATGAACGCGCCCAAGACGATGAATACGCATCTGCATATTCTGGAAGCCTATACCCGTCTGTATGTTGTGGCGCCTTCGGAGGAATCGCGCGTTGCCCTGCATCGTATCCTGACCGTGTTTTTGGATCGCTTCGCCGGCCCGGATGGCCATCTCCGCCTGTTCTTCGATATGGACTGGAATGACCTGACGCGCTCGGTTTCCTATGGCCACGATATCGAGGCGAGTTGGTTGATCTGGGAAGCCGCTGAGGCGCTGGGTGATGAGGCGCTGCTCGCACAAGCGCGGCCGATTGTATTGAGTTTGGCGGAAACGACGCGGCGCGAAGGGTTAAGTCCGGTGGGCGCGTTGGCTTACGAAAAAGGACACGACGGTCATCTCGATCCGGACGGCGAATGGTGGGAACAGGCGGAGGCATTGGTCGGGTTCGTCAATGCCTGGCAGATGACGGGTGATGAGGGTTGGCTGGAAGCGGCCGAGCGTGTCTGGGCCTGTACGAAAGCGCAATATGGTGCTGGCGGCGCAAACGAATGGACGTGGTATGCGACCTCCGCGCTGCGCGAGAAAATCTACAAGGCGGGCATGTGGAAGTGCCCGTATCATAATGGACGGGCCATGATTGAACTCAATCGCCGTCTGAAGGAGAATTAACCCCTTGATCCTCCCCTGCACGGCGGGGGAGGTGGCCAGCTTGTCTGGCCGAAGGGGGCGAACTGACGTTGGGGTTGCCCCCTCCGTCAGCGACTACGCGCTGACACCTCCCCCGCCGTGCAGGGGAGGAGAAATAATAACAGGGGCAGGAAACATGAACTTACAACCGATCGATCTGGCGATTGTCGCGGGGTATATTCTGCTGACGATCGGCCTTGGCTTCTGGGTGGCGAAGCTGTCTTCGGGTAGTATCCAGAGCTATTTCCTGGCGGGCAACAAACTGCCGTGGTGGGTGCTGGGGCTGTCCAATGCGTCTGGCATGTTCGACGTGGCGGGGACCATGTGGATGGTCGGGCTGCTGGTCGTCTACGGGCTGAAATCGGTGTTCATTCCGTGGCTGTGGCCAGTGTTCAATCAAGTTTTCCTGATGGCCTTCCTTGCCATCTGGCTCAGGCGATCGGGCAAGCTGACCGGCGCCGAATGGATCAGTTTCCGTTTCGGCGAAGATGCCGGCGCGCGGGCCTCGCACCTGATCAATGTCGTCTTTGCCCTGATCATGGTGGTGGGAATGCTCGCCTTCGGATTTCTCGGCATCGGCAAGCTGGCGGCGGAATTCATTCCCTACAAGTTCTCCGCCGATCCCATGATCAATGACAAGATCTACGGCCTGATCGTGGTAGCGCTGACCACGGTCTATTCGGTCAAGGGCGGCATGTATTCGGTGGTGATGACCGAGATCCTGCAATTCTTTATCAAGCTGGTGGTCTGCATCGCCATCGCCTGGATCGCCATGTCGCTGGTGACGCCGGAAATGATTGCCGCCGTAGTACCGAAGGGCTGGCATGACATTATGTTCGGCTGGAATCTCAATCTCGATTGGGCCGGATTGTCGCGCACCGCCGCACCAAGCCAAAAAGTTGTGGCCGATACCGCTATGGCGGTGATCTCGAAGGAAGGCTATTCGGCTTTCGGTATCTTCTTTATTCTGATGACCTTTCAGGGCGTACTCAAGGCCATGGCCGGTCCGGCGCCGAACTATGACATGCAGCGCCTGCTATCGGCGAAATCGCCCACCGAGGCGGCCAAGATTTCCGGCTTCGTCAATGTGGTGCTGCTGTTCCCGCGCTATCTGATGATCGCCGGCATGGCGGTTCTGGCGCTGTGTTTCATCGGTCCGAAATGGACGGAAATGCAAACATCTGCGGCGGCTTCCGGGCATGCTTTTTCCGCCGATATCGATTCCATCCTGCCGTGGGTGATCCGTAACTATATGCCACCCGGACTGATGGGCCTGGCCCTTGCCGGAATGCTCTCGGCTTTCATGGCCACCTATTCGGCCTCGCTGAATGCGGCGCCAGCCTATGTGGTCAATGACATCTACCGCAAATATATCCGGCCGGACGCACCGCAGAAACGGCTGGTGCAATTGAGTTATATCACTTCCCTGACCTTCGCCATCCTGGGCGCGTTGATCGGCTGGCAACTGACCTCGATCGACGGCATTGTCGGCTGGATCACGACCGGGCTCTACGGCGGCTATACAGTGGCCAACGTCATCAAGTGGTACTGGTGGCGGCTGAACGGCACGGGTTACGCGGCCTCCATGGCGCTGGGCGTAGCCGTGGCCATGTGGATGGCGGTGTGGAAAGATCCGGTGACCGGCCAGGCGATCAACGCTCTGGCGGCGTTTCCGTGGCTGCTGCTGGCTTGCCTGGCGGCGGCGGTCATCGGCTCTTACGTAACCAGGCCGACCGATATGGCGGCGCTCAAGCTGTTCTATAAAAAGACCCGGCCGTGGGGGTTCTGGCGGCCGGTGCTGGAAGCCTTGCGCGAGGATGAGCCTGAGGTGCAGCCGAATCGTGATTTCTGGCGTGATATGTTCAATTCGCTGACGGGTGTGGTGTGGCAGACGGCGATTACCGCCTCGGCCATCTTCCTGATCATCCGTGAAATGGAGCGGTTCTGGCTGGCGTTGGGGCTAGTGGTGCTGTGCTCGGTAGTGATGAAGTTCACCTGGTGGGACAGGATGCGCGATGAGCCGGCGTGAGCCATAATCCCGTCACATCCTTTCGGTTAGCTTCGCGGGAAGGTAGGTATCATGTTAAAAGCTGTTCTGGCTGCATTGGGACTTCTGGTTATGGCGCTGCCTGCGCAGGCCGCCGATTGTGCCTATAATCCTGCGCAATTACTGGCAATGGATTACAAGGCATTCGATCACGACGGCTGGCGCCCACTGGCGGCCATAGCGGGGTGCGAATCAAAGGCGGCCGATCTGATCCGGGATTACCGCGAGGCTCATGCCGACCTGTTGGCCGATGATCGGCGATCCTTGATCTGGCATGAAGGTCAGATGCGGGCTGCCTTCGGCGATTATGAAGGCGCCATCCCGCTGCTGTCGGTCGATAATCCAGATCCGGCAATGCGTGACTATGCCGCTGCCACGGTCGCTTTTCTTCGGCATGACAAGGCTGCCTTGATGATTGCTCGTGCGCAACTGGTCGCCGAGCCAAAGCCTGACGGATGGGATGAGGCGGTAGCCGAGTTTAAGGCAAATGGCGAGACCATCATCTGGCCGTTGAATCTGGAGGTCGTGGACGGCCTGATCAGTTGCTTCGACAAGCCATATTTCGAGGCCTATGATTGTCGCGCCAAGACCGCGGGTTAAGCCCTTGCATCGAACTGTAACCTGATTACATACAGTAGGCATAAAATTCAGGAGCCTTGCTGTGAAAATCGAAATCTGGTCCGATGTCATCTGTCCGTTCTGCTATATCGGCAAGGCCAATCTCGAACAGGCCCTGGCGCAGGTCGGCGGTGAGGCAGATATCATTCATCGCGCCTTTCGCCTGTCGCCGGGACAGGCAGTCATCCCCACGGACCGGATGCTGCAACAGAAATACGGCCTTAACCCTCAGCAGGTAACCGCCAATCAGGCCCAGGTCACGGCAACCGCCGCCGCTGCCGGTCTGGAATTTCATCTAGGTGGCACCCTGGCCGGAGATACCACGGACGCCCACCGCTTGATCGCGCTCGCTGCCGGTAAGGGCAGGCAGGCCGAAGCCGTGACGGCGCTTTATCGCGCCTATTTCACCGATGGCCGTAATATTTTCGATCGTGCCGTACTGCATGAGATCGGTGGCCAACTCGGCCTGACCGCCGCAGATATCGATGCCGCCTTTACATCGTCCGAGATCGACATGCAGATCGCGCTTGATCAGCGGCAGGCGCAGCAGATTGGCGTACGTGGCGTGCCGTTCGTGGTGGTCGATGGCAAATATGCCGTTTCCGGCGCGCAGCCCGTGGCGGCCTTCGTTCAGACTTTGCAGGCCGCCGCCGCCGAAGCTGCCAAAAATCCGGTCATCGCCGGCGATGCCTGCAGCATCGATGGCTGCGACCCCGCCCAAAGTGCATCCCAAAAAATGTGACGCACTTTTTGGATTTAGATGCGCGACAAGTAAAAATTTTGAAACGTCTTGCGATCAACAGATCGCAAGACGTTTCAAAATAAATACCGGAACTTGATTGGCGAAGCGGAAGGTGCGGCCTATATAGGCCGGTAAACCTCCATGTTCGTTCTGAGCCAGTCGAAAGCGACCGCCTGATGAGTCCTCCCAATCTGCAGAATACCCCGATGCCGAAGTCGCAAGGCAAGTTTTCCGAAATTCTGGCCTTTCTCAAGCCCTATCTCTGGCCTGCGGATCGCGCCGACCTGAAGCTTCAGGTCGTCTTCGCGCTTCTGTGTATGCTTATCGGCAAGGTGGTGACTGTCATTATTCCGTTCACCTACAAGTGGGCGGTTAATGCGTTGACGCCAGGCGCCGCGCCGGTTCATGCCGGCCCGCCGAGTTTCTGGACGCTGATGATCGCGGCGCCGATCATCATGGTGGTCGCCTATAATGTGGCACGCCTTTTCTCTAACGTTTTCAATCAGGTGCGTGACGCTCAGTTCGCCGCCGTTGGCCAGCACGCCGTGCGTGGCCTGGCCAATCGCACCTTCGCCCATCTGCATCATCTGTCCTTGCGCTTCCATCTTCAGCGCCGCACCGGCGGCCTGTCGCGGGTCATGGAACGCGGCAAGTCGGGTATCGAAACCATTATTCGCCTGACCATGATGGTCGGTATCCCGACCCTGATCGAGTTTGTCCTGACCTCGATCATCCTTATCTACCAGTTCAATATCTGGTACGTCGTCGTCGTCGCCGTCACGGTCGTCGTCTATGTCTGGTTCTCCATCGTGGCGTCGAACTGGCGCATAGCCATCCGCCGCGATATGAACGAGGCCGATACGGACTCGATGTCCAAGGCAGTCGATTCGCTGCTCAATTTCGAGACCGTCAAATATTTCAATAACGAGCAGCAGGAAGCCGACCGCTATAATGTAGCGACGGCGCAATACGAAAAAGCAGCGATCAAGACCTATACCTCGCTGGCCTGGCTCAATCTCGGCCAGGCGGTGATCTTCACCATCGGCATGGCCATCGTGATGCTGATGTCGGCCTGGGAAGTGACCACCGGCCGCCAGACGGTCGGCCATTTCGTCATGATCAACGCCTTCATGATCCAGCTTTCGATTCCTTTGAACTTCATCGGCACCTTGTACCGCGAAATCTCGACCGGCCTGATCGATATGGAAGCCATGTTCAAGCTGCTCGATGAACCGGCCGAAGTGATCGACGTGCCCGATGCGACCGAACTGCTGGTGAGCGACGGCGCCATCGCCTTCAGGGACGTGCATTTTTCCTACGATCCGGACCGCCAGATATTGAAAGGCGTCACCTTCGAGGTTCCGGCCGGCAAGACGGTGGCCGTGGTCGGGCCTTCGGGCGCCGGCAAATCAACCCTGTCGCGCCTGCTGTATCGCTTCTATGATGTTACCAGCGGCGCTATCGAGATTGATGGTCAGGACGTGCGCACGGTCACCCAGGCGAGTGTGCGCAAGGCGATCGGCATGGTGCCGCAGGATACGGTGCTGTTCAACGACACCATCGCCTACAATATCGGTTATGGTCAGTTCGGCGCATCGCGTGAACAGGTGGAAGAAGCCGCTGAATCTGCCCAGATCGCCGGCTTTATCGCCACCCTGCCCAAGGGCTACGACACCGAGGTTGGTGAGCGTGGCCTCAAGCTCTCCGGTGGGGAAAAACAGCGCGTGGCCATCGCCCGCACCCTACTGAAAGCCCCGCCGATCCTGATCCTCGATGAGGCCACTTCTGCGCTCGATACCCATACCGAGCGCGAAATTCAGGCGTCGCTCGATGATGTCTCGAAGAACCGCACGACTCTGGTGATCGCCCACCGGTTGTCAACGGTCGTCGGCGCCGATGAAATTCTGGTGTTGAAGGATGGTGTCATCGCCGAACGCGGCAAGCACGCCGACCTGATGAAGCTGAATGGCCTCTATCATTCGATGTGGGAACGCCAGCGCGCCGCCGATGCCGCCCGCGAGACGCTTGCCAAGGTAGTTGCGGAAGTCGAATAGTCAGGAAGACGCTGCCAGGGAATCGGCATTGTCGGCGCTTGCCTTCACCACCATATCGCCGGACGCATAGGACGCGTCATCAGTGACGGGCGGGAAGACGCTGGAATATTCATCGCCCTGGGCGGTGACCTTCTCGCCCTTGGGATTGCAGGCGGCGGCACCCAGACACAGGGCCAGAGCCAGTAACGGTGTCAGTCGGATATAAATCGCTTTGCGCATAACAATAGTCCCTCTCACCAGTGGTGGGAGGGACTATTGCTTGGATCGTATAGGGAAGCTTTGTCTTTGGACGGGCGGCTTTATAAAAAGCGCGTAAACCGCCCCGACAGCTTATTGCGACGAAGAGGTCGTCGTCGTGGTCGTCGTCGAAACGGCGGCGTCCGAAGCCGGGGCTTCCGACATCGGCGCCATGGCGTCAACGGCCGGAGAGGTTACCTCGGTCGAGGTTTCGGTCGTGGTCGATGTATCGGCCGGCTTCGAGCAGGCGGCAACCGACAGCGAAGCAGCGGCGACGGCAGCGATAGCGATGAATTTAAACGTATTGCGCATGATTGTGATTCCTTCTCACCAAGACGTGAAGGACTATGGCGGAGGGGGAATATGGAAGCGCTGTGGGTGGGACCTGTTATTCATAAAAAAGCTGTAAGGATTGGCTGGAGTCAAAAGCGCCATCCTATTATCGGGTGCAGGGGCTGTGCCCCTGCTATTGCGCCACCCAGCCGCCATCGATGCTGAGGGGGGCACCATTGATCGCCTTGCCGGCGTCCGAGCACAGGAAGATGGCCAGAGCGGTGATGTCTTCGACGGAGACGAATTCGCCGGTTGGCTGGGCGGCCAGGATGACCTCCTTGATCACCTGTTCGCGGGTCATGTTGCGCGCCTTCATGGTGTCGGGGATCTGCTTATCGACCAGCGGCGTATGGACGTAACCGGGACAGATGGCGTTGGCGGTAATCCCAAACGTGGCGCCTTCCAGCGCAATGGTCTTGGTGAAGCCGAGCAGGCCATGCTTGGCGGCGACATAGGCCGATTTGAACGGCGAGGCGACCAAAGCATGAGCCGAGGCGATATTGACGATGCGGCCCCACTTCTTCGCCTTCATGCCGGGGAAGGTCAGGCGCGTGGTATGGAAGCTGGAGGTCAGGTTGAGCCCGATGATGGCGTCCCATTTTTCCGGCGGGAAGTCCTCGATAGGTGACACGAACTGGATGCCGGCATTGTTGACGAGGATATCGACCCCACCGAGTGTGTCGTCGATTTCCTTGATCAGGGCCGCGATCTGGTCGGCCTTGGTCAGGTCGGCGCCATTGAAGCGCACCTTGACGCCGTGGTCGGCAGCCAGTCCGGCGCGGACCTTCTCGATCTCGGCCGCATCGCCGAAACCATTGAGCATGATGTTCGCGCCCTGCGCCGCCAGCCCTGTCGCTATGGCTAATCCGATACCGCTCGTGGAGCCTGTGATGAGCGCGGTTTTGCCAGCCAGAGACGTAGCAAGTGACATGAGCTTATTCCTTAGATTTGGGGGAGGAGTCTGACGTGTGTGAAGCGACATTGAGCGCTTGCTTGCCGCATTGTTCGACGAAGGTCATGGTCGCCTTGGTCTGGTCCTGACCGTATTTCAGGCAAGTGGCGGCCCATTTCTTTTGCAGTTCGGCCGCCGATGCCGGATCGCGTTTCACGGCCGCTTCGTTCATCAGGGTAATCGCTTCCTGGGTGAAGGCGGCGGTGTCCTCGGCATAGCGATGGGATGTGGTGCTGATCATCTCGATCAGGTTGATCAGGCTGCGCGCGGCGCGCTGCTGCTGATCGGCCATCAGGCGCAGGCCGTTTTCAAAGGGTGAGGGCGTGCTCATGTCCGCGGTCTCCTCGGCAGATACGGTATATTCTCAGGCGAATACCGCAAAACTATGGCCGGTTTCGCAAAGTTGCGCAAATGCAAACAACCGGCAGGACGCGGATATCTAGTTCAGCAAAATGGTGCCCAATAACACCTTGGCGCCCTTGCGGCCCAGGATCATATCCGTGGCGGATTGAAGTTGCATGGCGATGAAATCGGTATCGACCAGGGCGCTGGAATTGAGGCTGCCGGCATAGGCCTGCAATCGGGCGACATAGGCATCCTGCAGGCGCGGCTGGTACAGCTTGATCTGTTCGACCAGCTTCGGGTCTTCGCTGTAAAGGCCCATATCGACGCTGAGCGAACCATGGCGGCGCCGGCTGGCTTCGGTAAACACGTTGATCGTTTTGAACTGCGTATAGCCTTCCCCGCCGCCCTTTTTCTTGGGTTCTGAGGCGTAGGCGCACGGTGCGATAAGACCGGAAGCGGCGATAAGGGTGAGGAACTGTCTGCGGATCATTTCGTCAGTATAGGCTGGCGTCGTTAAGAGCCCGTTTATTCGAGGTAAATAAAAATTTACCATAAATTCAATGATGTAAGTCAACTCCGAATTAAGGGGTTTAAGGTATTCTGCGGAATGGTGACGGGTAGCGGACGAATTTAAATCTTATGAACATGCTTCATTCACAGACCCAGCGCCTGGTGCGGAAGATCGACTGCGCAGCGCTCAGTCTGCTGATCGTCGAGGATAACGATGCCTCGCGCCGTCTGGTGATCGAGTTGCTGCGGGCCGCCGGCTTCATCAATCTGAGCTTTGCCAGAAACGCCGAGGAGGCGCTCGAACACCTTCAAAACCAGGCGCCGGACCTCGTACTGCTGGACTGGAACCTGCCTGGCATGTCGGGCCTGGAACTGGTGACCCTGATCCGTGGCGCGGCGCTCAGGCCGGACGCGCGCATTCCCAATCCGGCCCTGCCGGTCGTCATGCTGACGGCGCGCCAGCGTGCTGATGATGTGGCGCGGGCCCGCGACGCCGGCATCAACGAATTCGTCGTCAAACCGTTTTCGACTACGTCACTGCTCCGGGCGATTTCGTCTGCCCTGACCAGAAAGCGCCGGCCTTTGACGGAGGCTGCCGCTCCGGTGCGCCGCCGCAAGGCGCAGCTCTTTCCGGGGCTGCTGCGACGGCTCGACGGCGGGGCCAAGCGCAATCCGATCGATGCGGGACTTCATGCCTTGCGCGGCTTGATGTGCGCTGACGGCCGGACCCCGAAAATCGACAATGTCAACCAAGTGGTCAGGCATCTGCTCGATGAGCAGGCCATGGCGCACACTTTTCGCCAGCACCTGGTCGAACAGGCAGCGCAATCCCTGAACGACTATATGCGGCTGGCCGGCAGCGCTGCCGAAGCCGAAGTCGTGGATGTGCATCTGGATGCACTGATCCGCCTTAATGAAGCGCCTCATGCCGATCCTGATGAGGCCATCAATATTGTCCGACACCTCCAGGTGCTTGTCGCCAAACGCAAAACCAGCCGGAAAATCGCCAGATGAATGCCCTCGCCCCTCTGGACAGCCGTGCCTCGCTCAACAACACCCTGTCGAACCGGGATGTGCGCAGCCTCGCCAATCTCGGCGAGACGGCCTCGACGAGCCGCGTGCTGAACCTGTCGGCTGTTCACGTTAATTCCGCGCGTGAGAAGGACTACCAGCTGAAGCCGTTCTTCCGCGACTCGCAGATGAACAAGGCCATACTGGTCAAGCACACCCTGCGCACCAACGAGCGCGAGCTGTTCGCCCGCTATCGCCGCACCGCCACCAAGATAATCCTGCCCTTTGATGCGACGGACCTCAAGCTGGGCGGCCGTTCGATCCTGATCAACCAGATCGGCTTCGATGCCTTCTGCCGCGGCTATTTCGGCGACGATATCAACGCCAATACCGATGTGCAGATCCTGCGTCTGCTCGATCAGTTGCCATCGGTCGATCCCTTCCTGGTGCGTGAACACCTGTCGCGGCACGGTTTCCGGCCAGGCGCCTGCTATCTCAAGATTTCGCCACACGATATCCAGCGCATGATCGGCTTCGCCAATGAAGAGATCGAGCGGCTGGTGCGCACGGCCTTTTCCGGTTCGATCGGCGGCGGCTCGGCCATCAAGCTGGCCGGCAAGATCCTGGCCAACGAACTCGACACGGAATTGTGGCCGCTGAAGACAACCCTGCGCATGTCGGACGACGAGTTTTCCGACGGTATCTTCTCCTGGCGCGGCTTCCTCTATTTCAAATGGCGCCATATCGAATTGCAGGATGAGATGCGCCGGGTGCTGGATGGTCTGTCGACCTATCAGCCGATCGGCGTCTGCGATGACGGCACGCGCGACTATCTGAAAGAAGTGCGGCCGCGTCTGGCGCGCCGTATCGTCAACGCCGTCGCCAGCGTCGGTCGCACACTCAATATCTATGATCAGGCCTATCACGCTCTCGTCCATGGCGAAAATCCCGGCCCGTTCCGCCGCTTCCTGCTTGATGGGCCGAACCTGTTCTTCGAACTGGGCGAAAGCATCGGAATCCTGAGTCATATCGCTTCCTTCTGGACCTATCGCATGGGGCAGCAGATGATGACGCAGCGCCTGACACCGTTCGAATATGGCGACATCCTGATGGATTTCGAAGATTCGCTGTCGGTCGTCGCGCTGGATGACGAGGAGCGTGGCGGATGATTGGTACCAGTCTCGCCTTTGCCGACGGCCTGAATCGTGCCGCCACGGACAGTGAATTCACCTCGACGCGCGAGGTTCGTAATCTCGCCAACCTGAACCGGACGTGGTCGTCCTGCCGGGTACTCAATCTCGCCAGGATCTATACGACCTACCGGGATAACGAGGACTACCGCGCCAAGCCCCTGTTCGAGCACTCGGCGCTCAATCGCGCCCTGATCCTCAAGCACACACTGCGACTCGATGAGCGTGACCTTTTTCCCAGCGGCCGCCGCACGGTGACGAAAGTCATCCTGCCCTACGATCCGTATGACCTGCGCCTGGGCGGCCGTTCGTTTTTCGTGCGCCAGACCCAGTACGAGCCGCTGATGCGTAACTATCTCGGTATCGAGGACATGGGCAAGAACCGCGACGCCAAGCTGTTGCGCACGATCGACGACCTGCCGTCGCTCGATCCCTTCCTGCTGCGCGAACACCTCGACAAGGCCGGCTGTAACCCCTCCGGCGTCTATTTCCAGATTTCGGCGCACGACCTGAAGGCCATGACGGCATTCACGGCGCGCGAGATCGAAAACCTTGTCAATGTCGCGCTGGGCGAGAGCAAGAACAGCAAGGGCGCTACAAAGCTGGGCGCAAAAATTTTATCGGATAAGCTGAGCCAGACGCTGGAGCCGTTGCAAAAGACCCTGCGCATGAACGACGAGGAATTCCAGGAAGGTATTACCTGCTGGCGCGGATTTCTTTATTACAAGTGGTGCCATGTGGAGCTGCAAAGCGGCCTGCGCGATGTGCTGGGCGGGCTTGGCAGCTACCGCACGTCCGGCAGTTATGACGAGGCCATGCGCGGTTACCTGAAAAAAGCACGTCCACGGATCGCCAAGGCTGTGGTCGAAGTGATCAGTGATGCCCGTGATACGCTTGATCATTACGATCAGGTCTATCATGCGCTGGCGGTACGGCGCGATCCGGAGCCGTTCCGGCAGTTTCTGCTGTTCGGTTCGGAACTGTTCCTCGAACTGGGCAACAAGATCGGTACTCTGAACCATATCTCGTCGTTCTGGAAATACCGCATGGCGCGCCTCAACCGCAAGGGTGCGAAGCCCTTGCAGGACATTGAATTCGCCGACATGCTGGTCGATTTCGAAGCCAGTCTGTTCAACAGCATGAAGAAAGATCCGATGCGCCAAAGGGCATAATACCTTCTCCTCCCCTGCGAAGCGGGGGAGGAGGCAGCGCGAAGCCCGCAGGGCAGGTGTCGCTGACGAAGGGGGCTTACGAACCACGCAAGAGGCCCCCTCCGTCTCGACGCGCTGCACTTGCTCGACACCTCCCCCGATAAATCAGGGGAGGAGAAGGTGTCATTTATCCATCAGCTTCTGCATGAAGTAGGTATAATCAATCGCGTAACGGCGGGCGCGTTCCGGCAGGTTCGACGCTGCCGCATGGCCGCCTTCGGTATTTTCATAATAGTAGAAGGGCAGGCCCATTTCCTCGAACAGGGCCGCCAT
>FTKR01379870.1_pt1 | contig 27534 bp, 18 predicted proteins | sample 1658141 | NCBI WGS metagenome assembly FTKR01 (sample SAMEA3914802, study PRJEB12502) | metagenome | biome: forest; material: soil | place: Canada | collected 2010-06-25 | depth 0.1 m | reverse complement strand
GGTGAGGACGGTATAATAGTCGGCATAAACGAGACCTCGCTCAGCGGCATACAGCTTCAGCCAGCTATTCAGACTGCGGATCTCGTCGGCAGGTTTTCAAATCGGGGCGCCAGGTGAAGGCGGCCGTTGGGAGGATTGAGGCCAGTACCACCCGAATATGGTTGGTCTGGGCCAAATCGACCATGGCACGGATATGGTTCTTATAATTTTCGGGATCGAAAGGGCCGGCATTTTCAGCGACATCATTGGTCCCGGCCATAAATGTACGACGCGCGGATGCAGGCTAACAACGTCCTGATAGAAGCGTTGCCCCATTTGCGGGCTCGATTGTCCGCTTATGCCGCGATCGGCCACGCCGGCGGCAAATAGGGATTTTTTCCGGATTGGCCATGAAAGGCACTTTGGCGCCGGGTTCATCAGGGCTTCACACATGCCCGGTGGGATGGCGCGGGCGGCGAGCAACCCCGGCCGTGATTGCCGTGCCTATTATGTATAGGGCCACATGGGGCCAGTAAACACAAGAGCCGCCGGAGCGAGTGGAAGTGGCAGAATTTTGGTCATGGTGCAGTTCTTATTTGCTGGCGGGTGGGGTGGTCAGATGCTCGGAGACTAGCCAGATATAGTAGTCGTCGATCCAGTGATCGGCACTGGTGCCGACTTTGCGCATGCCGAAACCATGGCTGCCGCGGGCGTAGATATGCAGTTCGGCGGAGTGGCCATTGTCGCGCCAAGCGTCGAAGATCGGCACGCTGGCGTGGCTGAGAAGCGGGTCATCGGCAGCCAGCGCAATAAAGGCGGGCGGCGCATCGGCTGGCACAGGCGTTTCGTGCATGGCGCCGTAGATGACGCCGATGAAGTCCGGGCGCGTAGCGGGGGCATAGTGAGTAGCGACGTTCATGGTGGTCATACCACCGGCGGAAAAGCCCATAAAACCGATCCTTCTGGGATCAATACCGTAATCGGCGGCATGCGACCGAACCCAGGCCATGGCTGCCAGGCCGTCAGCCTGGGCCAGCGTTTCGGCGGGGCCTGCGACGCCGGGATGCGTCATTTTTGGGTCAGCCGAATGCGTGGTCCCGCCCATCGCCTTAGCCATGCTTTCAATGTCTCTTGGTGTCGCGCCGACGCGATAGGTCAGAACGAAACAGGTGACACCGCGCGCCGCCAGATACTTGGCCACTTCGATTCCCTCGGTATCAAAAGCCAGGGTCAGGAAACCGCCACCGGGGGCGATGATGACAGCCGTACCATTGGCCGGACCGGCCGTGGGCAGGACCGGATAAATGGCGGGTTGGGTGACATTGTGAGCGATACGCCAGCCCTCCATGGAAACCCACTGGGTGGTGTCGGGCGAACCGGCATCAGAAAGCGGAATGGGCTTAATATCTGGCGCGGTGGCCGCCTGGGGTGGATGCATTTTCATGATGGATGAAAAGGCATCCTGGTTGGAAGCCTGTGCAAAAGTAACCGCCGGGGCGGCCACCAGGCTTGCCGTGATAAACATAGTCGTCAGCAGGGCGCTGTTCGAACGCGACATGAGATACTCCGTGATATTTTATTGATTTGGCTGTTTATCGGGTGGGAGGCGTAGTCAGAAGATCGACCAGTTCGCGGTCATGATTAGCGCGAACCTCGGAGTGTGTATCGAAGATCATGGTATCGCCGCCCGAGGGCGTGAACGGTTTCCAGGCGGACTGGCCCGGCTGGTTGGGATCGCCCTTGCGGGCAAAGTTGATCCAGGCTTGGCTCATCTTGTCGGCCAGGGCGGCGACGGCCGGACCGCCGCCGGTCGCCTGTTCGCCCAGTTCAGGATTGTCGAAGGTGAAAGTCAGGTCCGTCGAATGGCCGGCGCCCCAGAAGCCGTCCAGAACCGGGGACTGCCAGGCAAACAGGTAGGTATAGACGGGCGCAGTTTGCGCCGCTTTCAATCGGGACGCCCGCAAAACACCGCCGCGCCCCATGCTGTCGATGACGACCCAGTCCCTGGGCGCTACGGCGGGATAGGCTTTCTTGTAGGCGGCGAGGATGGCTGGTCCCTTGGCGCCATAGCGAACATTAAGATAGGCTGCGACTTCCTTTTCCCCCCAGTTGGCCCGGCCAGTTGTATCCGGCTTCGGGATCATCTCGAATTCGTTGAGCGTACTGCCGATCAGCAGCGGCACTTTTGCTGAAACGGATGGCGCGTCCGTCATGAAGGGATAGCGGGGCAGGAAATCGCCATCGGCGACCGGTCCCCAGTTAATGATCGGGAAGCCCAACAGGCCCTTGCCCGGTGCGATTTCATCGCTGATCTTGCGTAAGGCCTTGTCACCGGCTGCAGCAAGCTGGTCATAGGGCAGGGTGGCCAGCCCCTGCACGTCGCCCGGCTTCAGGCCGGCTTCCGTGATGGTCAATTCGGCGACCCGCTTTGCAACCGCCTGATTTCCGGCCTCGGGATTGACCCCGCCCATGATACCGCTCTGGATGATGGCCTTGTTGAACAAACCCTGCGCCAGAGGGGCCGCGAGCAGGGTGCTGACCTTGCCGCCGCCACCGGACTGGCCGAAAATGGTGACATTGGACGGATCACCGCCAAAGGCGTCGATATTGTCGCGTACCCATTGCAGGGCCGCGATGATATCAAGCATCCCGACATTACCGGAATATTTGTACTGTGGCCCGTAGGCGGACAAGTCGAGGAAGCCCAGAATGTTGAGGCGGTGATTGATCGAGACGACGACGACATCGCCTTTTTTGCTCAGGTTTTCGCCGTCATAGACGGGCAGTTCCATGGAAGATCCGCTGAAATAGCCGCCGCCGTGCAGCCAGACCATAACTGGACGCTTCTTGCCGTCCTTCAGGGCGGGCGTCCAGATGTTCAGGTTCTGGCAGGCTTCGGACTGCGGCCAGTAGCGGGAATCCGAGATAAAGGTCTGGGGTTCACGCATGTCTGCATTAGCTGGCTGGGGGCAGGTCTTGCCGTAAGAGAGCGCCGGCCGCACGTCCGTCCAGCTTGCCGAAGGCTGTGGCGGCAGGAAACGGCCGGCGGTGGCATAGGTGATGCCGCGGAAGGTGAGTATGTCATCCTTTACGAAGCCTTGCACCTTGCCCTGTTGAGTCTCGGCAATGGCAATTTTGGATGAGGCGACGAGCGCCGATCCGCCAGCCGGCGCGGCCTTGACCGAGGCTGGACAAAGCGAAAGCATGGCGAGGGCGAACAGGGGTGGGAAAAACTTGTACATGCGAGGCTCCGCAAGGCTGAAAGGAAATAAGGAGCGAACCGGGTTCGCCCCTTATTGAGTGTTTAAGATCAGAAACGTCCGTCGAGGCTGATGCCGACCTGGCGGAAGGACTGGGGCGCCAGCATTTGACCGACCGAACCGGTCGAACCGTCCGGGAAGTTGCGGATACGGTAGATGGGCTCGTGCTCATTACCCAGATTGCGGGCATACAGCGCCAGGGACCAGTTGCCGTCAGCGTTGCGGACACCGATCCGTCCGCCGGTGATCCAGTGGGCATGGTAATAGACATCCGGGCTGGAGGCGGCATCGTAGCGGATCTTCGATTTGAACACGGCGTCTAACGAGATAAATCCATCGAGATTGCTTGCGACGTGATGGCTGTATTCACCGCCCAGGTTGAGCTTGAACTTGGGCGCGAGGGCCAGTTGGGAGCCGCCAATATCGGTGCCGTCACCGCCAAGGAAGCCGTCGGGATAGGTGGCCTGGTTATAGATCATGCCTGCACTCAGGTTGAGGCCGGTCGCGACACGGCCGGAGGCGCTGAGTTCAAAGCCTTTCGAGATGACCTTGGAAATATTGGTTGGCGAACATAAGAGGCCGCCGGTGGTAACGGATACGCAGACCTGGCCCTGATAGTCTTTCATATCGGTGTAGAAGGCATTCAAGTCTGTGGACATACGGCCATCGAACAGGGTCGATTTCAGGCCGACTTCGAAGGCGGTCGGCAGTTCCGGATTGATGATGGAAGGTGGAATCGCAGGCACGGAGGAGGCGGCCCCTTGGGCGATCTGCGGTCCCTTATAGCCACGAGACAGCGTGACGTAGCCCATGGTGTTCGTGCTAAAATTATATTGAGCGCCCAGTTTCAGGGAGACGTTGTCCACTGATTTTTCTGCGCTCGACGGATTGCTTACCGGCGTAGCGGATACATAGGTCAGATGGAAATCCGGGAAGAAAACGGGCACGACGCTTTGCGCCTGGCTACCGTAATCAATGTATTGAACGGCCAATTTTTCATGGTTCAGGCGCGTGCCGGCGATCAGACGCAACTTGTCATTGACACGCCATGTCAACTGGCCAAACAGAGCATAGGACTCATCGTCAATATTGATGTAGGAGCCCAGGTTGTCGACAACGTGAAGGGGACCAATCGGTCCGGGCACCGTGATGGTGAAAGGCTGCGGTGAGCGTTCCGAGGTCGATTTCGAATAGAATGCGCCGACGGTATATTCAAACGTCGACCCCGTGGGCGAGGCCAGACGGAATTCCTGCGTGAACAGGTTGTCTTTTCCGTACTGATCGCCAGCGACCACCTGAGGCACATAGTCCTCCAGGCGGAAGATATTCAGATTGGTCGGGCCGACGTCCTGCGTCCGGTTCGAGGTAATCGAGGTGAAGGACAGGTTGTCGAAATCGTAGTCAACCTGCGCCGAAAGGGCCTTGGTCTCGGAATTGCTGTGAATGCCGGTACTGGAGCAGTAGTCACGGTTGCCAGTGCCGGCCGTTATTCCACAACCGGCCAGAACGCCGGCGAGTTGTCCGGAATCGGCATTATTGGCGACCTTCTGGACGGTGAAGAAATCTAGGCCGTCATCATTGACCTTGGCGTATTCGCCAATCAGGTTGAGCGTCAGGCGATCATTTACCTTCCACAGGTAACGGGCGCGCAGGCTATCCGTCTGGTGATCATCGAGCTTGCCGGTCAGGATATTGCGATCGACACCCTGGCGCCGGTTTGTGCTCGCCGAAATGCGCAGGGCGGAGGTATCGCCAATGGGAATGTTCACCAGCCCTTGGACGACCTGCTGGCCGTATTCCGAACCCAAAGTGCCATCGTTTGACAACTCGGCGCGCAGGCGGCCGCTGAAATGGCCCAACTCGGGCTTGTTAGATGTGATATTGATGACGCCCGCCGAGGTCGTCAGGCCGAACAGGGTGCCCTGCGGCCCCTTCAGGACTTCGACACGGGCGATATCAAACAGGTCGGGCGTATTGATATTGCCCTGCGACACCTGGTCGATGACCATGGCCACTGAGCCGGTGGCGCCGCTCTGGAAGGATTGCGTGCCGATACCCCGGATCTGGCCGCCACCGCCGACACTCTGACCTGACGCTTGCTGCATTTCAAGCGCCGGGGCGATCCGTTGCAGGTCGGCGACGGAGTTGACCTGGAGGCGCTCCAGTTGTTTGCCGCTGGCCACGGTGATGGACTGCGGCACGTCCTGCAGCTTCTGTTCGCGCTTTTGTGCGGTAACGATGACGACGGTGCCGTCATCAACGGTAGGTTTGGACGTGTTCTGGGCAAAGGCCGCCGTGCTGATGGCGAACAGGCCGGCAGATGCGCATAAAAGGGTTTTGTAGCGTAATGTGGTCATGTGGGTTTCCTGCTGTATTTTTTATTTATTTTGCTTCGCCGGATGGCGACGTGGGGCATACGCGAACATGGCAGGCAGGCGCGGCTCTTGCCCGGCACCTAACGGGTTTCGACAGGGAATGCTTACAACGCTAAGGCTATCGGCTGCGAACAACCGAATACTGGGGCGTCCGGCCTAGCGACCGGGCGATAGAAAAAGGATCAGTGCGTTTTTGCACCGAAACCCTGGAAGTCCAGCCACTTGGCCCATTCGTCGAGCCAGATGTCCGAAGTGGTGCCCTGGACCTTGGCGCCGAAACCATGGCCACCCTTGGCGTAAACGTGAAGTTCAGTCGATTTGCCGGCATCGTGCCAGGTCTGGAAGGCCTTGAGGCTGGCGCCGCCGAGCAGTGGATCATCGGCGGCCACGGCCAGGAACAGGGGCGGGGCATCCGTCGGCACTGCGCGGTCAGGCAGAGCCGAATAAATAACACCGGCGAAATTCGGGCGGGACGTGCTGCTGTATGCCGTGGCCACGCCTGAGCTGACCCGGCCGCCGGCCGAAAAGCCGACGATGCCGATTTTTTGCGGATCGATGCTGTATTCAGCGGCGTGAGCACGAACATAGGCCACCGCCGCCAGCCCGTCGGCTTCGGCGGCCATCATTGCAGGCGAGGGCGGCGGGCCCTGGTTGCCGCCCTTTGGCGCCGATGCGGCCATCTTCGCCATGCCGGCCGCGAGGAAGCTAGGGTCCTTCGGTGTCGGGTTGAGATGATATTTCAGGATGAAACAGGTATAGCCGCGCGCGGTCAGGTACTTGGCGACGTCCAGGCCTTCGTTTTGCATAGACTGGACCATGAAGCCCCCACCGGGCGCGATGACGATCGCCGTGCCGTTGGCAGTGCCGGGTGCCGGCAGGATCGGGTAGATTGACGGTTGAGTTGTATTGCGGACGATCATGTCACCCGGCAGTGTCTCCCAGTTTTCCGTGGCGGGTGAGCCCTCGGTGGAAAGCGCAATCTGTTTCAGAGCCAATGGCGTTGTGGTCGTGGCGGTCAGGTCAGCATTGCCATTGAAGGTGGGAGGCGCAGTCTTTGACGTTTGTGCGATGGCCGGCGCGGAAAGGCATGTGCCGCAAAGCATTAAAACAGCAAGGTGGTTTCGTGTCGTCATCTGAACGTTCCCCTGTGACCATATGGATATGGCTATTACGTCTTTGCGACGTCTTTTATTGAGGGTGACCTTGGGTCAGGGCGGATCAAGTGGCAAATTCAATCGCTGAATGGTAATTATCATCAATAGTTATGACGGCTATCTAATTGTCTCTTGAGCGGAAAGCCTGTAAGATTGCCTGAATGCCGCCTCTTTTCTTCACTCACACTGGGAAGAACCTGATCGGCGTCGTGCCAGGGCATTCTGGGCGGAGCTGAGCATTTGGCTGCCGTTCACGCCCAGCGCATCGGCCTTTCGAGCTGCCGCAACAGCTTCCGAATAGTACATCGCGTCGAATGTCTGTTGGTCCTGCGGGGCGAATGAAATAAACTGCATTCCCTGTGCCTTGCCGTAGCTCCGGCCTTCGTCTTCGGAGGCTTGCAACTCGGTTGCGATACTGTCTTCCCAAACACCCTGCGACAGGATGATCAAGGCCTGAAGATCGGGTGGAAGCTTGTGCAGGGATGTGAGCGAGATCGCTCTTGCCGGGTAGCCGCCCCGGCTTATCCGCAATTCATTGAAGTAGTGTCCGACATCACCGAAATGCAGACTTTTAAGAGTGTCGGCAGGGGCTATCACGCCATCGATCACGCCCTTTGCCATGGCTGGATAGACGTCCGACATCGGCATATCGACGGGGTCAGCCTTCAATTGGCGCAAAAGCGGAATAAGTTCGGCCGGTGCGCGTAAACGCAGACCTTTCACGTCATCAAGTGTATGTACCGGCGTTTTTCGGGTGATGACAGATAGTGCATTGCCGCCCTGGATGGCCAGAATATGCAAACCCTCCAGATTGCGATTGAGCGCCGGATACCGTGCCTCAAGACATTTATAGACAGCGACCTGATCGGCAATGGAGCGTTCCCCACCGTAAAACCCGGCCTGCGCCTTGATAGCCTGCGTACCGCCGCGGGCATAGATCGGACTGATCGTTGCGATGTCCGACACGCCGTGGCGAAGCTCAGTAATATTGAGCTCGGAAGAAATGAGGGCGCCCGACCATGAGGCGCGAATGTGTAAACGTCCGCCGCTGGCCTTTTCCAGATAAGATATCCACGCCTGATCGCCCCGGCTGAGCGGATGGCTCTGGGGGTAGGGCGAGGCATAGCTGAGGGTATAGGTATCCGGCGGGCTCGCCGGATGGCATCCCGTAGTGGCCAAAAAGAGCGCCAGACATATGAAGGCCTTGATTGGTCTCATCGCGCCAACACCATAGGCAGCCACAGGACCGTAAGGGGAAAGCCAATCAACAGGGCAATGTGAAGAAAATCGGCGATCAGAAACGGGACCACGCCTTTGAATATGGTCCCCAGCTTCACATCCTTCGCGATGCCATGGATGATATAGACATTCATGCCAAGGGGGGGGTGAACAAGCCCCAGCTCGATGGTACGAACAACGAATATCCCGAACCAGATGGGACTCAGGTGCAGGCCGGTTATGATCGGTAGAAAAATGGGGACGGTCAGTAACATCAGCGCCATGCCATCCAGAAGGGAGCCCAGCAGCAAAAGGACAATCACAATGATGACAGAAACACCAATGGGCCCGAACTGCGACTGTATAACCAGATCCGTCAGGTGACGGGCCAGCCCGGTCGCGCCGAGGAAAACGCTGAAAGTCAGGGCGCCAATAATGATGGCGTAAATCACGCCGGAGGTCTGCAAGGTCTGGCGTAGGGCGTTGCCCACCGTCTTGAGTGTCAATTGCCGGCGGCGGGCACAAAGCAGGAGCGCCAGGACCGAACCGACCGAAGCGGCCTCGGTCGGCGTGAACCAGCCTACGGTTATGCCGCCTATGACCAGGCACACTAATAGGGCGATATCGGCGACGCGAAGCAGGGACTGCCAGCGTTCGCGCCACGTCGCTCTGATGGTGGGCGGGCCAAGGCGCGGATTAATTGTGCACAAAATCCAGATTGTCGCCACATAGAAAAGCGCCTGCGTAGCTACCGGGATCAGGGCACCGGTAAAGAGCTTGTTAATCGGCTGCTCGGCGATAATGCCGTAAACGATCAGCATGCCGCTGGGGGGCACCAGAGCGCCCAGGGTGCCGCCGGCGGCGATGGAACCGGTAGCCAAAGAGTCGGCATAATTGCGCGCACGCATTTCCGGCAGAGCGACCAGTCCAACCGTCGCGGCCGTCGCCAGACTCGATCCGCTGATGGCGCCAAAGCCGGCGCATCCGGCAATCGAGGCAGTCGCCAGTCCGCCGGGCCTGTGGCCCAGGAAGCGCGCCGCTACGTCGAAAAAGTCACGGCTGGCGCCGGCATTAAAGCACAGGTGCGCCATGAACAGGAATAGGGGGAGGACGCCGAGTTCGTATTTGGAGACTGTTTCCCAGCCGATGACGCCCAGCTTGACGACGGCAGCCTCCGGCGAGGTGAGGCAGGCCAGACCCACGAGTCCGACAAATCCGAGCGCTGCGGCGATTCTAAGGCCCGCAGCAAGGAGCACGAGCAGGGTGATAATGGCGATCAGGCCTATCCATTCAGGCATCATCGCTTTTCCTCCGACCGAATGGCCGTCCAGGCAAAGCTGGTGGCCGTAAGGGCAAAGGCGAGGGTGACGAATAGACGGAATGGCTGGAGCGGAACGGCCAGCAGGTCTGTTGCCTCGGCACCGGAGCGCAGGTCCCAGGCGATCCAGCCGCAGCCGAAAGCCAGGGCCGCGAAAAATATGGCCGCCAGACTATCAGTAATGAAGAGACCGCCGAGTTGGATATTGGCTGGTAACCGATCAGTCAGCACGCGAATGGCGGCATGAAGATTGAGCTGCGCCGTGGCGGCGATGGCGGAGGCGCCAGCCACGCTAACGGCGCACTGCACAATCTCGATCGAACCGAGCAAGGGAATGCCAATGTGGCGTCCTACAACGGCGCTGGCATCGCAGACCATGGCAACAAGAATGGCGACGGACCCCAACCAGATCGCGGCACGGACACTGCCCGGCGGTCGATCGTCTGAGTCTGCCTTTGGCTCATGGCTCATCTTGACATCTGCTTGGCGCATCTGAGATGCGCTGCCCCTGTAATTTTAGCGATTTCGTCTAATTAATTTTATATGGCAACCATTTATTAAAATGCCAAATTCGTCAAGCGGCGTTCAAAAAAATTTCTTTTGAAGAGTCAAAATTAGTACTAAATTCCTTTATTACACAGGATTTATTCGCTTTTCATCTGGTGCTTGAAATATTTTGATTGCTTGACGGCATGGAAAAAATAGTTGATTTTAACAATTAAAATTGCCCAAAGGGCTTTGAATTGTTCCGGAGGAAATTGACGTGTCATCGAATAATGCAGCAACGGCGCGGCCGCTTGAAGGGTTGCGTGTCATCGACATGACGCGGGCGCTGGCCGGGCCATATGCAACCCTGCTTCTGGCTGGTCTGGGCGCCGAGGTGATCAAGGTTGAAGATCCGCGGCATGGCGATCTGGCACGCGAAAACAGCCCCTATATTGGCCGTGACGGCGTGGTCGTGCAAAAGGTACATGACGATGACGTCTCTGTGTCTCACCTTACCCGGTCTCGTGGCAAATACGGAGTGTCTTTGAATCTTAAGGCCGCTGGGGCGCAGGAAGTCTTTGCCGATCTCGTTCGCACAGCGGATATCGTGGTTGAGAACTTTACCAGCGGTACGGCGGATCGATTGGGCGTGGGCTATGCCGCCGCGCGCGAAATCAATCCGCGTATTGTCTATTGTTCGCTCAGCGGATTCGGCCAGGATGGAGATGAAGGGGCGAAGGCGATGGATGTGATCATCCAGGCGTTGAGCGGCGCCATGTACGCCAGCGGCGGGCCTGGTGAGCCACCGGTACGCCTGGGTATCCCCATAGCGGACATGCTGGCGCCGGTTTTCGGTGTCATAGGCATTCTGGCGGCCATCGAACAACGTCACCGAACGGGCGAGGGCCAGCAGGTCGATGTCTCCATGCTGGGCGCGTTGACCTCGTTTGTGGCTATCGAGAATTGGCGGGCCATGCGACTGGCCGGCTTGCCGCGTCGCACAGGGCTGACGGTTCATCGGTTGTCGCCATTCGGCGTGTTCAAGTGCCGTGACGGGTATATTGCCATTGTTGCGACCCACGATCCGCTAGCCAAGGGACTCATGCGCGCTATGAAAGCCGACGATTTGCTGAAGGACGAGCGCTATAGCAGCCGCGATGGCCGTGTGGCCGGGGCTATTCCGCTTGAGGAACGGGTCACCGAATGGTCCAGCGAATTGACGGTGGCGGAAGCCGTGAGCGCCCTTGAGGCAGAGGGGGTGCCTGTCGCGCCGGTTCGCTATCCGGAAGATGCGCTTTCCGATCCACGGGTCGTGGCGCGAGGGGAAACCATGGCAACGGTTCATCCAGGGTATGAGGTGGATACAAACATCCGGACGGCGGGGATTCCGATCCGTTTTTCAGAAGGTACAACGGGTTTTGATGATGTTTTGCCGGTGCAGATCGGTGACCACAATAGCCGTATCTATGGTGAAATGCTTGGTTATTCCGATGTGAGACTGGCTGAGCTGAAGGCGGCAGGAGTCATCTGATGCGAGAGGCGGCGCTGGAGATGCAAGCAAGCGGACACCGACTGATTGCCTGTGTCGGCGAAGATCTGCCATTCGAGCGCCTGATCGAGGCTGGATTTGCGCCTCTGCTGTTGTCACCCGGCGCGGAGACAAGTGTGGATTTCGCAGATAATGGATTGGGCCAGATCCTGTCTTGGCGCTCAAGAGCTATTCTGAGGCTCATTGGCGAGGTGTCCGATCGGGTCGAGGGCGTTTTGTTATCCCACAGCGATGCGTCCAGCCCGCACGTCTTCGCGGCGCTGCGCGAAATGCCGCAGTTGAAACGGAATGCCGGAAATACGTTTTTCCTCGACATGCTGAATGCCGACAGCCAGGCAGCAGTGGTCTATAATGACAAGCGAATGGTGCAGTTCGAGCGCTGGCTGGCCGACCTGAGCCAAGGGGTTGAGGTAGTGCGCCGCCCTTTACACGCTAAACCTACTCCAGCGGTAGCAGAGACAGGAACTCGCAAGCGGATATTACTGACCGGTGGCAGGGAAGACATGCCCGCGGTGCGTCGGGCGCTTGAAGCGGGTAGTGCGGTTATCCTGGGCGAGGTGTCGATTGCCGGCAGCTTTGAGGGAATTGCCTCCTATGAGGGCCGATTATCGCGTGCCATTGACGCAAGTGAACCGAACGGAATTTTACATGTTCACCTGGTCGGGGATGAGGCTGCCGCATGGACAGCGTCGTCTGCACGGCAACTAGCTATCGAACGCGGTATCGCGTTTTTCCAGATTGCGGTGCCTCCGGGGCCATTGGCGCAGGATATCGCCGTCGCCTTGCAAACTTTCGGAAACAGTCTTGTCGTAATTCCGCGAAAGATCCGGCATGCGCCAAATGCTGTGGTCGTCAATAATAGCAAACCTGCTGAAAGTGGAAGAAGCCGCAAAGCCTTGGCATCGACCGCCCACTTCGGCCAGTACCAGCGTGACTGGTTTGCCAATCTGAAAGCCCGTGTCGAGGCCGGCGGCCCTTTCGCCATTGTCAACGCCAATGCACCGCAGGAAATCCTGCGCGCCTTTGACGTGCCTTTCGTCGTCAATCAGTGGTGGGCGTCTATTGTCGCCGCCAAGCGACAGTCGGCCCGGTATGCCGGCCTGTTGAGAGAAAACGGCTTTCCGGATACTGTGGAAGCTTACAGCGCTCAGGGGCTTGCGGCTCTTTTCGATACCGATCCGCAACTGGCCCCTTGGGGCGGCCTGCCGAAACCAACACAGCTCCATGCCGTGCCGGAAAGCGACGCGACGCGCAACCTGTTCGAGGTGTGGGCGCGCGCTGCAGAGGCGAAACTTTACCTCTATCAAAGATCGATCGATAGCCGATGGCAATTGCCCGAACGCTGGTGGGAGATCTTACCAGACCAATGGGATCTGGTGCTGGAACCGGAGCGGCTGGACTTGATGACTGCGGATCTCTGGGACTCGGTCAGGCGACTGGAAAACGAGACTGGCCAGAGGTTTGACCGGGAGCGTTTCATTGAGGTCATGGATCTGGTGAACGAGCAGGAGCAGTATTACAGGCTGACCCGCGACCTGATCGCGGCCAGCCGTCCGGCGCCCGTCAGTATTGTGGACACCATGCCGGCGACGATGGTGCCGCAGTGGCACCGGGGGACCCCTTGGGCGCGAGATGCGGCAAAAGCCTTCTACGAAGAAGTCCGCGAACGTGTGAAAACGGCGCAGGCCGCCTGTCCGAATGAGCGTCTGCGCCTGATGTGGGTCGGGCGAGGTCTATGGGGTGACACCGCCTTCTATCAGAAGTGGGAAGAAAGCCATGGGGCCGTCTTCGTCTGGTCGATGTATTTGGGCCTCGCTGCCGATGGCTATATTCGGTCGTTTGATCACGGGCGTGACCCGATCCATGCGCTCGCGGCCCGTTTCCTGACCATGGGCGATGAACTGCGTATGCCTACCTGGGCTAGTGCGTGGCATCTGAAAGAAGCTCAAACCAATGGCATAGATGGTGTCATCGCCATTGACGATGCCGATCCGTTTGTTCTGCGGGCATTGGAGGGGGCCGGTTTCCCGGTCCTCAAGCTACCTGTCTCCAATCAAGAAACTGTGCGGAGCCAGGTAATAGAATCCCTTGTCACCAGATTTCTGGATCGATTGGGACGGAGTGATCCGACGTCGACACGACCATAGTTTTATTTTAAACGGTAGAGTTCGCATGCCAAGCGAATATTGCCGATGAGAGGATTGAGCCATGAATAGTCTGACTGCCGAACCTGCCAAATCGACTAAGCAGGTTGAACTTGGTCAGCTTGAGATGGGGCTGGGCTTTAAGCTTCGCCGGCTTCAGATGAATTTGTCACGCAATTTCGCCGTGGCAGTCGCCGGTCACGGCTTGCGCAGTGGCCAGTTTTCTTCTCTGGCCATAATTGGCGCCAATCCCGGCATTTCCCAAAACGAAGTGTCGCGTGAGACCGGTCTCGATAAATCCGCAACGGTTATGATTGTCGACGATCTTGAGTCGCGAGGCTGGGCTGTGCGCAAGCGGTCCGAACAGGATCGCCGTCGCCATTCCCTTTTCATCACACCCAAAGGCCAGAAGGTGTTGAACGAACTTGTGGCTGAAATGCACAAGGCCGAGGCGCCGGCTTTCCAATTCTTGACAGACATTGAAAAAAGTATATTTTTCAGCTTGTTAGATAAGATTGTTGGCGCATTTGATGGTGCCGAACAGCCCACAGACTAATTCAATCGATCGACCGCTTTTTGGGGACCGTCTCAGCGATGAGGCGCATCTTGCCATGCGCGGTGTGGCCATTTTATCAATAACTATGATCAATATCTTCCATAACTAAAAATCACTGGACACTCAAAAAATAGTGGTGATATACAACGGTTATGGATGCCTACGATGACATCTGAAATAATTGATCAGATCGTCGGACGACGACAACGACAGGGAAAACGATAATGCAGAATAAAGCCACGTCCTTATTGCGCCTGAATACCAAGTCCGCGCGTTATGCCACCGCCTCGGCGCTGGCTATTGTTCTGGGCATGGCAGCGGCCTGGAGCGTCGTCGCGCAGGAAGCGCCGGCACCTGCCAAGAAAGATGCCAAGGAAGAGGTCACGGTAGTGACCGTTACTGGCACGAATGTGCGCGGCGTAAAGCCAGTAGGCAGCGAAGCGGTCGCGATCACGCACCAGCAAATTCTAGCGACCGGCCTGAGCAATCCGACAGACGTTGTCCGTACCCTGCCGCAGGTCCAGAACTTGGGTTATGATGAATCGCCTCACACGGCGCAAAACGGACGTGGTAACGTGCAGAACGGCTCGTCGATCAATTTGCGTGGTATTGGCAGCAATGCGACGCTCTTGCTTGTCGATGGTCATCGCCTGGCGCCCAGCGGTACAGTGGTGTCATTCACGGAAAGTAATCAGGTGCCTGTCTCCGCGCTCGAACGTGTGGAAGTCATCGCCGACGGGGCTTCGGCGATCTATGGTTCGGATGCGGTCAGCGGCGTCGTCAATTACGTCATCCGCAAGAACCTGAATGGCGTGGAACTGTCGGCCCGATATGGCGGCAATGATTACTATACCCAGAGCGGGGAGAGTCTGGCGGCTGGCAAGACCTGGAACAGCGTCGGCGGTCTTGGGCATGGCAATGTCATGTTTACCTATGAACATAGCGGCCATGGGGCAATGCTGCGGGGCAAGAGTGACTATTTGCGGCAGGATCTGACTTCATTTGGCGGCGCGGATAACCGCTTGACCGGCTGCCAACTCACACCAGGTACGCCAGGCAATGTGATGGCGGGCTGTCTCAATCTGTCATTCCTCGCGGTACCGACCGGACCTGTCACGGTCTATGGCTTGCCGGCCGGCAATGGCATCGGTCTGACAGCGGCGGACCTCAGCGCGAACCAGCCGAATCTTGCCGATTCATCGGATTACACGGATTATGTCGGCAATACGAAGCGTGACCAATACGCCCTGTTTTTCAATCAAAGCCTGACAGACAATCTATCGGTTTACTACGAGGGGCTTTACAGCGAGCGTAAGACGGTCTCCCGGTCATTTCCGGAAACCTATATTTCGCTTAATCCCGGCACGCCGTTTTACATCAATGGCCTGGCAACAACCTACCCCGGGCAGGCGCTCGTCGTGCCCTATTCCTTCGCGAAGGATTTCGGCTACGGCAATACTACCAATCTCAATTCCAACCTGTCCCAGACCGTCGGCTTCCGCTGGAACCTGCCGAAGAGTTGGCGCGCCGAAGGTTATTTCACGGCCGGTACGGATCGGGCCTGCGGCGTATGCAATATCGGCACAAGCGTAAATACAACTGCGTTGCAGGCGGAGGTCGACGCTGGACGGTTCAATCCATTGTCGAGTAACGCGATCAGTGCCGCTGAACTGTCCAGGGTAGTGGGCGACAATATTCAGCTCAGCCGTAACAACATTGAAGACACGGTTCTGAAGTTTGACGGACCCTTGTTCTCGCTGCCGGGCGGTACGGTGCGGGCGGCTGTCGGTGCGGAATATAGCAAGACCCGCATGCAGTTGCTGAACTACGCCAACCGCGGCCTGACCAATGAAAAGCATGTCGACAGCCAGGCTGATCTGTCCCGTTCGATTTCTTCCTATTTTGCGGAGGTCTACGTGCCGATCGTAGGGGAACAGAATGCCCTGCCGTTCATGAAAGCCTTGAATCTCAGCCTCGCGGTGCGCAGCGAGGACTATAGCGACTTCGGCAAGACGACCAATCCGAAGATCGGCCTGACCTGGGATGTCAATGACAGCCTGGCCTTGCGTGCCTCAGGCGGCACCTCGTTCCGAGCACCGACACTGGCCGATCTGGACCCCCACGTATTTTCGGGGACCAATGCCGCCCTGGCGGTCAATAATGCCGGTGATCCGACCATCCCGATCGATGTGCCGGGGCAAAACCTGACGGCGGTTCTGCAATTGATCGGCTCGAACCCCGATCTGAAAGCGGAAACGGCCAAAAACCTGACCCTTGGCTTCGATTGGCACCCACAATCAATCGAGGGACTGCGCGTCGGCGGAACCTACTACTCGATCAAGTATCGCAATCAGATCGTCGGGCTGGCGACCATTGTTTCCAGCTTCCTCGCAACGCCCGAAAACCATGCACTCTACAGCAACTATATTACGGCGACACCGCAGCCCACGACCTGTGTAGAGGGCGACGAGAGCACCTATAATCCGCTCCTCCTGCCTTACCTGCATGCGGTCAACCTTTACGGCAGCCCGATCACTAATGCCTGCGGTATTCGCGCGGTGGAGGATGCGCGCAACACCAATGCCGCGACCACAGACACAAACGGCGTCGACGTGCAAATCAGCTATGACTGGAATGCCGGCGGCAGCCATTGGCGCGTAGGCGGCGCGGTGACCGACATCCTGAGGAACGAACAATCCGTTACGCCGGGCACTGCGTCATTCAAGGCGCTTGATCGTATCAACTATCCGGTCAGCAAGCGCGGTCGTGGTGAGTTCGCCTGGTCTCGTGGTGGCTGGAACGCCAGCGCGTTTGTAAACTATGTCGGAGGGTATACGAATGACCTGCCGCTTACGATCAACGGCGTAATCCTGCCGGTTTCCGAGGTGCCGGCCTGGACGACAGTCGATACCACTATAGCCTACAGCACGCAGGATAGTGCCGCCGCGTGGGCTCAAGGCGTGCGTATTTCGCTCAGCGTGCAGAACCTGTTCGATAAGAAACCGCCGACGGTTCTGTCGACCAATGGCGACGCCTTCGACAACCAAAATGCCAACATCTATGGACGCAGCTGGACAGTTCAGATCAGCAAAGCCTTCTAATTTTCTAACGGCGCCTCCGCGTCAAGGAGATACATAATATGTACATTCACAAACTGCTTGTCCCTCTGCTTCTGAGCGGCTCGGTGTCTGCCCTTGCTTTGCAGGCCTGCGCGCAGGGACCGGCGCCTAGCCACCTGCCACCGGGCTTCGTGATGCCGAAGCCAACGCCGAACGATACACTTATTTCTCCGGAAGTTTCTGCAGATCGGTCAGTCACGTTCCGGATCTATGCACCCGACGCCAAAGCCGTTCAGGTGACAGGTGAGTGGGCCGATTTCACAACGCCACCCGCAAGCCTGACAAAAGCGGACAATGGCGTCTGGTCGGTTATCCTGCCGATGGTTGCCACAGGGGCCTATCGCTACAATTTCATCATAGATGGCATCCAGGTCAATGACAGCAAGAATATTGCAACCTCGGCCTCACAAACCAGCGTAAAAAGCCTGTTGGTTGTGTCTGATAACGACTTCGCCGCTGATAAGCCGGGTGTCGCCCATGGTGCGGTCGCCAAGGTTTTGTATAATTCGCCAGAGTTGGGTATCGAACGGGGCATGCGGGTCTACACCCCCCCCGGTTATCCCAGGGCGGGCGTCAAGTATCCGGTCCTGTATCTGATGCATGGCGGCGGCGACTCCGATGACTCCTGGTGGACCGTCGGTCGCGCTGGATACATTCTCGATAATCTGATCGCCGAAGGTAAGGCGAAGGAAATGATCGTGGTCATGCCGATGGGCTCCGTCCTGCCGACGGGACAGCCTATGACGTGGGATGCCAATGCAGATCCGTTCGCCAAGGATCTGTTGACGGGGATCATGCCTTATGTCGAGGCGAACTATCATGTCTCGAGTTTGCCCAAGGATACGGCCCTTGCTGGTCTGTCCATGGGCGGCATTCAGACGCTAGACATCGGCCTGACCCATACCGACCGGTTTAGCTGGCTCGGTGTCTTCAGTTCGGGCTGGTTCCCGAATGACCAAAAGGCATTTGAAGACCACTACGGTTCGACCTTGAAGGCCAATACAGACAAGCTCAGGCTTCTGTATTACGCCAATGGGCAAACGGATATTGCCCTGCCGCAGGCCAAGAACATCTACAAGATGTTCGACAGCTACGGTGTCAAGTACACCACGCGTGAAACGCCCGGCGGACACCAGTGGAGCAGTTGGCGTATCGACCTCAACGATTTCGCGCCGAAGCTCTTCCAGTAATTACGAGCTCTCAGCAAGGGCCGCCTTCCCGGTACCTTGCCACCTGGCCAGCACGCTCGCGTGCTGGCCTTTTCTTAGCGTCGCGAGTCGTCAAGGACTGGATAATTCTATGAGGTTGAAGTCGATACCCGTTGAGATATCATTGCTTGTCTACCTACTGATTTATGCGCCATATGTGGTTCTGACACGACTGGTGACGCAGATGCCGGTGGGCAAGCTTGGCCGTCATCTGACCGGTACGGAAACCTTGCCGGCCACCTTCATTATCAGCCTGATTCTGACCTTCTCCTTTATCTGGCTGTCCGGCTGGCATAAAAAAGCGACCGGCGTTCAGCTCGCCGCTATCCGTTTACCGGTTCCCACGATCTACACTTTCTTATCCGGCGTCGGCACGGCCCTGGTCCTCTTCACAGTGCCATTGTCCTTTACCATAGACGGCGTGAGCATTCCGTTCATTCAGTTGCTGATGCGCGGTGATATCCTGATCGTTGCGCCCCTGGTCGACCTGATGTTCCGGCGCAAGGTACGGTGGTGGAGTTGGCTCGCCCTGGTTGTGGTGCTGATTGCGCTGATAATCGTGGTGAAGGATCGCGGCAATCTCAATCTGCCGCCGATCGCCATCCTGACCGTTGTCCTTTACACTGTCGGCTTCTTTATTCGTCTGGCCGTCATGACAAAGGTTTCCAAGACCGGCGATGATGACTCCATCCAGCGTTATTTTGTCGAGGAAAAGATTGTGGCCATGCCGTTCGCTATCATTTTCCTGGCCTTGATCGCCGCCGCTGGCATAGGCAATCAGGCGAACCAGCTTATTGTCGGTTTTTTTGAGGTCTGGACGGACCCGATCATATTCACGCTCGCCCTGAGCGCCGTGCTGATGACCGCCATCGCCATTCTCTCGCTCGTCATTCTCCTCGATGCCCGCGAAAATAGTTATTGCGTTCCGTTAGAGCGATCCGCTTCGATTCTGGCCGGTGTAATCGGCGCGTACCTGCTGGCATTGGGGTGGGGACTGCCGAAGCCCTCGTCAGCCGAACTGCTTGGCGCCGGCTTGCTGATCGCGGCAATCATTTTGCTATCGTTTGCACCCCGACTGGCAAAGACAATGAACCATGGATGATTTTGACCCGACATTGCCGGAGGACCTGGAGACGCCATACGTCCTCTACAGGGAGTTGCGGGCAAAATGTCCTGTGGCGCATACGTCTAAAATGGGAGGTTTCTGGGCGCTGACCCGTTACGCCGATATCGCGCAGGTGGCCGGCGATTATGCCCAATTTACCACGACTATCCAGAATGTCGTACCCAAGGTGGCCGCCGTGGGGCGCCGCCCGCCCTTGCATCTAGATCCGCCCGATCATACGCATTACCGACGAGCCCTTGCGCCGCTCATGACAGATAAAAATGTGCAGGCCCTACGTCCGTTCACCCAAAAGGTTTGCGATGATCTTCTTGCTGGTATGCTTGCCACGGGAGGCGGGGATATCTGCGCCGACTATGCGGCCATACTGCCTGTCCGGGTTTTTGCCCGCTGGATGAACCTGTCCGGAGCACAGGCAGATGCATTGGCGCGTACGGCAACAATCTATAATTTCGCGGTCCAGTCATTAAATGGCAATGTCTCGCGGGAAACGAGTGGACAGCTCTATGATATGGCGCGCGCCATAGTGTCGGAGCGCAAGACCATGCCACTGGAAGCACGTCTGGACGCCGTTACCGCCTTGCTGGCCATCCGGGTCAATGGCGAACCCTTGCCCGATGAAATGATCGTTGGGACCATTCGCCAGGTGCTGGTCGTCGGCATCATCGCACCGCAGGTTGTTTTTGGCTCACTGACCGTGCATTTGGCGAAAGATCCGGCACTGCAACAGCAGTTAAGATCTTCCCCACATCTTATCCCGGCGGCCATTGAAGAGTTTCTGCGGCTATATACCCCGTATAGAGGTTTCGCGCGCACAACGACGTCGGATATCAACCTGCATGGTGTGACCATTCCTAAGGACGATGCCGTCGCCCTCGTTTATGCGTCGGCCAACAGAGATGAAGCCGTGTTTGATGAGCCGGAGACATTTCGACTCCATCGCTCGAATATCAAGGAATCTCTTGCTTTCGGTAGAGGCCCTCATGTCTGTCTGGGCGCGGGTCTGGCCCGGCTGGAACTAATCGTTGCCTTGGAACGCTTGCTTGCCGGAACAAGGCATTTTCAGCTCAATGGACCGATTGTTCCAACACGGATGCCGGAAATCGGGACGCTGCAGGTACCCATAAGCTTTGAAGCGTAAACGGCAGTCCCAGCGCAGCAAGGACGTAACCAAACAAAAATTTATGAGGGAATGACCATGAAACAGCTTTTACTCATCACCGGTTTGACTGCCATCTGCCTGAGCATGGGCTTCCAGGTGTCGGCAGCCTCCCAACCAGCTATTGAAACGGCCGGCATTCCCATATTGTCAGTTGAAGGTTTGACCTTCAAGGATTTGAAACGGAACGGAAAACTGGATCGCTACGAAGACTGGCGCCTGTCCGACGAGGTGCGGGCTCGGGATCTTGTCAGGCAAATGACCCTCGCCGAAAAGGCCGGGATGATGGTTCATGGAACGGTACCGGCTATTAGCAACCCGATGGGGGCGGGGACGGCCTACGATCTGGCAAAGGCTGATCCGCTCATAAGCAAGGTGTAAGCAGTTTCATCACGCGTCTGGTTGCAGAGCCGGGACAGTTCGCACAACAAAATAATGCCCTGCAGGCTGAAGCTGAAAGGACGCGTCTCGGTATCCCGTTGACTATCAGTTCCGACCCCAGAAGTCATTTCGCGGCTGTCACGGGCGCCAGCAATGACGCCGCAGGCTTTTCCAAGTGGCCTGAGCCGATGGGTATGGCCGCTATCGGCGACCCGGCGCTTGTGCGCACCTTTGGCGGCATTGTTCGTCAGGAGTATAGGGCGGTTGGTATAAACGAGGCGCTGTCGCCGCAGGCCGATTTGGCGACCGAGCCCAGATGGGCGCGTTTATCGCAAACCTTTGGGGAAGATGCGGACCAGGCAGTGTCGTTGGTCAAGGCCTATATTCAAGGTATACAAGGTGGGGGTCGCGGTGTGGCGCGTGACGGAGTATCTGCCGTTGTCAAGCATTGGGTCGGTGGCGCGGCGAAAGATGGCTGGGATAGCCATAACTATTATGGTCGTTTCGCCGAATTTAAGAGCCAGAACCTCGCATATCATATCAAACCATTTCGCGCCGCATTTGACGCAGGTGTGGCGGGCACTTGTCGCGTCAGTTCAAATCTGGGGTGTTGAACCCGCAACCAAATAGGTAACCTTTGTTTTGGTGAGGATCTTACGTCATTGAAATTTGCATGAAAGCTGCGACTTTTGCGGAGATCAGCCGCTATTTGGTATTCGGAGGAACTGAAACGGTCGGGGCAACTTTGTCGCCTAATGATATTGGGGAAAGAGGTCAGGTATGCCGCCATTTGTAATTAGGTTTATAAATTGTTGCGCCGGGTAATCGAACCGACATGATATGCGCTGGTGTATGGACTTGTTGCGGTTAGCATAATCAATATGGGCGCTGCCGAAACGGCGAAACGGTCAAGCTCAATGACCTGACCATCGGGACCGTTGTGATATTCGCACGCGATCTTTGGGAATATGCCGACGTGACATTTCACGGTGTCGCGTATCCTGCAAATATGCCCTCACATGGCACGTTGATGTTGAGAGTGACCGGAGCAAGCTGACAGTGGCGACCTGCGGCGGCATTTGAAGAACAGACTGTATGTTAATTGAATGCCAGCCCGTGTAGGGCGTTTGACTGCGAATTCCTTTGTCTCGGGTCATAGACAGTTTATCAGTGAGCCGCCTATGGAATAGTGACGCTCTTTGCCGCCGTGTTCCAGCCGCGCAACGCCACCTGTATCGAGCCTTTCGATTGATAGTCAATCGTGACGGTGCGTTGCTCACCTGGCACCAGAGAAATATAGTTCTCGCTGTAGTAGGCTGGCAGGATACGGTTACCTTTGTCATCCAGAAGGGTAAGCTTATTTTCCAAAACAGCCGTGGCGGAAGCGTTGTTAAGTGTGACAGTCACGCCGCTCTCAGTACGAATGGCGCTGAGAGCAACATCTTGTTGGGGTAAGCTGTTTAGCACCTGTAGCGAAGACTGATCGACGCCTTGCCAATAGACATTGCGGGACAGTTCAGACCCGTCGGCTGCTGTCAGACTAAGCTTGACGATAACGACTTTATGGGAGGACACGGCCGCACCGATCCCGAAATCCATTGGCGCCGTGATAGCGCCACCATTGACGTTGACCTGCTTATTGACCTTGCTGATCTGCTGGCCACTGATGTCATAAACTTCGGCCGTGGCGATTGAGCCGGCAAGGGGCGTCGCTGGATTGTTGACCACGACCACCTGGCGATCGGGCAGGTTCATCTGGATATGCACCGGTTCGGATGCCGCTTTTACACCGTAGAACGAGGCCTGCGTATCGTAGTCGTGGCTGATGATCTGCCACATGGTCGACGGCCAAGCCGGTTGCGTCATCCACAACAGACGACCGCTGTTCTTCGTCCAGAGGCCAGCATTCATGCCTTCAAAGATGGCGCGATGGCTTTCCAGATTGAGCATCTGCGCTTTACGATCGAAATCGGACAGCGAGATTGGCGCACCGAATTCGGCGGCAAGGGTAGCCTCGAATGGCTTGGTCGAGCCGTTACTGTCCGGATGCCAGTCGTGATAAGCCCAGGTATCGGAGATCGGCCATTGTTCGCTTTCCGGGACGGCAGCCTTGAACGCTTCCAGTGTTGGGAAAGACGCCGTGCCGACCTCAACGGAGAAGCCGCGCGCGTGTTCGGTGAAATAGCTTTCCGGCGTCTTGAAAGAATAGGGGCCGGAATTTTGCAGGTTCACCCGGTTCGATGAGCCAGTATACCAACGCGTACCATCATACTTGTAGATCAGGTCCTCCAGACCCTGATTAAGTACAGGTTGTGGTACGCCTTCATTGCGCCCGAACCACAGGATGATCGAGGGATGATTGCGGTAACGCTTGACGACATCCTTTGCATTGTCGAGGAACAGGTCCACGTCGCCGGGTTCAAGCTGGTAATCCTGGGTCGAGGCCCAGAAATCATTGAGCACCATCAGGCCGTATTCGTCGGCAAGGTCATAGAAGGTGTCTTCGGTGTTTTGGCCCACCCAATTTCGGATAATGTTGACGTGGGCATCGCGGTGCAGGCGGAAATAGGGTTCGAGATTTTCACGGCTGACGCGTTTGCGCCAGTCATCGGTGCCCCAGTTGCCGCCGCGTGCGGCAATGCGTACACCGTTGACCTTGATAACGAGATAAGGCGAAAGCTGGCTGTCGGTGAGGGGCGTGACGGCGGCAGTGCCTTCGGCTTCGGGGCGCAAAGTCGTGGCCCAATTGCCGCCGTTGGTCGTGTCTCCGGCGATCCGGCGGATGCCGGTGTGCGATCCATCGGTGATGCGCACACCAAGTTCGTGGCCTTTGGTGAAATTGGCCTCGACGCGATCAAGGTGGCCGGTCTGATCGACCAGCGACAGTTCATAGGTTACCTGCCGGATGCCGAAGCGCGTGTCGGACGTGTCGGATATCGTATCGCCAGTGAAGACCTTGAGATTTAGGACGTGTAGATCGGGGGCGCCGTAGCCGTTTGGCCACCACAGACGCGGGTGCTGGATCTTCAGAACCGAGAAATCGGCCGGGGTAAAGGTGATCGTCTGTTCGCCGGGCGCCAGCGTCACATCCCGGCTGACGAGGATCGGTTGTGATCCGCCATCGCGGTCGCTGACGGCAGCCTGAATACGGGCCGTTACCGGCGCGGCGGAGAGGTTGGTCACCGGCACATTGATCGTGATGTCAGCTTCACTGTTGTCCACCTTCGGCAAGGCAGTAATGATCTGCGCGTCGCCGAGTCTGACGTCGCCGGTTGTTTTTAACACAACATCCTGCCACAGGCCCGTATTGCGGTCGCGGACCGAAGGAATCCAATCCCAGCCTTCGGAGGCGATAAAGGTCGGCCCGTCTTGCGCCTGTGCGCCACCGTTATTGCCAGCGCCAGCGGCCAGAGACTCTTCCTGCGGAATTCCAGGGTGCGGCACAGGCGATACCTTGACGGCAATGGCGTTTGTACCGGATTTGACATAGGGGCTGATGTCGAAATCGCCGCGGATAAAGGCTCCCTTGATGCCGCCCAGTTTCTGGCCGTTGATCCAGACTTCGGCGGCATAGTTGATGCCTTTGAACGTAACGAACATGTGGCCGTCGGCCTTATAGGTCGCAGGCAAGGGGAATTCGGACCGATACCAGTAGTCCTGACGGTTAAGCGTTTCCGGTATCGCTAGGTTGTTCAGGCCATAATCCGGGTCAGGGTAGACGCCGCGATCGACAAGCGTGGTCAGGACCGTTCCCGGTGTTGTGGCCTGATACCAGGATTTGCTGTCGAAGCCGGCGCTGGAGATGGCTTCGGCTTTGGCGGAAACCTTCGGCGCGGCTTGCAGGAACCAGGTCTTGATGACGGCTGTGTCGTGATCACCGGCCACCAGGACAGGTCCGCTATAAGGCGGTTTGGCGACAGGCGATGTCGGCGGCGTCTTCGAGGTCGGCAGGGTCCACGCGTCTTGCGGTTCGACTTGGCCGTACATCTGGCGAACTTGAATCGGCCATGTCGGGCTGCCGGTATCGAAATTGATCAGGTCTTCTTTTGGAGTCTGTGTGGCCAACGCTTTTACGCCCTTGGCGTCAAGTGCAGTGTCGCTGACTTCGAAGCCGGCGATCTTGCCGGAATAAACATTGTTCCCAGTTACCCGAGGGGCGAGGATAAGGCTGCGAGACGGCGTGTCGAGCCGGCCTTTTGCCTCCCCAATTGCCTTTCCATTGGTGTAAAGGCGCGTAGTCGTGCCGTCGCTGGTGAGGGTCACAAAGGTCCAGGCGCCAGCCTTGAGTGTCGTCTTGCCACTAATCGAAATGCCGGGCGCCTCGAAAGTGACTCGGCCGTCTTGGGTGAAGAGCAACCAATCACCGACAGAGGCGATGGGAGCCTTACCCTTGGTGATGTCTTGCGGTTTGAACCAGCCCGATACGGTGAAGGCCTGGCCTGAGAGTTCGTCTTGCTTGATGTCACGTCTAACCTGGTCGCCCGCAGCAGGCACTTCAACATTATAGGGGCCCCAGGTTGTGGCTATAGCTGGAGCAGCCGCCAGCGCTAGTAAGGAGCAACCGATAAAGGCTGCGGGTAAGATCTGGGCCATGAAAATTCCTCCTGCGCCGGCGCAACCTGAGTAGTGGCAGCCTGTGTTCGGGAAGGCGGTATCGCAGCGTGAAATGACACGCAGCCGCATAAACCCTCTCCCTGAGAATAATTATATTTGATTTATTTAATACACGTTGTCTGCGCCACTGCAAGAGGCTAAATCGCGGCCTTCAGAACATTAGGGCCCGGCAAGAGGCGATTCTGAAACGCCAAAACGGCGGCGCCCATCGCCGCGGCGTCGACTGAAGCCGTTGACGTGGTGAAGCGTGTTAAGGGAATTGGGCCCTCGTGGGCTTCGACATATTTGTTTAACGCGTTGCAGAGTTTCTCGGCCACAAAGGCGGGCAATTGACCGCCAATCACGTGCAGTTCCGGACTTATGGCATAGCTGATCGCCAGGAAGGGCAGTGTCATATGTCCGGCGGCTTGCTCAACCCAGGCATCGATTCCGGCCTCCATCTTGCCGCCATCGGCTATTAGTTCGTCCGGATCGCTGATGTCGATGCCTCTATGCGCCAGTTCATTGTAAAGCGCGTACAAGGACACGACGTTCCATAAGGTACGCGCCTGGCCGTCCTTCGGCACGATCGGGATGTTGCCGATTTCCCCGGCATGCGTCAGCCCCCCTGGAAAGGGCTGGCCGTTTATAATCAAACCACACCCAATCCCGGCGCTGATCAGCGTGTAGATAAAACTCTTGTGGCGCAGCCCCTGACCAAATTGCAGCTCACCGATGGCCGCTGCCGTGGCGTCGTTTTCAATGAAGACAGGAACCTTCAAGGCGGCGGAAAAGACCGCAGCGACATCTATGCGTGACCACTGGTCATACCCTTCGGGGCGCTCGTCCACTTCTACACCACCCAGACGATCGGGAATGGCTAATCCGACGCCGGTCATGCGACTGCGTGGAATGCGCAGACGACGGAGCCCATTTTCCATAGCGGTCTGCACGAATGCCAGCGCGTCATCTGGTAGGGCAAAATGCTTATCGATATAAACCCTGTCACGCACCTGGCCCTGAAAGTCCATTATGACCACGGTCATGTGATCCCGGTCAAGGTTCAGGCCGAGCGCGTACGCCCCCTCGGGGTTAACCGTCAGCCGCATCGCCGGCTGCCCGCGCGCGCCCACGACATGGCCGAGGTCCAGAACCATGCCATCGGCGATCAGACGCTTGGTGATATTGATTGTCGATTGGTGCGTCAGGCCAGTAATTTGCGCCAGCTCTCTACGCGTCACTTCGCCGTGCGAACGAATAGCCTGCAAGACGACCCGCTGGTTATAATCACCCGCTCGCGCCAGATTTGTGCCGGCCAGACCAATGTCGGCAGGATAACGATGCGGACGCAGAACCATCTAACGTAATCTCCTGTATTTCTTGAATAGATCAATAAGTTGGGAAAGCAAGAGACAGCGGCCGCGGCGTATAGGGCAGCTAGGCAAAAGATATCCGGTTTGCCGCTTTACAGCTTCAAGTGTCTTTTTTGCAACTCTTGCTGCCTAGCTATGATAGCGTTGTCAATCGGCTAATCTCATTGAATAAATTAGAAAAATACATATATTTATTGATTAAAACAATTTGAATAATTTAATTTGCCAGATTGGCATATCGGAATTATGACTCCGGTGCGGCGCGGATTGCAGTCGTGAAAAAATACAGGGAAGACTACCATGAATACATATTCCCGGCGCCATATGGCGCTGCTTACAGCCGCGTCCGGCATGGCTATGCTGGTGGCGAGCGGCGCGTTCGCTCAGGAAATAGCTGAGCCAACGCCAAACGCAGATGCAGATACGGTCGTAGTTGTGACGGGTATCCGCGCCTCACTGAAACGGGCGGTTACATTGAAGCGCGATGCCGACCAGGTCATTGACTCCGTGTCGTCCGAAGACATCGGCAAATTCCCCGA
>FTKR01002391.1_pt1 | contig 31140 bp, 28 predicted proteins | sample 1658141 | NCBI WGS metagenome assembly FTKR01 (sample SAMEA3914802, study PRJEB12502) | metagenome | biome: forest; material: soil | place: Canada | collected 2010-06-25 | depth 0.1 m | reverse complement strand
AATCTGGCCCCCGCAACCAAAATTTACGCAGAAACAAACACTTAGGCCGCCCTTCGGGGCGGCTTTCGTGTATCTGGGCGGTAAAATCGTCTAGCATCGGCCTAGCACAAAATTTGACTCAAAAGCTGCATTGTGAATTAATGCCCTCATAGCGGTAGTTATGAGTTCACGATCATGGCTAGTCATGAGATCTTGGGTGGTAAGGTTCAGCTTTACCGCCGCACCAATAAGATCTGGCACTGTTCCGCCAGTGTCGGTGGCGTGCAGCATCGCGCCAGCACGAAAGAGGAAGACCTGGAACTGGCCAAGGAGGCGGCCGTCTTTGCACCAGTCGTCTGGACGAATATTTTTTACCCTAATGTCCTGGGCCTTATTGGTGATTTCATCTCAGGGCCGGTTGGTGATCTGCTTGGCAAGGGCATTCGGGACATCCGCGTCCCCATAGGATCTCCAGGTTTTCGGCATCTCGACTATTGGAAACACCCAAAGTCAGGTGGCCCGGCGATACGAGCCCTTCGTCGCGCGCTCAACTTTAAGGGCCACACGGAGGCGGTCCTTTGGGGAAACCAGGTCAATGCAGAGCTTGTAGAGGCGGACTTGCTGGCGCCACGAATTACCCAAGCGTCACAGGCTCATAACGACGAAGGCGCAATAGCCCAGTCGCACAGATGATGCTGATCGACATGTAAATGGCGGTGGTCGGACTGATGAAGCAAATTCCTTAGGCTTGGCGCTGCTGGATACCACTAATTGCTTCTTTAGCGGAGACGAACGGCGGACATCCGCTGGACGGGTCAACACAACACCTTGTCGACGTCATCTTTGTTTGCCTCGACGGCTCGGGCTAGGTGTGGCGCGAGACGTCTATGTCCACGGCTGCAGAACTGCTATTGTAGGTAGGTTCGTTCGTTTTTATTTTAAAGCCAATTTGGGAAGACTTTTATAAGACGTAACTTGCCCCCCACCTGTATAATTTCATTCGCGACAAATAAACGTGGGTGGCGAGTCATCCCCCGACGTTGTAGATTTTCTGTCGTTTTAGTGCCATTAGAGGCTTTCCCAAAAAGCCATGTCGAGGCTCGAAACCGATATCTCCAGTCATTGACGTTGGAGTTTCCAGGTATGGGAAAATTGATATTATTGCCGGCAATATTCATGCTACGAATATCACAGGCGCAGGCGACAGACCGGTGTTCGACAGGGATATTGGTATGCGGTTTGAAAAACTCGATCTTAACTTGCTTACAGTACTGGATGCGGTGCTTGACGAGAAAAGCATAAACCGGGCCGCGCGTCGGCTGCATCTGAGTCAGCCGGCAATGAGCAATGCGCTGCGGCGGTTGCGGGACTATCTCGGAGATCCCTTGCTGCTCAGGACCGGGGGATCAATGGTGCTGACACCTCGCGCGGAAAACCTGCGGCATTCGGTTCGCCACATTCTTGAGCAGATCCGCTATGAAATTACTGTCAAACCTGCGTTTGAGCCGGTGATATCCGATCGTCTCTTTGTCATTACGGCCAGCGACTATACCATCCGAACCCTTCTCATCCCGGCCTTTGCTCACTTCAACACAGTGGCGCCGAATCTGAGATTTCGCATCACGCCCCTGGGAGGCGATGTGACCGAGGATTTCAATCGGGGGGAAACGGACCTGCTGATCGCGCCGTCCCAAATCATCTCCAAGGACCACCCAGGCGAAGTGATCTTTCAGGACGATTACGTCGTCGCGGCCTGGACGGGCAATCATCGTATTGGTGACACGCTTGACGCCGACACTTACTTTGCACTCGGCCACGTCAATGCCAACTTCGGCAAAAGCAACCTGCCGGCCTTCGATGAATGGATCAACCAGCGGACCGACCGGGTGAGGAAGATCGAGCTTTCCCTGCCGAGTTTCCGCGATGTACCTGAGATGCTCGTCGGTTCCATGAGAATCGCCACGATGCACCGCCGTTTCGCGCTTGATTTCGCGGCGCGCCTTAATCTCAGGCTCTTTGCCATGCCCTTTGCCTGCCCGCACCTGACACAGATAGCCCAGTGGCACAGGCTGAGAAACGATGATCCGGGACTGCGCTGGCTGATCGATGAACTGAAGTCACTGGCGGCGCGGGATTTTCAGATCGAAGCGGGCTAAGGCTAAAACGTAACCTTGACGCCAGTGCGCACCATGCGGGGTTCGACGGCACGGCTGTGGATGTCCTCTACTCCGTCGGCCGGTTCGCCTGGCAGACGCGACGCATAATAGTATTCGACGTCCTTGCCGTGAGAGTTGAGGGCGTTGAGCATTTCGACATAGATTTCATATCTGCCAGGCGTCCAGGCGGTGCGGAGGTTAAGAATTTTGGTCGAATCAGCGCGGACGGTGTTGTCATCGGTAAGCGGATGGGGACCAAGATAGCGATAGCGCACACTGGCATTCCATTTCGGCAGAACCGCCGAAATGCCGATTTCACCTGAACTCTCGATCGCGCCGGGTACATAGTCATGACCGGGGTTGTCAACGTATCTGGCGTGGCTGCGGCTATAGGTGGTATCGATCGCCAGCCAGGACCTGGGACGGTAAAATACCGTAAATTCATCGCCATGACGCAGGCTACCCGTAGACGGTTCGACTGAACCCGAATCCCCGACATAGAGGAGTTCGCTATCGACCTGCATCCACCAATGGTTGGCGGTGAGAATGAGCGGCCCGCGCTCGAAACGCGCGCCGATTTCTTTTCCCGTCGCTTTGACGAGGCCAGGGGCCGGACTATCGGGATTGGTCACGCCTCTCGCATCGTTCGAATGAAAACCCTGTCCCCAGTTGGCGTAGAAGGCGAGGGCCTTCAGGGGCCTGAACGTCAGGCCGGCGCTTGGAGACAGGATGGAGGCCCGCTTTTCTCCACTCCAGGAATCCGGGGAACGCCCCTGAACGTCGAAGGCGTATGCGTCTCCCCGCAATCCGCCATAGACGGAGACCTTGGGCGAGGGGGCCCATTTCAATTCGCTGTAGGCCGCGCCGGACAGTTCCTCGACGGCGAACAAGGTGCGGGCTTCGCCACGCGCGCCTTCGATCGCGTGATAGAGGCCGACGCGGTTGATATTGTCCCAACGGCCTTCCGTGCCGATCTTGAGCGTAAGTCCGGGCTTGAGCGTGTAATCTTTCTCAAGACGCCCCCCATAGGTCCACAATTTTTCCATCTGGTCCAGTTCATCACCGTTGACGGGATCGTCCAGATAGAAGGTGAAGTTGGACACCATGTCCCAGTCATAGTAGCGCTATCGTCAACCATCTCTCGGTGGCGCGGTCCGGCGATGCGCTTGGCCGGCAGATTAGAGGCAAGGCCAGCTATGAGGCATTGTTCGAGATTAAAAGCCGCGAGTCCTTGTTGGGAAAGCCGCGACTTATCGGCCTGAGCGCACGCGATACCGGCAGTCTCTGGACGGACGGCAACTAAATAGGCTCAGAACATTCATTGCGTGAATGTTCTGAGTTCAAAAGATCAATTTGACGATGGGCTGTATGGGGCTCATCAATAGGGGCAGTAACGTCGGCCCCCGGCTGACGCATCCCTCGATCGGCGCATCCAACAAGACGCCGGCGGAGGTTAGAGGAAACCGGAATATCATGATTACCACCCAAGTGGCGGGCGCCACAAACCCTGCCGGTGAGAGGCCAGTCCGCTGGCTTATCCTGTTATGCCTGCTCGTCTCCAGCATCTGTTCCGGCATCAGCCAGATATCCTTCAGCACGATCATAGGTGACGTGTCGCATGATCTTGGCATCAGCCTGGGCGTCGCGTCGTTCGGCCTGTTCGGCATCATGATTTTCGTGACAGCCCTTGGCATGTGCCTGTCGGGCTTCGTGCTGGACCGGGTTGGCGTCTTCACCATCCTCCTGGTCAGCCAGGCCATTTTTATCCTGTCCTTTCTGTTGCTGCCGGTTCTGGGCCAGCACTTTCCGGCCCTTGTCGCCTTGCGGGTTCTCCAGGGGCTGGCGGCCGCCGGTGTGGCGGTCTCGGTTACCCCCGCCGTCGCCTCGTGGTTCCCGGATCGGGAAATGGGCCGCGCCATGGGAATCCAGGCGATGGGGATGCCGATCGGCATGATGGTCGGCCTGCTGGCGACGCCACGGCTTGTGGAGGCTACGGGGCATTGGCAGTCCGGCCTGGCTTGTTTGTCGGCGCTCGGTTTTGTCGCCCTTGGGCTTACCCTCTTTGTTGTTCGCATGGCGGGGCCCGGGCTGTTGGCGCGACCTGATCGCCTTCCGGGGCACGAGGCCCATGGCGCACCGTCCATGGCGGCGGTTTTCACCATGCCCGAATTCTGGGGCGGCCTGATCATTTCCGCCATCTTGTTCGGCACGGGCTTTACCTTCAACGATCTGGCGCCGGGTTTTCTGGCCGTGGCGCCGCCGGTTGGCGCCGGTTATGGGCCTGAAGCCGCAGGCAAGCTGATGTCGGTCAATGTGCTAATGGGACTGGGCGCGCCCCTGCTGGCCGGCTTCATGGTCGATAAGCTGTTTGGTGGCCGGTCCAAGCCGGTGATTGTTCTGGGCTGGCTCCTGTCCCTGTTGATGCCAAGCGTACTCCTGTCGTTTGTCCACGGCTCTCAGGCGGCCTTGCTGCCGGTCCTGATCGTGGGTGGCCTGGCCAACCCCTTTATCGCCATCACGCTCATGAGCTTCGCCGCCAAGACATTTCCGGTCGCCGTCGTGGGGCGCGTCGCGGGGCTGTGGCTCTCGGTATCCTTCTTCGCCGCGGCTTTCTGCACCATGGGGGGCTCGCTGGTCCTGCACGGTACGGGGGGCTATGCCTGGCCGATCGCCCTGACGGGCATTGGCAGTGTTATTGGCCTGGTCGTTTCGGTCCTGCTCAAGTTTGAACCCAGAAAAGTGGAAGCGTAACCATGGCCCCTCCCAACATGGCGCAGTTTCGCCTGCCTTCGACGGATGCGCTGCACGGTCGCGCCTTCGAACTGACCTTCGAAGATGGCGCCGCCCTCAGCCTGATCTTCAATGCCGATAAGACCGTCCAGTGGGCGGCCCGCGATGTCGCCTGGTCGGGCGAAGGGCGTGATCACTGCGATGTGGTCGAAGTGGCCACGGGTGTCTGGTTTGTCGATATTGACCTTAACCTGCCGGCGCTCGATGCCGTGACGGTCGTCCTGAATGAAGTCACGGGATGGGCGCTGGTCATCCACCAGCACCGCGAACCGACCGAAGAACACGCCTACGGCCCCGCCGTCCAGCACAGCTTCTATCCGGCGAGCATTGGGGGGCTGGCGCAAATCGGCAAGGCGCCGCACGAGACCCGCGAGCTTCTGGGACGCTGGCACCTGTACCGCTACAGTCCCGAAAACCTCTACGAACACATCTATCTGAGCAGTACCAAGATGTGCTCGCACAACCTGAAGACCCAGAACACCCAGGGACGGGCGGATTGTCACGACACCAGCTACTACAAGGTCTCTGATTTTCTCTACGTCATCACCTGGCGAGAGCATTACTCCCAGGCGGCCATGGTCTTCGCCGAAAACCTCGCTACCCTGACCACTACCGGGAAGGTGCTCCACCCGGTCTCGCCGGACCGATCGGTGAGCGTACCCATCGGTGGCGTGGTGATGCCGGCCGAGGTGCAATTCCCCGCTATCGAAACTTACGACCGTCCTTAAGGATCATATAAAAATGCCGACCGCAGTCATGACCAAACCCGATGCCGCCGTACCCAGTCGTGCCGAACTGATCGCGCGGGCGCGGGGGCTTACCCCGCTTCTGGCCGCGAACGCCGCCCGTACAGAAAAGGAAGGCCGCATTCCCCTGGAAGTCCTGGAGGCCGTTCGTGATGCCGGTCTGTTGCGACTAACCAGCCCGAAGCGCTTTGGCGGCTATCAATTGCCCTTTCGCACCGTGGTCGAGGTCGTCGCTATACTGGCCGAAGCCTGCGCCTCGACCTGCTGGGTGACCGGTTACGCCAATACGGCGAAATGGATGATCTCCCTGTGGCAGGAAAAGGCCCAGAACGACGTCTTCGCCGGCGGTCCGGATTTCATTATCGCCGGCAGCGGCCACAAGCCGACGGACGAGGTCAAGAAAGTTGAGGGGGGCTACGTCTTCTCCGGCAAGTGGGCCTCGCTCTCCGCTGTGCCCTATTCCGACTGGGTCGGAATCTGGCTGACCCTGCCGTCTGAAAACGGTGAGCCGCCCCGCGTGGTCGAGGCTCTGATCCCCGCCAGCGAGGTAACGATCGAGAATACCTGGGCTGTGGCGGGCATGAAGGGCACCGGTTCGGAATCCGTGGTGGCTAAGGATGTCTTTGTGCCTGAGCACCGGATCATGGATGTTTCCTGCATATCCGACAGTGATTTCAACGCCTATCCGACTCCCTTCAAGGATGAGGTTCTTTATCGCGGTGCCACCCATCCGGTCCTGGCGCTGGCCATCTGCCTGACCCCTGTCGGCCTGGCGCAGGGCGCGGTCGATCTCGCCATCGACAAATCAGGCCGTCCCATCGCCGGCACTACCTATTCGGCGGCGCGTGACTCCACGGCCTTCCAGCTTGAGATCGCCGAAGCCGCGCAACTGGCCGATACCGCCCGCCTGCATATGTTCCGGGCGGCGGAAGACATCGATCATTATGCCAAACTCGGAGAAGTGATGCCGCCGGTCATCCGGGCCCGCGTCCGCGCCGATTGCGGCTGGACGGTCAGCCACGCCTGCGCGGCGATCGATCGCATCATGACGGCCGTCGGTTCGGGAGCTTTTGCCGACGCTAATCCGCTCCAGCGCATGTGGCGTGACGCCAATACGGCGGCGCGTCATGGCGCGGTCAACAAGATGCTGAATGCCGAGCTTTACGGCGCGGCCTTGCTTGGCATCGAGGTCACGACCAACCGCCTGAAAGTCTAGCGCCTCAAGAAACCTGAAAACAGAAAGGCGCTCTCCTGTAGGGCGCCACTGCCAACCCGTGCCTGAAACCGACCGCATATCACGACCAAGCATAACAAAAAGGGGAGTAAATAATAATGCGTAAACAGACACTTATGACAACAGCCCTGGCCTCCGCCCTGACTGTCGGCCTCGCCTCACATGCCGCCGTGCAGGCGGCCGAAACACCGGCGGCCAATGACACCGTCGAAATCATCGTGACCGCTAATAAGCGGCAGCAGAGCGTCCAGAAGGTTGGCGCCGCCATTACCGCGCTGAGCGGAAACGATCTGGCGCAACAGGATCGTCAGCGGATTGACGATGTCCTGGCTTCGGTGCCGGGCGTCAAGGTCCAGACCATATCCAATGGCTTTGCCGTCGCCATGCGGGGCGTGGGCGTCGAGGCGCAACCGGGGCTCGGCGATCCGGCCGTGGCGATGAATCTGGACGGCGTTTACACCGATCGTCCGGAAGCCGGGCGCACCGCTTTCTTCGATATCGGCCGGGTGGAGGTCCTGCGTGGTCCGCAAGGCACCTTGTATGGCCGCAACTCGACGGCGGGCGTGGTGAATGTCATCAGCAATGATCCGGTGGGGAGCACCCAGGGCGCCATTTCTGTCGGCGCCGGTAATTTCAGCAAGTTCGAAGCCAATTTGATGGGCAATGTCGCCCTGACGGACAAGCTCTGGTTCCGCGCCGCGGCCTATGGTTTGAAACACGACGGTTATCTGTCGAACGGGCAGCAGGATGCGAACGACGTCGGAGCCAGGGTCAAGCTGCTCTACAATGCCAGTGAACAACTCAAGCTTCTAGTCGGCAGCGACTATGGCAAGATCAGTGGTAACGGTGTCGGCGGCACCGATCCCTTCACCGAAGGGCACGGTTATTCATACTGGAATACCAGCAACCCGACGCCCAATTCACTGACAAGCGAAAGCCTGAAAATCTATGCGCGCGCCGACCTGAACCTGGGATGGGCGACGCTGACGGCTATCCCCGCGTGGCAGAAACTCACCAACGACTTTGCCTCGAACCTCGGCCCGTTCTTCATCATCTATAACGAGCAGGAACAGCAGAACTCGCTGGAACTGCGTCTGGCAGGCAACAACCCGAACCGTGTCCAGTGGACGGCCGGCGCTTTCTATTATGATAACGATCTGCCGGTCGTGACGACCTCGCCGATCAGCCAGACCCAGATCAGCCGGGCGAAATCGCTCGCGGCCTTTACCGATGTCACGGTGACCGTGGCCGAAGGCTGGCGCCTCAACGCCGGTGTGCGCGAGACCGAGGACAAGAAGAACATCTCGATTTCGCAGGTCGTCGGTGGCGTCGCCAGCGCATCGGCTTTCGACAAGACCTTCTCGCGCTTCGATTACAAGCTGGCCGTGGAGCATGACCTGTCCGCCACCTCCATGCTCTATGGCAAGATTTCCACGGGCTTCCGTTCCGGCGGCCTGTATGGCACCGGCGCCACCGACTCGTTCCGTCCGGAAATCATCACCTCCTATGAAGCCGGCAGCAAGAACCGCCTGTTCGGTCGTCGCCTGACGGTCAATCTCAGCGCCTTCTACTACGACTACCAGGACTATCAGGCGACGAATGTCATCTTTGTCGGCGGCGCGCCGGTAACGGCCGTTTTCAACGCCCCCGGTGCGAAGACCTACGGCGCGGAACTCGAAACCAGCTATGCGCTTGATAATGCCGATCGGATCGAATTCACCGCCGCCTATCTGCACGCGCGTTTCGATGACGGCTTTGTCCTCAACGGCGTCGATTATTCGGGTCAGGTTCTGGGGCACGCGCCGGAATGGCACCTGACGGCCGCCTACGAACACCGGTTTGACCTGGGGAATGCGGGCTCGCTGCTGGCCCGTGCCGATACGGCTTACGAAACGACCAGTTATGCGACCTTCGTACAAAACGAATATTCCCGTCAGCATCCGTATGTCCTGTCTAACGCGCAGGTGACCTGGACACCGCAGACCGGGAACTGGGCGCTGACGGCCTATGTCAAGAATATCGAGAACGTCGCCGTCAAGGCGCAATACCTTTCGCAGGGGCCATCGATCGTGCTGCTCCAGCCGCGCACCTATGGCGCCAAGATTTCCTACACATTTTAACAGTATTCAGGAGTGAATTTCATGAAGGTTGCATTGATTGGCGCTGGCGGCAAGGCTGGAAGCCGGATTCTGAAGGAACTGGTCGCCCGTGGCCATGACGTCCTGGCGCTCGCCCGCACACCGGGCAAGGTCGAGGCGCTGGAGGGGGTAGAGGTCCGTCAGCTCGACGCCAATGACAGCGATGCGGTAAAGGCCTCGGTGACAGGCTGTGACGCCGTTATCAGCGCCACCAAGTTCAAGGAAACGCAGCTCCCGGAGCTGGCGGCGGCCATCAAGGCGGCCGGGGTCAAGCGCTATCTGGTCGTGGGCGGGGCGGGCTCGCTGTTTGTCACGCCGGGCGTCCTCGAAATGGACGGGCCGGGCTTCCCTGAAATGGTCAAGCCGGAGGCCGGCAAGGGCGCGGCCTTCCTCGATCATCTCAAGACGGTCAGCGATATCGACTGGACCTTCCTGTCTCCGTCGCGGATCTTCGAGCCCGGCCAGCGGACCGGACAATACCGGGTTGGCAAGGACGATCTCCTGTTCGACGCCAACGGCCGCAGCGGCATTTCGATGGAAGATTACGCTGTCGCCATGGTCGATGAGATGGAAAGCCCGAAGCATGTCCGCGAGCGCTTCACGGTCGGCTATTGATATGGCCACGCTCGATTTTTACTTCGCACCGAGGGCCTGTTCCCTGGTCAGCCATATTGCGCTGGAAGAACTGGGGCTGAGCTTTGCGGCTCATCCCCTGGCCTTCATGGCGGGCGAACACAAATCCCCCGTCTACATGGCGATCAACCCGTCGGGAAAAGTGCCGACCCTGGTGGTTGACGGCCAGCCCCTGGTCGAGTCCCTGGCGATCCTGGCCTGGCTCGATAGGCAATGCCCCGGCAAACTGATGCCGGAAAGCCCTGACTCACTGGAAAAGGCGCAGGCCTGGTCATTGATTTCGTGGTTCGCTTCTACCGTCCATCCTGTCTTCACGCGCTTCCGGGTGCCGCCATCGGCCATCGCCGATCCGTCGCAATTTGGTGCGATCGCGGGACATGCGGCGCCGCAACTGGCGCAGTATTTTGGCCAGATGACCGGTCGGCTGGCCGAACGCGCCTGGCTGCTGGGCGACTGGTCCATAGCGGATGCCTGGCTGTTCTGGCTGTGGTCGGAAGCGGTCGCCGGCGGTTTCGATCCGCACAGCTTCCCACTCATCGCCAGCCATGCCGCGCGCGCGCAGGAACGGCCGGCGATGAAACGCGCCCTGGCGCGTGAAGCCGAGGCGGTCGCCACCTTTGAAAAGCGTGGCGTGGCCATGGCTTTCCCCCCCAAATAAGGACAGAGCAATGACTGTTTCTTCTCGTGCGGTCGGCATGTCCGGCCTGACCCTGCCGAAGCTTGTCTTCGGCGGCAACGTGTTTGGCTGGACGGCCGATGAAGCCACCTCGTTCTACCTGCTGGATGCCTGCATGGATACCGGCCTGACCACCATCGATACCGCCGATGTCTATACCCGGCTGGGCGGCGGCGAGGGCGGCGAAAGCGAAACCATTATCGGCCGGTGGCTGAAAGCGCGCGGCCCCGCCATGCGCGAGCGGGTCACGCTGATCAGCAAGTGCGGGCTGCCCATGGGCGAGGGGCTTCTGGGGCTGTCAAAAGCCTATATTCCCAAGGCATTCGAGGCCTCCCTGAAACGCCTCAATACCGATTATATCGACATCTATATGGCGCATTGGGATGACCCCGAAACGCCCCTGCCCGAAACGCTTGATGCGTTCGGACAGTTGCGCGACGCCGGCAAGATCAAGGCGACGGGGGGCTCCAACTACACTCCCGCCCGCCTGCGTGAGGTGATTGCCACTGCGCGAGAAAACGGCCTGCATGGCTTCGATATTTTCGAGGGCCTGTATAATCTTTACGACCGCGCCCCTTTTGAAGACGAGATCGAAGGCATCTGCACCGAGGCGGGCGTGGCGTCCTTAAGCTATTTCTCCCTGGCGAGTGGTTTCCTGACCGGTAAATATCGCGCCGGGCTACCGGGGGAAGAGAACAAGCGCGCCATGTTCCTGCAAAGCTATTTCAATCCCCGTGGCGAACGGATTCTGGCGGCCTTGGACGAGATTTCCGCCGAGCTGAACGCGACGCCGGCGCAGGTGTCGATCGCCTGGCTGCTGACAAGGCCGCAACTGACAGGTGTTATCGCCAGTGCTTCAAAAGCGCGTCAGTTCGACGATCTGCTGGCGGCGCTGACGCTCGACCTGCCTGACGCAGGGCTCGCACAACTGGACGCCGCGAGCCGGGAAGAGGAGTGAGAATTATGACTCCGCCTGCCGATCTGGCGCAGAAGTTAAGCCTGGGGCTCCGCCGTCATGCCCGCGCGGTGACGGTGATCAGTTGCACGCACGCTGGCCAGCGCTATGCCATGACGGCGACCGCCATGTGCGAGGTCAGCCTGGAACCGCCCTCCCTGCTGATTTGCGTCAATCAGAATTCCAGACTGTTCTCTGCGCTGGACAAAGGCGTGGGCTTTTGTGTCAACATCCTGCATCGCTCCCATGAAGACTTGTCCAATCTCTGCGCCGGCAAGGCGTCGGGCGAGGACCGGTTCCTGACAGGCGCCTGGGCCGAAAGCCCTGACGGCATTCCCTATCTGCAGGACGCGCAGACCAGCATCATCTGTTTGAACGCGGCGCGTCTGCACCATGGCACGCACGGCATATTTGTCGGCGATGTCACCGATGTCCTCATCCACGGACCTGTTGATCCGTTGATCTATGTCGATGGCGCCTATGCCGCGGTTTTAAGAGGCTGATATTCAGAATTAGGGCGTCGAGACACCTGCCTTCGCCCTATGTCTGTCCGTACGCGTTGTTTGGCGGGCAGACCTCCGGACTGGCCGTGGCAACTTATGTTGCCACGGCCTTTTTTTTGAGACTTCCGATGGCAGGGATCAGAAGCTGCGGCCGACAAACCAGAAGGTGCCGATGCCGATCAGGGCAGCCGCGAGGACATCGGTGACGAGGGGACGCGGCAGGGTCAGTTTGAGACGGGTCAGCAACCACACCGAGGCGGCGAGCAGGAGAACGATCGTGAGTTGCCCGACCTCCACGCCAAGATTGAACCCAAGTAATAACTCCCCAAGTTTCAACCGTGGAATACGGCTTTCCAGCAGGTCGGCGGCGAACCCGAAGCCGTGGATCAGGCCAAAGACCAGGGTCACGACCAGCCGCAGGCGCCCCGCATCCCGGAGATGCCCGGAGATAAAGAGATAGTTGGCCGCAAACAGCGCCGCGCCAATGAGCAGGAGCGGGGGCAGCAGGCCGATACCAAGCAGGCGCAGCCCTCCCATGAGCAGGAGCGCCCCTCCGGTGGCCAGGGCGAGGCCATTGACCTTGCCTGACTGGACGCCAAGGTTTTCTATGCCGATCAGGGCGATTGTCAGCGCCACCAGCGCATCGATATATTCGGCGTGAGGCCGGATGATGCCGGTCACGGCGAGGGCCAGGGTCAGGCTGTGGCCGAGTGTAAAGCCGGTGACCACGAAGGTCAGGTCCTTCAGCCGCCGGGAGATCAGTACGAGGCCGACCAGGAAGGACATGTGATCGACGCCGGTAAAGATGTGCATGATGCCCATCCGCATGAACGTCAGGAAACCGGCATCGGCCAGATTGCCGTGATCGCTGTCAAGCGCGATCTCCATCTGGTCCTTCGTCATCAGTTGCTCGACAAAGCGGCCATCCGGCGTCTGGATCTGGGCGAAATTGGTGTGGGTGGGCACGAATTCGAAGAAGGCCCGTGAATGCAGGACCAGGTTCTTGCCCGATAGACACTTGAAGGCAAATTCGAACCGGCGATAACCACTGGCAGCCATTATTGGCAATGGTGGCGTGGTGAGGGCACAAGGCGCCTGACCTGCCGTTACGCCCAGGCGCGGGGTCAGATAGGCGAGTAGGGCCGTATCGGAAGGCGGCTGGCCATCGCGGGTCAGGCGACGGGCCTCCAGGTCGGCGACAGTAAAGGTCATGCGAATATCGCCGCCATTGACCTGCCAACTGGAGTGAGACTCGCTGCGCGTATGGGCCTGCGCGGTCAGGGGCAAGCACATGAAGGCGAGTAGAATCCAAAGCCACTTGATATGCTTCATTGCAGGCCCTCCTTGATGCGGATGTCGGCGCGATCGTGGAAAGCTTTGGTATCGGCGCGCGCATTCAGCCGGGCAGCATCAAGCAGGTAGTCGCTCATGATATTGGGCTGGGCCTCGTCGAATGTCCGGTTTTGATAGGCAGGTTTGTGCCGGGTGTACCAGGTGCGGAGCGTGCTTTCGGAGGGCGGATGACGAGTGGCGTTTTGCAGCGCGTGGCTCTGCGCCGCGCTCACGAGAGCCGCGCGTACATCCGAGTCGTCGTTCTGTACGCCGAGTTCGATTCCGCGTTGCATGAGCAGTTCTTCGTCGATCATGTCGTCGAGTGTCTTGCGTTTTTGCTCATGGGTGGCCTCGTTGAGCGACACGTTATACTGCGCCCGCAGTTGCGCCAGGTAATCGACCCTGGCGATGGGCCGGTTGTTAACCAGTGCAATGGCGCCTGAAGGAAAGAAAAGCGTGCGCGTGCCTTCGGCGGTGAAAAGACCATAGCCGGCAATCAGCAGGCCGGCGACGGCGCCCAGGCTGGCGGCAAGAAGGGACTGCGGTCGGGAGAGACGAAAGGTCATCTTGCCCTCGTCTGAAGGCTGGACACATAGAGCGAAACCGCCCGGATCTCGGTCGGGGACAGGCGTTTGTCGAAGGCAGGCGAGGTGCCATTCAGGCCGTGGGTAACCGCCCGGCGTATGTCGGCATCGCTGCCATGCCCCCAAAGCCAGGTCTTGTCCGTCAGATTGGGCGCGCCTATGCCGCTGTCGCCCTTCGCATCGGCGCCGTGACAATCGTAACAGGCACCGCGGCCGGAAAAGATAGCGGCGCCGCGTTCAAATGCCGCCGGGTCCGTGGCAGGAGTGTTGAGCCCGCGCACATAGATGGTCACGTCCGCGATATCTGTTGGCGACAGGGGTTGCAGGGCTTCCCGTGCATACGGATGTTCGGTGCCGAAGGCCGGCATCGAGGCCAGGTCCCAGCCGCGTCGATCACCGGACCGGATGCCGTAGGTGACGATCTGTTCGATCTCGGAGGTAAGGCCCGTGCCGTAAAGATGGTCATCGTCAGTGAGATTGGGGACAGCGGCCACAGGGTCGCCAAGGCCCTTGTCGCCATGACAGGCGGCGCAATTGGCGGCATAGACATGCCTGCCCAGGGCGACGGCGGCCGGATCATGAACCGGGCGATCGGGATCGGTGCGCAGGAGCCTTACGGCGTAACTGTGCCGTTGATAAAGCCAGCCAGCCCCGGCCACGAGGCACAGCACGACCAGCAATGCGATCAGGAGGGTTCGTTTCATTCGACCTCCGGCGCCAGGCGGATATCGGCACGGTCTTTGAGAAACTGAAGATTGCCTTTGGAAAGGCGGGCGGCCCGATCGGCCAGGACGTCGCTGAAGATCTGTTGCCGGGCGGCCTCGAAGGTTTGCGGTTCCGGTTTAATATTGCGGATCATCGCCAGGATATGCACACCATCTGTTTGTTGAATGGGGGCGCTGATCTCTCCGTCGCGCAAACGGCGTGCCTGATCGAACAAGGTATCACCCAGATGAATACGCGCGGCGAAATAGAGTTCTTCGCCATCATCGACCTTGCCCGAACTACGCAGACCCAGTTGATCCGGCGACGCGCCGGCCTTCAAGGCGGCGACCAGAATGTCTGGTTTTTCGTGGCCGGATATAATCCAGTCCCGCAAGGTCATTCGCCCTTCGCTGGCATAGACATCGGGATGGCTGCCCTGCCAGGCGCGCAGTTCAGCCTCGGTGGGCTGGCCGGTCATGGCCTCAAGCGTCGCCTGGCCGTCGACGGAACCGACAATCGCCGCCCGCACATCCGGATCGACGGCATAGGCCCGCAGGTCGATGGCGCGCTGGATTGTCAGTTCTTCGCCGATCATCTGGTTCAGCACCTGCCGCTTCTGTGAGAGGGGGGGGTGCTGAAGCTGCGTGGTGTAATCGGTCATGAGAACGGGCACGGAATTGACCACGGCGGCGTCCTCTGGCGGGACCGGCTCTCCGTCGCCGTGCGCGCGCATCAGGCCATAGCCGGCAAAGGCCGCGCCAAGGCTCGCCCCGGCCAGAGCCAGGACGAGCGAGCGGCGGGCACCCTGGCGCCACACTCCGGACAGATCAAAACGCGATCTCTTCACGCGGTAAGCCTAGTTGTGGTTCATGGGCGGCGGACCGACGCGCGGATCGGACATGGTCCATTCCGCGAAACCGGGCGCGTGGGCCTCGATATTGACGGCCGCCGGGGGGGAGGCGTCCCAGTGATCAGTGACCTTGCCATCATGAACGCGGAAGATATCGACGCCGATATCATACATGGTGACCAACTCGCCATTGACTGTCGCCAGTTTGGGCATACGCATCCCGGCACCACCCGGCGCAGGCGACGGGCCCTTATCCTGCCCGTCGCCCATGCTGTGGAACGTTGCCAGCATATCGCTGTAATTACCGCATTCACGCTTGCCGTGGGTGACCATGTGGCTGTGGTCGCAGACATCCTTGCTTACATAAAGCGCGAAAGCCTCGTCGGGATGCCCTTCGGCGATCATCTTGTTCATCTTGAACAGGACGAGTTTATTGGCGGATTCCGCTGGCGTTTCGCCATAGGGCGTCAGCGGCCCTACATCGATGCCGTCGCTGTTGGGCGTGGTCTGGGCGGTTGCGTAACCTGCGCTCAGGGCGAGGGCGAGTGTCGTAATGGCAATGCAAATCCGGCGTTTCATATTGGTTCCCTTTTTGATTAGTTCAGGCGGTCGGCTTCGGTGCAGACGTCTTCCTGGATTTCGGTGGTGGGTGGCAGTTTGCGGAAGGTGGCGACCGTGTCCCATGAATGGGAAAAGGTTTTTGGGTCTTCGATCGTGGTGCGGATCTCCAGCGTCTGTCCGTCATCCTTGAGGGTGAGGCGCTCGACCGTATGGAGCTGGTCACTGTGCGGCAGGCCGCTGCTGTCGAGCTGGGTCTGGTCGTTATAGCTGACCGTATCGATCACAAGCGTATCCGCATCCCACTTGCCGGTTGAGAAACCGTACCAGACAGGGCCATAGATCTGCTGGTCGTCGTGGGTCGCGCCGATATCGACCATACGGATTTCCCGGTTCCACTCGAAGCCGAAGATCAGGCGCTTGTCTGACTGCATGATGTCGAAACGGCTCATCGTCATTTGCCGTGGCACACCCGCCGGCTTGCATTGGGTGGTGGCGTCGAAATCCGGCTTTCCGGCTTTCCTGGCGGCCATGTTCCGGGCGTAGAGCGCCCTGGCGGCCTTCAATAATGGCGGTGGTGACCCGTCGGCGGCTTTCAGGGTGGCGGAAGGATTGACGGGCTCCCAAACACCATTGAAATCAGGAACGGCGGCGTGGGCGATTGAGCCGAGGGCAAACAGAACTGTTGCGGCGCCGGCAAAGAGATAATGTTTCATTGGGCTGCCTTGTCGTTCCATTCAGGGCCTTCAAAAATGGCGTTGTTTTCCTCGCAGATCTCTTCCATCAGGCGGACATCCGGGCGCCAGTTGTAGGTGATCAGGGATTTCGACGGCGTAGCGTAGGCGGAACTCATCACTTCGACCGTCTGCTCAAGCTGGCGCCCGCCGGGCAGGCGACGAAAGCGTTCGATAATGTGCTGATCCGGCGGCGTATAGTCACCGGGGGGACTGGTCGCGCCGACCGTATCGACCACGAGCGTGTCGCCTTCCCAGTGGCCGATCGAATGACCGCCATAGCTGGGCTTGAGGTTCTTCGGGTGCGGCCGGCCGTCAAGATAGACGCGCCGTACGCGGTGGTTTTCCTCGTTGATGATGGTGACTTGCTGCGGTGTCTGGATAATTTCGGTCGGGTAGGTGCCGCCGCCGAAATTGCCGCGCGGCGCGCACAGGTGCGTGAAAGCACCGGGTACGCCCATCTTCATCGGCGCCCATTCCGGCGTCTTGCCGACGGCTTCCGGTTTGAGCGTATAGGCCGACGGCGGATCGAACTTGCGCATGGTCCAGACGCCGGCCAGATAATGCGGATCGTCCGGCAGGGTCATGCCCGCGGGCGCTTCATGGCTGAAGGTTTCCGGCGGTGGCTCATTCGGCTGCTGGCTTGAGGGGGGCGGCAGTTGCGCCTGGGCCGGGCCACACGCAAGCACGAACACAAGGCCCAGGAGACAAAGGCGTTCATGAGGTTTGGATCTTGCCATGGTCAGTTCCGATCAGTAGCGGGGGGTAAAGCCGAGGGTCTTGCCATCGGCGGTGATGACGCCGTGGAACTCGCCCTTGTTGGAGCCGTCCTTGGTGCGGTACACCTTCGCCGTGACCCGGTCGCCCGGCTTCATCGATGTCGATGTCCAGCCATTGCGCGCCAGTTGTGAAACCGAACCGCCTTCGAGTATCCAGGTCGCGTCCTTCCCCGACGCATCACGCACCACAATGGTCAGCCAGCTATGCGGATTGGTGAAATGATACTCCTTGACCGTTCCGGCCAGGATCAGTTCCTTCGATCGATCGAACATCGAATAGGAATGGTGCGCGCTGGCCGGCGAAACGCTCAGCGCGAACAAGGGAAGGGTGGCGAGGCGGAGCCACTTACGCATGGGGTTTACTCCTGTAGAAAAACGCCGACCGGTTCGGCGTTTTCAATTATGTTATCGTGGAAGCCGCGGCCCGTATTGTGGACCGCGGCGCCAGGGTTATCAGTAGCTAAGTCGCAGGATAAGGCCCGCTGTCAACGGGTCGGAGGGGTAGACCGAGACATCGCTGCCGCTTGAGACGGTCATGGTGGTCTTGTAACTGGTGTCGGTGAAATTGCGGACATAACCGGACAGGGCGTAAAGACCGTTTGGCGATGTCCAGGTGAGGTAAAGGTTGCCGATCGTCTGGTCGCCGACCCTGACCAGGTCCGCCGCGTCGAGGGTATTGATCGAAAGCGCCGCCCCATCATAAGAACTGAAGTGGTTGGCGCTGATCTGGGCATCGAGCTTCGAGCCGTTGCTGAAATCGAAACTGTGCGTGTAGGAAGCGGACAGGGTGAAGGGAACGACGTTCGGCACTTCCTTCTTGGTGAAGTAATCTCTGAAGGGATAGGGGCCGTCCGTGAGCGAATCGACGAACTCGGCCTTGGTATAGCCCGACGCCACGTTGAGCCGGTCCTTCGGAGTCACCATAAAGCTGGCATCCACCTCGATACCGGTCATCTTGACCGGCGATTGCAGGAGCACGTAATTCGGTGCGGGATTGCTGCTGCCGGCATTGACGTTGGTGCCGATATTGTAACCGGAGTAGTCGTTATAATAGGCGGCGGCATTGAGTTGCAGGCGGTTTTCCAGGAAGCGGTTCTTGGTGCCGATTTCAAGGGCCGTCAGGCTTTCCTGTTCGTAGACCGTGGCGATCGGTTGTGTCAGGTTGCCGACGACCACCGTATTGACGCGCACATCTCCCGGCTGGAAGCTGTTGCCGAGCGAGAGATACAGAAGGCTCGTCGGGCTGAGGTCTTTCTCCAGGCGCAGCTTGTAGGTGAGGTTGTTGTATTTCTTCAGGCCGTCGGTACCGGCCAGGGTCAGAGTCTCGATCACTTCCGGCAGGCCATAGTCCGGTGTTACCGGCGGGCCGGCGACATTGGTATTGACTGAATAGGCTTCTTCGACCTGAACCTGTGTATTGTCATAGCGCAGGCCGGTGGTCAGTCGCAGGGTGTCGCTGAGCGGGAAGGTGATCTGGGTGAAGGCGCCGAGATCGGTCGTGTCCTTTTTCAAAGGAAATGAGAACATCAGCCCGCCGGAGGAGATGGCACGCGTCACATTGTCCTGCTCGAACGCATTGTCATAATACACGATGCCGCCGATCCAGGTGACCTTCGAGCCGGCAGGCGAAGACAGGTGAATTTCATGCGTGGTGAAATTCTGATAGGGCTGGGTCACCAGGCTCTGCACGACGCCGGCGCCAGGCCCGTTGATCTGCAACTGGGAGCTGGAATAGGTGCGGTAGGCCCCCGTATAGCTGAGCACGGCATTGCCGAGGTTCCAATTCACCGAGGCATTCATCTGGTGCGAGTTGCTGGAGGACGGGGTGATGATGACATCCGACGCTACGAAGGTATCGGTGCCTGAACCGGTCAGCACATCGTAGCCGACCCCGCCATTTTTCATGCGTTCATTTTGGTAAGCGTAGGCGAGGGTGATCTCCAGCGTGTCGCTGGGCCGGTAAAGCAGTTTGGCGCGGGCGCTTTCGCTGTGATGGAAGCCACCCTTGGCGGAGTAGAAGCCATCCTGATCGAGGACATTGCCGGCGATACGCAGGGCCAGCTTGTCACCGAGGGGCAGGTTGATCGCACCCTGGACATGCTTCAGATTGTAGTTGCCGCCCTCGACGGTGAGGTCACCGCCCAGCCGGTGCAGGTTTGGCTGAACCGTGTTGATCGACACGACGCCGCCGGTCGCCGAGCGGCCATAGAGCGTGCCCTGCGGTCCGCGCAGGACTTCAATGCGATCCACGTCATAATTGCCGCCCAGGCCTTCATAGACACCATCGGTATAGACGGCCGTGCCCGGAGGCGTGATGCCGCCGCCGACCTGATCAGTGACCAGGCCACGAATAACGATGCTGGAGCCCGGATTGGGTGTTGGGACGTTGTTCTGTTGCGTATCGACGACGCCGGGCACATCTTCCAGGAATTGCTGGAGGGTGATGCGGCCCTGTTTGACAAGGTCTTCACCGCTGCGCACTGAGATGGAGGCGGCGGATTTCTGGAGGTTTTCCTTGCGGCGCTGCGAGGTGACGACGATTTCCGGAATCTGCCCGGTTTCGGAGCTGGCGCTGGCCGTGGTGTCGGGTGCAGGCGTATCCTGGGCAAAGGCTATAGCGGGTATCAGGAGGGCCGTGATCAAGGCAGTGCCGATCAGCAGTTCCCGTTTCTTGTGCTTTTTCATGTAATTCCCTTGGTCCTGTGTCATTCTTTTTTTATGGTGAAGGGGCGCCTGCCCCCGTACGTTTGGGCGGCTTTTCAGATATCAGGCAAATAGGCGCGCGTGCGCTCAGTCGATGCACGGCATCGTATTCGGCGACTCCCTTGGTTTCCTCTTGAGACCTTCCAACTTGTCATCAGGCGTTGGTGAGGTCTGTTGCTACCGAATGGCCCGGTCTGCGCTAATAGAGATGAGCCTGCCTCCATCGGTCGTCAAATTTATATTTTGAGCAGCTAATATTCATATCGTGAATAATGTTCGCCTGATCCGCAGCCTCTCGATATTCACCGCGTGAATAACTATCGGTTGCAATATCAATTTGACCTTAGTGCTATCTGCGGCCACTCTTTCAGGCAGCCCGGCGCTATAGGCGGGGCTCGCAATGACCGGTGAAACAATCATCGGCAATGACAGAGGAAACCAGGAATTATGTCGCGGCTTGAATTCGGCTTTCACCATGGCGGTGTGCGCGTCCCCCGCGCAAATATCATTGCGTTTGTCGAAGAGCCGATGTCGACCGGCGTCCTGGCGGCTTTGTGATGGGGGCGGCCGTATCCATAAAAACCTTTATAGACTGGCTGTATGATACGCCGTTCAGCAGCTTCATCCGCGATACGGATGGCCTGATTGCCTTCGTGCAAAGCGTCCACATCCTGGCGATTGCGGCTGTCTTTGGATCGGCCCTGGCCATCGAGCTGCGTATTCTCCGCTGGTTTGGAACGGAAGCCAGTCTGTCGATCATTGCGCGTCGTTTTCTGCCCTGGTTGTGGTGGAGCCTGCTCCTGCTTCTGACGACCGGCCTGATCATGATACTGGGGGAGCCCGACCGGACTCTGGCCAACGGTGTCTTCTGGAGCAAGATGGGCCTAGTTTTGCTGGCGACGGGACTGACCTTTTGGCTGCGTCGTCCGTTGATGGAGGCGGAGGCTGCCCCGCCAGCGCGCTGGCAAGGCCTTGCCCTGACCGTTATCTGGGTGGCTGTCATCTTCTGCGGTCGCTGGATCGCCTATGCGGGAGGCGTGTAATGGACGCGATCCAAACCGGGCTGCAAGCCATCTACGATTTGCCGCTGTCAGTCTTGATCCGTGAAAATGGAGTCTTGTTTCCGGCCGTCGAGTCGCTGCATGTCCTGTCGATCGTCACGGTATTCGGGATGATCCTTATTGTTGATCTGCGCCTGCTCGGACTGGCGTCGCTGCGCCTCAACGCACGACGAATGAACAGTGCCCTGGTGCCGGTGGCCATCATCGCCTTTGGCCTCGCCATACTGACTGGCGGTTTGATGTTTATGTCAAACGCCGTGGCCTATGCGGCCAATCTCCAGTTCCTGCTCAAGATGGGCGTTATTGTATTGGCCGGGATCAATATGATGGTGCTGCATGCCATCACCGAGAAACAGTTTGCCGGCTGGGAAATCCAGACACCGCCGCCATTTCCCGTCCGCCTGGCTGGCGCAATATCTTTGCTGCTTTGGGTGGCGGTTATTTTTCTGGGACGCTGGATCGGTTTTACGCTCCAGGTCGGCCCGCCGATGTAAGATAAGCGTAAATATCCATGAAAAAAAGCCGGGCCTTCGCCCGGCTTTTTTTCACAATGGTGCTGCTGGTCAGCCCTTGGGACAGCCAAACTGATCGGCGATCCAGTCGGCGATGAAGTCGCGCGCCACGGTGCCATTATCCGCACCGCAATGCTCGATTTCGAAATCCTTCGTGGTGAAGATACGCAGGTCGCGTTTCGCACTGTTGACGGCCTGATCATAGGACTGATGCGCGTATTCCAGCGGTATCTGGCGATCACCTTCGCCGTGGGTGACCAGGAAGGGCCCCTTGATGCGCTCGACCACGCCTTCCAGTGACATCTTGGGCGCCCAGTCCATAAAGCTGTCGATGTCGGACTTGCCGAACACCCACATGACGTGGTCCCAGTAATGCGGCACAGGGTTTTCGCCTTCGCGCTGCATCCGGCGCTTCTGCATTTCACCCCAGTTGTGATTGGCGCCCATGACGGCGCACAGGCTGAAGCGCGGCTCAAAAGCGGCGGCGCGCGGGGCATAATAGCCACCGAGCGACAGGCCGTACATACCGATCCTCTTTGGATCGACTTCCTTGCGGGTGAGTAGCCATTCGAGGGCCGGGGTGGCCCAGGCTTCGGAGTCGAAGCGGCCGGCCAGATCGCGCTGGCGCAAAGCCTGGCCGGTGCCAGGCTGGTCGATGATCAGGGTCGAGATGCCGCGTCGCGCCAGTTCACGCTGGAGCGCATTGCCGTAGATCTGCTCTTTCATGCTGTCCAGGCCGTTGCAACTGACGATGCAGGGAGCAGGGCCATCGTTCGTGGCTGGGGCCTTGACGAACAAGGCGGGATAAGACTTGCCTTCATAAGGGATTTCGACGAATTCAACGGGCGCGCCGTCGAGTTCGACATATTTGCGGAAGCAGTCGAGACCCGTCTGGTAGGCAACCCAGCGCGGCGGATAATCGCGCGACTGGAGGCGTTCGGCGGAGAGATAGTAGCCGCTGGCGCGCTTGTACTTGGCGGCGGCGGACCATTTGCGCCCGGCCGCTTCATCGGCCCTGGCGTTTTCCAATACCTGTTCGGCGACCACCAGCCAGGACTCGAAGAATTGGGCCGTGCCGGCGTCGGCGCCCTTGGCGGCGGCTTCGCGGATGGGCCGACAGGCCACGTCGATCTCGCCGTGATTGCCACCGTCGATCATGGCCAGATTGACGCCGAGATTCCAGATATAGTTTCCGGGGAAGGGTTCGAACATGGGGGCTCCTGACAGGTCGTTTCCCCTGCCAATGCCGCGATATGCCCGCCAATACAAACGCTTGTTATCGATGCGACCTATCGGGCGGGCCGGTCGAAGAGGGCCGTGAACCGGTGGTGATGCGGCACACGACGCCTCTACATGTCCACAGGCTTTAGTAATGGGCCTGTAGCACAAGCCCGACGGTGCGGGGATCGCTGAGCGTGATCGAACTGTCCGACAGGGTGTAGGTCGTGCGGACGATCGAGTCGCCGATATTGCGGATATAGGCGGACACTGAATAGGTGTTGTCCGGTGAGGTCCAGGTTACACTGGCGTTCACGGTGGTGAGGTCAGGCGCGTGATTCCAGGTCTCGTACCCGGCATCGATAAGGGCCGTGGTGATCGAGCCCAGGTCATGCCCGGCGGAATAATGCGCGTCGATCTGCGCCTTCATGAAAGCCTGACCCATGCGGAAGCCACGGGTATAGCCCAGGGTGGCGGTATCGGGGGCGATATTCGGCACCGTGCTCTTGGCCACATAACTCATGAAGTCGGCGGACTGGTCTTTATACTTGGCGTCCGTGTGGCCGTAGTTGAAGTCGATCGTATCCTCTGGCGTAATGAGCCAGCGGCCTTCGATCTCGACGCCGAACATTTCGGCAGGCGCGGTCACGATGGCATAGGATGGACTGGACGGATTGCCGGAGGTGTTCACCGTGGCCTGATAGCCGGTGTAATCGTAATAATAGATGTCGCCATTGAGCGTCAGCTTGCCGTCAAGGAAGCGGTTCTTGCTGCCCAGTTCGTAGGCCGTCAGTTTCTGCTGGTCATAGGGCATTGAAACAGGGCCGGCGGACGTGGTCGTGAACTGGACATCACCCGGCAGGAAGCCCGTGGCGATAGTGACATAGAGGGCGTTGTGCGCGTTCAGATCATGTTCGAGGCGCAGCTTGAAGGTGGTGTTGTCGAAGTCGTGGCGGCCCTGCTCTTTGGTGAGGGTGGCGGTGGACAGCACTTCGGGCAGGAACCAGGTCGGGCTGAACGGATCACCAACCGGAATCGCGTTGTTCGATGTGTAATAGCCATAGGTTTCCACGCGTGTGTGGTCGACGCGCAGGCCGGCGGTCAGGTGCGTGGCCTCGCTGAAATCATAGGTGCTTTCGCCGAAAATGCCGATATTCCGGGTGTGTTTGTTGACATCCTGGTCCCAGGTCAGGGCGCCGGAATGTGCCCAGACGTCCCTGGTGCGATTTTCATACTGGTTGTCGTAGTAGAAGGCGCCGACCAGCCAGGTCAGCTTGCCGCCAGTGTTTGAGGTCAGGTGCAGTTCCTGGGTGATAAAGTCGTCCTTCGGGATGGCGGCGGTCTCATAGATGATTTCCGGGCCGATGACGCTGCGGCCCTGCGTACCCCATTTGCGGAAGGCCGGCAGGTAGGTGAGGATGGCCCAGCCGAGATCCCAGTCAAGCTTCGCCCAGTACTGGCTGGTGACGTATTTCTTGCTGGCGATGGAACTGTCTGAAATGGTGTAGTCCGTCGGGCCGGTGGCGACGGCCACTGCGCCGCCGGAATTAACCACCTGATTTTGCTTGGTATAGCCCACAAGCAGGCTGATATCCTGGGTCGGTTTGTACAGCACCTTGAGGCGGGCGGACTGGGACTGGCTGCGGCCGCCTTCAGGCGACAGATAGCCGTCGCGGATAATCGAATTGCCCGAAACTCGAATAGCCAGCTTGTCGCCGACCGGGATATTGAAAGCGCCGGTCACATGTTTCAGGCCGTCACTGCCGGTTTCACCCAGCAGGTCGGCGCCGTACACATCCAGCCTGGGGTCCTTGGTGATCACCGACAGCACGCCGGAAGTGGCGCTGCGGCCGTAGAGCGTGCCTTGTGGGCCGCGCAGCACTTCGACGCGGGCGACATCGTAATCGCCGCTCAGGCCGGAATAGACGGAATCGACATAATAGGCGGTGGTGGGGGCGGCGCTGCCGGCGCCGCCGGCCGTGCTGTCGGGCTGGACGCCGCGGATGACCACGCTGCCGCCGGGGGAATCGCCGCCACCGCCGCCATTCGGTGCGGCACTGACACCGGGCACGTCCTCGATCATCTGCTGGAGGCTGGACTTGCCGCGTTCATTGAGATCCTTGCCGTCACGAACGGAGAGGGAGGCCGGCGTTTTCTGGAGGGTGCTGGTCCGTCGCTCGGCCGTGACAACGACCTCGACCGTATCGGTCTGGGGCGTCTGATCGGCGGCGGGCGTTGTTTCTGCCAGCGCCGCCGGGGCCAGCGGGGCGGTCAAAGCCGTGCAGGCAAGCAGAAGCAATCGCAGCGAGTGCGTATTGGTAATGTTCATGATGTTTCCCTGTGTATTTATTATTTTTATCAATGCACTTGGCGATAACATCGTTTCATGAGCCGAAAATTTGTCAAATTCGATTCGCGAATATTAAATATCGGTGTTTTGGTACGGTAAGTTTTCGTTTTTTAATGCGTCATTGCTGTATTGTTTCCGGATATTTGGCGAATTTCCCCGAATTATTTCAAATGCGACACAATTGATCTTTCCGATTGCCTTCCGGGCACAAAAAAAGCGGAGACCGGATGACCGGCCTCCGCTTCGGAGGATTGCCTGAGAGAGGGCTATTTAAGTCCGGCAACCTTCAGCACGATATGACCGCTGTAATGACCCGGCACGACCGGGCGGGCCTTGCCATCGACGGTGAGGGCCAGGCGATAACCTTGCGGCGCCCGGACCGCGCCGCCGCCGGCGATGTTCAGTTCGGTGATGTAGGAGCTCTTGGTCACCGTCCACACCGAGCCCGACCCGACCTTGACGGACGCGCCGTTGGCATCACTGGTCGCGCCCAGGGTGTTCACGACATTGCCGATCTGCCAGTAGGTGAGCTGGGTCGGGGCCTCGCCGCTGACCGGGGCCTGGGTGCCGGTGGAGATAGCGCCGGCCAGCCGGGCCTTTTCGAGCGATACATTCAGGCCGCCCTGCCTGGTGCGGGTGTTGAGGATATCGCCTTCCAGGCTGGTGTTGCGGATGACGGCGAAGACGTCCGGGCTTTCCTTCGGCATATTGGCCATTTCAGGCGGCATGGCAGCAGCCGGGGCATCGCCGCCCTGAACACCGATAATAGCGCCGGGCACCGCACCCGGCGGCGGGCCATTGGCGAAGGGGTCGTCATTGATCATGGCTTGCAGCAGGATGCCATTGCCGGCATGGACCTGGGCATTATCGATCAGGACATTGGTGCCGCGTCCCTTGGCCTCGATGGCGGTCGAGCGCGTGTTGAATACCGAACCCTTTTCAATAGTCAGGTTGCCGCCGCCCATGCCGGAGTGCATCAGCACGCCATAGCGGCGGGAATTGACCACGGTGCCGTTGGTGAAGACGCCATTACCCTGGGCAGCCATGATCAGGGCGACATCGGCTACGTTGAGGGTCGAGTGATCGAAAGTATCGACCGAATCGCCGATGGAATAGGCGCCGTAGCCGCTGTCGATGGTTTCGATCAGGCTGTCTTTTACATACATCCGCACGACCGCGGCATCATCGGTCGACATGGCGCCCCAGCCCTGCGAGCGGATATGGCTGTTGGTATAGTAGACCGTGCCGTGATCGACCAGGTTGGTGGAACGGACATTGCCGGACAGGCCAAGCATCCACGGCACCTCCATCATCTTGCCGACTTCGAGCGTGAACTTGTAATCGGCGGGAAGCTGGCCGTTTTCGGTGTAGATGTCAGCATTATTGACATGCATGACACTGTGACCGCCGACGAAGATTGCCGTGCGCACCGAGCCCTTGGTGTGGATCTTGGCGTCGTTGACCGTCACATCGGCATTGCCGCTCGACATGATCGCCGCGCCGAAGCCGGCAAAATCGTTGCCGCCATTGCCAACCATGTCGATCACCGGGCTCTCGATGGTGTATTTCGAGTCGCCGGTCACGACGATGCCGTTGAATCTTTCCTCCTGTGAGGTGACGGCCACGCCGGTGGCCGACAGGTCGTTGACCTGCCCTTGCGAAACCGCCGCCGCGACGGATTGCGCAGGCACATACCTGCCGTCATTGACATAGACGGCGGTGCGGTAATGATGCGGATCGAGCTTCTTGTACTGAACGATGATCGGATCGGTCACCGTCAGCACGACCTTGCCGGTATAGGTGCCGGGGGCAATGGCCGTATCAATGCCGTTCACCGTCAGGGTGAGGCTCTTGCCGTCCGGCGCGGCCAGCGTGCTGCCGGCGGGGATGGTCAGGGTGTCGAGCGCGGTCGTGGCGGGGATGATGCGGGTTTCGGCCTGGACGCCGGACGCGAAGGCAAGGGCGAGCAAGGCCGCAATGGAAACCGCCGCGAGATTGCCGCGCAATCCGGGCCTGTAAGGTCTGGTCATAGGAGAGTCCCTGTTTTTGGTTATTTGGGTTTTCTGGTTATCTGGCTGCGTTTCAGCGCGGGGTAAAACTGGGTCAAAGTGACGGGGCGCACAAAATCAATTTGTGGATAGCTGATATCAGTAACCGGAATAGCATCAATCATCTGAATTTGTTTCAAATCTGACATGCGTATAACTTTCCGCAATACCTGCTATTCGTGACATGATTTTGACAAGTAAAGAAGCAGACGGTTCCCTCCGGATAACAAGATATACATAAAGGGAGGAGAACTATGTCTCGGATTCACTTGAAGCCCGTATTGCGCCTGCTGTTGCTCGGCAGTGTCGCCTGCCTGGTTGCGACGCCGCTTCTGGCGCAGGATGCACCGTCAGGTGACGCAATGACGGTTCCCTTGGGGCCGGATGGTCAGCCCTTGCCTATGCAGGGGTTTGGAGATTCCAAACCGGTCAATATCGGTGTGCTGATCGATAATGGCGCCTATGTGCCGGAGAAATCGTCTCTGGCGCCTATCCTCTCTGGAAAGGTGACGGCGACCAAGGCTTCCGGCCTGAAAATCCGGTCGTCGCAGGACAAGTTCAACGCCTTGTATGTGAGCGGCGGAAGTTCCGATTTCACCCTGTCCAATTCGACCATAAGCCTGAAAGGCACAGGTGGAGACGACGCCAGCGGCATCGGTTCGGCCGTGCTGGCGGGCAATGGCGGCACGCTGACCCTTAGGCACGTGAAGATCGTGACAAGTGCGCCGGTGGCCAGCGCCGCCGTGGCGACGACGCACGCCACGCTAAGGGTTTATGACTCCGAACTTATCACCCACGGCGGCGCCCTGCCGGCGGGTTACAAGCCGCACATCGGGCCGGGCATGATGGAGGCCCCGCCGCCGCTCGGTATCACCGGGACGGCGCGGGCGGTCAACACTACGGTCGGAGCATCGAGCTATTACTATGATACGAAGATCATATCGGATGGCTGGGGGGCGCTATCGACCGACGCCGGCGGCAAGTATGTCGAATGCAACCGCTGCCTCCTGAAAACCATCCATAGTGGCTACGGCACCTATTCCGACAACGGCATTACGGTGGTGGTCAACGACTCGAAGATCCGCTCGGCCACCTTTGTCAGCATCGTCGCTGGCACCGGCAAGCTGGCGCTCAATACTGTCGACGCCAGGTCGGGCACGCACGGCATCATGATCCACAGCGTCATGGGGCGTCCGGCCGAGGTGGGCACGCTCACAATAAAGGGCGGCGTAGTTGCCACAAAGGAATCGTCCATCTGGGTGAAAAGCGCCAATGCGGATATCACCGCCGATGGCGTCACCTTCCAGCCGGCCAACGGTATCATTCTGGAATCCATAATCAACACCGATCCCAACGCCACAAAGGCCAGCGCGGATTCGCCCGGTATTGTGGCGACTTTCCGCGACAGCAGCCTTAACGGCGCAATCCTCGGCAATGACAGCCAGCGAAAAGTGTCCGTGATCCTGGAGAATACCCGCCTGAACGGGCCGGTTCACAATGCCGGCCTGACGCTTGAAAGCGGCGCCGCATGGACCGCGCCGGCAAATTCGGAAGTGGTCTTGCTGAAAGGCACGGTGAGCCAGATCGATGCCCCGGCGGGCGTTACGATCAGCGCCCGTGCCACGCCGGATATCCTGGCGGCTGGCGATTACAGACTGGCGGCGGGCGGTACTCTGACGGTCAGGTAACCCGTATGGGCGGCGCGGATAGGAGCTATCGATCCCTTGGCTTTGCAATCACAGGCCATAGGTTTCAGTTTACCGGCATAACGCAAATCAAACAGGGATGTTTCATGTTCAAATTTCGCTCCGTCCTGATGGGGCCGGCGCTGGCGGTGCTGATCGCCGCTGCGCCGGCCGTCACCCTGGCCAAATCCGCGGGGCCGGCGGTTCCCGCCCTGCGCCTGCCGGTGACGATCGACGCCACACGGGCGGCCACGGCAGGTGATTTCGAGATTGTCTATCCGGGCAAGCTGACCGCGCACGAAAAAGCGCCGGTGGAAAAATACTATGCCGAGAACGCCGCGCTCCAGGCGCGCGGCCCCGTCGACGTGCAGGCCCTGATTGCCGGCACCCTGCCGAAGGACACGCCGGGCGTAGGACCGGTCATCAAGGTCACGCGTGACTGGGTGCTGTATAATAACAACAAGCTCGATCCGGAAAACCCGCTTCGCCATGATAGCGACTATGCGAAGGCGGCGGGCTATGACGATATCCTTGCCTATTTCACCTTCGGGGCCAATGATGACACCTATATGGTGCCCTATCCCGGCGATGCCCGCGACAAGCTGCTGGTCAGCGATTTGAACCACGCGATCACGTCTTATGCGCCGATCTATCCCGGTGACACGCTTTACCTCGTCATGAACGCGCGTACGGTAACCGATCTGACGCCGGTTGAAGGCTCGACCTTCCGCAGCCTGGCGATCGTCAGCAAGGGCAGTATTTACAATCAGAAAGGCGTGAAGGTGAATGACGTCGTCTTCCGCGTTACCGAAAGCGTTGAAATCTACAAGGACGCGGCCAAACGGCCGGCAAATCCGGGCTTTTTCGACATGTGGGTGGCGCCGGACTGGATGAAGCGGCCGGAACACGTTTATTCCGATGCCGACTGGGCGTTTATCAAAAAGGTCTGGGCCGGTGAAAAGGTGCGTGGGGCAACACCGCTCTATTGGGAAGATGTCGAGGTCAGCGACAAGCCGGCCTGGACCCTCGAAGGGCCGATACAGGCGTCGGTATCGCCGGTGCGGCCGTGGGGGCAGGGTTCCGGCGGTTCGCGCACACTGAAAAAGGAAATCACCGATCCGGCGACGTTCAAGACGCTGATCCGCAATCCGACCGACGGCATCTATCGGCTGCCCAATCCGGATGACGCCATTCCGAAGACGCCTGACGATGCTGCCGGGAACGCCGGGACTGGCGCGGCGAAGGGCGAGATCGACACGACCCAGATCCACAAGGCGGCGGTCAAGCGTTCGCCGCTCGTCAACTATATGGGGCGCGATTTCGCCATCCGGATGCTCACCAACTATATGGGCGACCAGGGTTGGATCGAGACCATCCGCTGGTCGATCATGGACCCGCGCGCTGACCTTGGCTACGGCGTCAAGGTGCCAGTCGATCCGGCGGCCGAACACTGGCTCGACGAGGTGCCGTCGATGAAGGGCCGCCATCTGACGGCGCACGGCCTGACAAAGGACGTTGCCATCGTGAAGTCGCAAGTCGTTTCCAAATATGCCCGCGACGGCCGGTTCTATGTCGATATCGTCTGGTGGATCGAAACCATTGACGGATACATCTGGGAAGAGGGCAAGGCGACGGTTCGCCTGCCATCGAAGTCTTAGAAACATTGGGCCGTGGCGGTTGCCGCGGCCCTTATTTTTAGCAGGAACACATGACAAATCTTTTCAGGGACGACCGCTACACGCGCGTGGCCATTGGGTTGCACTGGCTGATCGCCGCGCTTATCCTGTTCAATCTGGGCTTCGGGTTTTTCATGGAGGATTTCCCGAAATCCGTGAAGATGGTTATCCTGCCGCTGCATTTTTCAGCGGGCGTGACGGTGATCGCGCTGAGCCTGCTGCGTATCGCCTGGCGGCTGACGCACCGGCCGCCACCGCTCTTGCCGGCGCCGCAATGGCAGCACCTGTCTGCTCATGTGGCGCACTTTCTGCTCTATGCCCTGATGCTGATCCTGCCGCTGACGGGACTGGCGATCATCTCCAGCCACCCGCCGGGCGGTCCCGGCGCGCCGATGCTGTGGGGCGTGATGCCGATGCCGTCCCTGCCGGTCCTGCCCTATCTGCCGCCGGCCGACCAGAAGGCGGCGCATGACAATTTCGTCTTCCTGCACATGATTTTCGGCTGGATCATGCTGATCCTGCTGGTGGCGCATGT
>FTKR01792237.1_pt1 | contig 33009 bp, 17 predicted proteins | sample 1658141 | NCBI WGS metagenome assembly FTKR01 (sample SAMEA3914802, study PRJEB12502) | metagenome | biome: forest; material: soil | place: Canada | collected 2010-06-25 | depth 0.1 m | reverse complement strand
GTTGATCAACAGACAAGCCATCCATCACGCGAATTAATTTTTCTATAAACAGCGCATCGCCCGAACGTTTTGCGCGGGACAAAAATGCGCGCGCGATTTCAGCATCATCACCTGAGTGCGTGAGTAATTTTTGCAAATGCTCAACGCTGATTTTTTCGGCAATCTCACGATATTCCTTGGTTAGTGGTTTGCCACCGCCCAGTTTTATATGTAATTCATCGCGGATTTCCTGCTCGGTTTTTGCTGGCCGCTCCGTTTCTGTGGTCTTATTGAACAGGCGCGCCGGTTGCTCCAGGAATTGTGGTTTTTCGCTGAAACCGGCTTTGATGTTGGCAATATCCAGCTCGCCCAACTCACCCACTTCGTGTTGCCGGCGCGACAGGTTTTGGAACGCGCCTTTAATCTGTTCAAGCTGTTGTTCCAGTTCTCGTCTTTTGCCAGCGGAACCCGCATTGTCGATATCAGTTTCAAGGCTGCGAATCAGGTGACCCTGGGCATCCAGTTCAAGGGATACCTTGTTGCGATAAAGTGCAATTTGCTGTTCAAGCGGCAAGCTGTCCCACTGTGCCAGGGTATGTTCGTCAAGGGAGCCAATATGGGAAGCCCAACGCGGGTCCTGGGCCTGCAACGCGTGGATTCCCTCTTCGCGCAACACATGGGGATTTGCGCCCTGGCGCACCACCACCACAGGTTCGCCATTGATAATTAGCGTCACCGCCTGACCCTTTTGTGAACGGGTAAACGCGATAAATTCCTGCTCTGGCAAAATCATAAGGCGCGTACGTTCAACAAGCGCTTGTTGGTCTGCGGGAATTGCGCTGACCAAATAGCGTCGCATTTCGGCGGTTTCAACGTCGCTGGCGAGTTGCGCCGGAGTGTGTTTAACCGCCTGTTCCAGCGCTTGGCCAAAGGCCTGGGAATCAAGGCCAGGGGTTTCGCGCCGGGCCATATCCAACAAGCTAATTTTCTCAGCGGGCGACAAGGTGCCATCCATTTGATGTAGACGCAATTGCACAAGACCTGCATCCGGTAACGCCGATAAAGTGCCGCGCAGTTCCTCAGGGATATGGCTCATACGGGTTTCGCGCGCAGTCCGTTGCGCCAGAGCTTCATTGGTTTTGCGCGCCCTGGTTTGTTCGACGGCAGCTTCCATAAACTGATGGAATTGCTCGCCGCCCAATTCGGGATTGGCCAAATGCGCGGCCTGTGCCAGCGCGGCTTGTTCGCGCGGCGTGCCCAACTCACCCGCCTCAATCAAGCGATGTACGAGAGCTACATCGGCGTCGGGCAAGCGGGTGAAAATAGCGGCGGCTTCCGCCGGCACCAGTGCCAATATGTCGTGGCGTTTTTCTGCTGCCACCCGGTTGATGCTTTGCTGTATTTGCTCAGCGTTACTAACCGCTTTATGCAGGTTACTGAGAAAGCTGAATTCATCGAGATTGGGATTTTGCGCGTGGGCGCTGCGGAATAATTCATCAGCGTGGGCGCTGTTAAACTGGCCGCTTCCAATCATAGCGGCAGCCGTCGCAAGTTCGGCAGAGTTCAGATGTTGCAGGCCGTCCAGACGAATATTGTCCAGTGCCAATTTGGCAGACTCGTGGAGCCCGGCGCCCAGTTGCTCGCGCAAATGAGCGGCGGTAGCGGGCTCCAGTTCCGTCGGTGCTTCAGGTTTTTGGCGACGGGCGACGGCTTGCTCCAGCGCAGTCATAAAAGCGCGCGGATCCAGCCCCGGCACGCTGCTGGCCAGCTCGGCCAGGAAATGTCTGCGCTCGGGATTATTGACATCACCCACGGCGCCAAGACTTTTGTTATCGAATACCAGCCGTCCCTGTTCCAACATATAGGTAATGGCCAGCAGCGAACCGTGATCCAGGCTACCGGCATGTTCGCGCAACGCTACGGGCAATTGCTCGATCAGCGCTCGCGCCTGGCCTATCTCACGCACTAATGCGGTGTAGTGACCTTCTTGATTTTTGCTGCCTAAGTCGTCGTAACTCAATGCCCCGGCCGAGATGCCGAAAGTCATCAGCGCACGCTGCTCTGCAACACTCATAGCTCCGCCGTTGCGGGCAATTTCCAGAAGGTTGCGATAGGTTTCGCGATGCATACTCATGACACCGCCGCGCGCCGCGCCCACCATCATTTCGCGCAATCCGGTCATGCCCACGTGACTCATGGCTTCCAAAAAAGTACCGTGATACTGGCCGGTGGAGTAGTCAATCATCATGCCCATGACCTCGCCGGCCATATTACTGACGCCGTTGCTGACGGCTTCGCGCAACATTTCGCTGGTGTGTGGGCCCAGGCGTTCCGCCGCGCCGGGCGCCCTGATCTTGGACGGATCCAACTCACCCACATGCAAGGCCGGACTCAGCCGGCTGGTGATAGCCTCGGAAACTCCTGTGGTCACCGCCGCTACCATCGCACCGCGTATTGCGCCGCTGGCAACCCGTTCCAAGCCGCGGCCTATACCGTCCTGCCAAACGTCATCCTGGATCGCAACCTGGGCAGCACTGCTAACCGCGTTAACCAGGGCTTCCCGTGCTATGGCTCCGCCAATTTTACCCAGGCGGCTAATCATGGCGTCGCCGACTTTTGCCAACATATTGGCCTTGCCCAAGCCGCCTGCCATAGCGCCACCGACGCCCGCCGTGGCAACTTCAATGGCCGTGGTCGCCAAATCTGTCGCCACTTCTTCCCAACCGTAACGCTCGCCACGCATACCCGCTTTCACCGCAATAGTGGCGGCGCCGGCAACTATTGCGGTGATGATTCCCGCCGCCACAATATTGACCCCGGGGATAACCAGTAGCGCGACAGACACTACCAGCGCCAGCAAGGAGATACCGGAAGTAAGCATGGCTTCCTGCCGATCGATTTCCGAATGATAGGCCTCGGCCGCCGTGCTGATATCTTCGCTCTGGCTTTGCAGTACCCGGCCATCGCCGTAAAATTTGCCGCTTTTGTCGAAGGCACTATCGCGGATAACCGGATTAAGGCTGCCATCGGCGTTGAAAATGCCGGCGGGATTATCCGCATATTGGGCCGCCAGTTTGGGGTCGGTAAGACGAACCTGGGCGAGGATGTTATTAGCAACCTTATCCCGCTCCTCATCCAGATTTACTTGTTCGGCGGTGCCTTTCATGCTGTGTTCGGCGATAAATCCGGTACCGCGTACCCGCTCCTGGTTGTGATGCAGGCCGGCGTACTTCACATAATCCAGGTCGCTTTCGCGGTTTCCCTGAGAGAGACGCTCCAACTGCATAGTGAGGTCGCCGGAGGTTTCCGGGCCGCGCATTGCCATCCAGGCGATAGGGCTGGCGAGCGCCAACAGCTTGTCCTCTGCAGTCATCTCGTGTTTCTTGATGCCCAGCATTTCTTCCATGTCTTCGCCGTTGCGTTCTTCCTTCCAGCGTTTGTTAGCCGCCGCAATTTCGGTATGGGTACGATCGCCGTAAGAACGTAAAAGCAAATCTTCGTGGGTACCTATTCCATCACTGGCAAGGGCGACACCCGCATCCAGGCTGGCGCGTCCGCCCGTGACCATCTCTTGACCGTAGCGGGCGTGGCTTATTTGAGTAGTCATGCCATCGGTGCGGGCAAAAATTCCGCCCAGATTTTTCGCCATCCATTTTTCCGAATCCTTCGGACTTAATTGCGCCGTTTCAGATCCGCCAACACCGCGCGCAACGCCTTGCATAATTTGCTGGTTTTTTTCTTTCGCTTCGGCGGCCAGATGGCGATATTTCAGGCGCTCCTGAGCTGACAGATTAGGGTCTTCGGCCTTGCGCAAAAAGGTCGCCAACTCACGGTTTTCAAAGGCATCCGAGAGCCGCATAACAGTTTTTTGTGAGGGGCTGCCATCTTCCTTGGCACGGTTGTATTCATAGATACCCCGGGCGATTTTTGCATCTTTACCGGAAACCCCATCAGGATCAGCAATAGCCTTGGTAATATAATTTTTGGCATCCTTACCCATCTCAATATTTTCAACCCGGGTGACACCCACTAGATTGTGGACACCCAGGAGCGCGGCCTTATGGTCTTTGGTAGCGTAACCAGTGAATGCACTGCGGGCCGCATCCATGGACATAGTGGCCTGGTCCTGGTCGGTGCGCTGGGAGATTTTCTTGCCCGACACCATAACGCCAAATTCACGGATGACTTTGGCGTTGCGGTCTTTCATGCTTTTGTCATCGGCATAGAGCGCCTGACGCTGTATTTCCTCGCGCAGCAAACCATCCATTTTGCTGATAGCTTCCACGCGCGCCTCGTCGGAGCGTCCTTGTGCGCCCTTGGCCGTGAAAATCCACCCCCATTGGCCTTCTTTAGTAGCGTCATCCAGGTTTTCATGGGTACGGGCAGCGACAATCCGTTCAACATTGCCGCTCAAATAAGCGGTGGCCACTTCGGCTTTGTTGGTGCCGAGATTTTCCTCCAAATATTGGGTGACCCCTGTCATCCGTCCAGGATCAAGGGCGGCGCGCTCATTATCGTTCATACCCTGGGCCAAGGCTTCACGGGTGGCGCGATTGTTGTAATCCAGGAGACCGGTGGAGTCCTTGATGGCGGCGATGCGCGCTTCCGCCCGCTCTTTTTCACCGCCGGTCAGTAAGGTTAGCGCCGTGGTTTTTTGCGGGTTACTCATGCGCGATTCAATACGGCCTTTGAGGTCGCCATAAACCTTGAAACGTTCGCCAACCGCAGGCACACCGGGCCACATGAGGGAACCCAGTTGCTGCAAAACCACATTTTCGTCAGCATCGGTTTGATACAAATAGACACCGGCAGCAATTGCGCCGACCACCGGAATCAGCAGGGTACTAGCGCCCAAGCCAGCCGCCACTGCTCCAGAGCGTTCGGGCATGGCGCGATTGAGCGCACTTGCCCGGTTATCCAAATCTTCCTTGGCAGCTTTGATAGGCGGAAATAGTGGACTACCAGGTTCTTCCATTTGTTTTACGAAGGCCTCCAGATTTTTATACTGGCTTTTTTCCGCACCTTCGAGGCTTTGGTTGAGGTAATTGACGGCGGCATCGTCCAGGTTGTCCATGCCCTCGCCTTTGGTGTCGTTAATGGAGGCAAGCAATTTAATGGCGATTTTGGTGGCGTAGGTGCGGGCAGATGCGATAGCGGCTTCCGATCCTGCGCTCAGCTGGCCGGTCATCTGTGCAGAGAACAAGGTCATGTCAAAGGCAGCCTGGATAAGCACGTCGTTGACGCTTTCCGCTCCTTGCTGACCCTGTTTCAACAGACCGTTTACCTGTTCTTTCTTTACGTCCTCCATTTGTCTGACTGCTTCAGCGGCTTGTTGCTTGCCACCCAACTCATGTTGGGCGCGCAGGCGTTCGGCGCTGTCCCGTGCAGCAAGCATTTTGGGGACAATACCGCGGGCATCCAGAAATTGGTTAGCCGGTAACAGGACATTCAACCGGTTGACTAAATCGCGGTAAGCAAGGGCCATGGGAATCGCCGAATTACTGATAGCGATTTCAGTATTGGCAGCCTGTTCACACAGACTTTTATAGGCTTTACGGCCGGCCTTACGAATATTGTCTACCAGGCTTTTGTGCAAGTCGTTGCCCAGGTAATCAATGGCCTGGTCACGTTTTATAACCAGAGTATTGGTGGCGTGGATGACGGCAGCTTCTGCCTCGGTTTTTTGCAGCTCCTGGTCGGCGGTTAGCGGATCAACCAATTTGGAATGATCCTTCCGGTAATGCTCGCCCATGGGAATCGTGAGCCCAAGCACCATGGTGACGAACTCTGCCCGTATACCCGCACTATCCAAATTTTTGGCCTGGCTTTCGGCATTGGTGATCAGCTCCTGGGCCTTGGCTTTATTAATACCTTCCTGGGTCGGCTTAACCCGGCTATCCATATATTCACGGGTATTGGAACCACCGCCGGAGTCGATCGTGAGTTGTTTTTCCTTGGCCGCGTTAACGGGTGCTATCGTATCGTCGGCTTTGTGATAGCTTTTACCGCCAGATTGTCCGCCCGCTTGGCCTCCATCTGCCGCGCCAGCAGTACTTGCATTTGCGCCATCGGCTGCTACGGCACCCGCTTTACTACCTTTAGCCGCCGCCTTGCTGCTTTTGCTACTAACCATTCGCCCGGCCGCGCCACTTGCCGGTAACTGGGCAAGTTTGCCTTTGGCTTCGCCGGCACGGATATCAAACTGGCCTACAGCAATATCGTGCAGTTGTTTTACTTCGGCCGCGTTGTTCGTGAGCCTGGTCATTATGTCGACACTGGCCTGCTCCCGGCTTTGCTCCAGGGCTTCACCGCTGAGTACTTTTTTCTCTTCGATATGTGCGATTTCTACGGCAGCGGAACTGGTGATGTCCTTAGTGGCAGAGACTATCGCGCCTTCAACTTGCGCCACAGCGGCGCCCACTGCCTTGGGAATTTCATCTGCCATATTTTCAATGGAGATGCGCGAATCCTGCCCGATATTGGCCAGCTGCCACACCATGCGCCGCTGGGCATCCCGCGCAGCGGCTGTGGCTCGCTCAGCGGCTTGGCGGACATTGGCATGATTTTGTTCTGGCGTAGTGCCGGTACGTTTGCTGATTTCTGCATGGCGCTGGAGTGCCTGGGGCGGTGGATTCGGCACCCAAGGCGTGACCAAGGGCGCCATGGACGGTAATTTGGCAACCATCACTTCCATGGGTTTGTCGTCATCGCTATCACCACCGCTTGCTGTGCCTTCAGCCGCGCCTTTGGCAGCACCGCTACCTACCTCAGCACCCAAAGTCGCAATATCCGTCGCACCTACACCTGCTGTTGCGCCCGTTGCACCACTGGTAGCTGCCCCACCAGCGCCTGTTCCATCCTTTTGGCCTGCTGTGGACTTATCACCGTCTTTGCCATCAGCGGTTTTTTTGCCGGCATCCTTTTTATCAGTCCCCTCTTTTTGTGTGCCTGCTTTTTTGGCATCAACTTTGGATTCACCAGATTGTTTTTGGCCAGCACCTGCTTTGGTAGTCCCGGGCTTGGCGAGTTCTTTAGGCGATGTGGAGGTGGATGGTTTATGGGAAAGTTCTGCCAGGGGCTTGGCCGCATTGGTTGCGATTTTTTGTTCCAATGTGTGACTAACTGTGTTGGTCATCTGCGCAGAATAAGTGGAATTATTAAGCGCTACTGTCGACGCATTTAGCCGTGGTTGGTCGAGCTGTTCTTTTGAACCCAGGTAAGCAGGCGGCAGCGCGCCTGCGGGCTTGGGTTCCGCAACTGAGGGTTTGGGTGCAGCGCTGGTGACCGGTTTGGATGACTCAGCGGCGCGCGTGATGGTGGTAACGGCAGTAGTCATGGCATTAGTGTTGGCGCGTCCGTGCTCCCGGTTGCTCAAGCAAGTAGGGTGTCAGGTAACGGAAGATTTTGGGCAGCCAAACCCATTTATTATCGAGCCACACTAAGCCGTCATAACTGATGGTATCGCCGGCGGGACCCACTAATTTCCAGCACATCCAGATGCACTTGGGGTTCATCCAGCCTGCAATATCGCGGTAGCCACCAGGGAATTTTTCGCTGAGCATATTTGGCCAACGCAGCAAGCCCGCCGGTGTAGCCCAAACGTTGACCTGGGTATCCACCGTGAGATGAGGAAGATAAAGCGCGGGGTCGCTGTATAGTTGGTCGATGGCCCGCTGGGCAATGTCAACCAAACTCGTGTCGAACAATTGGGCGAGATCATCCCTGTCCGGTTTCAGCGTGTCCACAAAGCGGCGCTCCTGCATCCGGCGGATCAGCGCCGGTGCCGCTTCGGCCATTATCTTCATTTGCACCAACAGCTCGGTACGCGCCTGATTGATGCGCGTCAGCTGGGCGACAACATCCCGCGCCTGCTCGGCCAATGCGGGTTCAGACTCATCCGCCAGCTGCCGGGTGCGGGTAATAAGGTCGATGCGTTCGGTCTCCTGGGCCGCCCACAATCCCAGCAGGCGTTCGCGTACATCCCCGGAATCAAACAGCTTTTCCACGGCGGCAGGTGTCAGCAATGGCAATTGGTTGGCCACAGCTTCGCGTAATTTGGGCGGAAGGGTTGCCACATCCAACACTCGCATTTTCACGACGGGATTAAAGGTATATATGACCAGCGGCTTGCCGCCACCCCAGCTCCAGGTGGCAACCTCCGGCTCATCCCGAATCAGCGGCGGCGCCACCATATCCAGCGGATCCCGCTGCCAACCGAGCTGGGTTAGTACCTGCGAAATAGTACTGAATGGGCATTGCGGCTGGACGATAAGGACTTGGTCAAGCACTAAAGTTGTCATAGATATCCCAATTAGTTAAGGGCGCGATTACTTGCCCTAGGAATTCACTTTTGCAAAAATCGCTTTGTACAGTGTTAGTGTTAATGGATCAGGCGTCGTCGAACTGGCTTAAGGCTTCCAACTTTTTGGGGAGTTCGCGCCCTTGTTTGCGATACTCCGCGCGCAGTCCTTCCAACAAATTCCCATGGGTAATAGTCCTGCCTTTCGCATACACCGCGGCGGTCACCACCACGTTGCGCAGCTGGCCTCCGGCGATATCGCAAATACTGGCGAGGTTGCGGTACAGGTCTTCGCCGGGGCCGCGATCACCCAAATGGCTGCGCCAGAGATGCAGGCGCTCCTCAAAGCCGGGCAGGGGGAATTCCACAATGGTGTCCAGACGACGAGTGAAAGCGTTGTCAATACGTTCCCTGCTATTGGTGGTGAGAATAACGATACCCGGGTGGGTTTCGATGCGAGTCAGCAAAAAATTGGTCAGCATATTGGCGAAGCGCTCGCCATTTTCCTGGCCGTCGCTGCGGCTGCCGAAGAGCGCATCGGCTTCGTCAAAGAGCAATACCACATCGCTGGCGGCGGCCTGATCGAGCAACTGCGCGAGGTTTTTTTCCGACTCACCGATGTATTTATTCATGACCGACGATAAATCTACACGATACAGAGGCGCCCCCAATCGGGTAGCAATGTAGCTGGCCGCCAAGGTTTTACCGGTGCCGCTCTCCCCGACAAACAAGGCGCGTACGCCGGGGTTGGGGGTGACTTTCAGGGTATCGCCGAGGTCGTCCCACAGGGCTTCGCGCTTGCAGGCGCGTAGCACCACGGCATCCAGCGACGCCTTGACCAAAGTGGGTAATACCAAAGCATCAGCGCTGACGGCTCGGGCGATGGGCTGGGCGAGCAGGCGTAATTTATCTGCACCTAAGGTAAGGCGCGCCGCCGCAATATGGGCAAGGCCAAGGCTTTGTTGCTGGCGCTGAGCCAACTGTTGGGCATGGCGTGCGACTAACTGGATAGAACGGGAACTGAGCAACGCACTGGTGGACAATTGCTCGCTCAGCCCATTATTTTCATCACCCAATGCCTGTTGCCACAAAAGATTGCGCTCGCGCTGGTTGGGCGCATGCAAAATCACTTCGAGCATATCGCCTTCTACCGCGCCATCGCTGCCTAAAATAATTGCAACTGGCACAGGGCCGGGTGTAAAACGCAAAGCTTCCGACGGCGCCAGCGCCGGATGTACTACCGGTAGCCAGCGAGCATAGCGACACGCCAGGGCAAAAACAGGTTGGTCGCGCCAGATAGTAAGAGGGACCCGTACTGCTATCAGGCCCATGGCTTTAGCCAGTTGCTCACTAAATAAACCGCGTCCAGTATTGGGATTGCCACGAATAACCACGCCAGCGTAGGCCTGATTGGCTTGTTGCCCGCCGAGTAATGCGGCAAGGGAACCAATTTCTGCTTGAGCAGACGGTGGCAATAACCAACCCTGCTCAGCGCGACTGTTGGCCAACTCGCATTGCGGCCAATAGGCGGGACGTCCAAGTAAAATCGACCAGAGTTGCGGATTGATCTGCACACGCTGCAATGGCAAGGGACCATCGCCTTGCAGCTGGATTATGTGTGCAGTTACCAAAGATTGTTCGGCAATATCAAGGGCATTAAAGTTAGTTGTGCTATTGCCAGGCGCCGAGCCATTAGCGGATGCGCTATCACCAAATAGCGTATTTAACAATGCGCACACCAGATGGACGCAAGGCCGTGGAGCTGCATCTGGTGCTTGTAAGTCGGCGAGTGCCAGATTAAGGATATGGCTGGTTTCAACCAAGCCCGTCAAGGCAAGGTTAAAAAGCTGGGCTGGAGTCAAGTTGTAATCGGCTGCTAACTGCAACAAGGGGAAAGGCGTTTTGCCATCCCCTGTTTTAGTCGCTGGTAATTGGGATGCAGCTTGCCAACGCTGGTTAGCCCTGTCCCAATCCTGCTCGTCAACACCGGTAACCTGGAGCACACGAGTATGCAGGAGCGTATAGATTCCGCCGTCGACAGGCAACGCGCGCCGCCAGAAGGCCAGCAGACCGCTAAACACCCAGGCTTCCAGCTCATCGACCAATTGTCCCTGGATCGTCGCTGGCACTATGGCTTTGAGATGGGATTTAATGAGCATTTTCACCCCCATCCGTCCACAAGCCCGGCGCTTCAATGTAATGGAAATTTATGACCCGTCCAAGCCAGGGAACCCAGCCGGGGTTTACATCCAGCCCCGCCAGACGGATATCCAGCCGCACCGCGTTGAGTGGATAATAAACATCAATGTGGCTGGCATTGGAGACAACCTGGGCAGTGCAGGCAAGGAGGTTATTTGTTGCAGACCAAAAATCCTGCGCGCCGAAGCGCTGCTCAAGTGCGGCAAATAAAGTTTGTACTATTGGTGAGGGTTCACGCTCGCAAAATACTGCAAGATCTTCCTCGTCGGTCAAGCCCATGACAAAGCGCAGGAGCGATTGATCGAGATCAAGGCCAACTTTCTGTGCCAGCAAGCGCGCGCAGTCAAACACCCATAACCAACCGCTGGGGCTTAGTTGATCAGCAAGGAAAGTGGGAGTAATACAAAAGCGCAAGGCGTTGACCAGATAAAAAAAGCCGCCGTAGCAAGTGATCATGTTGGCGTTGATGAACAGGTCTACCGAAGTGTCGGGATAGGTATCCTGGCTACTCAGATTCCCAGCATGGATGATTGAACTGCTAGCGGAAGTTCTACTGACTGGCACCTCTTGGGAATTCAACTCGTCGAGTAAAGCAGGTTTTACGGCCCTTGTTATGCTCGCTTCCCGGGTTTCAGAGGCTGCAATTACTTCCGTAGAATCAAGTATTTCGACCGTGTGTGTAACTATCTGGCTGGAAGTTGCTGCAGTATCTTGTTCAAGTACAGGCGTAAGTGAAGCCTTCGCCAAGTCGCTATCGACCGAAGTTGTCGGAGACAAAAACCGGCGCTTTTTAGCTGCAGTAATTACATCTGGTGACGTTATTGCGGATGTTGGTTGACGACTCTGTTCGCACTGCTGAATAAATGCAGTTATGACGGCGAGCGGGTTGCGCATCATCAACAACGGACAATGCTTGATACCGCTCACAAGTGCCGCCAAAACCCAGCGCTGGTCACCATTGCGTTCATCCGGCAATACAGAAATCCAGCGGTTCAGTAGGACATGTTGCTGGCTAAATTGTCGTAAGGCTGAAAGATAAATTTGGCTGTCAACAAAAGCATTTTCGACAGCCGCCGGGCTCGCCAGCGATATACCATAGCGAGTTGCAACAAACTGCACCAATTTTTGGGCTGTGGCTGAACTCAGGGTTTGCCAAACCAGGCGCAGTTGCCCGATTTCAGCGAGATGTTCGACTATTGCCGGCAATTCTTCGGAGTGTTCGCATATCAATTCCGCGACCGCATGCTCACGACCTGGACGCAGCAAATAGTGCCAACGTTGCCAATACCATTTGCCAGCAGCTTGGCCCAAGGCAAGGTCGCGCATTAAAAACGCCAGTAATTCGGCGAGGGAATTAAAGCGTATCGCCGATGCGTTGTTATGGGCGTGACGTCCCTCAACAGCATGGTTTAGCAGGTTGTCAAGCTGTTGTGCTGTCTGGCGGTGGAGTTGATGGCCAGCACCACTGACGCGCAATTCGCGCACTAGAATCCAGGCATTATGCAGGTTACCCGGCAGTGGCAGGGGCCAGTTTGCGTGCTCCATTTCCCCGACAAAGGTACGCGAACTGCGCGCATCGCCACTGATGCGCAAGCGTTCGATGACAATATCCTGGGCGCCGGTAGCCATAATCTGAACCTAGCGCGCCAACAGCGACGTAGCTTTGCTGGCGACCACCCGGAACTGGGTCGTCACCAGGATATTGGGTTGGGTCACCTGGGATATTTTAGCTACGGTGCCCTTGGCATCATGGTCATCGACATTCAATAAGGCCACCACCCGCTGGTTTACATCCAGCAATTGCAGGACAGTGCCTGCCTTGGGCGCTCGATTAAGCTGCACACGCAACACTTCACCCAAATCCAGACGCCGGGGTGGAACCTGAACGGTGCCATGCAGGATTTCCGCCGGATCGCCCAAAGAGGAATGGATAAGTGCCGCGCGAATCATATTGCGCATAGCACTGCGGGCGGCGGCAGAGGCATTGGCATCCAGCTGGCGGAACCACCAGGCAACCAATTCGGCGAGGGTGCGGGTGCTGTTGAAATCGTCGCTTTCGGCACGCTCAAGTCCCGGCCAGAGTTCAACACGCTCAACATTTAGACGATCATCCTCCGCTAGCTGCGCCCACTGCAAGCGTAACGATGGCGCCAGGTCATTGAGTTGGTCAAGGACAGCAGCAACCGCTTCTTCAAGCCGGTTATGCAGGGTTTGCGCCTGTTTTTGCAGGACACCGCGGGTACCACCGAGCAAATCGGCGATGGATACGACTTTGGCCGCCAGTTGCTGGCGATTTTTGCTGGAAAGTTCAGCTACCGGCATCACCGCCTGAGTCATAAGACTGAGGGTTGCCTGGGTTTGCAGGCGTACGCCGAACAGGCTGACATTGACCCCGGTCTGTGCTGCTTTTTGGGTAACCACATTGGCCTGTTTTACGCTTTTACTTTGCAGACGAAGCTGGCGGAGATCATTGATATAACTGAGCTTGGCGGGCTCGGGCAAGTGCACGCTAAATTCCCGCAATGCCACCCAATCATCCATGGCAATTTCCATAACGGTCTCAAAAAAGTCATCGACATCGTCCGGCAGTTCCACATCGCCAGCGACGCGAATGCCCGGCACAATATCGCCCGCCTGGCCGTAGCGCAGAAGCAGCGGATCAGCCAGCGGCAATCCAACCGGCGTCTGGCAGACGCGAATAAAATACAAACCTTTAACGCCCTTGGTCAGTACGCGGGTGCGCTCCTGGTCGAGTTGGTAAACCTTTAGCCAATCATCGTCCAACAACCGCTGCACCACGCCGTAATCGCCGAGGTATTCAATACGGCGTTTGTCCACACTCGCCAGTTGTTCAGTGCCGGCACGGATAAGCGCCACCAACTTTTCGATGCGGTTTTCCATCCCAATGCGCTTGCGCAGCTTGCCTTCGAGATCACTTTCAACGCGCACATAACGCGCTTCCATAAACGCTATTTGTAACGTCAGGATTTTCCCGGCTCCAAACAAGGCTTCGTAGAGTTTGGGGACAATTTCCTGCTCTTCATCCTCGCCATCTGCGCGCTTTTTAATGGCTTCTTCATAGGTCAAAGGCACACCGCAGGTTTTCAATTGTTTGCCAATAGAATCAGCTTCGGCTTTATCAAACATGCCGGCGACAGTGGTAATCAATTCACTCATGCCGCGAATGGCTTTTTTGTATTCCTGGGTTTCGGGGCGAATATGTTCCAATACACCAAAGCGGAATTCCTTGGCTTCAAATGCGGGTTTGGTCAGTGCCTGCTTGGGCGCTTCCGAGATTCGATCTAGGCGCACATTGTTGAGATTGAATTGCAGGGTGGAAAAAACCGTGGGTGACGAGCGCAAGGTAGAAGCAAACACCAGGTTTTTGCTGGCGCCCGAGGTCGCATTATTGGCGACAAGCGTCTCTGCAGTCCTGGCAATGGAAGTGTTCACGTTGTAATTGATAAAATTGGCATCTACCTGGGTGGCGATGGGTGTCATCTCAATATTGGTGTTTGTTGCGCTTATATCCAGGTTTTCATCGCTGAGATTTTTTACCAACATGCGTGGTTTAGTGGGATCTGCCAGGATGACGCTAGACGTTAGCTTGGTAAACGGTAACCAGCGCGCTACTTGCAGACCCGAGCCATCGCCGGCGACACCGCCCGCAAGTGCAGCCAGTGAAACCGTTTGGCTATCCAATTGCTGGCGTTGGAGCGATATATAATCGCGGGTTTTTTCCACACGTGAACGCAGCTCGCGAATTTGGTTGTCCAGCACTTCCAATTCAACCCGCGCCAGGGCGTATTGGACAACTACGCCGTCTTCGGCAGGTTCTGCCACAGGTTTGGGCAATGTTGGCGAACCTACTCCCCACTGTTGGTAGAACTGGGGTGCAGGCGGTACACCCTGGGAATAGGGATAGAGCGGTTTATTATTTGCATCCACGCCGTCTGTGGTAAGTGAACCGGTAATGACGTCCTGAAAAAAAGCGCCGGGCAGTTGAGGCGATGCTATAGGTTGCGGCAGATCAAGGGTTTTAGTTGCTGCTTTGGTCAAAACGACGTCTGCGCCTTCATGTAAAAAATACAGGTAATCAAACTGCCGTTTCCATACCACCCACTGGTCATAAGCACGGGTAAAATAACGATACACATCGCTGACTAATTGCGCATCCACCGGTGGGATATCCAGCAAATCCGGCTTGTAGTCGGGCTCATTAACAGCCAATAGCAGACGTAAGCGTTCGCCGCCGGCCTGACGTAAATCCACCACTCGCCGTGGCAAGTTGTGATCAATGAGCGCCGCAACAGCCTCTTCGGGCACCGGCACCATATCTACCGCAATATGCGGCGGCAGCCAGGCGATAGCCGGCGCTACATCGTGGGAGGCAATATTGGTTATCAGTTCTATAGGTAATTCACCGGCGGCAGAAAGGAAATCCAGGTGCAAATTTGCCCGGAGATAATCGACAGCTGGCACAGCGGATTGGTTGGCGGCCGCAAAGCGGATGCGGCGGATTGCCTCACGGGTTTGGTTAAGCAATACCTGGTAACCGCCGGCATCAATGGCTTCGTAGCGGCCGGGAGCGGCGGAAAACCAGTTCACTGCATAAGCCGGGGTTGTACTTTCGGTCACCAGAGTCTGGATAGCCAATAAACCCAGGGGTATAGCGGTGTTCCAAGATTCCAGAAACTCTAACTCAACGTGGTTGGCCGCTACCCAGTTTTCAACCAACTCCCGGTTAGCCGTTGCAGCGGTGGCGTTCATCGCCAGACGCTTTAACCCCAAGGTGCCAACTACCAACAAACGAGCATCGCGGGTGGGATCAAACTCGGTGCGCTGGTCGGGTTGGATGCTTTGGTCTGCATCTACATAACGGCTGGAGCGGTTCAGGGTAAGGTAAAAAATACCGGCAGCGCTGGCCGCATCGGTTTGCGCAAAGTAGTCCTCAATCAGGGTTTGCCAGGTTTCCCGCAGGGGATAATACAGTCCCAACGTCTGGCCGTTGCCCGCTACTGCAAGACCCGGGTTAACGGTAAAACCATCGCCCGCCGCGTTGATATCACTGGTGCGTACCTCCAGGCCCTGCACTATACCCGGGTGAAATCCCGCCAGCAGAGGTGCCATACGACGATCAGCATAGGCTTGCTGGCGATCAAATTCCTCTTCGCCCATATGGCGGCCGGCAAATAAATTAAGCCGTTCCAGATTACTGTCACTGGGAATTGGGGGTGTTAGCAAAATTTCACTCATGATGCCTACCTTGTAAACCTTGCCTGGCTTGTAGGCCGGCAAGTTAGCTGTAACTAAAATTGGCTGTCTGTTTTAACGATCAACGCACGCAGCAGCCGTCAGGCTTGGGCGATATTGTTCCACTCGGTTACCAGCGAGGCATCCAGACCATAGCTGGCACCCAGGTTGGCGATAACCGTTCCCGTTTTAATCGATAAATTTTCTGGCAGTTGCAATTGCATGATGACCTCCGCCAAGTGCCCGCTTTGCGCCAGGCTGAGCAAGGTTTGCCAGGTCACGCTGTCGTACACGCGCTCAATCCGCACCAAAGCGCTGATAATTTGTTGGGTAACCAATGCATTACCGGCGAATCCGCTCAGGAGCGCAGCCACAGCAGTGCCTCCGTTATCGCCTTGGGCGGGCCGCAGCTTGGTAAATTGGGTCAGATTGATACGGTTGAGCAACACGCCATCTTCGTTTTGCAACAAACCACTATCCGCTGGTGTAGGTAGAGATGCCGGCGCCGAGACCGGTATGGGCACACCTTTAGCCAGTACTATGCCGCTTAAACGGGTTTCGGCCGCGCGCAGCGGGCGCCGGATATAAAACAGATTATTGCTGGTACTTATGTTCCAGATATCGCGCCAGACTTTTGCATCAGTATCCAGCGTGGGTACCGTTGGATAGAGTCTTAAACGCAATAAATCCTGGGATGGGATTTTGGTAATGCTGCCATTATCCCGTTCAAGCTGCTGGGCGTATTGGCCGTAAAGGGTATTGGACAATGGCACCAGCACAATAATATCGATAGGTTCGCCAGCTTTAAGGTCGATGGGCGGCAACGCCATGGATTCGGCACGCAACAGATCGATATCGGACAAGCGCACGGGAGCAGTCCACACATTGAAGTTTTCGGGGAAAAAGCCCTGGCGGCCGATGTCCGGGCTGATAGTGTCTTTGGGCAAAGAACCTACCGGTGGCAATAAGCGGAAATAATCGGCAGCGGCAAAGTCGCCATTGAGAGAGCCAAGGGCTCGTGAGTGCATTAAATCCTTAAAGACATTTTCGTAGCGTCGCGCCAGGTCGCTTTGTAAATCCCCGGCCTTGTTATAAGCGCGTAACGGTTGGCGCAACAGCTCTGCGTCCAGCCACTGCGGCCGGTCATTACTCACTGCGAGCACGCCCAGGGCTACACCATCTTCAGGAACCGCACCACCGGCGGTATTGTCACCCAGCCATTCGCGCAATAAATTAGTGCGCAGGCTGATGTCATTTTGCTGGCCCAGCGCCTGGGGTAAACGCACCAGTGATAATTGCACACCCTCGCTGATCACATCGTATTGGTAACTGCGATTGGCACTGAGATCCGTGGGAAAGGCCTCAGCTATATCTGTACCAACTTCGGCATAACTCACTATTATCACGTAAAGCGCGCGATCCAGCCGGCGGTTGCGGCCATTGTTCAATTCATAGAGTGCGGCACGATCGCCCACATCAATAGTGAGTGTGCGGGTCAATTCCAATACGCGCCCTGCCCGTGTCACACCTCGACCCGGAGTTACACTGATAACGCCGTCATCATCCAAGCTCGCTGCAAGGCCATCCGAAATTCCATAGCCCAGAGCCTGACCGACTTCGCGCAGGCGCCCATCCAGATAAATCTGGTCGCGGTTGAGGTCTTCCGCGGTAAGCAAGCGGCTATCGAAATAGTAGGATCGCGTGAGGCGCGGATCTACGTCTGCCACACGCTCCAAACCATCTTTCGTTTTGACCTGGGTGCCTACCGGTTGGAAGGTAAGTTCGGTTGCCATGATGTTCTCCTGTTCCTGCTGGGTGCACGCTCAAGTGCTCTGTTTTGTGCGTTGATAGCTGGGCGCTGAAGTCGAGCGCCGATTAGCCGTGTTTTTGCAAATATTCCAGCTGGCTGGCCGTGGCGATAAACGGCCTCACCAGATTGTTAACGCTAATTAGATTGGGATTGACCACTTGCGTATTTTCAGTAGCATCCAGAATGTCATCGAGTGCATCAATCTGAATGGACACCCGCGCCAGCAATAAGCGTGAACCGGTTTCCAACTCATCTGACGCCAAAGTGGTGCTAACGCCGTTGGCTGCCAAACCGTGCAGCAGGCGTGCATGTAATTGCAACTGGGCGCCGGCGGCGGCATTGGCGGTAGTGACTTCGCCCAAATAGCTGGTTTCTGCTGCTGTAAGCGCTGGTGGGGTAGAATCGTCCACGGCTTTATGGGATGCCCAAGGTTTATAGCCGGTTTCAGCGGGCAGGGATCTTTCGGGAATAAGTTCCAGCAGGATGCTGTCCGCGGTGCGACTCGGTTCAACAGCATCGGTGCTTAAGTTGAGTTTGCGTGCCAGCACCGGCTGTAAACCCACAGCCACTTCCTGATAACGGACGGTAACTGTCAACCACAGTAGTTTGTTGACATCGTCGTAACCACTTTCGAGGTCAGTAATCGTTTGTACCTTGAGCCAGTCGCCAAGGTCGATGGCGTAAGCTTCGTGGATTAGCACTTCGCGACCCAGGCGATCTATACCAATACCCGGACTTACAGTTAACCGGGTTGCTATGGGATCATTATTGACTGCGGTAGTCGGATCCAGGGCGACGAGCATACCCGCCAGGGTACCGTAGCCCTGGAACCAATATTGGTGGCGGTTGAGGCGACGGCGGTGGTAATCCTGCTCATCGCGGGTTGCTTCAAGACCCAGCAGCATGCCGGCTTCATAGGCTACCCGCCGCAATGGCTGCACAAAATCTGCATCTGCCTGCAGGGTGTCTATGTCATCGTCAAAGTTGCTCATGCGTAGCTCCGTTTACCCAATTAGCGGATAAAAATTAATTAATACGTTGTGAATTGACATCCCGCGGTGAAAATGCCGGCGGATTGATCAACAGCCCTTCGCGACCCAAATAGGTATCATCAAGAATTACCGGACGCGCTTCTGGCTGGAGTTCCAGGAAAGTATCTATACCTAGCAATGGCGCCAGGCCGAGTACAAAGGGCTGGTCGGTTTCCACCAATTCCCAAGTGAGGTGCGCAGGCATTTGTTGCTCAAGGGTCGCTTGCACTACATCTTTCAGGCGCCGGGCATCGCCATGCAGCAACACGGTGACGCGATTGGCGTAGCGATCAAAAAAATCGGCGACAACTTTCTTATCCTGCGGATTATTGGCAAGCTCCGGCGCAAATAGCGCTAGGAAATCGCGCTGTTGTTTTTCGGCAAGGATCAAACTGTCGCCCACAATACTATTGCCACTCATGCCTGTGCCGAGCGTCAATGGATGCTGTTCGTCATCCATATCTACTCCAAGGATGGTGGCCATGGTGCGGCGCAGGCGGAAATTTTCTACCAGCACTACTTGCCCGCGCGCAACAGCGCCATCGGTGATAATGTCCAGCGCCAGTTGTAAGCCGATCAGGGTGCCGCGCCAGAGTTGCAAATCACCAGTCTGGGCAAGCCAGCGCCGGCGACGCTCTTCAGGCCAGTGATCCGGTAATTGCTGGCCGAGGAGTTCGCCTAGCCAAGGCAAATTTTGGGCGGGCGTGAAATCCGGATTGATCAGCAATTCTGACGTGGCGATCTGTGCTTCCAGCGGCGTCCACACCGCTTCAAAAGTAGCGAGCATGCGTTCGCGCACATCCGCGCCATTAGCCGGTTGGGCATCGAGGGTTGCATCGACAATTTGCTCCTGGCGGAAATGTTCGGGCAGGTAGGCTTCCTGATAAGAAAAGCGCGGGTAATAGGCCTTGAGCGCGTAGATCGCCGGCGTGTGGCGGCCATCGCTTTCCATCTGCACGCGCAGCTGCAGGTAACGGCCAGTCAAGCGGCGCACTGGCCCGCGATCCCGCTGCAACAGTAGTTCAAACAGGCCGCGCTCGTTGCGTTTGGCATCGACCAGACCTTTGCCGAAGGGCTGGTCGGACCGATGGCTGCACCAGACAAACTGGGGCTGCGCGAAATAAGGCGCAGCGCTCCGCTCCTCCGGCGAGTTATAAGTTTTGGCGTAGATGGTCAGGCGGCAACCCGGTGGGATACTGCCTTCCAGATAGAGGCGATGCCATACCAGATCTGGCTGACCGGAATCCAGTTCCTGGTTAAGCGTAGCGAGACCGGCGGTGTAATAACGGGGGCGCTGGAGTGCGTGCAATTCTCGCGGACGCACCGGAAAGCCCAACAAATCCGGTTCACTACCGGCTTCGACCGTCGCCTGATAACGCAATACCCCATCGCCACTGGCAAGAAACCGGGACACCCCTTGCGACAACATCGGGTAACGTTCGTGGATCAACGAGGTTTCGCCACTATTGCTCAGCGCGTGCCACACCAGCTGCACCACAGGACAATCGCGCTTGATGTAATCGCTGTCGGCGGATTCTTTAACTGGCAGTAACGCGAGGCGACCAGCGCTGGGAATGCCTATATCCACAGCAAAAGGAACATCAGCTGTCACCGTGTAGCGCCGGGCATTGTGGCGGTTGCCACTAAGAGGGACGGTTACAATAAATTGTGCGCCGCTATCGTTGTAGGCCAACAGGTACAACTGTTGGTCATCGCCGCACATTGCCAGGGGTTTATCGTTGCCCAGGAACAATGGGAATACAGCATCGGCTAATACGAAACTGTCGAGCACACGCAACGGATGAGGGTTGATTGCTACGGGTTCAAAGCGGTCAATTCGGGGAATATAGGTATGTGGAAGGGGCTCGCCGCCACAGTGGATCAAGGACGTGGCCGTCAGGCACCAAATAGTTTTGTCCGGCGCAACCCAGACCCGAATTGGTTTTTCCTGTAGTACGGTGGCCACCTGCCAACGTTTGCCCAGGTGGAATACCAGCAAACCATGGCTATCCGCATCGTTGGAATAGCCAGCAGCCAAACGGCCATCGGCGCCAAGGGCTAAATCAGTAAAGCTTCCTGCCAATGCCGTTACTGGCTGCAATTCGCCGTCAGCCAAAGGTAGGTAACCACGCCCGGAGTTGTATTCAATCTGATTACCAGCGGTGTTAATGCGGCACAGTTGGGCAAATTTATCGAAAACCAGCGGCTTGGCTGCTCTCCAGGCCGCAAGGCTTGCGGCCAGTGAGTTCGCGGGCAGACGCAGCTCCTGGTTTTGCGCCAATACCAAGGCGTTGCGGCGTGTATCCCATAGCAACCGGCTGGAGTTTTGATCAAACTCTTCCGGTTCGCGCAGCAAAAAATAAGGTAGGTTATTGCTATCCATCAACACACCTCAGGGATAACTGCGGTGGGTACACCGCTGCCACTACCTGTGACCGGTTCTATGCCGCCGGGAAGTTCCGGCAATCCGTTGGAGGTGCTGACGCTCACGCCCAAAAGCTCCGGTAACTGGTATTGCGTTAGGCTAAGTACTTGCCCGCTGGCGAGACGCTGCCAGCCATTGGAGGTTGTTTTTTGGAAAATACTCACCACCTTGACTGCGCGCACGCCGGTAACGCGGGCTACCTGGGTTTGCAATTCATTGGTATTGACGGCACCGCCCATAGGCCAGCCTTCGCCTCTGGCACCGCCTGGCGCCAGAGGCCAAAGATACTCAACGACGGCAGTTTGGATATCCTGCAAGGTTTGCTGCTCGGTATCGGGATCCAGCACATCCACTGTCACCCCCACCGCAAGGGGAATAAACTGCGGGCTCAATACATAGAGTTCCGTGCCAATTAGCACCCGTTGCAGCAGGTATTCAAATACATCTTTGAGCAAGCCTTTGCTGGGCTTGGGTGTTTGACGCAAAGCAGGATAACGGGGCGGCAATACAAAGACACTGACTACGCCGGGCACATCGGTGCGTGCAGCATTAATATTTGCACCGGGTAAAAATCCCTCCAGCACCATGGCTCGGGCTACGGGATTGACCGGGTTATTTTGAGTGAGTAATTCGAAATCCTGCTTGGTCACTGCGCGGTTGCGATGGGTCAGGAATTGTGGGATACGGCGCTCTGCCTGGACGACAGTTTCTGCGTCCACACCACTTTTACAAGGCCATTCGTGCCTTACGCTCAGGCGCGAACTGCCTCCACTTAGCTCCTTAATTTCTCCGGCAGCAACGTTGCCTGCAATACCGCCGCCGTACCTGTAGCTTGCAATACGCAAGCGCATACCTACCGGCGGCCGCTTACCCGCTTCCAGGCCATCACCAAAATAAACTTGCCCGGCCACGGGATCGAGCCGGTAAACCCGTGCGGCGCCTCCTAAATCCACGAGAAAATCCACCGGCTGCCAGGGAATCCAAGCGCCGTCTTCTTCTACGTCCAATTCGAAAGAGTCAGGGTCAATCAAATTGTCAGGTAGGTTAACCACCTGGTCAGGATTGCCGGTGCCTATGCCGACTACGAAATCCTGCTTCAAACCCTGGCCGATAACGTCGAGCCCATTGACGCCCAAATAACCCAGAGTCAAAACCGGATCATCTGGACAACTCAACCGCAACCAACCCGCAACCCGCTCGCTACCGAGAGGTGCCGGCAGTTCAGGCGGTAAATTCCCCAAACCCGCAAACATGGGGTCGCTGACGCCCATGGAGTCAAATAATTCTGCATTGCGCGGCAGGCGCAGGCGTACCACACCGGTTTGGCGGCCGCCGCGGGACGAATCGCTCAGGATTTCCAGGGGCAGTGGCAACAGCTCGCCCGCATCAGTTTGCGTCAATAATTCCCACAACAGTTTGCGTGGACTAAGCGAGCTAATTTCATCGCCATCAATATCATCCGCCGGCGCTATAGCGACATTAAGGGTGATGCCTGCGAGAGCCTCGCGTAACTGTGCGAGCTGCGCGACCAGAGTTTTGGGAATCGTCAGCGCCAAATAAAAAAGTTGGTCGAGGCTGTTGGTGAGGTCGAGGATTTCCTTACCCAAGTCAAAGTTGCGCGGCTGGAATGGCTGGGGTTTCTCGCCGTTCTTAAGGCCGTATTGCTCCAATAAGTCCTGGGGTGTCAGACCCATGGCAACCAATTGGGCGTCAGTAATTTTTTCTTTGATCGACACCGCCAGACCCAATGGCGTTGGCTGCAATTCCCCTATGCCGGTAAAACTCTGGCTGCCGGCTTTAAGCTGGACTCCGTCACGCACCAGCGCTGGCAGGTTCACGGAGCGTGGCCCTGCATCAATACATACCACACCTTTGGACGGACGTGCGTTGCGCAGGGGAACTTGCAACAGGTTCAACACTACCCGGCGCTGGCGCTCGGGAATCAGGTTGGCGCGGTAGAGCATGGTTTCGGTGAAATAAGCAAACAGGTCAATCAACGCATAAGCAGGATCGCCGGGCGCAATCTGGGTTAGTTCGGGCAGATGGTTAGCCAGACGCACCCGCGCTTCAGCGACGAGATCGTCGAACCGGCGGTCATCTAGATTGGGTATGGGTAGTGGCATACAGTCCTTCCATTTATTCGTATCTGACTCATTCTTCGGTAGCGGTTAGAGGCCGCTTTACATCTGGTTTAAATCCAGGCCCAGCGTCAATTGCAATGGCTGCTGCCCGTAGCGCATCTGGTAACGGATAATAATTTGCACTTTCGACAAGCTCGTCTGGTCTGGCACCACACTGACACCTTCCACTTTCACCCGGGTTTCCCATTGCTCAATGGATTTTTGCACCACGTTTGCCATTAGCGTACGGGTAGTTTCATTGTTGGGCTGGTGGATAAAATCCAGCAGGCCAGCGCCAAATTGTGGACGCATCAGCCGTTCACCGGGACGGGTTAGCAAGATATTACGGATCACTTCACGCACGCTATCGTCGTCACTGGAAAACGCCATGCGGCCCAGTTCATCCACGCCGCCCAGCGGAAAGCTCATGACATTGGGAACTGGTACATTCATACAAACATCCTCATAAGCCCATCCTTATTGTTTTTTGATGCTGGGAAAAGGCAGACAAATCCGTACAAATGGCAGCCAGAAAAATACGATGTTCAGCAGCGAAATCATGATCATCAACATAATCATGGCCACCAGCGTGATCACCGGCAAACTGAATGAACATATCCACTGGATGCCCATAGACGATCCCGGTGGACCCGCCACCAAATCTTCGCTTGCGCCTTTTTTCAGGTTTAACGCGTTTAGTAAACCAAAGGTGTCGCTGGGGGTGATCATGCTCACGCCCTTGGCAAGGCCACCACGCAAATCACTGAGTGACGGCATCTGGATCATGGAAGGTCGGCTGGCGTTGGGATCAAAGGGCGCTGCGACACGGAACAGTTGGCTGCGCACACCCGCATCTGCCCATACAACCTGTTCATTGCCGCAGGCATCCTCCACGCGGACAAATGGGACGATTTGATAGAGATCGTCTTTACCCTGGGTGAACTTGGGCAGCGGGATTTCATTGGCTTTGCCGAGAGCCTGGTCGAGCACGCGCTGGTCGAGCAAGGTGCGCAATTCCTGGGCGTCCGCTGGTGTGATGTATAACGAAATTGTGGAGTTGCCGCCGTCCCGTGCAGGTAGAAAATCGAAGGGAAAGCCGTCGCTGACAAGTCCCATAGCCTTTTCTTGCGTAGTCATGTAGGCAATTAAAGGATTATTGTCGCCGGTGAACATCGCCTTGAACCAACTCAACAAGCTGTATTGACGGGCGTTGTTGTAGCTCGCACGGCTGGCGTCGGTGAACTGATCCGGTGTTAGCTGGTTATTCAGGGCTTCGTTGTAAAAGTATTGGCGATCTGCCCATTGCTCCAGCCGCACGTTCTCGGCCAATCCCGCTTCACCCAAGTGATAGCGGTAAACAAGGATTTTAAGCAGTTCAAAAAAGGGAGCCTTCGGCTTACCTTGTTCCACCGGCCGGGTGTGCTCTGGAAGCCAGGTTTTGTCCAGCGGCGTGGTACTGTTGAGGGGACGGAAACCAAACGGCCAAGGCAATTGGGCGGCGGTAACGCGCGCAAAATCTGCCAGGGAATCCGCGTCAAACACACTTTTATCCTGTGGCTTGCGATAGGTATAAGTACCGCCCAACGGCAAGTAACCGTGCAGAACCGTATGACATTTGCCGTTGGCATCGTGGATTTTTAAGGCGTGTAACGGATGGGTTTGCTCCCCGGTGTAAGTGACAATCGGGTCATCGCTTACACCGGCCAGTTTGCGTGCGCGATCACAACACAGGCGGCGGTTGACATCGGGATCACGCTGGCCGGTGGGGGAGGCTTCCCAGCCAATGATTTCATCGTCTTCCAGCATCCAGCTCTGTTCCCCACTCCTGGTTTGGCGGCGGATAACGAATCCCGCCGACTTGATTTTTTGTGGATCAAGCGCCGGATAGCCCAGACGATCACACACCACTTCGCAACTGACCAGATAGAAGCTCTTATGCATAGGCAGGCGCAACACGGGTTTCTGGTCATATTTGCTGAAAGAATCCTCTTTTTTCCAGTTATTGAGTGCCGTGCTGGTAATCTGGTTGCGCTGCAAATCCCGCTGGAAACGGGTAATAAATTCAGGTTCAAAGTAGCGATGTAGTTCGGCTTGGCCATGGGCACCCGCCGTTGTACCCTGCTCGCTGTAATAGGGCGCACGCAAACGAACGGCATGCAAATCATGGGTGTTTGTTGTCTGATTGGTTATCTGGGCCATTACCAAATATTCCCCGCACCAGGTGTATAGGATGTGCCAACCACTGCGTTGGCAATGATGGTGTCTGCCTGAACTACGCCGCTAAAGCGCGACATGCCCGCATCCACCTGAACCATGCTGGCGCTGATGTTGACCCGCGATGCGTTGACAGAAACCGTTCCACTACTGGTGATATTCACCTCGCTCGCCGTAAGTTTGATGCTCTGTCCGTCGCGCTTGATTTCGATCTCACCGCCATTGCTATCATCAATGGTCACGCTGTACCCATTTGGGGAATTCAACTTGATACTAGCGCCCTGGTCGTTGAAATCCAGCACGCTGCCCGCCGGCGTGCGAATTACATAATGGTCATTTTCCGGGTCAGCATTTTCCGGCCGGCTTTGCTGGCCGCTCCAGACACTACCAAGCACCATAGGCTGTTCCGGCGTAATAAATGCCACCACTACAATTTCATCGACCCGCGGCAGGCAGCTCACACCATAACCATGGCCAGCGGAAGGCACTACGACGCTGGCCCAAATCTCCATACCGCTGGCGAGCAGGCGCAGTTTGATGCGACCGCGCGTATCCGGATCTGTGTTGCTGGTCACCTGCCCCATATGCAGGCTGTGCAGTAACCCTAGAGCGTGGGGATTCACTAGACTCATGGCTGCCAATCCGCCTTATTCACTTTCAGATGCGTTTCAAATCCGTTGACACTGTTGAAGTGATGTACGCAATTAACTATCTGGTAGCGACCGGCAAAGCGCGGCGATACCCCGCTCAATAAAATTTCGCGCCCACTAAACAACGCCGCTTCGCCAATTGCGCGTATGTCGCCGCTGATAAAGCGTTTGGCCGCGCGATTAAAGTGCGCTTTGGCCAAGGCTTCAGCCTCACCCTGGGCACGCGGAAATGGCTGCGGTACTATTTCTTCACCATCCCAACCGAGATTAGCCAGGGTTGTAGCGGCGGTCGTGCCATTGACGGGCTGGCGCAAATTAGTACCGGTTTCAGTAATGTCTGCGTCGGTATCAAGGTTATAACCCTGCACTTTTACACCCGTTGGTTGTTGGTTGAGATCAGCAACCAAGCGGACTTTCAAGGCGCTGTCCTGGGCGCTCAATTCCAGTGGATGGGAATCCGCTTGCTCTGGCCGCACCCGCAGCTGGTCATCTTGCAGGCGCGCGGCTATGTCAAGGCTACCGCTTAATCGAACTAAAAACGCCAGGTCACTTTCGTTGAGCTGATGATAAGTCGCTACGCTAGTAGACAGGTTCACATCGGCCGTTAGCCCTGCCCCGCTGGCAAGGGTATTGACTACATCATCCAAGGATTGCTCCTCGAATACCCGATTGTTGCGTGTGCGTGCGAGACGATGCAGTTTGTCCTCCAACAAAATAATAAGTTGTGGCGCGCCCTCGCCATAGCGTTCTTCCAGAGCAGTTACTTCACCTTTGAATAAACGCACCGGTAAATTTTGCTGGCTAACCAGTATTTCCACTATTTCACCCAGGCCAATTGCCTGGAAACCATAATCCAGCTCTGCAGACTCACCAGTGGCAATCCAGTTACTGACTGTCAATTCGGCATGCGCCATACCAGATAGTGGCAAGCTCACCATCAATGCGGTCAAGGCTTCGCCCAAATCGCTGTTTTCAGTTCCAGCGATTTTAATTTGCGGCCTAACACTGGCAAACGCATCATCGGTCGACATCAACTTATCCTTAATTATCTACAAGCCTTAATCAAACTGCAGGCGTGCCTGGCGTTCACTCATCACGCTCAGGGTTTGTACCAATTCGTATTCCGGTGCAGTCACCGGCATAGCTTCTTGTGCCGGGCGGGCGGTAGCCGCAGGCACAACGGCAGGCGTTACCTCGGTGATCACTTCGTTAATAAAAACTGGCATGGTTTGGGCCCTGGCTATTGGCTTCTGGGTTATTTTTTTATTTAATTTGTCCCGAACATTAATCAAAACCCAGGCTAGCGGACGCTTTCGCACTGCCGTTGGTATTCACACTAGCGTTCGCGGTGACTCGCCCGGTCAAACCAGATGTGCTGGTTGAACCTGAAAATAACGAGCCGTTCGCCGCTATGGCTGAATTAGTGGCAACTATGCTACCCGCCGTCAAACTGCCACTTCCATTGACGGAAAATGCACCCGGAATACTGCTGCCCAAAGTTGCTGAAGAGCCAAAACTAAAAGATGGTGCAGTGACGTTGACGGTGCTGCTGACACTGACGCTGGCCGAAAGTCTCGAGGAAAGTCCTGAAGAAGAAAGTCCACCGGAAAATGAAACACCTGCCGATAGCGAAGCGCCACCCGAAACAGATACGCCCAAACCGCCACTCACGCCAATGCCACCACTGATTCCACCGCCAATACCGCCACCGAAGCCACCGTCCATAGAGGAACTTGGAATAGACAATCCGGATGTGGGCGTGCGGAGCGATTCAAGGCCGTTATACATAGCAACATCACGCCGTTTTTCTGCATCCGAATCGCTTCCGCTACCCATGGTGGGCGTATTTTTCGCCGCATCTTTGGCGGGTCCGCTCTCATATTGGAAGCGACTTTCAGTCATTTTTATGGAAACAGTTGAACGTAGCGGCGTGCCTTCCGGCGCAAAGAAATCAAGGGTTTCGTCAAAGCTTTCCATAACGCCAACAAAGGAAAATGTACCCCACACAAACATGCAACGTTTGGGCGCAGCTTTTTTATCGCCGGCCTTGGGTTGGAACATATAAGTTTGGGCAATAGCTTTGGTCGTCAGGCGAACATCAGTATGCTTGCCTTGGGAATTGCTGGTGTCACCGGGCTTTGCATCCCACATTAGCGTGGTATCAAAAATCAATTCGACGCTCAGGGATGACGAACTCTTATCGACATACTGGGTGGCACGGGTATTGCCGCTGCGCTCATTTTCTTTCAGGGAGTTGGCCAGAGTGACTTTCAAACTTGTCGGATTAAACTGGACGGGAATGCCCTTGGAACCCTTGGTTGGTTTATCAGCAGGGCCGTTTACATCAAACAACTGCGCTTTTTCAACTTCAATCATGTGATCTTTCCTTTTCCATATCAGGACACTCCCGCGCCGACTGAAGATTTGCCTGAGTTACCGCCGCCCGCTGCCTGACCCAAAGTGAGACCCTCGTGCACCAGGGTCAGCTCTTCAATGGCAACCTGGCTTGCAGTAGAGGAAAGGTCTGCGCTTTTGAAGCGGGTCGCAAGAATGCCACTCAGGTTCCAGGTCAGGATTGTCTGGGCCACGCCGCTGCTGTCAACTTCAGCACCTTTGACGGCGATGGTTCCATCCAGGCGATAATCATAATTTGCGCCGCGGGTTACCGCATCAAACCAGTTAAACAGATCAGTGCTATCCGTTACGCCACGCTTGAGAACTATGGGCGAAAAACGGGTTTGGCCAACACGTTGGAGTTCACCCCAATTGCGCCCACCTTCACTAATAGCTTTAGGTTCCATGGTCATTTCAAGGCCGGAAACTTCACTAAAATAACCTTTGCACAATAAGGTGCCCGAGCCGCCATGAACCAGGCTGACTTCAAAACGGAAGGGAACAAATTCAGACATTGCGCACTCCCGATGCCCATTCGCCGTCACGGTTGATAAAGGTCACCACGATTTTGTCGATGGGATAGGCCGGCGCAATTTCGATATCAAACGCAATAACATTCTCCGCTGCGCTGGCCCGGGTGATACTGAAAGCATCCTCAACCACCGCGCCGCGCAAGGCTCCCGCGCGATAGAGGTTACGAAAAAAACTTTGCAGCATAAGCAGCGGCCGTGGATCGGTAGCATCGGTATTAAAAATAAGCCGCTCTCCCAAGGCCTGGAGTTCGCGTACGAGATAACCGAGAAAGCGCACCACTTCGCTGGAGCGCGCGCTACGCAGGCGTTCGCTCTGGGAAACCAGGGCTGGGACATAGTCGTCGCGCTGTAATGCCGGGACTACCAGACACTCGTCATCCAGGGTTAATTGCCCAACTCTTTGGTTAAGAATCCCTATGCCCGGCTGGTCGCGCAGGGCAATAGTCTGTTGCATATTCAGCTGCGGAAAAGGCTGCGCCTGGCTAACCAACGCAACGCCGGCAATAGATCGCCAGACTCCCAACGCCTTGGCCGAAGCCGCTATAGCACCGGCAATCACTCCCACAGGACTGCGTAATTCTTCATCGCGCCCACGCAGGTAAGGAAAAAGCAGTTGTACTTGCCGTAACAGGTAGGCATCCGGGTTAACGCTGGCAGTGGTGAGTGCCGCCAAATCATCGGGATCAACACAGGGGCTCGCCACTGCAGTGGAGTAGCTCAACGGCAAGGTAAACAAATACTGGATATCGGGACGTTGGCTTGCGGTAAACGTAAGCAAATCGCGCAGTATTGTAAGCAGCGGCAGAGGGTCATTGACTTGGGGTAACTCGCTACCATAACGGCGCTCGCGGTGGCCATCGTCAATCAAGGTTCCAAGAGGTAAAAACCGGGGATGTGGATTGTCCAGACGCTTGCGTGGAATATCCGGTAATTGCGTTGGAATCTGCAGGCGTTCCAAATCTGGCAGGACGATTAATGCCAAGGCAGACAAGCTCAACAGGCAAGCAACGCCGCGCAGGTCAATAGTTTTATCATAGGGCGACTGATAGTGGGGAAGAAAACCGCGTACGCCTTCAGCTTCAGGAATACGCACCAGCCAGAGTTTTTCGCCACCATTGGCAAAAAAATCGTCCACTGTTTGTGGTAGCCAAGCCTTATCACCGGCGAGCACGCTGTTGTACTGACTGGAGACAGTGCGTGCATCCGGGAAAATATCATCAAATTCGGCGGATGAACGCAAGGGAATGGGCAGATGGTATAAATCTTTATAGGAGTAAGCAAAACCATCGATTTCACTCTGTGCGAGGATCGATTCTACTCGGTCACCAAAACCTGCCTGGCGCATATCATCCAAGATACCGGTCAAGTCAATCAACCGGTCCAGACGAGCTTGCCCGGGACAATGCCCAAGCGCGCCCACCTCCAACGCAACTTTAGTGCGCTGGACAGGCCGGGGGTTTAGTTGAATACGTGCACCAAGAAAATCCATTGATTGGAATCACTTTAAGGATTAACGAAAACTCAATTAGCGGAACGCCGCCATCAATATTGATGGCGGCAATCTTTATCAGGACTGCTCTATGTGCTCGACTGCCAATACCAGCTCTTCAATCGCCACATCGCTGCCACCTTTGGCGGTCAACGTGGGGCCAGTCCATTTGATCGGCATCGCACCACGCAGCTTCCAGGTAACTACCGCTGACGTATTGGTAGGGTTTTCGTTAGTCAGTTTTATTTCCACATCGCGTTTGGCAGTTACGTCACCGGAACGCACTTGCTCCAACCAGGAGTAAATGTTGTCTGCACCAATAACACCGCGCTTTAGGGTCACATCACCGGATTTATTGATTGCCGGGATTTTGGTGACGTAATTGACTTTGGCGTTGCCAGCGCGATATTCCGCTACGGTAACTTCGGCGTTCAACCCGGAAACTTCCGAGAAACCGCCAACAACGGTGGCTTCAGTACCGTCGCCAAGGTTGACCAGATAATTGAAAACGCTATAAGGCGTATCGCGTAATTCAGCCATGAATTTTTCCTCGTTTATAGATCCAGTGAATTAGCCTGGGTTAGGCATCAGCAGTTTTCTGGCCAATGCGGAAAATAACAAATTCCGCCGGTTGGAGCGGCGCCACACCAATTTCACAGACCAGGCGACCATTATCCAAATCGTTTTGGGTCATGGTGCTGCGATCACAGCGCACGAAATAAGCCGCTTTCGGTGTAGGGCCGAGTAAACGACCGTTGTACCATTCGTTGTATAAGAAATCCTCTACAGTGGTGCGCACATTGGCCCACAGGCGCTCACCGTTAGGTTCAAACACAATCCACTGGGTCGATTTTTCAATAGAGCGCTCCAGGTAAAGAAAGTAGCGCCGCACGTTTATATACTTCCATTCGGGATCACTCGACAGCGTACGGCCACCCCACACGCGGTTACCACGATCTGGGAAAGCACGCAGACAGTTGATGCCTTCAGGGTTGAGTAACTCCTGTTGGAAGCGATTGATGTCCTGCGCAAAACGCAATGCGCCTACGACTATCTCGTTGGCCGGCGCTTTGTGTACACCGCGCTGTACATCGGTATTGGCATAGACCCCGGCGATAAAACCGGCAGGAGGTACGGTGATGGTTTCCCGCAAACCGGTGGGATCTGCGGCAACCACCCAGGGGTAATAAAGCGCAAGGCGGGAGTCATCAAAATTGGAGCGGAAATCGCGCACTTCCGAAAGTGACATACCATCACGGGCATCGATAATGCCTACGCGATAGCGCAACTTAAGGCAATGTTTTTGCAGTTCCACCACAATAGCCTGGTGGTTATTCGCATCGACCGCTGCTGCTGGCGCCAGAACTATGGCGATATCTTCGATATCCTCAAAGGCCGCAAATCCGGTACTGCCGTTGACTTCATCAACCTCGCCACCGTAGTCGATTGCCACGGGCGAGTCGCCGTCACTGCCACCGGCAAGCTGGATCAAGTAACGCGGACCGCTCACCGAATGGGGTGGCGGCGTTAGCGCAGCTGGATCAAACAAACTATAGAGCGCAGTGACAATGGCACTTCCGGTCACGGCATCAGCGAGGGTAGCGCTAACCGGACTGGTCAAGGCATCGTCTTTTTTAGCGGGAGATGCAGCCAACACACTAGCCAGGCTTTGGGTGCCAGTGGGCGATGTGGAAATATTGGCGTAGCGATAGACCAACACACCGCTGGAATAAACATCCAAATCAAAGTTGCGCTGGACCGCTACAGCTTGTGCGCTCGATGGTACTGAGGCCAGAGCTGCCAGGTAAAAAGACAATTCAGTGACCACACCGGAATTCAGGCCGCTACCATTAACAGTAAATTGATCGCCCGTGGCATTCAGGGTGCCGCGCAAAGTCGTCAAAGTGCCCCAGGATGCTCCGCCGGTAAACGCACTGACATCAGTGGCAACACTCAGGTTTAGCACTGCAGATGTACCATCCGCCAACGCCCCGCTGCTGGGTGATTTGGCGCGCACACGCGTGTAATTGAGGGTTACACCGGGCGCGTTGACCAATCCGGCAGTCATCAAAATACCTTCGTCCCCGGCGGCGGCTGTACTGGCCCGGAAATCCGTACCTGTAGTCGCGACAGCATCTGCGGCGGTGAATTGGGCAAGGTTATTGACTATGACAAAGTGATCACCTTCACGCCTTACCAAGCCCTGGAAATCCAGCGGAAACCGTGATGCGGGAACACGGGCGGCAATGCCTGTAGCGCGCACAGCGACCGGTAAACCTGTAGCCTTTAAGAACACCACTTCGTTTTCTTGCGGTGCGCTGGTAGTTTCGATTTTCAGCAGGTTTTCGCTGTCACGCCACTGTATTTCCAAGGTGTAGTTACCCTGGGCACCAGCAAAACGACTTGCGAAAGTCAGGTTATTACCTGTATCTGCTGCTGTGGCAAACACCGCCGAACTGCCAGCGCCGGATGTATCAGTACTATTGACGCCGTTGATAACCCGCGCCACAAACAATTTGCTGCCGCCGCCATCAAAGAAAGCTTTCGCTGCTATGGCAGTATGGTTAAGCACTGGCGTGCCTGATAAAACAAGGTCACCGGCATCGCCATAAG
>FTKR01002306.1_pt1 | contig 37304 bp, 25 predicted proteins | sample 1658141 | NCBI WGS metagenome assembly FTKR01 (sample SAMEA3914802, study PRJEB12502) | metagenome | biome: forest; material: soil | place: Canada | collected 2010-06-25 | depth 0.1 m | reverse complement strand
AAGGAAACCAACTGGCTGGGCGATGAAGACAACCTGCTGGCGGCAGCAATTGCGCAAAAGCCGGTGCTGGCGCGCGTCCGCTCGACCCGCCCGCCGGTACTGGCGCGGCTGATCGCGACGGATGATCGCATCGAAGTCGAATTTGATGGCGCCGAAGAAGGCGTCGCCCCCGGTCAGGCTTGCGTGCTGTATGATACGGCTGATGACGGCCGGGTATTGGGCGGCGGCTTTATCGCCGCCACCCGGGCGGCAATGGCGTCATAATACCGAAAGCCGCTTGCGGATAAAACTCAGACAATATACCGTATACGCATATATTGGAGGGATGTCCCATGAAGATGTTTGCGCACGCGGTCCTGTTGGCCTCCCTCGTTTTAACACCGGCACCCCTGTTCGCGCAGGAAGCGCCGGAGGCACCTGAAATCACCATTACCGTCACTGATACGGCCAATCTCCGCACCCTGGCTGACCAGCAGGGCTATGACGGCCAGTCGCCGGCGAATTATCTGTTCGTCATTCCGGCCAAGACCAATATCCTCGGCAAGCAAGGCGGCGGACGCGCCATCGATACCGGCAAATGGCCCGAAGGTGCATCCCTGGTTTTGCTCATTAAGGGCAATGTCTATGGCGGCGGCGGCAATGGCAGCGATGGTGGCGACACCCCGGCTGTCCGCGATGGCGGGCGCGGCGGTGACGCCATCTATGTGCAGGCGCCCATCGGCATCGGCATCACCAAAGGCGGCTCGGTCAAGGCCGGCGGCGGTGGCGGGGCGGGCGCTGACGGCATCGGATCGGGCGGCGGCGGAGGCTTCCCCAATGGCAAGGGTGGCGAAGGTGGCAGCGCGCTACAGGGCGACGGCGGCACTATCGTTGCCGGCAATCGCGGCTATTACGGTACGCCCGGCGGCGGCGGCAAGGGTGGCCAGCGCGGCGCATCGGGGGGTGACGGCGGCAATGCCGGGCAGCCAGGGCAATCGCTGAACCGCATGGGTGGTGGCGAAGGCTTCGCGATCCGTACCAACGATTTCCCCGTCACGCTCGACAATAAGGGCGACCTGCGCGGCCAAATCGGGTAGGCGGCCTAGTCCACGTTTGCGCTGAACCAGTCGCCGCGCGCCCTGACTTCGACCGGCATCCCGAAAAGTTCGGTCAGGTGCGCGCTGTCGAGCAGGCCTGCCTTGTCGCCTTCGTACAGGACCTTGCCATCGCGCAGCATGACGATATGGCCGATCTCCGGCAGGATTTCCTCGATATGGTGCGTAACCATGATGAGAGTGGTATTGACCGCCAGTTGCCGCAGGCTTTCCAGGAAGACCCGCCGTGAGGCCGGATCAAGCCCGGCGCACGGCTCATCGAGCAGCAGCGCTTTGGGCTTATGAACCAGCGCCCGCGCGATCAGCACGCGGCGCGCCTCACCGGTCGAGAGCGTCGACATATCGCGTCCGGACAGATGATCGGCACCAGTCTGGATCAGGGCCTCCCGGCTGCGTGTGCGCATCTCTTCGGTAACCGCGTGCTGCTTCCACAGGCCGCGTGCCGCGAAGAAGCCCGAGACGACGCAATCGAAGACTTCCAGCGGCGGATGGGCGTCGAAATCGAGTTGCATGGACGACGACACGATCCCCATCAAACTACGCAGTTCGGTGACGTTCCAGCGCTCATGGCCGAACAGACTGACATGGCCGCCCGCCAGCGGATAAAGCTGGCGCGTGATCAGCTTGACCAGGGTGGATTTTCCGGAGCCGTTCGGCCCCAGGATGGCGGTATGCTGGCCGGCCTTCAGGGTCAGGCTGAGGCCATCGAGCAGGTGACGTTTGCCGCGCACCACCGAGGCGTCGCGTATGGTAAGCAGGGACAGGTCGGACATGGGCAGGCTATTACAACGCCTTTTCCACGAATACCAGACAGGACATCAGCTTATCAGGCTAGATGTGATAGGGTGGACAGCGGCGAGGTGCGGATATGGATGGTCAATTCGCCTATAGCTGCGGCTAATGTATAATCGATTCGACATAAGCCGCCTTAAGCTCACCTAAACTAACAAGGGCGTTCGCTTATTCTGTTTGAAGCTGGCAGCTCTCACCAGCGGGCAGAGTTGGAATGCTTGGCAAGCGACCGCCTGATCGTTTTTGGCCTGCAACAAGCCTAATATTATCAGGGAAATTTTTTAGTGCCAACAGCGCGAAAGACCGGCATATTGATTAACGAAGAGTTCACGGTGAAAACCAGCCTCTGTTCGTAGATCGCTTGCCAACGCCACGGACCTGTTGTCTAAGGATTGGCGATGATTTGCCGCATGGAGCGACAAATTCCGCCGAATTGAAAGCCTGACTATCCAATGGCAGTGTCTTCGCAAGATCCCGATGAAAAAGCCGGCAAGTCACCGGTTTACAGTGCCCCCGCCCTCGAGAAGGGCTTCACGATTCTGGAACTCCTGTCCGAATTTCCCGGTGGCCTGACCATCACCGAAATGGCTGGTAAGCTGGGACTGTCTGTCAGCGAAATCTTTCGCGTTATCATGGTTATGGAAAGACACGCCTGGATCAGGCGCCACGCCGGCGATCGTTTTCGCGTAACCTTGCATCTATTGGAAATGGGCTTCAAGGCTACGCCCGTCGATGATCTTGTTCAGACCGCCGCCCCATTCATGCGCGAACTCTCCTACCGCATCGAACAGTCCTGTCACCTTGCCGTGCGAAACGGTGACCGCGGCATGATCGTATATCGCCAGCAGACGCCTGGCCCTACCGTGTTTGCAGCCCGTGTCGGCGCCGAGATCGCCCTGGCCACCACCTGCTCGGGCCACGTCCTGCTTGCTTTCGATGCGGTCAATGATGGTCCACGCGTCATTGAGGCCAGTATCGAGCCCGCGCTGGAAAATACCCTGCGCAAGATCCGGACGCGGGGTTACGAGATGATGAAAAGTCTCCGCACCGTGGGCGTCACGGACATGAGTTGTCCAATCTTCGGCGGAAACGGCGTCGCCCTCGCCGCGCTCACCGTGCCCTTTCTTCAGTTGATCGACGGCACGCAAAAAGTCGATCGCGACGAAGCGCGATTGATTCTCCAGGAAACGACCCGCCAGATTTCGGAAGAACTCGGCGCCATCCGCTGCTGATATTGCGCCAGCGCCGGTCTATTCATTGGCTTCAGGCCTTGCGATAGCGCTTCAGAACCTCTTCATGCGTCGGCATCTGCCTTGCGGCCTGCTCCATGGCCGTGCGCATCGACTCCACGCTGGCCATGACCTCGTTCGCGGGCAGACTGGCGATAACCGGATCGCAGGAGTCCGGGACAATGTTCTGGCCGAGGAAAACCGCCACCCAGCTTGAACGCGAAAACAGTTCTTCTTCGTACCGGAAAGCGCGCCCGCCGTGGCGGAACAGATCAATCTTGTGCGCCAGACTGTCGGGGATCGTCATATTGCGGCAATAATCCCAGAAGGGGCTGTCGTTTCTTTCGGTCGCTTTGAAATGCAGGATGATGAAATCCCGGACTTGCTCGAACTCGGTTGTCATGTGCCGGTTATATTCGTTGCGCAGTACGTCCGGCAGGGCGCTGTCAGGGAACAGGGAAATGAACCGGCTGATCCCTTCCTGAATCAGGTAGATAGACGTCGATTCCAACGGCTCCAGAAATCCGGCCGAAAGGCCGATGGCGATACAGTTCTTTTCCCAGAAGGTGTGGCGATGGCCGGCCGTGAACCGGATGGTCCGCGGCGTGGCCAGAGCCTTGCCGTCCAGCCCGGACAGAAGCACCGCGGTCGCTTCGTCATCCGAAATGAGATCCCGGCAATAGATATGGCCATTGCCCGTCCGCGTCTGGGTGGGGATACGCCATTGCCAACCGGAAGCCTTGGCCGTGGCACGGGTATAGGGCGTCAGCGCTCCGGAATGCGCCGACGGTACGGCCTGGGCAGAATTGCACGGCAGCCAGTGGCTCCAGTCGATATGACCGATACCGAGCGCCTGCCCCAGCAGCAGTGAGCGGAAACCCGAGCAGTCGAAGAAAAATTCTCCCTGCACGGATCGGCCATCTTCCAGATCGAGATGCGTTATGTGACCGGTTTCGGGTGCCTGGCCGACCGAGCGGATTTTACCCTCGACCCGGCGGACACCGCGCTTTTCGGCATAGGCGCGCAGATATCGGGCATAAAGGCTGGCATCGAAGTGATAGGCATAGCGGATATGTGACAGAATGGAGCGCGGATTGGGGTCCGGATGCGTAAACCTGCCATGCCGGGCGGCGACGGCGCAGAGGCTGTAATCGTCGATCGGGTGTGGATTGCCAGCCGCGCGGCTGCGCAGCCAGTACTGATGGAAATCATAGCCGTTCATATCGACGCCGTGGCCGCTGAACGGATGGATGTAGCGCTCGCCCTGCCGGTGCCAATCGACGAATTCAATGCCGAGCTTGAAGGTAGCGTTGGTCTCGCGGATGAAATCGGCTTCGTCAATACCGAGGAGATGGTTGAAGTTGATGATATCGGGAATGGTCGCCTCGCCCACCCCGATGATGCCGATTTCTTCCGACTCCACCAGGGTGATTGACAGCTTGTCGGGACCGAGCAGGCTCGACAGGGCGGCCGCCGTCATCCATCCGGCCGTACCGCCACCGGCAATGACGATGTTTTTCAGGAGCGGTGCCATTCTATGCGCCCCTGTGCGCCAGGTAGCGTTTCAGATTGACCATATAGCTATGATGATCGGGCAGGCTGCGGGCGGCCGCCTCGATCCTCGTGTTCATGTCGGAGAGGTAGGCCCTGACCTGATCGTCCGGCGGGGCGTCGGCCAGGCGGTCATGGCGCTCTGGTCGGCGGCCCATGCCATAGTGCAGGATAAGCCAGTCTTCCGGCGTAAAAGGCTCAAGGTCGTAAGAGACCAGTACGCCACGGCTGAGAAATTGCGCGATCTTGCGATCGAGCCTTTCATCGGACGATTTGCCCGCCTGCCAGTAGGCACCGGCGTCGGCGGGAGGCGAGGCCAACAATGCGCTGCGGAACAGATCGGCATGGTCATGATCGTTGGCGAATTGCCGATTGAATTCGCGCCGCTCCATGGTCATGTCGGGCGATACAGGAATAAGCGCAAGCAGACGCTCGACATCGCGTTGAAGCAGCATCAGGGGCGCGGGCGTCAGTGGATCGACCACGGCGGCCGCCTGCCCTATGGCCACGCAATTGCCGGTCCAGGCGACGGACCGCCGACCACAAACCGTCTGGGCGCTAACATCGACAGGGCCATGCGCCGCCAAAGCCGCTGTTTCGTCTTCCACTGCGTATATTGTCAGTTTCGCCGAGGCGTCCTGCAAAGGGGTAACGGCCTGCCAGCCGAAAGCCTGGCCCGTCAGCATGCGACTAGCCGGCCCCAATGTCATAGATGGTGTTTCGGTCAGTGCCACGCCCAACACCTTGCCACCGATCGTCTCCGCGCCCATGCGGCCGACGAGGGTCGCCTTGGGACCAGTACAGTCGACAAACAGATCGGCGGAAACCGACTGGCCATCGGACAGGCGAACCTGCCGAATACCATCGGCCAGACAGTCGATTTCAGTGATGGCCGCAGCGATCACGCTCAGGCGCGAGCGGTCGATAACGGAAGACATCGCCTCGCGATAAGCGGCGGGAGAGAACTGGTAGCCATATTCGGCGCGCGCCAGCGAATGCCCATCGGTTTCGGGCGGATGCGCAAATGCGCCTCGCCGCGCGGCCAAAGCTGAAACAAGATAGGGTTCGAGTGCTTCGTTGCCGCGAGGGACGAGATATTGGTGGAACTGAACCCCGCCCAGCACCGGCAACGGCAGTTGGAAGCCCTGGATCCAGTTCCTGTCCTCTTCCCCCCATGCCTGATAATGAGTGCCCCAGGAAAAAGCCGTATTGCCGCTCCGGATCAGGTCCGGCTCCGATAGTCCGACCGACAGGTTGAAGTTATAGGCCGAGGGTGAGGTTACACTGCCATAGAGGATGTCGGCGGCCGGATTTTCATCGGTGATGATCAGGGTGAGCCGGCAGTGGGGTGGCAAATGGCGACTGAGCGCCGCCGCTGTCATATATGCCGCCAGGCCCGCGCCGCAGATGGCAATGTGGAAAGCCGGTGTGTTGTTATCGGTTGTGCTCATCATCAGATCATCCCGGCCATAAGCGGGGCACTGCCGGAACCGGCGCCGATCTGACGAACAAAGTCGGTGTGTTCCGGCGTTCTGTCGACCGCGGCCCAGACCGCATCACGAATCCGCCGCGCCTCCGCTTGCAACCGGTCATCGGCGATTTTACGCACCCGCGGGTCGTAGCCGCGCGGCACCAGGTTCTGTCCCAGCAGGACCGCCAGCCAGCTAGGCGGCAGGAACGTGCCGAATTCGTAGGCGATGATATGGCCGCGCGTCATCCATGCCGCAAGCTTCTCGTCGAGACTGTCGGGCAGTTTCAGATTCTGGAAATGCAGCCACAAATCGCCCTGCTCGCGCTGGTTGGCGACATAGTGCAGCAACAGGAAATCACGCACCCGCTCGAAGGCCAGCCCCATACGCGCATTGTATTCGTCGGCATCCAATTTGGAGAAGGACTGATCGGGGAACAGTTGCAGAAGCTCCGTAATGCCCTCCTGAATCAGGTGTATAGAGGTCGATTCCAGCGGTTCGAGGAAGCCTGCCGCCAGCCCGATGGCGACAACATTGCGGTTCCAGAATTTGCGCCGGCGGCCCGTGGTGAAGAACAGTTGCCGGGGCGCCGCCAACGCCGGGCTTTCGAGGTTTTCGAGCAACTGCATGGTCGCCTCGTCGTCAGAGATAAAGCTGCTGCAATAGACGTGGCCGTTGCCGATGCGGTGCTGGAGGGGGATGCGCCACTGCCAGCCCGCCTGGCGCGCCGTGGCACGGGTGAGCGGGGCCATGGGGCCATGAGCTTCGCACGGTACCGCGACCGCGCGGTTGCACGGCAGCCAGTGACTCCAGTCATCGTAGCCGGTTTTCAGTGCCTGCTCGATCAGCACGCCGCGAAAGCCGGAGCAATCGATGAACAGATCCGCCGCGGCGGTCTTGCCATTGCCGAGGGTGAGCGAGCGGACAAACCCGCTTTCCGGATCGCACTGCGTTTCGGCAACCTTACCTTCGGTTCGAATGACGCCGCGGGCTTCGGCATAGCGGCGCAGGAACCGGGCATAGAGCGATGAGTCAAACTGGTACGCATAGCCAAAGGCAGCCGCGATGGCGTCCGGACCGTCACCCGGCCGTCGGAAGCGCCCGCGCTCGGCGGCGATAATTGGGTAGCAATAGTCATCGAGCCGCGTAGTCTCTCCCAGTTCACGCAGGCGCAGCCATGCCTGGTAGAAGGCAAGACCGTCAACCGGCTGGCCGTAATCGCCGAAGGGATGGATATAGCGGTCGCCCGGTCGCCCCCAGTCGCGGAACTCGATTCCCAGTTTGAAGGTCGCTTCGGTCTCCTTCATGAAGGTCGCTTCGTCGATATTCAGGGCTTCATTGAATTTCCGGATAAGCGGCAGCGTGGCTTCACCAACGCCGACCGTGCCGATTTCATCGGATTCGACCAGCTCGATCCGGATCGGCAGCCCCCTCAGCTTGTGAGAGAGAGCCGCCGCCGTCATCCACCCCGCTGTGCCTCCGCCGAGAATGCAGATTTTTTCTATATTTTTTGAACGCTGCGGCATCCCAAAATCCCGATCTAACTGAAAGCCCTGTGGAGCGACTCCGCCCCCAATTTCCATAAGTGCGTCAGCCGCCTTTGGATGTCTGAATAAAAATGTTCGCCGTCAGCCGTCCTGTCCTGGGATCGCCGCTGTAGTCGAAGCCGGGCGAAAAGTAACCTGAATGAAGCAGACATCCCTGGTAGATGACAAGGCGATTAAAACAGCCTTCGACCCGGAATATTTCTTCGTAGTGCGCGTTCGGTTGCTCCCCGGAATTTATCTGCTCCACAAGTTCTGTCTGCACCCGTTTGCGAAGCTCTGGCGCCGTATCGCTGCTTACCCGTTCGAGATCGCTTGCGACGTGGCGGTATAAGGCGGTGCCGGTGTCAGGAACACGATGCAGGTGAAGCAGGATGGCCAGATGGGCAGGATCGTCCCAGTCATAATGCGGAATGCGCTGTTTCGGACTCAGCTTTTCCGGCGGCGTCGTCACCAGGGAAAAACTGGCTTCGAGAACCCTGAAATGATCCGCGTCATAATGGCCTTGTATGAAAGGGCCAGCCCTTCTCATTATGTCCATGACGCAACCCGAAGCCTTATCTCCGGGCTCGATCTGGTGACGCCTGCCCGGATAACCCGTTTTGGTTTCAGGTGGAAAGGCGGGCAAGGCGGCGGCCGCATCCACGGCATCCTGAGCATTGGTCAGAAAGTCGTCGATAACGATAACCTTTGATTTCGAACGCCCAACCTCATGTAGTCCGACTTGCATAGCCTACTCTAACATCCAATCAGCACTGAAAATCGATCATTTATTTGCTGGCGGCGCGGGCGTAACCGCTGTAGCTGGAAAAATTTCCGGCGTATGATCCAGCCCTGGAAACGATCCTTTATCACCCGATCCCAACTCGACTACCAGGATCGTCTGGCGCACCCGGCGTGGCTGCCAGCGCTCCAGCACATCGTTCGGCACCGAAGCACCGCCGAAGGTGCCTGTGTTATTGCGGGAATCCGTGCTCGGCGCACCGGAGACCGGCGCTGATGTGTTCGCACCGCCGCCAGTGCCCATAAAATTGCCGGCGCGCGTCTGCAAGTCATCAGCAACGCCAAGCTGCACCATGCGGTTGGTGGTCGTCAGCACGGCGAACCATTCCTGATGTTGTTCAGCGGCAAGGTCGGCCGCGCGCTTCATGGCGTATTCGGCGATCTCACGATTGGCTTGCCCGGGCTCCCCCGTATAGCCGACCGTCCAGAAACCGCCCTCGTCAAGCACGTTGAAATAACCGGCGTCTCCGGGCTTTGCAGCGACCTTATATTCCTTCGCCTCGGCACCCGAGACGGCAACCACGGCGATAAAGGCCGCGGCGACAAGCGAAAACCTCTTCATTGGTGACCTCACTGATCAAATAAAACCCGCGGTAAAAGGCGGGATAGACACCTATCCCGCCTTCTCTCGGACCGGCTCAGTACAGGTAGCGCAAGCCAACCACGATCCGACGGTCATTCTTGATGGCGAAGCGGGGAAGCGTATGTCCCGCCGCATCGACCTGCATCACCGCTTTCGTGGTCGTATCGAGCATGTTCTCGACCGAGGTGTGGAGTTGCAGGTGTTCATTGACATTCCACTTCAGCGATCCATCCAGAAAGCCCGCCGCCTCGTTGAAAGTCGGGTTACCCGTCATATAGTCACCCTTGACGATCAGGTAACGGCTGCGCCAGGAATAGGCCAGACGGGCTTCGAACTTGTCGTCCTGATAGATGCCGACGAGGTTGGCCAGGTACTTGGACTGACCGAACAGGTCGGTGATGTTGTAACGGCAAGGTTCGCCGTTGTTTGTACACGATGCATCCGGTTCCGTGCTGGCGTCGATATAGGTGAAGTTCGCCTGCGCACCGAGATGAGAGAAGATACCCGGCAGGAAATCGTAGAACTGCTGATAGGCGAGTTCGACGCCGTTTACATCCACCGATTTGGAGTTGACCTGACCACTATAGACGATCGGCACAGTCTTTCCATCCAGCGCGACGCTGCCGGTGGTTTCAGAGCCGCCCTGGATGACGTCATGCAGCTTTTTCGAGAACACCGCCGTGGTGATATTCCCGCTGGGGAAGTACCACTCGTAGGAGAGGTCGAAGTTGTCCGAAGTCGTCGGCTTCAGGCGCGGATTACCGCCGCCGGCGCTGATCGCAGTCAGGCTTATGTTCTGGGTCCCGTCATTACAGCCGTCAGGCAAGCCGAGAGATGCGCAGTGCCCGGCAGGGAACGGCGTCCTGAGCGTGCTGGCGCCGTACGTCGTGTATGCCCGCAGGTCCGCAATGTTGGCGCGCGTCAGGTTCTGGCTGGCGCCAAAGCGAATCAACATGTCCTCGTTCAGGTTCCACTTGATGTTGAACGAAGGCAGGAAGTGATCGTCGCTGGTCGAATAATTGATCGCCTGTGCGGCCAGCTGAAGATAGGCGGTTGTTTCCGGCAGGAAATCCTGCGGGTTGTCGCGTGAACACGCACCGGGCGTCGTCACATTACCATTGGTGTCCGTGCCGGGCGTACAGGTCGCTTCCGCCGGGAACGGAACGCGGACCAGGTTACCCGCCGATTCCAGGTCGGTTTTCGCATAACGGACGCCGATATTGCCCTCCAGTGACTGGCCATTGCCGAGGTCATGATCGAAGTCCAGCTGAACATAGAAGTTGGTTGTCTTTTCGGTGATCTCGGAACGGTTGGCGTCCGGGAACATCGGAACGCGTGGCGCCCATCCAGCCCCGCGAACAAGGCCTGTATTCGGGTCCGAGTTGTTTGCGAAGAAATCCGCCATCTTGTCGTAATTCAGCAGGTAATCCCGGTCGATATAGACAAACTTGGTATTAGCGCCCTGGACGAGGCCGCCACGGAAGAAGTCCTTGTAGTCGTCGACTTCGGTCATGCCGGCTGGCAAAGCGCTGAGCGGCAAAGCGCCACCACCCTGCCAGGACGGGGCTACTGCCGCCCAGTTCTGGTTGGCCGTATCGTTGGTTTGTTGACGCTCAGAATAACGGGCGCCGAACTTGATATCCTTGAACCACGAATGGTCAGCGAAATCGTACACGAGATCGCCGCGAAGGGCATAGAGATCGCCGCTGCCCTTTTGCTGGTTATCAGCGTTATAGAGCCACCAGTAAACCCCCGGATCACCCGTATTGTTTGACGCAGCGGTCGGTGTCAGGCCGGGCTTTACCGCGGTGATCTGATTGCCGCGCGGATCCATGGTGAACTTGACTGATCCATGATCAAGGTCGGAAACCATATCGACCATGAAGTGCGTCTGGCCGCCGGCCCACATTTCGTTCTGCTCAGCCGTCGCCTTGGTATATTGCGCGTCGAGATTGAGATGCAACTGGCTGCTGAAATTGTGCTTCAGGTTGATACTGAAATCCTCTGTCCGGGACCGGTCGACTACGCCACGGCCCAAGGTATTGATGCCATAGCCATAGGCACCGCCGTCTTCTGCGGCACCATTGATCCGCCCTGATGTCATCAACTGACCGATCGCGATAGGCTGGCTGCAGCCGCCCAGGGCCAGATCGTAGCCGGTGTTGCAAAGCGCCACAGTGCCGCTGTACGGTATAGTCTTAATGTCCGAGAGCACGGTATTGTTCGGCGTGTTCGAATCCGGCAAGTGCTCAACAGTGTGTTCGACGGTGTCCGTGCCGTTCTCAACATTGATGTATTTGAACAGAATGCTTGTGGTGTCGTTCCGCCATTGCCCGGCCAGATAATAGCTGGTGCGCTCGCGGTCCTGTTCGTTGTGACGTAACTGGAACACCGTCTGGGTGCCGATGACATCACCGACAGGCACGCCATCAAACTTGTCCGGTCCCGTCGCTTCAACCGCGCCGACATTCACCTTGGGAACCGGCGCGCCGATCTGCCAGTCATTGATGTCTGATTTGAGTTCCGAATGTGAATAAGAGCCCAGCAGACCAAATTCGCCGGCACTCGTTTGCCAGCGGTTGCTCGCAATGACGCTATAGGTCGGCGACCATGCCTCGCGCAGGTCGGCATAGGTGCCATCCACGCTGACCGAGAACACTTTCCCCTTGCGGTCAAACGGCGCCAGCGTACGCAGGTTGATCGTACCGCCGGCGCCCCCTTCGATCAGTTCGGCCGATGCGTTCTTGTATACATCGACACCGCCGACGAGTTCGGGCGGAATGGATGACCAATCGAGCGCACGACCGCCGTTGGCAGTGAACTGGTCACGACCGTTGAATTCGGAACGGACGAATGAAAGACCGCGAATCAGGTTGCCCGAGCCTTCAGCCGAGGGGAAGTCGCCGCTCGCGCCGCCGGCGCCGCCGGTATTGTACTGCGGCAGGATCGAATACCGCGTCACGGATACGCCTGGAATACGCCCCAGGGCCTCTGCCACACTGGCATCGGGTAGCGCGGAGACGTCAGACGCCGTGATCGAATCGACGAAGGTGTCCGACCTCCGCTTGATCTGCGAAGCCGTTTCCAGCGCTCTGCGGATGCCGGTAACGACGACGACCTGACTGTCGTCCTGGGCTGCGGCCTCCGGATTATCCGTGCCGGCCGGCGCATTGTCCTGCGCGAACGCAGTCGTGGCCAGCAATGCCGCCGCCAGCGCCGTCGAGCCAAGCAGCAGCTTGCCCACGCGAGAACGGGCACGCATGCCGCCGTGATTTTGGACAAAATTATCCCTTGTGGATTTCATTATGTTTAACTCCCTGTCTCGTGTGGCGTGTGCGCCCCCGAGTTCATTTTATGTTTTTCTCGCCGTAAGCGAGAGACGTCAGTCAGACACGTTATGGTATCGCTAACATTTTGAGAGCCGCGCCTTGCCGGTCCCCGCCAGTTAGACGTAACCACGTTATGATAGCGGTCACATTATTTCAAGCCAAAAGTCAGACATATTTTTTAAAAAATCCGTGCCGTTGCCAGATTGTGACACCTTTGTGTTCATATAAAGAATTTATTTTCATAAAATACTACCGCATATCGACGTGCTATTTCGCAAAGAAGTCTCAATTATTTCATTGTTTTTGTTAAATAAAGCATCTAATAATTGCTTTACTGAAACAAATTGCCACCTGCAAAATCCAAAACTTTGCAATTAGAAGTCGATTGTGAAAATTATTTTTTCTAATGGAAACAAATATCAGAAGATAAATTGTCTGAGTATTTCGATTGTGGAGACGGCACAGGTCATCAAGGTCCACCACCGGCAGACCTTGGCAAAAGCGCCCCTGCATCAGCGGTGCAAGGTATGAGACAGGCCAATGCGTTGACGCGCTTTTTATGGCGTGATCATAATCACCGCGCCACCTCCGCCTGGCATTTTCACGCTGAGAGACTCACCTCGTGACACGGTTCCGGCTGTGCGGCTGACCTGATTGGCGCTCGCTCCATCCGCCCATATCACTGCGTTCTGCGCCTTATCCGCCAGGAAGGTCAGCGGTATGTCTATGACGCGCGCCATCTCGTTGTTCATAGCGCCTATATACCAGGCGTTGCCCTTACGCCTGGCAACGACGACGTAGCTATCCGGGGTGCCTTCAATGAAACGCGTCTCGTCCCATGACGTGGGCACCATCTTGATGAAATCAAATCCATCGGCCCCCTGATAGGCAGACGGATCATCCGACACCATCTGAAGCGGACTGTCATACACAACGAACTGCGCCAGGGCCTGCCCTCTGGTGAAGCGCGTGGATGGCATGACCTCGGTCTGCACGTAGGCGTCCGGATACGAGTTGCGGAAACCACCCGGTGTGTAATCCATGGGCCCCAGCAACATCCGGGTATAGGCCAGCTTGACGTTATGCGACGGCGTCACCCGCCCCCAGGCAAACTTGTTGTACTCGGCGCCAAGGACGCCTTCCTGGGTGATGAAGTTCGGATAGGTCCGCGACAGGCCCATCGGTGGAAATGCGCCGTGCATATCGAGCAGCAGGTGCCGTTCGGCTGTGGCTGCCGCAAGCGTTTCATAGAAGGCGACCATGTCCTGGTCATCGCGTTCCATGAAATCGACCTTGATCCCCTTGATTCCCCATGCCTGGTAGGTGCCGAGCACTTCGTCCATGCGTGGCTCGACGTGCTTCCAGTGCGCCCAGAGGATCAGGCCAACGCCTTTCGAGGCGGCATATTGGGCGAGCACCGGCATATCGATGCCGGGTTCGCTTTTTGTGATGTCGGTCCGTTCGTCGGCCGCGCAGCACGGCCCGGTATTGAGCGACCAGCCCGAATCGATAAGGAAATAAGGAAAGCCGGATTCGGCCGCGAAATCGATAAAGCGGCGATAGCGCTCCATGGTCGGTTTATCGCCAATGGTGGGGCCAGACCACCAGTCCCACGCCACCTTGCCAGGCTTGACCCAGCTGAAATCGCCAGATGCCTGCGCCGACAGGTTGCCGATCAGGTTCGACTCGATCAGGTCACCGGCCCGGTCGCCCATCAGAATAACGCGCCAGCCGCTTTGCAGGCCATCAGGCGAAATGACGGCAGCCTCTTTGCGGTCCGGCCGGTGGAACAGCTTGACCTCAAGCCCGTCCGCTTCAGGTTTCAGTGCTGAACCGGCATAGCCCGACAGGCTCGCCTGCACGATGGCATAGTGGGTGCCGCCGCCGGGTGAGGCACAAACCACGGGATAGTCGTAGAGCTTGGCGGGATCCAGCTGCGAGATACGGACGGAATTCCAGTAATTTTCATGGGAAGAGCTGTATTCCGAAACGAGACAACTCGGATCACCGGCCAGCCGGAACTGCGTGTCCTCATCCGCCAGGGCAACGGCATTGCCTTTGGGCAGATCGTAACGCCAGGCGACGCCCTCATTATAGACCCGGACTTCGAAGGCGATTTCGCGCTTCAGGCCGGAGGCTTCGCGAAACACCAGCCGTTCGCCGTTATAGACATCCGGCGCCTGGGCTGCCTTGGTTGCGGTCAAGGGATAAGTCGTATTTACGCTTTGCGGCGTACGCCCGGCCAGAGCGAGGGGGGCAAACCCCTGCCCCTCGACCAACTGCAAACCGAGCTTGCCGGAGGCAATATCTTCGTGATTGCGCGCGGCGGTATAGCTCGAACCATCCGCGGCGATCCGCAGTTCGACCTTGCCGTCAGGCGACGACACAACAATCTGGGCGGCAGCGGCCGTCGCGAAGAGATATGCCAGCATCGTTTTTCTCCGGTCAGATGGTTATAATAGCCTTGAGGAGGTCACCGCGCGCCGCCATAAGCTGCGGAACGCGCTCCGGCATGTCCGCCGCGGCCAGCGAATGGGTGTGCAGCTTTTCGGTTGGGATGGCGCCATCCCTGATCATGTCGATGACCATCTGAAAATCGTGCTTCATAGCGTTTCGGCTGCCGATCAGCTGCATTTCGCGTTTGTGAAATTCAGGATCCGAAAAGGTGATGTTCTGGCTGACGACGCTGACCAGAACATAGCGGCCACCGTGCGCCACATAGGAAAACCCTTTTTCTATGGCGGCGGCGCTTCCTGAAGCATCGAAAACAGCATCGAACAGATTGCCTTCTGTCCGTTCGCCTATCCAGGCCTCGATACTATCGTCCACCAGTGCCGTCTCGATGTCGGGGCACACCGTCCGGGCGCGCTTCAACCGCCCGGCATTGGTGTCAATGATATGCACACGGGCGCCGGCCATCCTGGCAAACAGCGCCACGCCCATACCGATGGCGCCGGCGCCAACCACAAGCACCCGATCGACCGAGGTGACACTGCCGCGGCGGACGGCGTGCAAGCCGATTGCCAGAAACTCAACCATTGCCGCCTGTTCGAGGCTGAGGCCCTCGACATCAATCACCGCTTCCGCTGGAACTGTGACGAATTCCGCCAGGCCGCCATCGATATGAACGCCCATGACGCGGATATTCATGCAACAATTTGGCTTGCCCAGCTGGCAGGCATGGCACACCTTGCAATGAAAATAGGGGTTGATCGTCACGGTCGTACCTGCCCGCAAACCCGAATCCGGATCGGCTTCCCAAACCTCGCCTGCCAGTTCATGCCCCATGACGCGGGGATAGGAGAGATAGGGCTGGTTCCCGGAATAGATATGGAAATCCGTACCGCACATGCCGACGCGCCTGACACGTATAAGTACTTCACCGGCGCGGCGGTCGGGCATGGGGCGTTCGGCCAGGCTAAGGTCAAACGGTCTGTTGCAGGATACGGTGAGCATTTTGCGTTTACTTCCCTATATGGAATTTACTTTTATATAGGATAATTGCAGATTGCAATATCAGCGGTTGGAATTCTCTGTTTTACGCGAAGGTCGGAATAACAACCGCATTTAAAATATAAAATAAACAACAGGTTATAGAATGGACTCTGTCAAATCATCGGCCAGCCACCCTACCCGCCGCCGCTTTCTGACCGGCACCGCCGCTCTGGCCGGCTTGGCGGCGGTAAACGTACGGGCAGCGGAAATACCGTCGCCTCACGCGGACTATATCGATGTGCGGCAGGACGGCATTTTGCAGATATTCGCCCTGACCGACCGAGCGTTTCGTGTGCGTTTTTCGCCAGGTAAGAACTTGCCGACAGCCGCGCCGGATCGCATTCTTCTCCCTCAGGACCACAGGCCACGCGTTCGAACACAGACGACAAACGGCAAGGTCCGCCTCCGCTTGCCCGGCATTATCTGCGATATCGACCCGACGAATGGCCACCTGTCCTTCCTCGACCGGGATGGCAATGCCCTGCTTGGCGAGTTGCCCGGCGGGCGACGGCTCGAAGCGTCCAAACTCGGTGACGAAGACGTCTTTATCGCCGAACAGGCGTTCGATTCGCCGCCTGGCGAACGCATTTTCGGTACAGGCTGTTTTCAGGATGGCGCGCTCGATATTCGCCAGCTCCCACGCCGCCTGACGCAGGTCAATACCCAGATCAGCCTGCCCTTCCTGCTGTCGAGTCGCGGCTATGGCCTGATGTGGCTCAACGAAGGCCTAAGCGACGTCAATCCGCCAGCCCGGTGTGTGCAGCTTGACCGCGTCGATACCGAAAAGCAGGGACAGGTCGTCGATGTGACGACCGGCGCCGGCAATGCACAGCTGACGCGGACCGAGGCGGAATTCCGCTGTGAAATACATATCGACACACCCGGCCGTTATGCTTTTCAGCTCGATATCGGCCGCAAGATGGCCTCCCGGCACTATGTCGAAATCGACGGTCAAGTCCATACCGACCTGACAAACCTGTGGCTGCCGCCGACAACCAGTTTCCTGGCTGAACTGGAATCCGGCACCCACATCGTAACCGTCCGGGCGAATGCGGACGACAGCCCCTCCATTGCCTACGACAAAGTGGACGACCGGACCGTTTGGCGGTCCGACGTCGCCGAGGCGATAGATTATGTCGTCATCGCCGGCCCCGATGCGCCTGAAATCATGGCATCCTACCGGCAACTCATCGGTACGACTCCGATCCTGCCGAAATGGGCCTATGGCTATATCCACTGTCGCGAACGCTTCAAATCCTCACAGGAAATTCTCGACACCGCTCGCGAGTTCCGCCGCCGGCGGCTGCCGGTCGATGTGATGGTGCAGGACTGGCAATACTGGGGCAGACATGGCTGGAACGCCATGCGCTTCGATGAAACCCAGTATCCTGATCCGGCGGGTCTCGTCGCGGCGTTGCATGGTCTCGACATGCGCTTCATGCTGTCGGTCTGGTCCAAGGTCGATCGCAATGCCGAACTCGGCAAGGCCATGGCGTCAAAGGGCTTCTACATCCCGGATTCCGACTGGATCGACTTTTTCAACCCCGAAGCCGCCGCCTTCTATTGGCAAAACCAGAGCACGAAACTGGCAGCGCTCGGCATCGATGCCTGGTGGCAGGACGCGACGGAGCCGGAAAATGACGATCTGATCGGGCGCCAGACCCATGCCGGCAAGGGAGAGCATGTCCGCCTGAGCTATCCCCTGCAGGTGTCGAGAACTGTCTATGAAGGCCAGCGCCGCGATTTCCCCGACCGGCGGGTATTTATCCTGACGCGTTCGGCTTTTCCCGGCCAGCAGCGCTACGGCGCCGCCACCTGGTCCGGCGATATCGGCAACGACTGGGAAACCCTGAAGCGGCAGATACCGGCAGGCCTCAACATGGCGGCGGCCGGCTATCCCTACTGGACGGTCGATGCCGGCGGCTTTTTCCGGCCGGGTCCGTCGCAATACACCGACAGCGCCTACCACGAGCGCTTTATCCGCTGGTTTCAGTACGCCACCTTCCTGCCGTTACAGCGTGTGCATGGTTATATGACCGATACCGAATTCTGGCGATACGGTGAAGAGGTGGAGAGCGTAGCGCGCGACTATCTCACCCTGCGTTATCGGTTGTTCCATTATATCTACGGGCTGGCCGCAGAGGCCACTCAAAGCGGCATGCCGCTCATCCGCCCGCTCGTCTTCCATTTCCGTGAGGACATGCAGGCATTGGCCCAGATGCACAGCTACATGTTCGGGCCGGACCTGCTGGTCAGCCCCGTCACTGCGCCCGGTGCCGTGCAATGGCCGGTCTACCTGCCGCAATCCCCTGGCGGGTGGTTTGACCTGTGGAGCGGCGAATGGCGCACCGGTGGCGAGGTCCATCAAGTTCCCTCGCCCCTGCATCAAATTCCGCTGCATGTGCGGGCAGGCGCTATCCTGCCGCTGGCCCCGCCCGTCCAATCGACGGCGGACATCGACGGCCGCACTGTCGACATCCTGGTTTTTCCTGGCCGGGACGGCGCGAGTGTGCTGTACGAAGACGACGGCGTGACCTACGCCTACGAGACCGGCGGATGCACGACCACCCCCTTGCACTGGGACGATGCGCGGGGAGAGCTCCGACTCGGAGGGCGCGAGGGCCGGTTCACGGGCATGCCTGAAAAGCGGCAATATCGCATTCACCTGATCTCTCCGGGCCGGTCGCCGTTAGATTTCGGTCATGGCGTGGAGATTACCTATTCCGGCCAGCCAGTGCGTGTACCTCTGCGTACCTGAGTCATACGCCTGCTCGATACGACGCCATCTGGCATTGAAAACTCGAAGGCGCTTCCGCGGCCGCCACCGGCATATCATCGCCTACCCTTTCAAGCCGTAGACGCCGCGGCTGTCGAGTCGTACCGTCCGGAGGTCGCCAGCATGGCGCAGGACGACCTCTTCCGCCGGCCGGCCGTAGACCTTGAGCGCCGTCAGCTTGCCACCGGCCCAGGCGACATCCAGCTTGATATTTCCCCGCGCATGCGCGCCATTCAGCCGGCCCCTAGGCCAAGCCGACGGCAGGGCGGGCAGAAGGTGAATCTCGCCGCCCCACGACTGCACGATCATTTCCATGATCCCCATGGCGCCGCCGAAATTGCCGTCGATCTGGAACGGCGGATGGGCATCGAACATGTTGGGATAGGTGCGCTGCGGTCCCAGCAGGGATTTCAGGATCAGGTGGGCGTGGTCGCCCGCGCCTGTCCGCGCCCAGCAGTTTATGCGCCAGGCGGTGGCCCAGCCCGTCGACAGATCGCCTCTCCTTTCGAGCGTGACCTGCGCCGCCTTCACCAGTTCCGGCGTATCGCGTGGATTGACCTGGGAACTGGGGAAAAGCGCATAGAGATGCGAAATATGGCGGTGTTGCGGTTCCGGCGCGGCGTCATCCCAGTCTTCCAGCCATTCCTGGAATTGCCCCGTCTTGCCGATACGATCCGGCGCGATCCGGCGCGCCGTGGCTTCGATTGTTGCAAGTAATCCGGCGTCTTGGCCCAGGGTTTTTCCGGCAGCGACCGTATGATGGAACAGGTCGCGGACGATCTGGCGATCCATGGCCGGGCCAGCGCAAACCGAAGAACCGAAAGGATGGGTGTTCTCAGGCGAAACGGACGGCGAGGTCATCAGGCCGCGCCCCTTGGGATCCTCAATCAGGGTATCGAGGAAAAACAACGATGCGCCGCGCATCAGCGGGTAAAGGCGCGACAGCATGGCTTCGTCGCGGCTATAGTCGTACTGGTCCCACAAGGTGTTGCACAACCAGGCGCCACCACATGGCCACAGCCCCCATAACGGCCCGTCGATCGGCGCAGCCGCCCGCCACAGGTCGGTATTGTGGTGAGCGACCCAGCCTCTCGCGTTGTACATGGTCTTCGCCGTGCCGGCGCCGCTGATCGCCAGGTCTTCCGTCAGGCGCAGCAAGGGTTCGACGCACGGCGACAGACCGGCCGGACCAGCCAGCCAGTAGTTCATCTCGGTATTGATATTGATGGTGTATTTGCTACCCCACGGCGGATTCGTCCCTTCGTTCCAGATCCCCTGCAGATTGGCCGGTTGCGTACCGGGCCGCGACGACGAAATCAGCAGGTAGCGGGCATATTGCAGGTAAAGAGCGGCAAGCGAGGGATCGTCGGTGTTTTCCGACGCGATGATCCGCTGATCGGTCGGCAGGGTGGTGGCTCCAGGTCCGAGATCGACCGTAAACCCGCCGAACAACGCCTGATAATCTTCGATATGATCGCGTCGTAGCCGCTTGTAGGACTTGCGCAGCGCCGCCTCGCTTTGCCGGCGCACAGTCGCCACGGGATCGCCGGAGGTATCGCGGAAATTCACATAGCTGGTCGCCGCCGATATCAGCAGGGTCGCATTGCCCGCGCCTTTGACGGAAAAATCCGAATCGGAAACCGAAACCTGACCGTCCGTAATCACCTGGACACGCATGGCAAAAGTCAGGCTGGCCGGTATGCCCTGACCGGCGACATTCCGGCCGGTGATGAGCCAGGCCTGCGGTCCATCCCGCCGGATCAGGATGTCGTCGTCCTTCGCTCCGACCGCCTCATGCTGGTTCCAATCCGGCGCCACGGGGGCAAGACTGGTCGCGGAACCGCTATAATTCGCTGCGGTATATTTCAGTTCGCGCGGCCCGCGATAGGTGAGATCGAAACCAAGCCGCCCCTCCTCGGCTTCGAGCCGCACGACCACCACCTGATCCGGCACGGACGCAAAGACCTCACGCCGGATCGCTCCCGATGCCGTCCGGTAGCTGACGCCGGCAATCGCTGTTTCCAGATCAAGCTCGCGCTCATACTGACTGGGGACAGTTGCCTCATCGAAATTCAGCAACAAGTCTCCCAGCGTGCCATAGGCCATCTGCGACAGGGGGCGCGCCATCATTTTCGCGCCGGCCAGATCGGCGGCCTCCTTGTAGCGTCCCTCGGCAATCAGTCGGCGCACTTCCGGCAGGGCCGACAAGGCATCGGGACTATCCGGCGTATAGGGACCACCCGACCACAGGGTATCTTCGTTGAGTTGCAGCCGCTCCTGCCCGGTCCGGCCGAACACCATGGCGCCCAGCCGGCCATTGCCAATAGGCAGTGCTTCTTCCCAACGCGCCGCCGGCTGACGATACCACAGCCGGTTCTCCGGTGCGCGGCCTGCGGCTCCGGCCGGGACAGCGACGCCCGTCGCAGATGCGGCCACCATACCCGCCAGAACGGCGCGTCTTGAGGTTTCGCCTGAAATAGTCATGTCTGATCCTCTGTCGAAATCGTTACGCGCCATCTACTTTGGCGTCATGTCAGAAGTTTTTGTGCTCGTAGACGATGCGTTTGTCGCTGCAATAGCCGCAATCGTCACCGGCAAACTTGCGGGCAGCCGCCGCATCGTCCTTGAGCCGCCAGTTCAGCCAGGCGGTGACGATCTTGGCGCCAATTCCGCCATTTGGCTCCATATAGGTGCCTCCATGGCCTACGGGGATGTCGATATAGGCGGCCGGAATATGCAAGATGCGGCTGTAGTCGTCACGGCCATTGGCGTAGGCAATATCGCTTGGCCCACCCATGACATAGATCACCGAGCCATGCAGGTCGGCCAGCATCGTCTTGTCGACATTCAGCCCGGCGATTGGGTTACCTGCGTTGAATACGCCGCTGTTCATGATAACAAAGGTGGCAATGCGCGGGTCCCTGGCGATAGCGATGGCCTGCAGTCCACCGCAGCTCCAGCCCGATGCCGCGACCTTGCCCGGCGCCAGGCGATGATAATAGAGACTGTCCGGGCGCTCGTTTTCGCGCACCGCCCAGTCAATAGCCTCGGTCAGGGTGTCCGGAGCGGTCGGCGCCCGCAACTGGCCGTTGCCTGTTTGCGTCTCGTCTTCTTTCGGATGGGCCGAAGGAATAATCCCCGGCGCCACGACAAGATAGCCCTGGGAGGCGATTTCCAGCAGGTGATTGCGCGAACTTGTACCGTCGGTGCTGCAACCACCGTTGCCGAAGACGTAGAGGCCAAGCTCGCCAGGTTTCACCGCCTCCATATGCTCAGGGCGATAAACGACATGGTCGGGAAGGCCCGCATCCTCTTCGAACACCGCCGGGTAAGGGCCGGAGCCTTCCCCGGCCAGTACGGGTCCGGCAAGGATAGTGACTGCCAGACCCAGAACGATTGCTGATACCGATTTCATGATCCTGTCCTTCACGGTTCGAGGGTCTGCGCCGAGGTTACGGTCAGCGAGGCCGCTACGCCCTGGGCTTTGGTCAGGCCCCGCCTTTGGCCCGGTTGTCCGCCGCCCACCCAGATATTGATCTTGCCCGGCTTGACGGATCGAGACCCGTCGGCATTCACCGTGCTCAGGGCGCGGCTGTCGAGCGTGAAACTGACCGTCTTTGTCTCGCCGGCCTTGAGATGCACGCGCTCGAAACCTGCCAGGGCGCGGATCGCCGTACCCTTCTCTCGGGGATGGCTGAGATAGAGCTGCACGACCTCATCGCCATCAACGGCGCCGGAATTGGTGACATCGACCGAGACCGTCACCGGATCGCTGCCGCCAACCTTATTGGCAGACAGTTTCGCGAGCGCATAGCTGAAGCGGGTATAGGACAGTCCGTAGCCGAAGGGATAGAGCGCCTCGCCAGTGAAGTAGCGGTAGGTCCGTCCCTTCATGCTGTAGTCGGAAAACGCCGGCAATTGATCGACCGAACGATAGAAGGTAATGGGCAGGCGACCGGCGGGATTGAAATCGCCGGCAATCAGCCGCGCCACCGCCGCCCCACCCTGGCCGCCGGGGTACCAGGCCTCGACGATGGCAGGGACATTCTTGTCGGCCCAGTTGACGCCCAGCGCACTGCCGTTAGCCAGCACCAGGATGACGGGCTTGCCGGTAGCGGCCACGCGTTCCAGAAGCTTTTGCTGAACGGGCGGAAGGTCGAGACTTGTTCGGTCACCACCGGAGAAACCCGGAGTCTCGACGTGCATCTCTTCACCCTCGACTCGCTGCGACAGACCCGCGACGAAGATCACCACATCAGAGGCATTGGCGGCGGCCACGGCGGCCTGCGCGCCGGTATCGGAGGGCAAGCTCCAGACCAGCTTTTCGTCACCTTTCGCCTGGCGCTGGAAGGCCTCGACGCGAATTTTGTTGTGGCTGCCGGCTTCCAGGCGAATGGCGCCGGTAGCGATGGAGGGACGCCAGTCGACCCGCCAGGCATCAACGACGAGCTGGTCGTTGATCCAGATGCGGTAACCGCCATCGGCATCGTAACGGAAACGGTACTCGCCGCTTTCCGGCGCGGCCAGGTAGCCATCATAGCGCACCGCGCCGCTGCGCTGCTCGCCCGCCCACGCCAGCCGCGCACCCGGTTCGGCGGCGGTCTGCGCTGCTCCGGTCATTTCGGGCGAGGCGAAGTGGGTGGCGGTGACGCCGGTTTCGTCACAGGCCGCATCACGGCAGAAGGCGCTGTCGGGGACGGCCGTCATGACCGGATCGATCAGACCCGCACCTTGTGCATAGCGAACATCTGCCTTCGGGAAGCGGTTGCGTATACCCGCAAGCACCGTCACCGGATGCGAGGGCTCGCCATTATAATTGCCGACCAGCGAGTCGATAGAATCCGCGTTAGGGCCGATGACCGCGATGTTTTGCGGCGCCGTCTTCAGCGGCAGAAGATTGCCGTCGTTTTTCAGCAGCACCATGGCGGATTCCGCTACCTGCTGAGAGAGATCGCGATTAGCCTGGGTATCGTAGTCGGCCGCGGTGATTTGCGGAAACACCGTGGCCGGCGGATCGAACTGACCGAGTTTGAAGCGCGCGGTAAACAGCCGGACCAGGGCCGTATTGATTTCCACTTCGGCCAGCAGGCCCTGACGCACGGCAGCGGTCAGATGATCGGCTTCGTTGGCATTGCCGCAGATCAGATCGGTGCCCGCGTGGTAGGCGGCGGCAACGCCTTCTTCCGGTGTCGCCTTGTAATGGTGCGATGTCTTGTAATAGATGTCGCCCACCGCATCGCAGTCGGACACCACAAACCCGGTGAACTTCCAGTCCTGCCGCAGGTGCTTGACCATCAGGTCGTCATTGGCGCAGGCCGGCTGGCCATCAATGGCGTTGTAGGCGCACATGATCGATCCCGCCTTGCCTTCGGTAATGGTGGCGCGGAACGCCGGCAGGTAGGTATCTTCCAGATCATAACGCGAGGGATCGACATTGTCGCGATGCCGTCCGGCTTCGGGGCCGCTGTGGACAGCGAAGTGTTTCGGCGTGGCGACGGTGCGGTAGTAGACGGGATCGTTGCCCTGCAGTCCGGTCACATAGGCGACACCCATGCGCGCGGTGAGATAAGGGTCTTCGCCATAGGTTTCCTGGCCACGGCCCCAGCGCGGATCGCGGAAGATATTGATATTCGGCGACCAGACGGTGAGGCCGCGGAACCAGTCGGAGCCACCGAAACGATGGCGGCTCTCGACATACTTGGCGCGAAACTCGACACTGACCGTATCGGCCACCTGATGGACCAATGGCGCGTCGAAGGTCGCCGCCAGACCAACCGCCTGGGGAAAGACCGTCGCATGGCCCGCCGCCGCCACACCGTGCAGGCCTTCGTTCCACCAATTGTATTCGCGGACTCCCAGACGCGGAATGGCCGGCGCGTCATTGAGCAACTGGGCTGTTTTTTCCTCCAGCGTCATCCGCGACACCAGGTCCGCGGCGCGTTGCTCAGGCGTGCGTGTCGTGTCCTGATAACCGGGCCTGTCGAGGGGATTTTGCGCGAAGGCGGCCGGCGCCGCCCCCATCAGCAAGGCGATTGCCGAGGCGGCCAGCATTCGGCCGGCGACGTTTCGTATTTGAAGGCATTTCATGACCATTCCCTGTTTTTATATCGTCTAGGCGCGTACGAATTCGTAAAGTTCGACGCTGATCGGCGCGATCTTCAATCCCGCCGCCGCGTTGAACGTGCTTTCGGCAATCACCACCTCCGGCACCTTGCCCACCTGGTTTTGCGCCTCCAGGCCGGTTCCGGTCAGCTTCCAGCAGCGACCGGTCTTGCGCGCCTTGAAGCCTTCAAGGTTCAGTTGCAGAGGATGCGCTTCCTCCGTGGCATTGACCACCGCGACGATCAGGGCCTTGCGGTCGGCGGTCAGGGCGGCGGACAGGTCGAGCGGATAGGTCGCGCTGCCGGCATTGACACGCGGCTGGTCGCCGCCCGCCGGATATTCAGGCGCCGGCACCGGCGAATTGCCGGTCACCATTACGGGGATGGTGCCAAAATGCTGGTTATACATCTGGTAGAGGCGACCGGTGGCACTGATCACTGATTGCGTGCGGTCGAAATCCATCCAGCCGGTCGCCATGGTGTACCCCGCCATGTCAATAAAATCAGAATGGCGGAAGAACTCGTGCAGGCACATGCCCAAGGCCAGGCAGGTCTTCAGGTTTTGCCGGAAACTGTAGGCATATTCGTCGAAGAAGACCTTGACCTTGCCCTCGTTCAACTTCGGGAAGCGACGCTTGTATTCTTCCCAGCATTCCACCATGGTCAGCACGCGGTTGGCCGGCTGGCGCGCCCATTCGACAAGCGGACGCTCGACGTCGAACAGCTTGCCCGTCTTGATGTCAAACTTCTTGTTTTCCGGCGGATAGGCATGGGTCGCCAGCGCGTCGAACTTGCCCCAGGCATTGGCGAACATGCCATAGGCCCAGTCGCGGTCCGATCCGAATTCGACCTGAGGCTGGCCCTCGATGAAGATGCCCTGCCCCGTCGTCATCTCGTCGGCGAAGCCGCCCGGCGCAATGATGTAGATGGACGGATCGACCTTGCGCATGGCGTCGGCAAACAGGCCGTGCTTGATGGCATACTGTTTCATCGGGATGTGGCCCATCTGCCAATGGCCGTACATCTCGTTACCGATATTCCAGTATTTGACGCGGTAGGGTTCCGGATGACCGTTGGCGGCGCGTTTGGCGCCCCATTCGGTATTGGCAGCGCCGTTTATATATTCGACCTGTTCCGCGCCGGAGCGCGGCTCGTCGAAGCCCGTGCTCACGGACCAGCTCGGTTCGGCATTGATCAACTGGCACATTTGCAGCAGTTCATCGACACCGACATCGTTCGGCTGGGGGAAGTTCCAGACCGGGTCAAGAATCGGCGGGCGCTTGTCCGGATCGCCGATGGTGTTTTTCCAGTCATAGCTGGAGATGAAATTGCCGCCCGGAATGCGCAGGATCCGGCAGTCCATCTCCTTCATCAGGGCAATGGTATCGGGACGGAAGCCCTTGATATTATCGGCCGGCATCAACGACACGGCGCCGAGTCGGAATGAACCCGTGCCTGTGCCGGTGATTTCAAAGCGTGCCTTTTGCGTATCTTTCAGGGAAGAAAATCGCAGGGGCGCCGTCGTCCAGCCCTTTCCGGCCGGCACCTTGACCGTCTGGCGATCGCCGGCGCCTTCGCCCCAGATCAGGGTGGCGGTGATATCGGCCTGGCCCTCGGACGCGACAACCACACGGCCGGTATAATCCTTTTTCGCCAGGACCAGGCCCGCCTGGGCAATACCCCGAGCTTCCGCTCCCGACAGCACGATAACCGGCGATTGCTCACCAACATAGGGCGCGGCGGTATCCATAGTCACGGCGCTGTCCGGTCCGACAGGGCCCCACGAATTCATGTCACGCATCCTTCCCGCCTGACCTTCGGGCTTGGGCGCGGGTTTACCACTGATCGGATAGTAGAACTTGCGGTCGTCCAGCACCTCGCTCCACAGGCTGTGATTTATGAGGTTACCGATATGCTCAAGGAAACCGCCATACAGGAACGGATTGAGCGGCGCGCCTTCGCGGCCGGCCTGAATAGTCGACGTGATTGAAGACCGGCTCTGAGACAGGGCCGGAAAGCCGGCGAACAAGCTGGCTGTTGCGCCGGCCAGCAGAGCTTGCCGGCGGGAAAGGGCGATTTTGTTTTCGATGTGCATGGTAACCTCACGATCCAGGAAAGGTATGCGGCCCGCCGGGTGGTGGCGGGCCTGAATGTTACAGGGTGATGGCGAGCACGGTTACGGACGCCGGCGCAAGCTGCACCACGGCCTTGCCGTCCTTCAGCCTGACCGTTGCCGCCTTCGGCGCGACGATATTGGGCGCATCGAATGTATTGGCCGAATCCATCTTCGGCGCCGACAGGGTTTCCCCCGTCACGGACTTCACCTTGACGCCCAGGAAGGCCGTGTCGATTTCAACGGGCTTGTTCGGATCGACATTTGTCAGCGACACATAGAGCTTGCCGTCGGTCCCCTTCGCCGCGATCGCATCAACACGCGGCAGGCTGATATCACCATAGCTATAAACGCCGGCATCCAGCTTGACGGGGATGAAGGTCGCGTCCTGAAAGGGCACGTACATTTCGAAGACATGATAGGTCGGCGTCAGCAGCATCTTCTCCTTGTCGGTCAGGATCATGGCCTGAAGCACGTTGATCATCTGGGCGATATTGGCCATACGGACGCGATCGGCATGGCGGGCAAAGATGTTGATGTTGAGCGCGGCAAGAACCGCGTCGCGCTGCGTATTTTGCTGCATCAGGAAACCAGGATCGGTGCCCGGCGTCGGGGCGTACCAGGCCCCCCATTCATCAACGACAAGTGAGACCTTCTTTTCCGGGTCGTACTTGTCCATGATCGCCGAATGCGTGGCGATCAGGTTTTCCATGCCCAGGGTATCCTTGAGAATAACCGAATATTCCTTTTCACCGAAACCGGTGGCCTTCTGGGATATGGGGAAGCCGCCCCCTGTCGTGTAGGCGTGCAGCGAGAGACCCTCGATGCCCCACGCCCAACTGCGCCCCTGATAAGCCTTCATGACGGCTTCCGTATAGGCCGTATCGCCGCCGTTCGGTCCGACCGCAACGCGCTGCATCGGCTGGGCCGGATTGTAGTTGCGGTCAAAACGCGCATGCATCTTCATCTGGCTGACGTAGAAGTCCGGCGTCATGCCGCCGCCGCAATCCCAGCTTTCGTTGCCAAGCCCGACGAAGGCCACCTTGTAGGGGTCCGTGTGACCGTTTTTCGCCCGCTCTGCCCCGATGGCGTCACCGGTGCTGGCGGTCATATATTCCAGCCATTCAGCCGCCTCGCTCACTGGCGCGGAACCGACATTGACCGAGACATAGGCTTCGGCGCCGACCTGGCTGGCGAAATCGAAGAACTCGTCGGTGCCGAACGTATTCGGCTCGATCACGCCGCCCCAGTTGGCGTTCATAGACGGCTTGCGTTCCGGGCCGATACCGCGCCGCCAGTGATATTCGTCAGCGAAACAGCCGCCCGGCCACCGTACCACCGGCACCTTGATGGCCTTCAGCGCCGCGACGACATCGTTGCGGATTCCCCGCGTATTGGGGATGGCAGAATCTTTACCGACCCAGATACCTTCATAAATGCCGCTGCCCAGATGCTCCGCGAACTGGCCGAAAATGCGCCGGTCGATCTTAGCGCCCGGCGCCGTCGCGTCCACACTCACCGTGATACGGTCCTCGGCCTGCGCCAGCGATGACGCCGCGGTCAGGGCCATGGCCGCCGTCAAGAAAATTGCCTTCATCATAACCTCCCAAAATCCTGGCGCCGTCCTTGCGGGCCTTTTGTCTGCGGCGGCTTTTAACCGCCTGATAGCGCTAACATTATTACACGCAATACGAGGGCGAAACATTCCCTTTTAGCGCACGCGATAGAAACGGATACGCACAGCGGGCTTTCCATCAGACGTCACCACTACCAGGCGCGCGACAAAAGCCGACTGGTTAAGCCAGCCATAGCGCCCCAGCGGCGCTTCGAAAAGCGGTGTCAACAAAACGGGCTGGTCATCCCGACCCGGGCACATTGGGCCCTGATTGCGGACATTGATGACGGCGCCGTCGTCGGTTTGCAGCATATAGTCGGCCATTGCCCAGACACAGCCATCGGCGCGTTTGAGTTGCCAGTCCCAGCCGCCCGGCCGCACAGTTCCTTTGAGCCCGGCCCCGTCCCCCGGGCCTTCGAACGTTCCGCCGGTAATGGGAATGATAAACCGGTCGCCCAGCGGTGTTGTTCCCGCCCCAACACCGTCGCCCAGCAACACGGTTTCCTCGAAAATGAATTCGAGCTGTGGTGTCAGCGAGTCGGAAGGGGCGGCAAAGGCGGTTTTTTGCAGGCCGGACACCGTGACCAACAGGGTGAGCATGACGATTGCCAGTCGCACAATCCCCGCTGTTCCCATTGCACTCCATGCGACAATTCGAGGCCTGAGTAACCGCACCCGAACCATAATTCACCCCTGTTATATATTTTCCAAATTACTCTGACAATAACGCGGGAAAATCAAGAGCGAAAACCGCAGTTATTCGATAAAAGATCATTTTTTTGAAAATTTATTTTATTAGCAAAATATCTTGCAACACAAAATTTATCATTTTTCTATTTAAAATTATGAACTTATAAAAATCAGACATTATACGTTAGCCATAACGAATTGAAAAATATTGATGTCTGGACGGAATTTGCTGCATCTAGACCATTGACGAAAATTGTCCGATATAATAGCGTATGTGACCGCTAACATATGTTGGCCCGGCGTTGGCTCTCCCGAGAGAGCCCGGTGTTTTAGTCCGCTTACCTCAATCGCTGTCAAGCCTCCTAAGGCAGTGAGGGGGCGCATGTCTCAGGTGCGCCCCTGCTTTTTTGCTCCGCATACAAATCAAGCGGGCGCCACGGGGGCGTCGCCGTCAAAAAAAACAGAACAGAGAGGAAATGCCATGAAATTCGAGACACGCCCGCAGACCGCAATGCGGCTGCTGAAACATATGAAAAAAGGTTTTGCCGTCGGCGCCGTTGCCGCGGCTTGCCTGCTGGCCTCTTCCGCCAGTGCGCTCGACGACAAGATGACGCCGATCGTGACGCCTGACCAGCCCAATGCCATCACCCTCAATACCGGCCCCTTGCCCGGCGCCACCGCCAAGGAGGCATGGCACAGCCAGTATGGCAGCGTGTTCGCCCGCAATGTCACGGTCGCCACGGTTACGCCGTTTCTTCCCGATCCTGCCAAGGCGACCGGCGCCGCGGTCATCGTGGCGCCCGGCGGCGGCTTCCGCACGCTTTCGATGGAAAACGAGGGCTGGGACGTAGCGAAGGCCCTCGCCGACAAGGGCGTAGCCGCCTTCGTGCTGAAATACCGCCTCAACCCCACACCGGAAGATATGGGCGCCTTTGAAAAATCGATGGCGGAAATGTTCTCCGGCACCCGGCCGCCGCGTCCGCCGGCTCAACAGAATCCGGCAGACGCCCTGGCGCCCCAGATCGCTGACGCCCGCGCCGCCTTCGCGCTCGTCCGCGCGCACGCGGCGGAGTGGCACATTGATCCCGACCGCGTCGGCATGGTCGGCTTTTCGGCCGGCGCCATGCTGACCCTTTCGACAGCGCTTTACGGCCAGGACGCCAAGCCGGCTTTTATCGGTGATATCTACGGTCCGTTGACCGCCGTCGACGTACCGGCGGACGCGCCGCCGCTGTTTATCGCCCTCGCTGCCGACGACCCCTTCTTCGCCAATGCCGGCTATGGCCTGATCGACAGCTGGAAAACGGCCAAGCGTCCCGTCGAGTTCCATCTCTATGAACAGGGCGGGCATGGCTTCGGCATGTATAAAAAGGAAACGACGAGCACCGGCTGGTATGACGCCTTCGCCTCGTGGCTGGGCATGCACGGCTATCTGGCTCCTAAAAAGTAGCAATGCCTCCGGCGGCATCGCGGGTGATACCTCGTGCCGCCGGCTTTTTTTTCAGACCGGAGATTTGCGATGAAACGCCTGTCGACCCTTATTCTTGGCGCCTTATGCCTTGTCTTCGCCTCCCCTGCAGCGGCAGAGCCCGGCGTCATCACCGAACGCGTTGTCGTGCATGGCGCCTCACTGGAAGGCAATCTCGAGGGTAATTCCCCCGACCGCAAGGTCATCGTCTACCTTCCCGCCGATTACAGGACCAACAGCACGAAACGTTATCCGGTTATCTACGCCCTGCACGGCTATTCGATCGACAACGATATCTGGAGCACGGAAATCAAGACGCCAGGAACGATCGACAATGCCTATGCCGCCGGCGTGAAGGGCATGATCGTCGTGCTGGCTGATGCGCGCACCCTTCACAATGGCTCGATGTACGCCAATTCCGTCACCACGGGTGACTTCGAGGACTTCATTGCCGTGGACCTGGTCGCTTTCGTCGACAGCCATTATCGCACGCTCGCCCGGCGCGAAAGCCGCGGCCTCGCAGGTCATTCGATGGGTGGATACGGCACGGTGCGGATCGGCATGAAGCATCCGGAGGTCTTCGGTGCCCTGTATGCCATGAGCCCCTGTTGTCTTTCAGTGCGCGGCGCGCCACCGGCGGACATCGCCGCCCAGCTCGAAGCGCTTACCTCGCCGGACCAGTCCCAGGCGCTGGGCTTCATGCAACGGGCCACCCTTGCCACCGCTTCGGCATGGTCGCCGAATCCGAAGAATCCACCTTTCTATCTGGACCTGCCGACCCGCAATGGCGAAGCCCAGCCGGATGTGCTGGCACGCTGGGCGGCCAATTCGCCGATTGCCATGATTCACCAATATATTCCCAACATGCACCGCTACCGCGCTATCGCTTTCGACGTCGGCGACCGGGACGGTCTGAAGACCGATACGCAGGCCCTTCATCAAATTCTTGAAGACTATGGTGTTGCCAACAGCTTCGAGCTCTATGACGGCGATCATGTCAGCGGAGTCGCCCAACGCTTTCAGAAGAGCGTCCTGCCCTTCTTCGATCACAATCTCGATTTCACACAATAACGATCCTTCGTTGCCAGGCCAGCTCAAATGACAACAGGCGCATACCCCAGGTTTGAAGTCGGCCCCGCCCCTTCACGTACGTCAACCATAAACGAATGGAACGCGCGTCCCACGCTTCGCGAGTCCGGGCCTCCTAAGGGACTGACGCGGGGCCTGGCATCCAGAATCGCCATTCGTATATTGCGTGGTGAGTACGCGCCCGGCGACTATCTGCCCGTCGAAATCGACAACAGCGCCAGGTTAGGCGTTTCGCGTTCAGCCTACCGGGAAGCCATCCGCATTTTGGTTTCGAAAGGATTGCTGGATTGCCGCCCCAAAGTCGGTACGCAAATCTGTCCCCGGTCACGATGGAATATACTCGATCCCGACATGCTCCAGTGGACATTCGAAACTGAACCGTCGGAAGCATTCGTTCAGGCGCTGTTCGAATTGCGCCTGATTACCGAACCCGCCGTCGCAGAGCTCGCCGCGCAACGGCGCACCGACGCAGATGTGGCGCGGATGCGCGCCTCCCTCGACATCATGCGCCAGGAAACCCTGATGCGGGATTCCGGACGGGCAGCGGACCTGGAATTTCACCGAACCCTTGTCAGTTCTGCAAGAAACCTGTTTATCGCGTCCATGAGCAGCACGATCGAAGCCGCTGTCTCCTGGTCAACGCTTTACAAGGCGCGCCGCTACCGGCTTAATCGCGACCCTGTTCCCGACCATGAGCAGGTACTGAACGCCATAGCCGACCGGGACAGCAGCGCGGCGCGCTGGTCCATGGGCCTCCTCATCCGCAAGGCCCACGACGACTTGCTGGCGGCCGATCCCATACCTTCGCAATTCACGGGGCAACTGTGAACACCTATACATTCAAACCGGTCCTGATGGCCCTTATGGCGGGAACCCTGGCCATAACGTCGACCTGTCTTGCCCAGGCGCTTCGATCAACGCCGGCCGCCGATAAGGGTGACGGCACCTACAGCAATCCGCCCCTTTACGCCGATTTCCCCGATCCGGATATCATTCGCGTCGGCGACGATTTTTATTTCGCTACAACCTCCTTTGCCAACACGCCTGGCCTGACTATCCTTCATTCACGCGACCTGGTTCACTGGGAATATGCCGCGCATGTCCTGCCCAGGCTGGACGGGCGTGAGCAATACGACCTGAAAAACGGGAATGCCTATCGCAATGGGATATATGCGCCCAGCCTGCGGTATCACGACGGTATCTTCTATGTCGCCGTAACCCCCAACGGCGAGAAGACGCGCATCTATCGATCCCGCAACATTGCCGGGCCATGGACCTACCGCGAACTCGATCGGGTCGCATTCGATCCCGGCCTGTTTTTCGATGCCGATGGCAAGGCCTACCTCTTCACCTCCGGGGGATGGGACGGCACCCTGACCCTGCTCACCCTAAACAGCGACCTTTCGCGGGTCGAAGATGCAGCGCAGATCTACTACAACAAGGGCGCGGAAGGTTCGAAGGTCATCCGCCGCGGTGACTGGTACTACCTATTCAATGCCATTCCGTCGCGCCTTGGCATGACCGTTTCCAGGGCGCGGAGCCTCAAGGGGCCTTGGGAGACCCACAACCAGATCGACGATACGACGGGCGGACATCAGGGTGCGCTCGTCGATCTGCCGGATGGCGGCTGGTACGGCTTTGTGATGGTCGACGCCGGCGCCATCGGCCGGGTAACGCAGATCAGCCCGATATTCTGGCAGGACGACTGGCCGGTGTGGGGAACGCCGGCCGCGCCGGACCGCGTTCCCTTCTCTGCGCCACTCCCTTTGCCTGCCCACTCCGAATTGCAACTGGCGACATCGGACCGCTTCGACGGCGCAACGCTTGGCCTGCAATGGCAATGGAACCATAACCCGGACGACGCGCGTTGGAGCCTTCAGGAGCGCCCAGGCTTCATGCGCCTGAAAGCGACCCGGGCAGACGGCTTCTGGACTGCCCGTAACACCCTGATCCAGAAAGGATTCGGTCCGACCAGTCACGCCGTCGTCAGGCTGGATATCAGTCACCTTCAGACGGGTGATCGCTGTGGCGCCGGGACGCTAGGCAAATACAGTGCCCAGGCGACGGTTGAAACCGCCACCGATGGCCGCCGTACCATAGGCCTCTATCTCAGCGAAGATACGACCGAAGGACAAAAGACCGATATGCTGGCCACGCCTCAGCTACTGAACGGCGCCAGTCTTTATTTGCGGACTGACATGAATTTCACGACTGCCCACGGACAGATAGCCTATAGCCCGGACGGCATTGCGTGGACGCCGCTGGGCGGAGATTTTCCGCTGGCCTATGACTGGCGCACCGGCACCTTCCAGGGGCCGCAGTTCGCCCTGTTCTGTTTTAATTCGACCGAAAGCCATGGTTACCTGGATATAGACAGCTTTGGGATGACAATCGGCGATCAGAAACCTTAGTCAGCAAGGTAATCGCACCTTCACCTGTTAATGCCAATTGCATAGACTCGCTAAGTCTCGCACGGTTTTCTCCCAATTTACACTTAGGCGAAAATTGCTAAGATAGAAGAAGTCTGGAACGACCGTTTTGCGCCCTAAGCGGACAAAAGTATGCAGCCAACTTTTAAGCCACTGAGCGCGAAAACAGCTTGATGACCAGGGTGCCGGCCAGAATCAAAGCGATACCCAGAAGCGCCGGCAGGTCGAGAGTTTGCTTGTAAAGGAAATAACCGATCAGCGAAATGACGACGATGCCGACCCCGGACCAGATGCCGTAGGCGATGCCCATAGGGATTGCTCTGAGTGCGAGAGACAGGCAGTAGAAGGCTCCGATGTAGCCAAGAATCAGGATGGCCGTCGGCCAGGGTTTCGTGAAACCGTCGCTGGCCTTGAGCGCTGAGGTCGCGATGATTTCCAAGCCAATGGCGGTCGCCAGATAAAACCAGTTGAGCATAGAATATCCTGAATCAGGCGGCCTTATTATCCGCTGTTTCGTGAAACTGCCCTTTCAGGGCACGGCTGCGTGTACCATCAATCCCGACAGGAATGTCACCTTTTAGTGTGACGCGACGCACGACGCGTTTCTGCTCGCTGTAGTCGGCGATGGCATAATGCTGGGTCGCCCGGTTGTCCCAGATGGCGACATCCGCCACGCGCCAGCTCCAGCGCGCCGTGTTTTCCAGACGGGTGATATGGCCTTGCAAAACTTCGAACAGCTTTTGTGAGTCAGACGTGTTGAGACCGGTGAACTGTTTGAAAAACTGGCCAAGGACCAGGCTCGGCCGGCCGCTTTCCGGATGCAGGCGAACGACGGGATGTTCGGCCTCGAAAAGCTTTGCCGTGAAGACCTTCTGGTAGTCTTCCAGTTCCTGACGCTTTTCGTCACTGGCGCGCAGGTCGCCTTCAGTGGCGTAGTCATAGCGGTTGGTGTGAACGGCTCGCAACGCACCAGCGATGGCCTTGAGTTCCGGTGAGAGATCATCATAGGCCGTCTCGGTGTTTGCCCAGACGGTATCGCCGCCAGCTTCGGGAATGACCACCGCGCGCAGGATGGAGGCGGAGGGATAGGCCGGTACGAAGGTGATGTCGGTATGCCAACTATTGGCGTAACCGCCGTGATCGGAATTCAGTTCCATCAGGGTGCTGGATCTGGCGATGGTGGGCACGGTCGGGTGGCCGATCGGTTCGCCCAGACGGGCAGCGAAGGCTTCCTGACCATTATCGTCGAGATGGGTCTGGTCGCGGAAGAAGATAACCTTGTGACGAACCAGTGCGGCCCGGATCGCGGTTATGGTGGCGTCATCGAGATCGCCGCCCAGCTTCACGCCGTCGATAATGGCGCCGATGCGTCCGGACACGGGTTTGATAGCAAGCGGCGATGCGGGGTCCGGCTGGTTCAGGTAGAGGCTCATGGAAATGTCTCCTGTGAGAAATAAGATTAGTGCGTGGCGGGGACGGTGTTCGGAACCGGTTGTCGGTCGAAACGGCGCGCTAATGGCCAGGTCAGCGCAATGGCGGCGGCGCAGAACACAAGCCCCAGCGGGCCGACGAGCGTATAGCCGCCGGTCAGTTGCGCGATGCTGCCCGCCACGACAGCGCCAAGGGATTGGGACAGCAGCCATGTGGCGGTTGTCAGCACGGCCAGTCGACCGCCGGGTTCGATGGCGAAGGACAGACCCAGCATGAAGGCATAGGTAATGAACCAGGTGACATTATAGACGACGAGGGCCGCGCCGAAGAGCGAAGGGATCTGCACGGTCGTCAGCAAGGCGCACGTAACGCCGCAGACCAGCAGGCTTAAGGATAGCGACGGGGCGCGTGGCAGCCGGCCGACGATAGTCGCGAGAATCAGGCTGCTGCCTGCGGCCAGAAGTGTGGCCAGGCTCTGGTAGCGGCCAAAGGCGACGGCCGAAAGCCCGATGGCGTGCGCCGCCCGTTCCATGAAGGGCCAGATGGCGAGACTGCCAAAGGTAAACAGCGCCATCGCCACCAGGATTTGCAGATGGGCGGCTCCCAGACGTGGCTTGTTATCATCGGTTTTAACCCTGGCGACCGGCGAGACGATCGGAAGCCAGAGTGTGCCGATCCACAGGATAGCCGAAACCGCCGCCAGCGACAGGAACATGCCGTTGACGCCAAACCGCGTGCCGGCGACCGGTAAGCCGATATTGAGGGCCGCATAGAGCAAGGTCTGGATACCGATGCCGAAGGAGATGGCGCGGGCCGGATGGGCCGAATATCCGGCGGATAGATTGAGCGAGGTATTGAGCAGGCCAAAACCAAGGCCAGTGACGATGCGCCCGGCCAGAAGCCAATAGAAGTCACCGGTTGTGACCGAAAGCGCCTGCGCCAGAACCACAAGCACGGACGCCAGGCTCGCCAGCAGGCGCGGGTTGAGGCGGGCCACGCGCGGGGCCACCCCGAACATGGCCAGCGCATAGGCCAGGGTTTCGGCCATGCTCCACAGACCCATCTGAAAAGGCGTGAAACCGAACCTGTCGATCAGCCCGCCCACCAGATAGGTCGTGAAATTGTTGCCGATATGGGCCGCCGCGGTGGCGGCCCCTATGCCGGCGAACATACCGATCATCTGTGCCTTGCTTAAGCAGCTCATGATCAGAACCGGTAGTTCAGGGCCACGCCGGCCGTGCGACGCTCGCCCGGATAGACGCTCATCGACCGGTTGAAGAACATGGCGAAGGTATTGGTCTTGTAGACTTCGTCCGTCAGGTTCTTGACCCAGGCCGAGACCTCTAGGCCGCTGGAATTGAAGCGGTAGGAGATGCGGGCATCACCCAGCCACAGGGCGGCCTGCGAGAAGGTGTCATGCACCAGGGCTTGCGCTTCCGGCGTATCGAGGAAGGGCGCCGGCGTCGTATTGGTGGCGTCCGACCACGAGTGGAAGCGATAGCGGCTGGTATAACGCCAGTCGGTGTTGAAACTCAGACGGCCATTGCCGACATCGAGACTATAGGTGCCGCTGGCGTTGAAGGTATCCGCCGGGGCGCGTTCCAGCGGCTGGCCGGTCAGGTCGAGCGGATTGCCGAGATTGACCGGATAGGGCACGGAAGCGTTCTTGAAATCGGTATATTCCGATTTCTGGTGACCGTAACCGAGATTGAAGACCAGGTTG
>FTKR01818499.1_pt1 | contig 49639 bp, 49 predicted proteins | sample 1658141 | NCBI WGS metagenome assembly FTKR01 (sample SAMEA3914802, study PRJEB12502) | metagenome | biome: forest; material: soil | place: Canada | collected 2010-06-25 | depth 0.1 m | reverse complement strand
CTCGAAACCGAAGGACGTTACATTGAATAAATGCCCAGTCGGGTCGCTGCCCGTGCCGCGTGCGACAAGCACAAGGTCATGTTCGCCACGTGCAACTGGCGCCACGTTCGTCGTGAATGTACGGTAAGTTGTGTTTCCACCGGTAGCCATTATGGGCACGATGCCAACCAAGGGGCCTTCCGGACTGTCGAGGCGAACTTCCAGCACCGCATCCTTCAAGTCGAGCGTGTCGGAGCTTACCTCCACGTGGAACTTCCCGGCGCCGGCGCCGAAGTCCATCCCGTTGAACTGAAGATATCCACCCGGCTTCATTTTCATTTGATATTCTCCGGAAATGCCTTTCTCGCCAGTGGCTCCAGTGCGCTTGTGGAATTCGGCCGCTTCGCGCCGTGGCGCGAAGGCATCCAAAGTCAGGATGGACACGCCTGGCGTTCCCAGGCCCCGATCCGTTTCGGGATGGACAGCACGGAAGGTTCCGTCTGCTTGGGTTACCAGTTCGGTAATGGCGACCTGGCGATGATGGTCCTTGTACGGCATAGTATCGTCGTATGGCAGATGGTATGCCATCACCATACGCCCCTTATAGGAACAGAAGCCTACCTGAACGGACTCCGGTCCACCCGGTGACGGATAGATCAAGGTCTTGGCCGGCTCTTGATCGAAGGGACCAAACATGCTGCCGGAGCTTGCGTAGCGGATAGAAGAGCCCGCCGCATCGCATTGCGGGGCGGGGCTATCGCCCTTGTAAGCGACCCAGGTTAAAACCCAACGCCCATTCGACTTGATTAGGATGGGGCTCTCGAAATATTCCTTTTGCCCACAGGCATCTGTCACTTTCACCGTTATCTGGCGAGGCGCTTCGGCGAGCTCAACCATGTTCGGATTGAGTTTGGCGATCCAGGCCGTATTCTGCTCCGTCTCACCAGACCCCCAAATTAGATATTTCTCGCCGTCGTCACCCGGGATAACAGTGGGACTGAGCCCCACGAGGGGTGTTCCGTCCAACTTCTTCATGGGCGCGCCATGCACATCCTTGTATGGGCCGACAACTTTGTCGGAGGTGAATACGCCGATCTCGAAGCGCCCATAGTTTGGCTCTGCAATTGAGTTCATCCGAAATGGCACATAGGCGTAGTAGCGACCGTTCGCCGGAATGCCGGCGTCACCATCCCAAAGTGCCTCTCCAGTGTTCCACGTCACATCGCGTCCGGTCAGGATAGAACCATGATCGACCCAGTGATCGAAGTCTTTCGTCGTGAACGCATGCATGGCCAGCATGCCCTTGTAGTACTCGTTATCCCGTATGAAGGCGGTCGTGAGCGGATCTTGCGTCGTGAACAGCCAAAACGTGTCACCGATCTGCCGGCATGTCGGATCGGAATTGAACAGGTAACCCGGCGTGACGAGTTTTTGGGCGAGAACCGGCGTCGCGACCAGTGTAGCAACGACGAGCAGGCCACGGATGACGTTGCGCTTTCTCATTTGCACACCGCTAGGTTCGACGGTGCGAAGATATGAAGGCTCCCCCTCAAACTTGCCGAACCAGACATCATGCACATTAATGCCACCATTGGGATTACCGATTAGTTGAGCCAGGAGCTAAGGCATTGAGCGTCAGTCGCTTCATCCAGCGGCGTACTGGTTCGTCGTACAGCCTGACCACCAGCCAGGCAAACGTCACCACGATGATGAAGGCCGCCACACCCGCCATATAGGCGGTGGCCGTGGGCGGCTTTTTGAACGTTACGAAGTTCATGTAGATCAGCAGGAATGGGAAGTGCAGAATATAGAGCGGATAGGAAATCCGTCCGGCGAACTTGCATACCGCCATCTCCCACCTGCCGATCTGCGAATGGGCGCCGCTGAGAATGATCAACGGAAACAGCACAGCCACCATGACGGCCTCATAAAGCCCATTGCCGTGCGGCACAGACGCGGGCAACAAAGGCATGGCAAATAGTGCAGCCAATACAGCGGTCAATGCAATCCAGCCTAGGCGAAGCTTCGGAACCCGGTCGCGAATACGATAGAGCCACAGGCCCAGCGTGAACGAAAAGGCCATGCGCGCTGGCCCACCCCAGAAGCTGTCCCAGCCCGAGCCTTGGTCCATCGAATTGGTGCCCCACACCCGCCACATCAGGATGGCCCCGGCCGCAAAGACGACCAGACCCAGCAGCCAAGTCGCCAGTCGGCGCAAGATCAGGGCGTAGGCGATGTTGCCGATATATTCCTGCAACAGCGACCAGGCCGGGCTGTTCAGGCTATGCGTATCAGCCCAGCGATTAGGCAGGGCCTTATACGGCAGCAGCAAACACGCCAGCGCGAAATCGATCAGCACGGTCGCGATGGGTACTGTCTTCTGGTTATCGGCAAACGGATCGAACAATAAGCTTAGTAGGCCCAGCACCGTCCCCAGGATGACGAGGGGATGCAGACGTACGAGGCGTATGACGAAGAACTGTCTCGTCGTCATCGTCTTCCAACGGTCGTCATAGGCGTAGGCGACGACGAAACCTGACAACCCGAAAAAGAAGTCGACTGCCATCGCCGCGTGATGCAGCAGCTGACCGGTATCAGCCCAGCTAACCGCCATGCCCATGATGTGAAACAGGACGACCATGATGGCGGCGCTACCGCGTAGTCCGTCCAGCACCTCGTAGTGAATCTTGCCTGTCGTGGTTTCGTCGGGCGCAGCGGCGGCAAGCTCGGACATGAGGTTTCCTGTGACGGTTTTATTTTCTTTTACGCATAGCCGCAAAACCAAGCCTTGCCCATGGGCATTTTACTTGGGGCTTGGAAACGTGTCGGACGCTTGAAACAGATGTGCATATCGCTCATGGTGGCGGACCGAATCCAGTGCATTCCGGAGTGACATGAACGTTCAAGCCACCCAGGCCGGCAGGCCGCATTATCCGATCCTAGATGGTCTTCGAGGCACGGCGGCTTTGCTGGTCGTCGCCTTCCACCTTATGGAATCGGTCACGCCCGACCAGTCGGCCAATCACCTGCGCCACGGTTACCTCGCCGTCGACTTCTTCTTTGCCCTGTCCGGATACGTCATGGGCTATGCCTATGACGACGGCTGGACGACGCGGTCGCTGTGGAGCTTCGTCAAGGTCCGTCTTGTGCGGCTGCATCCGACGATCATTATAGGGACTGTGCTCGGAACGGCCGCCTATTTCCTCGATCCGTGGTTTGCGGGCGCGCATAATCCAACCCTGACCGCGGCGATTGTCGCCTTCGCGGCCGGTATTGTGCTTATTCCATCGTGGACCCTGCCTGGCAGGGGCACCGACTATTTCCCGTATAATGGCGTCTATTGGACTCTTTTCTTCGAATATCTGGCAAACCTGGCCTATGCACTCGTGCTGCGCTTTCTGTCGATCGGCTGGCTGGTGGCGCTTACCGTCGCCGCGGCAGCGGTCCTCGTCTGGCGGGCAGCCTTCAATGATACCATCCATCTGGGCTACGATTGGCGCACGGTCGATATGGCACCTGTGCGACTTTGCTATCCGTTCCTGATAGGCTTGGTTTTGTCTCGGGTGTCACGCAACGGGTTCAAGATAAAGCTAGGTTGGCTCTCTCTTTCCGTTGCCCTGTCTCTATGCTTTGCCGCGCCGTATTGGTGGGTAAATATCCCCGGTTTCAAGGCCAACGGCCTCTACGACGCGGCCACCGTCATCCTTGTGTTCCCTGCGATCATCGCACTCGGTGCCCATCCCGGAGTTGGGGATAAATGGGCCTTACTGTGCAAGCAACTGGGCCGAATTTCCTATCCACTCTACGGCACCCACTACGCCCTTGTTTACGTCTATGCCGACTGGATCCAGGCGACGGCACCCAGCCGCCCGCTGGTCATCGCTGTCGGGGCGTCGACATGGGTACTGGCGGTCGCGATTGCCTGGGGTGTTACTCTCTTATGGGACGAGCCGGTGCGGGCGGCCCTGCGGCGCTGGATTAAGCCTAAAGCTGCTTAAGCACGCGCCTCCCCGCCCGACTGACATTTTCCATTTGGGCTACACAATTATAACGCATTGATATATAATGATAATATTTCAGTATGCCGCCATTATACTGGATCTACGTCGCGACGATACCGCGTTGACAAGCCGGCATCCCTGGCGGCTTCCGGGCTGGGCAGACCCACGACGACCTGTACATCAATCATTGATTTTAACAGACAGCCGTCAATGTCGTACTGATAGTCATCCACCTCGAAGCCGGATTCTTCCGGTCCTTGAAAACCTGGATCGGCGCCCCTGCCTTCGAATTCTACCCAAACGCTGTCATAAAGTCGGAAACGCCATGCGGCAACCTAAGCCTGCGGTTGCGGTTGGGCTCGTGGCATAAACCCGCAAAAGCTATCGTTCGATATGCATTCGGAAGCTCACGTCACCCGTAACGATATGGAGAACTTATCCGAATGGTGCGAACCTGTTGTCACTTAACCTCAGATGAAGGAGATTGTGATGAATAAGGAACACGTAAAGGGTGCTGCTGACAAGATTGCCGGTTCGGTAAAAGAAGCGGCCGGCAAAGTCGCGGGAAGTCCTTCGCTCGAAGCAGAGGGCAAGGCTGATAAGGCCAAGGGGGCCGCGCATCAGGCTGCTGGCGACGTCAAGGATGCAGCGGGCAAGATCAAGGATGCCGCAAAGCGCTAATGGGTTCTCGTCGGCACTGGTTGGTGGGGGGCGGTCATTTAGCTGTCCTATGTGAAATGAAAGAGCCTGCCGGTGTCTCGCTGGCAGGCTTTTGCTTGGGAGTCGGGAGCAGTTGGTATCACAGAGTATGCGTGTTGCTGTGAGACGCGAGTGTGTTTGAAGATTGAGGCTCGACTAGCTTGAAGCGCATGACAATGATGATTTCAATCTCAAATCTGAACTCAACTATGAGCGGGAGTCAGCGGCCTGACGCCAGGTATTGGAGCGCGCGCTAACTCAGTCAGCCGTGGTCCGTTGGACGAGTCGTTAGGGCTGCGGAGTCAGGAGGGTCCGCAATCCTGAATAATTTCCATTATCAGTGCGGTATCCGCTCATCCGACTCTATTAGTGACAACAGCGCGTCGAGATTTATCGGCTTAGTAATATGGTGATCAAAGCCGGCTTCAAGAGTTTGCTTTCGCATAACGGCGTCGCCCCAGCCTGTCTGGGCATAAACGGCCGTACCGTGAAGAAGGGGATCGGCGCGAATGCGACGGCACACCTCAAGCCCATCCATTACGGGCATACCGATATCCATCAGGATGACTTGTGGAAGAAAGTCGTCTGCCATTGATACGGCTGCAGGCCCATCGAAGCAGGTCATGACATCATATCCCTGCGTCTCCATCGCCCATGTCAAGCTCATCGCCGCCGGGCGATTATCGTCGACGACGAGGATCTTGGTCTTAGTAGAGCCTACTATGTTTGGGGATGTGGGCATCCGGGTGTCCTAAACTGGCTATTTCGATCGGATAGCGCTGGACCGGAACCGCCATTAGGACTGATCAACGTGGATCAGGGACTCTGCGAAACCGAACGCGCCAGTTGTGTCGCGTGTTTTCGAAGTCTCCAAGATTTCAAAAATTTCGCTGACCTCAAAGACGTTCAAGCCCGATCCGCGTTTCAACCGCTTGGACAAAATGTACGCCAACGGCATCATCGCCCATGCTAAAGTGATGTGATCCACGCTACTTGGGCAGGCTGAGTTCATTCATTGAAGGATGTCGTTAGGCGACGCGGAGCCTGACCACGCTGGATTAATCGGACGAGATTTTGTGAGGTGGCTGTACAACTATTTCAGTGTGTGTTTCGGAGATACAGGTGCGGATGGGAAGCCATGAATTACACAGGTTCATCACGCAAAGGAGTAACAGAACCGATCTCCCGCTATGTAGAACGTGGCTCTTGCACTCATTGTTTCTGCGCCCCATGTCTTCTTCGCGCCAGATAGAGCCGCAAATTGAGGGGCCTCAGATGTTCGACACGACCAAACCAGAATTTCCGCAACAATGGCGACCTCTTGTCGCGAGTGCGGCCGATGCCCTGCGGGCACTTGCGTTGAACGAAGGCGCCAAAGAGCGTTTTTCCAACGATCCCCTCTTACAGCCGTATCTGGATCGGGTGGCAAAACGGTACATTGCCGGACACACCGTGGAAGAAGCGCTGGTCCGTGTCGCCGAGATCAATGCGCGCGGCCACGCGGCTTCGGCTGAATATATGGGGGAAAGCTGCCGGGACGAAGCCGTCGCAGGCAGCGAAACCGAAGTGTTTCTCGACCTGATTTCCCAGATCGGCGAACGTGGGTTAAACTGCTCCATCTCACTCGATCTTTCTCATGTCGGCATGGTGATCGACCCGGAATTGGGGTACCGCAATGTCCTGCGCATTGCGAAAGCCGCGTTAGCGATATCGCGTGAGGTGATGATCTCGATGGAAGGTGCCGACAGGGCTGACGACATCTACAAGATTTACGGTCGCCTGCATGAAACCGGTATGACCAATGTGGGCATTACCGTGCCGGCGAAGCTGCATCGCACGGTCGATGATCTCCCGAGATTAATGGCGCACTCGGGTAGAGTGCGTCTGGTTAAGGGCGCTTTCATTGAGCCGGAGGCGATCGGGCTCGACCGCAATGATCCGGAGTTACGGAGGCGTTATCTGCAATTTTCCAAGACCCTGCTTGATAGCGGTAATCTCTGTTCAATCGCCACACATGACCGCGGCATACAGGCCGAGCTTGCCAGCTATATCGATGCCACGGGCAGACGTAATCAACCCTATGAGTTTGAGTCTCTAATCGGCCTGGGGGTGGACCAAATCGACGGTCTACGTAATCGTGGCCTGCCAACCCGCGAATACGCCGTGTTTGGCGATCAGTATTTCCTCTATGTGCTAAACCGGATCGCCGAAGAGCCGGTACGTCTGTATCAAGCTATCATTGACGCAACTGGTCATGAATGGAATCCCGTGAGTTGACCTCGCTGATAAAACGGGTGCGTAATTCGGCATGGGTATTGTGATATGTTATTGCCGATTTTGAGGCGTTTCACCGGACGATTACCGGGGGAAATGTAACGGGCCGAAAGATTACCCCGTGGTGGTGCCCGCCTACCGCCGCGATTTGTTTATTGATTGGCTTCCTGATGATTTCGACGATTTGCGCTAGGCGTGTCTTTGCTCGACAATGGCTGCCAGCAGGGACAAGGCGCCCTGTTCGGCGAGGCCTTGTCTGCCGACGCGGCCTATGAGTTGACGCAAGCTCCACGCGGAAAGCCTCGTACCAGACGTGCGAGTTGAGTTTCATATGCCGGTCTGCCCTGAGTATAAGACAAAGAAGGACGTCGATGAATCGCATAGTATTGATTGGTCTGATCATAATCGCCGCGTGTTTATCGGGATGTGGCAAGTCCAAAACCGACCTTGAAGCCGAATTGTCGGCGTCCGGTCAGGAGACGCTAGCGTTAAAAGCAAGAGTCGATGCGCTCGAAGGGCGCGTACAGGCCATTGAGGCCAGTTTGCCAGATGATGAGCCGCCGAAGCAGTGAAGCCTTTTGCAGAGATATTATGTCTCGGCTGCTGCAGCGGCCACGGCGGTGATTTAGAAAAGCCGACGTGTCGCGCGGCGATTTCCGGGAGGAGATCGTCTATTGGTTGGTAATCCTTCGCACGGCCACCGGCGCTACGCGATGCGGTGCCTGCAACCGCTCCCTTCGACCGACAGAACCACCACCTTGACTTCGTCGCCGGACGGAACTTTCCACTTCCGGGGGCGCATCGGGACACATGACGTGGACGGCGTGTAACGGAGCCCTGGTCGAACGACGAACATCCCGTCATCCAAACCACACGTTCGCCGGCGCTCGCCTACAAACCTCGTCTGATCTGCCAGTAATGCCGTAGGACCGAAACCCTTTCCATAATGTCGTCCGGTTGTCGCCCGCGCAGTTATGTCACAAGCCTTTTCCTGGCAGGACGCCGGGGACCGTCAATCGGGCCACGCCGATACGATCGTCCGCCATGCCATAATAGACGTCGAACCGGTCCGGCTGGCCGATATCGTCACGCCGGTCTATGCCGGTCGGAAAGACGACTCCGTCGACCGTACCCAGCAATTCTTCCGGCAATTCTGGAGACAGGATTGGATGCGGTGAACGATACAGAATCTTGTGCGGGTGATGTTCGTCCAGCACCATGACCCCTGCCGAATAACTCAGCTTGCGTTTTTCCGGTGTGGAGCCTTCGCGTTCATGCACCCCATGATAGGCCATCAGCCAGCCGTGACGACAACGCACAGGCGGTGTCCCGCCACCGATTTTCAACATTTCCCAGGGCGCTTCAGGCCGGGCCAGACGGCGATGCGCAACGAACTGCTTTCCGATGGGCGACAGAGAGTCGGGGTGCCAATGCCAGTATGAAATCCAGATGCTTTCCAGTTGTGTAATGGTCCGCACAGGCTCATCGACCTTTTCTTCCGGGCGTGTGCCCGGAAACAGAGGGCGGTGAATAAGAGCAATGGATGACTTGCCATTCGGATCATTCGTCAGGGCTGGGAAGACACTGGCATCCTTGTCGTCGATGTCCGTGCAGGAAAAATCCTTGTAATTATGAAAATTCGCCAGACCGATCCGCGTCCAGGTCACGAGGTCGTCCGAACGCGCAATGGCGATCCGGGGGCCACGAGGCCCCAGCGCCGTGTAGGTCATGACATAATGATCCATGGCTTCCAAATAGCTGACGCGGGGATCTTCGCAGCCACCGCCACCGTTGCCTGTAAGCTCATAGTCAGCCTCAGGCGCCAGGGCGATACCCAAGCGTTCTACACCCGTCGGGTTCCCGGTCGGGTCAAAAATGACACGGGCAATGCCGATGCGTGAATAGTTACCCTTACTGACCAGACGGGGAAACAGGTACAACTGGCCATCCTTGCCACGCACGGCCGCCGGATTGAGTACACCCTCGATCTCGTTCGCGTCTCCGGGTTGGGCTTCCATGATCGTTTTTATGCGGTGAAGCTGGAACGGGATCATTTGGACTCCATAAAGGCAACAATAGCCTGGATAATTCGGGCGCTTTCCAGAGGATCGCGAACGCGGATACTCTCTGCACCAGCCTCCTCGGCAGGATAATCGTTACCGCCGGGAAACAGGGCATCCCCGATGAACAGCATACGTTTGATGGGTATTTCCAGCACATCGCGCAATTTGCGAATGCCATAAGCTTTGTCGATGCCTGGCCGGGTGATGTCGATCGAGGTCGAGCCGCCGATTTGGGCCGAAAAGCCTGGAATCAACGGCTCAAGGATGGCTTTGAGTTTTCGACGTTTTTCCATTGTTGGATCCCACGCTGTCTTGGCGTCGAGCGGCGCGTTCTGGCCGAGCGCCGATAACGTCACCTGACCGCCACGATCCTCGATCAGCTCGCCCCAGGATGTCTGAGGTCGCAAGCCCGATTTATCCAGCGCCGTATTGAGCGCACTGATGATCTTCGCTTTCTCGTCGGGCGTGAAATCCTCGGAGTAGAGGATACCCCACTGGCCCGCCCGGCGCCGGAAGAACTTGGTGCCGCAGGTCGGCAGGAGAGACAGATTGTCGAGTCGGTCGTCGTCCGCCAGTTTCGGCAGAACCTGCTTTTCAAACTGCGGCCAGGCGCCGCCCGAAATGATGGCCACCTTGACGACGCCGAGCAGGCGGCTCAGCCATCTGGCCATGTCGGCATCCAGTGGTGATTTGCTCGCGGCCAGGGTACCGTCGAGATCGAATACGACGAGGTCTTTCATAGGGATACCGCTCGGGGTGACGCCGGCATGGCGATTTCGAGAACGGTCGCCATGCCGTTTGGCTGAAACCGGCAGACGCCGACACTTGCGGGCAGCAGGATCACGGCGCCACGGGTCATGCCGTAATCCTGCCCGTCATATTCAACGTGTCCGGCGCGGTCGATACAAACGAGAATCCGGGCTTCGCCTTCGGTGCCCACGTCGAACGGTATCTCACCCTCTAGCCGCCACAGCCGGAAATGTGCGTTGTCGAAGTATTTCTCACGCCGCACCGGCGCGGTCGCTTCCACAACGGGCTGAATCGGCCCAACGCGTCCTTGCCCGAAATCAACGCAGGCAAGGGCCTGATCGATCTGCAGATCGCGTGGTTTTCCGGTCTTGCTGTCGATGTGATCCCAATCATAAAGCCGGTAGGTCACATCGCTGTTTTCCTGAACTTCGAAGACCATGACGCCATCGCCGAGCGAATGAACGGTTCCCGCGTCAATCTCTACGCCTTGTCCAATTTCGGGTTTGAAACTCGATAAGTGGATAGCGGCCGTTTTCGCCGTCAGATGACGCAGGTCGTCGGCCGTGGTGCCTGGCGTGAGTCCGGCATAGATGCGGCTTTCAGGATCGGCCCTGAGCACCACCCACGCTTCGGTCTTGCCGCTTTCGCCATCAGGAATATAGGCTTTCATGTCGTCACCAGGATGTACCTGCACGGATAAGAGTTGCCGGACATCGAGAAACTTCAATAGTAACGGAAAGCGTTCGAACGGCGTATCTCCCAGCAGTGCGGCTTTCGAGTCGCGCATTAGTTCGGTGAGGGTGCGCCCTTTCAAAGGTCCCTCAGCGACGACGCTGGCATGATCCGCACGGTCGCTCAGTATCCAGGCCTCACCGATCGGGCCGTCGGGGAGGGGGGTATCCATCCAGTCCTCCAACAGGCGCCCGCCCCATAGACGATATTGGAAGATTGGCTCGAAACGCAAAGGGTAGAGGGTCATGCCTGGCAGCCTTCCCGGATGGCGCGGATGGCGGCGGCGTAATCGGGCTTGCCGAAAATCGCGCTGCCGGCAACGATCGCATTGGCGCCGGCGGCGATGGTTACACGGGCATTGGCGCAATCCTGGCCGCCATCGGCCTCGATTACCGGACGAAGGCCGCGTGCCTCGCACAGTGCGCGCAGCTTGCGGATCTTCGGCAGCATGTCAGGCAGGAATTTTTGTCCGCCAAATCCGGGGTTTACCGTCATGACCAACACAATATCGCACAGTGGCAACACATATTCGATCATCTCTACCGGTGTCGCCGGATCAAGGACGACGCCGGCCTTCTTCCCCATGTCGCGGATTCGGGACAGCACCCGATGCAAATGGATGGTCGAGGCCGATTCCGCCTGTATCAGCAGGTGATCGGCGCCTGCCTCGACGAAATCCGCAAGGTAGCGTTCAGGTTCCACGATCATGAGGTGGACATTCAAGGGCTTGGCCGTGGCCCGTCGCACCGCCTCAACGATCAGCGGGCCGAACGAGATGTTGGGCACGAAACGGCCGTCCATGATATCGATGTGAATCCAGTCGGCCCCGGCTTCATCGACCGCATGCACCTCATCGGCCAGTCGTCCGAAATCCGCCGACAGGATCGAAGGGGCTATGATAACGGGCTCAGAATGCATTTTTCGCTCCCGGCAGAATGAAGTCACGCACTGCTTTGGCGAAACCCTCGTCTTCATTGCTGGCCGTCACGGCTGAGGCTTCAGCCTTGACCGTGTCGCTGGCATTGCCCATGGCGACCGAAAAGCCACTGTGGCGGAACATCGCAACGTCATTGACCATATCGCCGATTGTGGCGACGTGATCGATCGATGTGCCAAGCCGGCGAGCCAGGGTTTCAACGACCTCCCCCTTGTTCGCCCTTACGTGGGTAAAGTCGAGAAAATAGGGCGTGGAGCGGGCGGCGCTGGTAAAGTGGCCAAGGGAGGTTCGGGCCATCTGCTCGCCGGATGCGACCTTTTCAAGATCATCGGAAACCCCGACAATCTTGAAGGCGCGCTGTAAGAGAACATCGGTAAAGTTCGTCACGACGGTAGGTGCGAACCGGATCATCCAGGCTTCACGCTCGACATGCGGCGCCCTGGGATCGCGCAAATACCAGTCGGCTTCATCATAAATCCAGACGTCGAAGTCATGTATCAGCAGGAAATCGACAATCTGTCGTGCCGCCTGTGGATCGATCGGCCATGCCTCAATGACCGTCATATCGAGTTCAACGATAAGCCCACCGTTGAATCCGGCAATCGGCATCGTCAGGCTCAGGGGGGCGATAAGCATGGCCGCACCCCTTGGCGGCCGTGCCGTGGCGATGGCGAAAGCCACTCCCGCCTCATGCAGATCATGCGTGGCGGCGATGGCCGTTTCGGTGAGCACCTTGTCATTGGTGACGAGCGTGCCATCAATATCGCTTATCAGTAACCGGAACTTCGTGTCTGGCATCGGTCAGTTCGCGGCCTTCTGCGACAGATTGTGCTCCGCGGTTTTCGGGTCCACCGGTTCCTGACCTTCGATATGGCCGCCAAAGCCGAAACGCATGGCCGACAATACGCGTTCGGCAAACGTGTGTTCCTGACGCGAACGAAACCGCGCATAGAGTGCGCTGGTCAGTACTTCGGCGGGTACGGCCTCCTCAATGGCGGCCTCGACCGTCCAGCGACCTTCCCCGGAATCATTGACATAGCCGGAGAAGTTGGCCAGTTCCGGGTCCTTGGTCAGGGCGATGGCGCTGAGATCCAGAAGCCACGAAGATACAACACTGCCGCGCCGCCATACCTCAGCGATGTCGGGCAGGTTCAGGTCGAAGCGCTCGTCTTCGGGCAGGTTGTCCGATGCCTTGTTCCGCAGAATGTCGAAACCCTCGGCATAGGCCTGCATCAGGCCGTACTCGATTCCATTGTGGATCATCTTGACGAAATGACCGGCGCCAACGGGGCCGGCATGGATATATCCCATTTCCGCGCGGGAATAGTCGTCCTTGCGTCCGGTCGTGCGCTCTATCGCGCCGGTTCCGGGCGCCAGCGCCACAAAGATCGGTTCCAGACGATTGAATGCTTCGTCATCGCCGCCGATCATCATGCAGAAGCCGCGGCCTATCCCCCAGATACCGCCGGAGGTGCCGCAATCGATGTAATGGATGCCCTTTTCAGCCATGCTTTTGGCGCGGCGGATATCGTCCTTGTAAAACGCATTGCCGCCGTCAATGATGACATCATCGGCCTGTAGCAATTCTCCCAGGGCCTGGACGGTCGCTTCGGTGATTTCGCCGGCTGGCAGCATCGACCAGATGGCGGCAGGCTTGCCGAGCGTCTTCACCATGTCTTCGAGCGACAGGACGGCAGTGGCGCCTTCGGCCGCCAGGGCTTTGCCCGGTTCGGGATTGACGTCGAAGACGACGCAGGTGTGGCCGGCTTTCATTAGACGGCGTGCAATATTGCCGCCCATACGGCCAAGGCCGACGATCCCGATCTGCATTTGGTTTCTCATATGTCTGAAATTAAGCGCGGGGGAGGTCCGCTATGGATTTGAAAAGCTTATCGAAAGCCTCCGCGAAGGACTGAACACCCTCCCGAACCAACTGTGCGGTGATGTCATCAAGCGAAATGCCCTGAGCCTGCAATGCGGCGAGAATCGACCGGGCGCCTTCCACATCGTCTTCGATGGCGTCGGCCTTGACCACGCCATGCGTGCGAAAGGCATTCATGGTCGCTGGCGGCAGGGTGTTGACGGTATCGCGGCCGATCAGCGCCTCGACATAGAGCGTGTCCTTGAGCGAGGCGTCCTTGACGCTGGTCGAGGCCCATAACAGCCGTTGTGTTTGGGCGTCGGCCAAGGCCAGGGCCTCCCAGCGCGGCCCCGCGAACAGGGCTTTATAGCGGGCATAGGCGATCTTGGCGTTTGCGATGGCCACCCGGCCATTCAGTTTTCCGGCCGCAGCCTTGTTTGGAAGCGTTTCAAGCTGCTTGTTGACGGCGGTATCAATACGGCTGACGAAGAAGCTGGCGACACTGGCGACTCTCGAAAGATTGGCGCCGGTGGCCTTCAGCGTTTCCAACCCGGAGAGATAGGCTTCGACGACCTCTTCGTAGGTAGTGATCGAGAACAGCAGGGTAATGTTGATATTGAACCCCCGGCCGATCAGTTGGCGGATAGCCGGAATGCCGGCAGATGTGGCAGGCACCTTGACCATGAGGTTGGGGCGGTTGACCGTGGTCCAGAGATGTATCGCCTCGCCAATCGTCGCGTCCGTGTCGTTGGCCAGAAGCGGGGAACATTCCAGACTGACATAGCCATCGCGGCCATTTGTCCGGTCATAGACGGGTTTCAGCACGTCGGCGGCGGCCTGGATATCGGTGATCGCCAGGTGCTCATAGATTTCAGCGGTCGTGCGTTCGCCGCCCGACCGAAAAACCCCGATCGCGGCGGCATACTCGTCGCTTTCACCAATGGCCTTCTGGAAGATCGACGGGTTGGAGGTGACGCCTTTGAGGCCATCCCGATCGATCATCTCCTTCAATTCCCCCTTTTCGATTAGGCTTCGCATCAGGTAATCGAGCCAGGGGGCCTGACCGCAGGCCTCAAGTTGCTGGAGCGGATTCATTTTGTTGCGCCTTTGGCCAGTTGTGCTCTAGCTGCTGTCAGAACTTTTTCTGTCGTAAAGCCGAACTTGGTCATCAGGTCCTTGATTGGCGCAGAAGACCCCAGGGTGTGCATACCGATGATCGCGCCGCTGGTCCCCACATAGCGCTCCCAGCCAACAACCGATCCGGCTTCAACCGACACACGCGCCGTCACCTCCGGCGGCAGCACACTGTCGCGGTAAGCCTGGTCCTGCGTTTCGAACAGATCCCACGACGGCATACTGACAAGCCGCACCGCCACGCCTTCGGCCTGCAGGGTTTCATAGACCTCGACGCAGATCGCCATTTCGCTGCCGGTGCCGATCAGGATCAGGTCAGGCTTGCCCGGTTTGGCGTCGGCCAGGATATAGGCGCCTTTTGCCAGGCCTGTCGCGGCGGCGTAAACGCTCCGGTCGAGCGTCGGCAAGGTCTGGCGGCTCAGAACCAGGGCGGCAGGCTGTTTCTTCAGGGCGCCGATGACGCGCCAGGCTTCCACCGTCTCGTTGGCATCGGCGGGGCGCAGGGTGACCAGGCCCGGCACGCTGCGCAGGGACAGGAGCTGTTCAACCGGCTGATGGGTAGGGCCGTCTTCGCCGAGTCCGATCGAATCGTGGGTAAAAACAAAAATGGTCGGCAATTCCATCAGAGCGCTTAGCCGGATGGGCGGCTTCATGTAGTCCGAGAAAATCAGGAAGGTCGAGCCGTAGGCCCGGAGACTGCAAAGGGCCAGGCCATTAACGACGGCGCCCATAGCGTGTTCGCGGATGCCGAAATGCAGATTGCGGCCGGTATAAGCTCCGGCCTCGAACGATCCCGCGCCATCGAAGGTCAGATTGGTCTTGGTTGAAGGCGACAAATCGGCGGCACCGCCGATCATCCATGGGTAATGCCGGGCTATAGCGTTGATGGCCTTGCCGCCGGAATCACGCGTGGCCAGACCCTTGGCATCGGCCGGGAAAACCGGCAGGTCAACATCCCAGCCGGTGGGCACGTCGCCGGCCAGCAAGGTGTCCAGTTGCTGCGCCAAGGCCGAGAATTCCGTGCGATAGGCCTTGAATAGCTGGCTCCAGTCTGCCTGTAATCTGCTGCCCCGTTTGCCGATCCCGGCGTCGAAATGAGCGCGGACACCATCGGGCACAAGAAAATCTCTGTCTTCGGGCCAGCCGTAATGGCGTTTGGCTAGACGGATTTCCTCGACGCCCAGCGCCTCGCCATGTGCCGCCGCGGTGTCCTGTTTGTGAGGCGCGCCATAGCCAATATGGCTGTCGACAATGATCAGGGTCGGCGCGTCATGTGTGTCTTTAAACGTCTGAAAAGCTTCGGCCAGACGGCTGGTGTCATTGGCGTCGCCGACATGTATGACGTTCCAGCCATATCCCCGAAAACGCGCCGCGACATCCTCGCTGAACGCCAGTTCGGTATGACCCTCTATAGTGATGGTATTATTATCGTAGATCCAGCAGAGGTTTCCGAGCGACAGATGGCCGGCGATCGAGGCCGCTTCGCTGGCCACGCCCTCCATCATATCGCCATCGCCACACATGGCGTAAACATCGAAATCGAATATGGCGTAATCAGGCCGGTTGAAATGCGCCGCCAGCCATTTCGACGCTATGGCCATGCCGACGCTGTTGCCACAGCCCTGCCCCAAGGGGCCGGTCGTGGTTTCAACGCCCACTGTCATGCCATGTTCGGGGTGCCCTGGACATTTGCTATCCAGTTGGCGGAAGGCCCGAATGTCATCAAGGGTTACCGCCGGAGACCCACCCGCACGGCTTGCATCCTGGACGCCGGCCAGGTGAAGGATTGAATAGAGCAGCATGGAGGCATGACCGTTCGACAGGACGAACCGGTCGCGGTTCGGCCAGTTGGGAGCCTGCGGATCGTATCTGAGGAAGCTCTGCCATAAGGTATAGCCCACCGGCGCCAGGGCCATCGGAGTGCCCGGATGGCCGGAATTGGCCTTTTGCACGGCATCCATCGACAGGGTGCGGATGGTGTTGATGCTGAGGACATCGATGTCGCTCTCTTGCCGGGGAGTGTGCGTTTGGGTCATGTCGGGGAAAGTATCCATTGTCCTGCTCCGCAACGCGACGGCCCCGGTCCCGCGCTTCACAGATCACCCTACGCCGGGCGATATACTGTAACGATGTGGATGGCTCTCGATGGTGGTAAAGTTATAATCAAATTTTGGTTGTTCCATTCCAAATCTTGAACAGCCTTGCTCGCACCTACAGGTGTTTTCTATCTTTTTCCCTGATGCGTTTCTTAGGTACTTATCGGCCTTCACAGAGTCTTCTCGACGTCGCGGGGCTGAGGTGGCAGATCTATGGATATAGGGCGGCGTCGATGCATAGATTGATGCGATCACCGGCCATGAACTGGGATTTTGTGATGCCAAACTCGCTTCGCCGAATCTGAAAGACAGCCGAGAGCATCTGGCCATTATCTGACCTGGCCGCATCATGGGTTTTGAAGGTGACAACCAGGATCACCGGGCGCGTGACGCCGTGCAAGGTAAGATCACCGGTGATGCTGGCCCGGCTTTTGCCGATTATCCTGACAGCCCGACTTGCGAAAGAGGCTGTCGGGAATGCCTCTACGTCGAAATAGTCGTGACTTTTGAGCTTCCTGTCCAGCAGGGCCGATCCTGTCGACAGGGTCGCCATGTCGAGGGTCACATGTATTGCGCTGTCTACCGGCTTGCCAGGTTCGTAGGTGACCGTACCCCGGGCGCCATTGATCGTACCAGCCAAGCGCACGAGCCCCGACAGACTGCTGAACCGGACCGAGGTCTGATCAGGCCGGAACCTGTATTCGGTCGCCAGGGTGGGCGTGGCGGCAAGCATTGTGATCAGGAGTAGGACGGCGGCGTGCCTCTGGTATGGTCTCATGCAAATGGCCTTCTCAGGACTTAAGATTGAAGTGCCGCATCCTGCGCCATCCCGCACCGCGCGTGGCGCAGGCTTTGCAAAACGGTTTGAGTGGGTTGCACACGATGCCCGCAAACGGGCATCCGCATAATTTGAAAAGCCCTGAACCTACGCATATGACGACGGTGATTCAGGGCTTTCTCGTCTGCCCCTGGCTGACGGTGCCCGGGTCTTAGCATCAGTTCATAAGAAACGCATTTCACATTTCGCTGATTTCCAGGCGGTCGGCGACCTGCCCGATTGGTTCATCAAATCAGTTCGAGTCTTCTAGGTTAGTACAAAAGTAAAGGCGTCAACGCCGAAATAGCCTGGGGCATTCCCGTGATTTAAATGTAGCGCCGGCAGGTCGCACTTAGGGTTCAGTAATCCCGAGAGACTATTCGAGTTTGCTCGATAATCATTGCCGCCGAAATGTCCTGGACGACGTGAAAGCCTGGAAGGCTTCTGGCGGGTTGCCGAGATTGTTCAAAAAAATATCCGTCAGGTGGTCGGTGTCAGTGAAGCCACAGTCGCGCGCAATGTAAGGTAAACCCTCTTTGGAGCTCTGCAACAAGCCGAGTGCGCGCTCAATGCGATGTCTTTGTAGCCAATTATGTGGCGCGACGCCGACTTGCGCGCGAAAAGCTTGTTTAAACCGACGAACCGGCATGTCGCACGCTGCGGCCAGTTCATGAAGGGTCACCGAGCCATCAAGATTTGCACTCAGCATTTCTTTTGCACAATTCTCCTGACGGGCCGAAAGGCGTGGTTCTGTCGTCGGTTCAGAAAACCGCAACTGCCCGTAGGTTTTCAGGAAGTGACCGGTCACAGCCGTTGCAATATGATCAACGAAGAGGGAGTTTGCGCGCTCCGGAGCTTTGAATGCCATTTCCAACGTCTGGCTAAGATGCGTCAAAACCGGATCTTGGTTTGCGAAGCCGTTGGCATATGAAATTTCCGAGATATGTCCCAGGCCTTCACTATCGGCGATGGCATTGAGCGTCTTACGCGGAAGATAGAAATGCACGTGGCGAAAATGGCCCACCGCTAAACTATACGGGCTGGTCCTGAGATCGAAAATTGAGCTGGTGCCTGCCTTTAGATTTCCGGTCGGCATGTAATGCCCATCAATCCACAGCTGATATGGACGACAATCAACCTGCCGGACCAGAAGAACAAAGGCGTCATCGATGGGTAATGGTGCGGAAAACGCTTCGCATCGCGCGGTGCCTTCCAGAAGTGAAACCGTTGCGTCAAGCTTGCGCGTCACCAGTCCGGGCATCTCGTCGATGTCGAACACCGTTGACATGGTTTTGGCATAGGCCGCACCCCGACGACGTATATCGCTCTTGTCAAGTTCTGTTGACTGCATTTGGGATCCTGGCAACCCGTCTTTTGGTTTAGGTTTGATGGTTGGTAACCGATTGCCTTACGACGGTGCATTCGGTGGCTAAGGTATGCTGTAGAGCCGTACTGGCCTTAAGATGTGCGGCCTAAGCGTCGTTGGGGCATTGCTGGGTCGGTTGAACGGTTGCATTGCGTGTTGTGCGTCGGATCAAAATGAGGTGGCAGCTTCCGCCTGCGGGAATTGATTAAAATGGCGCCGCCACTGACCAGGACTACTGCCCGTAAACTGCCTGAACACTCTGGTGAAATGACTCTGGTCGGCGAAACCGCAGAGGTCGGCGACCGCCGCCAGGGAACCATCAGGCCTCCGAAGCATCGCTTTGCTTTGATCGATGCGATGTTGGAGCAGCCATTGGTGCGGACGCATACCAAAGGTTTCGCGAAATGCCCGGGTAAAGTGCCCGGTCGATACCCCACATTCGCCGGCTAAATCGGACAGAGAGAGGTTACCATCCAACTGAGAAGCCAGTCTGTCGCGTATCCGCCGGACTTGCCAGGGCGCCAAACCGCCCTTCGCTTTGATAGTACTGGCTGGACCCGCCTCGAGATATCTTTGGAGGCCGCAATACGTGCCTGCGATGTGAACCACCGCCGCCTGGGTAATGTGATCGAGGAAGAGTTGGCTGACCTCTTGCGGTCTCGCGAATGCCGGCTGCATCGCACGTGCCAGGTTATTCAGTTGGACGTCATCCAGCACTGAGCCTGTTGGCAGGTAAAGCTCGTCAATTCGTGGGCCGCCCGCTTCTTCGCTGATTGTATTGAGCGCGGCTAGCGGTACGTAATATTGAACTATCTCTGCTGAAGTTTCGAAACGTATGCATGAACGGGCTCTCAAGTCGATAAAGGCGAGGTGGCCGTCATCCACACGCGGCGGCGCACCACGTAGTGCGCCTTCGATCTGCAACTGCCGATCATATCCGCCCTTGGCCAGGGTGAGCATGATCGCATTTTCCTTTGGTGTGGGGACTGTGAATTCACCATCCGGTGTCGGCACATTGATATGCGTCATGGCCACCAGGGATTTTTTCACGGCAAGGGAAACGAGCGTCGTTGCTTGAGTTAAACGGCAAGCCTCAGCGACCTTTTCACCGTAAAACCCGTTACCGCTCATGGTCCATTTTTCCCGAAATGATCAACTCTTTCCGCACGTCCGGTAAATTCCCGAAAGGTCTACTTTGTAGAAATAAGTTTCGACTTTATCGCAGAACAGGTCCTTCGATATTGCTCAAACGCGCCTGTTTTGTTGAAAAAGGACAGCTTCGAGAGGAACGCCATGCGTATCGCTCTAGATGAGGGTTCCGATCCGGAGGCACCGAAAGCTTCTGTGATAAACCGACCAGTCGTCATGGCACCCAAAAGCTGAATTACCGGCCACTGCTTAGAGGTTCACGGGCGTTTCCGCTGCGTTAAACGCGGCCTCAACCTAATTGCTCAATCCTGCTTACGGATTTCGGATATGGCGGCATGAAGCAGGTTCTCTGTATCCAGACCGTAGTCAAGACTCAGGTCGTCGCATAGGTCGAGCGAGCAGGAGAGCGTGACCCGAGCCTGCATGACGCCACGCCCAATGTCGTAACCTGTGGTTACCGCACAATGTGTAACGGCCCCGGCAGCCGAGAACAGCCATTCTGGCGCCTCGGTCAAATGTGCCTCTAGCGTCAAAGGGCTTGGGTGCGGCTTTTCGGGGGGCCTGTCACGGCGAATGGCCAGCACGGCCACCAACTCGTCGTCTCGCGGATCGTGGTGTGACGCATGCTTGATGCCACATAGGATATGCATTCGTTTCTCGGGCATAAACATCTCCTGGACTGGTTTGTCTTCCGATCAACATAGTGCGCTGGGCTGATGGCTACTTGGCCATTCCTGCGCTTGATTGTCCGTTAGTGACCCTATCGCATCATCGCTCTCTGCAAGAGAGCCTGTCATTTGTGGCGACTATTTAGCCGCTGTCTTCCGGTGGAAGGGAGTCCGTCCAATCGCCGCGCCAAGGGCGCGGTCGACTGAGTGGTTGAGGCCGAAATAGCCAAGGCAAGATTAATTTTGAAAATACGGGTCCGGGCGAAACGTGGAGGATTGCGGCCTATATTCACCCACGAGGTTCACATGGATACGCTCGAAACACTTGCCGTCGCCTCCCAACTCGAAACCGGCTCTGATCTCGTAAACGATCTGCATTCGGCTTTCGGACAGCACAAGGCTCGCGCCGTTCACGCCAAGGGAATAATTTTGGAAGGGACGTTCGTGCCGGCAGCATCCGCTTCCAGCCTATGTATTGCACATGTGTTTTCCGATCCCGATACTCTGGTCACCGTGCGCTTCTCAGATTTTACCGGTATCCCTGATATTCCCGACTATTCCGAGAATGCTAATCCGCGCGGCTTCGCGCTGAAGTGTCGCTTGCAGGATGGCTCCGAGATCGATGTTGTCGCGCATAGCTTTGATGGATTCCCGACCAGGACCGCGACCGAATTCGGTGCTTTGCTTCGCGCCATCGGCGCCAGCGGCCCTGGGGCCGCCAGGCCCACAGCCCTTGACCAGTTTCTGGAAGCCCATCCTGTGGCCAGGACATTTCTAACGTCGCAAAATCCCGCACCGGAATCCTACGCCACGACGGCCTATTTTGGGGTAAACGCCGTCGCGTTCACGACACCCCACGGCGAAAACGTCTATGTCCGCTACCGCTTTGTTCCAAGGGCAGGCGAACATTATCTCGACGCCTACGCCCTCGCCGAAAAAGGGCCAAACTACCTCGCAGAGGAAATCGCCCAACGCGTCGAAACGCGGCCGGTTCTGTTCGATTGGTATGCGCAGATTGCAGCGCCCGGGGATGCTGTGGACGATCCGTCCATAGCGTGGTCAAACGACCGCCCCCTGGCTTTCATCGGGACGATACGCCTCAGCAAACTCTCGCCAGATGAAGGCTGTGCGGACAAGGCTCTGAGATTTCGGCCCGGCCGCTTTCCACTCGGGATCGTCGCGGCGGACCCAATGCTGATCATTCGCGAAGAAGCTTACCCTATTTCCTTCAACGAACGCCAATAAGGACCGCTGTCATGAGCCGCACCATAATGCTTATCCACGGGGCCTGGCTGACACCCGCCTGCTGGGATTTGTTCCGCGCCCATTATGAGGCCAAGGGATACAATATCGTGGCTCCGCCCTGGCCGCTGGAAAACGTACCCATTGAAGAGCTTCGTACCCATCCCGATCCCGATCTGCGAAAGATGACGGTGAAAAAGATCGTCGATCACTACGCTCGTCTTATCAAGAGTCTGCCCGAGAAGCCTATTCTCATAGGCCACTCCTACGGCGGCCTGTTTGTACAGTTGCTGCTCGATCGCGGTCTCGGTGCGGCCGGCATTGCGCTCGATCCCGTTCCAATTGCCGGTGTCTTGCCACCGCCGCGTGTCTTGCTGTCGGCCTGGCCTGTCTTTTCGGTTTTGTTCGGCTGGAACCGGGTTCTCATACAATCGTTCAAAACATTTTCGACGACCTTCGCCCAAACCTTGCCGGAAAGCGAGAAACGCAAAACCTACGAGACCTATTGGGCGCCGACACCCGGGAGGTTGTACTATCAAGGCGCGCTGGGCTTGGAAACAGGCATCAAAAAGGGCAATCCCAGGCGTCCACCCTTGCTGCTGGTTTGCGGCCAATCGGACATCACCATTACGCCCGCCTGTGTGCGTGCGGTTTATAATATTCAGAAGCATTCGCCGTCTGCGACTGACTTCCACACCTTTCCTGGACGTTCACACTATCTGTTCCATGAACCCGGCTGGCAGGAAGTCGCGGATTTTATTCTCGACTGGGCGCTCGTCCATACGAAGACCGTACCGGTGCCGCTGCGCCGGTCGGCATAGGCGCTGACTTACGGCCGCCGGGCTGAACATGACGCCTCACTCGCTTTCAAATCTGGCGCCACCTTGAGGTGGCACCGTCTGGCTCAAGGAAAAACAAATGACTCAAAGAATGGACTACGGGGCAGCTGCCCCAAGCGGAATCAAAGCGCTGGGCAGCGTCTACGGTTATGTCGCTCAGAGCGGCCTGCCGAAATCGTTGATCGACATGATTTACCTGCGTGTTTCCCAGATTAACGGCTGTGCCTACTGCATCGACTCCCACACGCACGATCTGCTCGATGCCGGCATTCCCCTGGCAAAGGTTATACTCGTACCGGGCTGGGAGGAGGGCGGAGCCCTTTTCGACGCGCGAGAACGTGCCGCCTTGGCATGGGCGGAAACCGTGACGCGCGTGTCCGATACCCACATACCGGACGCCGCATTTGCGACGGTTCGCGCGCAATTCACTGAGAAAGAGATCGCCGACATGACAATCGCCGTCGGTCTGATGAACGCTTACAACCGTCTGGCCATTGGCTTCAGGCAAACCCCGCAGACGGTTGTTAAACTGGCGATGACCGCGGCCGCCTGACTCGCGCTTACCTCTTGGCATCTTCCTTTGCCGACCGCCAGACGACGACCTGTCCGCGGAGGGAATGTGTTTGCACCATGACACTGCGGCCTTATCCGACTCCACTCGCTCCCTTTCACCACAAACTGGAAAACTTCAAATGAAAGCCCTAATTCGTAACGCGTTCTTCGGCATGTCCATCCTGATGATGGCCAGCGATGCGCACGCCGCCGATGCCGATTTGCATGGTAAGACGGTCATCCTCGTCCATGGCGCCTTCGCCGACGGCTCCAGCTGGTCGAAAGTCATTCCTTTATTGGAAGCGCGAGGTCTGAAGGTTGTCGCCGTTCAGAATCCCCTTTCGTCCCTTGCAGACGATGCGGCTGCGACAACGCGCGCCATCGATCAGCAGGCGGGACCGGTCATCCTGGTCGGCCACTCGTGGGGCGGCGCCGTAATTACGGAGGCCGGGAATAGTGCGAAGGTCAAGGCCCTTGTCTATGTCGCAGCCTTCGCGCCCGACGAAGGCCAGTCGATCAACATCATGACCAAGCCTTTCCCCCCAGCGCCCTGGACAGCGGCCCTCAAGGTGGACGCCGGCGGATACCTCACCTTGCCGGAAGCCAACGTCATGAGCGATTTCGCCCAGGATCTACCAGCTGTCGATGCCCGCGTCGTGGCTGCGACGCAAGGACCATGGGCGGCGCGTTGTCTGGATGATGTCATCACAAAGGCCGCGTGGAAGACGAAACCATCCTGGTGGGTGCTCAGCGAACAGGATCACATGATCGATCCGCGGTTTCAGGCGGGCATGGCTGCCGGTATCAAAGCCCATGTGGTGAAGGTCAATGCGAGCCACGTGGTGATGCTCAGCCACCCCAAGGACGTCGCCGATGCGATCATAGACGCGGCCGAAAGCGTCCACTAAGATCTGAAGCGCGCCGGGCCAAAAGGTGGTTCCGGCGCATTTTTGCGCCTGCGACGGTGTCAGGGCGCTTCAAAAGGAAGCCAAGGAGGTCGACCGTGAAATCGCCCTTGATGATCAGAAAATGATCTGGCTGTCGCCGCGCGTCTGTCTGCGCCAGGCCCCAGGGCTAACGCCAGCCATTTGCGTAAACACGCGCGTAAAATGACTCTGGTCTGCAAATCCGCAGGCCGATGCGATATCGGACAAGGGTAAGCCTGGATTGGAGAGACTGCTCTTGGCTTTCTCAACACGGTGCAACAGCAGCCAGCGGTGGGGCGGCATGCCCATAGTCTGCCGAAATGCGCGGCTGAGATGACGGGTCGATAGGCGACACTCGCCCGCAAGGTCATCGAGTGAAATATCGCCCCCGAGATTCGCATCGAGGAGATCGCGGATCCGTTTCTGTTGCCAGGGGGCCAGACCGCCGCGCGCTGCACGGGGCTCGGCAGTTATGTTGCCATAGGTATGGGATACATGAGCCGCAAACGCGTGTGTCATATGGTCAATGAACAACCGGCTGACTTCTTCGGGTTTCTGGAAGCACGGCGCCAGAGCCGTCGCCATCAGGCGAATAACCGGATCGTCAGTCACCGACCCGGACACCAACGAAAGATCTTTGACATGCGCGCGACCGGCGTCCTCGGCGACCGCGTTGAGGCACTCCAGCGGCAAGTAGAACTGCATCATATCAATAGAACTGTTCAGGCGCAAAGCTGCCTCCTGACGCATATCAAGAAAGCTGAACTGTCCCTCCGCAACGCGGTTCGCGATCGGGGTGTCCGAACCGTCCAGATAAAGCTCTCGATCGAAGCTCTCAAATGTTGATAAGGTAAAAACGAGCGCGTTCTCGCGTGGCAGTAACGTCCGCTCCCGGTAAACTTCCGGGATGGAGGCACTCGTTATGGCCATGATCGACTGATCTTTTTGACGCGCAATAAAGGCATGGCTGCGGACGGCTTTGGATGCCTGGGCAGCCCGTTCGCCATAATATCCTTTCGGTGTCACAATAACCCGCCCGGTGAAATTGAAATGAGACGCTGGATCGGAGGATTCGCCCTCCGCATAACACCATTATGGACCGTTAAATTCGAATGTCTTGAACGTTTTTCAGTCAATTGTCTAAAACGACCATCTAGGTGGCAGCAATGAAACACGCAAACGTCTCACCCCCTCAAAATGCACCGATCAATCGCAACCGCTAGTGTTGGTGCCGCCAGTCCTCGGGATGCGCTTGCAACGTGGCTTTGAACACGCGGATCAGGTGGCGCGTGGAGGTGAAGCCGCAGATATCGGCCACGCTTCCCAACGGAAGAAAAGGACGTCGGAGCAATATGTCGCGAGCGAGTGTCATGCGCCCGGCCATCAGCCACTGATGGGGATGCATACCCGTCGTCCGTCGGAATGCACGTGCGAACACCAAGGCCGGCAGTCCGCAGGCACGTCCCAGGTCATGTAGGGTCAGGTTTCCGTCCAGATTGGCGCGTAGTAAATCACATGCGATCGCCTTTTGAAAAGGCGACAAGGCGGTTATTGGAGCCGGTGTACGGGGTGGGCCGACATTGCCGTAAGCCTTCAGAGAATGTGCCGCCGCCGCCATGGTGACATGGTCGCTGATCAGGCGGTTCACCTCGCTCTTGTTTGAAAAAGCCGGTTTTAACAGAAGCGCCAGATTGCTCAGGACAGGATCATGGTAGCCGGTTCGCCAGTCGAATACGAAATCCTCTATTCTGGGAATTTCCTCTGCATCGGCGATCGCATCCAGGGCCGCACGCGGCATGTCAAAGCTGACCTGATGAAATTTCTCTTTCACGGCCGCAACCGGTGCAGTCCGCAGATCGTAGATATTGGTGACACCAGCGGCAAGGGTAGGCGTCAAGATCCGCTTGCCATTTTCCCAAACTTCATAGGGCGGACAGATATCGAAGTGGACTGTCATCAGAAACCCGTCGGATTCCGGGATCGGTGTCATCAGTCCCTCGGGCGCCGTACGGAATTTAACTTCAGTGACAATAATATCAGTGTCGCCCAGGCTGCGCACAACAAGCGGAGGCAAGGCTTCGAGATCGAAGCGCTCGTGCCACCAATTTCCAGATTCACCCGGCTCCTGTTCCATAACGTTTAGTCCCTGAAACCTTATCGGGTGTCTTGGCTGCATTTGCCAATTTTGTCGAAAACGGACATGATGATCATACCGCTCGACGCCAGGCCCCAGGGCTCAGTCCGACCAGTCCCGAGAAAACACGCGTGAAGTGACTTTGGTCCGCGAAGCCGCATATAAGGGCGATCTCACTTAGAGGATCGTTGGACCTCAACATTAAGCTCTTTGCGAGTTCGATCCGGCGCTGCAGGAGCCATTGATGGGGGGCAAGGCCAGTGGTACGCCGAAAGGCGCGAGAAAAGTGACTGACGGACAGGTCGCAGCTTAGAGCAAGTTTGGTCAGGCTGAGATTGCCGTCAATCTGGGCGTCAAGCATTTCAAGAGCGCGACGCTCTTGCCATGGCGCTAATCCCCCTGGGACCAGTTTGGAGACACGCATGCCGCCATAAGCGACGGCCGAGTGGCTGCCGATCGCCATGGTAATCTGGTCGACGAATAGACGGTTTGCCTCCGCAGGCGCCTTCATAGCCGGCAGTAAGGTTCTGGCGAGGTTTCGTATCGTCCTGTCGTTGCGATCCTTTTTGCGCCTCAGACCTTCAATACGCGGCACGCCCGCATTGTCGGCAATTTCGTCGATGGCGGCGCGCGGGAAGTAGAAATGCAAAGTGTGAAATGCGTTGTTGACGAGAAACACCGGTCGGGTTTTGAGGTCGATAATTTCAGTATCGCCGGCGCGCAACCGTGAGGGCGGTACCGGTCGCCCGTCCTCCCAGAGACAAAGCTCAGGCATTTCCTTGATGACGGCACAGATGAGGAAAGCGTCTGCGTATGGATGAGCTTCCGATAGCCCGAATTTGGGCGCAGAGGAAGCTGTTTCAGTAATTGCGACGGTCGTACTGTTCAAAGTTCGACTTATCAAAACGGATGCTGTTTCGCCGCCGCATCGCTTCACAAAGGCCTCGCCGTAATTATCGCTTTCCATCTGAGTGTCCCTGGTAAATCTAAGGACAGCGAGACACCCGCCGAGGCCTTGCCGTCTAGGCGAAAACTTACCTTTTTGAAAAATCCGGACATATCCGAATTCTAGCGACGAACAACGTCCATATTTGCCAAGTCACGGTGGGATTCTCACATACCGTAATGTCGGAATGGCAGAGGCTCGACCCACTCGCAATGGAACGGAGGGCGCCGATGACAAATGAAATTCTGATCATCCTTGAGTGGTTCACTGCCACAGGATCTGGCGCTTATTCCGTTTGGCAGTCCTGGAAGCCGCCCGCCCCGGACGATCCGGCCCCAGGACCGGCGCCATTACTCCGGAAGGGCCTTTCGGTTCAAACCTACTTACCCGCCGAGGGTACCTGCGGGGCCATTATTGAGGAGCTGCTCAATACCGGCCTCACGCCTTCGGCAATGCAACAGCACTCTAACGCCAACGGCAATTTGCCGCGCGTTCTGCACAGCGCGCGCGAGCGCCAGGAGCGCAGCCATACTTCCCATCAGCCGCATTTGATACTGACCCATCCTTCAGGAGGACGACTATGAAACTCTATTCCAAAATCAGCCTGTGCTTACTCGCTTCGCTGACCAGCGCGACCGTTCAGGCACAAGTGGTTGAGACGCCGGACAGTATGGTCGGCGCGCTCCATTCAGCCTTTGGCGAACACCATGCGCGCGCTGTTCACGCCAAGGGTATAATTTTCGAAGGAACATTTCAGGCGTCTCCTGAGGCGCGCACGCTCAGCAAAGCCCCGATTTTCAGTGGCGTTACGATGCCAGTCGTTGTTCGGTTTTCCGACTTTACCGGTATCCCTGACATTCCGGACAATATTGGCGATGCCAATCCCCGCGGCTTTGCGGTCAAGATCAAGATGAAGGGCGGCGCCGCCACTGACATCGTGACCCATAGCTTCAACGGGTTTCCTGTCGCCACGAGCGACGAATTCGCGGTCTTCCTGCGTGCGATTGGTGGGTCTGGCCCAGATGTGCCGCATCCCAATCCGATTGAACAATTCCTGGAAACTCATCCGATTGCCAAGTCTTTCGTCACGAGCCAGAAGCCGCCGCCCGTCTCCTATGCAACTACAGCCTACTTCGGGGTGAATGCGTTCAAGTTCACCGATGCACAAGGTAAGTCGGTGTTCGTTCGCTATCGTTTTGTGCCCAGGGCCGGCGAGCACTATCTGACACCAGATGCGGTAGCAGGCGCCGGCGCCAATTACCTCCAGCCAGAAATAACGGCCCGCGTTGCCAAAGCGCCGGTATCGTTCGATTGGTATGCTCAGATATCTGAAACGGGCGACGTTATCGACAATCCATCCATCGCCTGGCCTGAAAGCCGCAGGCTCGTGCGACTGGGCACAATTACGATCGCGTCCAAATCTGCTGACATCGCGGCAGCCGACGTCCAGACTGTGTTCGAGCCGGGTAACGTCCCCAGCGGAATCGAAATCGCCGATCCTATGCTGGCCATGCGGCACGCGGCCTATCCGATTTCGTTTAAAGCCCGGCAGTAGTATTTGCTACGCGACATTGCTTTGACAGTCTGGCGCTTCTCGCAGGAGTGCCAGACTGTTTCATCTTTCGTCATACCGCCAGAGACGCCGCATTGATCATTGCCTAAGCCGCGAAAATGCGCAGAAATCCATCCGCGGCAAACGCACCGTGAGCGGCTACTTCGTCCGTCGATAGAACCTTACTCGGATGGAGCAGGTAGTCTCGATGATAGTCGCCAAGGGTCAGGGCCGTCAGCGTTTTTGCCGCAATCAACGGGTCGACGTACCTGAGCCGACAAGCCTGCATCTCCAAGCGCAGGTAATCAGCCAAGCTGGCGTGCAGCGTTTCTGGGCCTCTGTTGTAGAACCGCGAGGCGACCTGAGGGAACCGACTCGCTTCGGCTTCAACCAACCGGTGCAGAGCCAGGCGCTCCGGATCCAGCACGACTCGCATCAGGCCTTCGCAGAACCCCTGCAGGGCCGATCGCAGCTCACCTTTGGGCGTGAGCAGTTCGGCGAGCCGGCTGCGAAACTCCTCGGTCGCATTGTCAATGACCTCCGCAAACAAGGCCTCCTTTGAATCGAAATAGTTCCATAGTGTTCCTTTCGACCCGCCGAGGTCGCCGGCTATGTCGGACATGGAGGTCTGGTCGTACCCTTTCGTCATAAACGCGGTTCGAGCCACATGGAGGATGTCGCCGCGGCGGCGGAAACGGCGGGTATCTGCGGCACTCAGGGTTACAAGCATGTTTTTCTCCTGAAAAAATGCGCCCGTCCCTTAGGGGGAAGGATAGGGACGGGCGCAAGGGTTCCGACGGCGGGGCTTACGGATTTGACGCGTATCCGTCGGAAGGAGGGGACCAGCCGCCACCGAGCGCCTGGAACAGGCTGACGGCCGCAGTCAGTCGGTCACTATGGGCCTGTATCTGGGCCAGATCGGCGCCTAGAAGTCCGCGTTGGGCATCCAGTTGCTCCAGGTAGGGCGAATAGCCGGCGCTATAGCGTTCGGTGGCCAGTTTCAGTCCTTGGGCCAAGGCGCTGCGTTGTGAGGCGAGGGCCATCTCTTGTGCAGACAGTTCGCTGTCGGCGGTGAGCGCATCCTCAACTTCTCGGAACGCATTCAGCACCGTCTTCTGGTAGCCAAATGCGGCTTGATCCCTGCGGGCGGCCGCACCGTCAGCTTGAGCGCGCAGGCGTCCGGCCGAGAAGATAGGTGCCAGCACACTGCCGCCAAGATTGAAGATGCCTACTGGATCCTTCAGCAAACTTGAGTCCAGGTAACCTTGGGTCAGGCTAAGCTGGACGGTGGGCATAAAGGCGGCGCGCGCCGAATCCAGGGAGCGATCTGCCGCGACAAGACCATACTCCGCCTGAGCAATGTCGGGTCGCTGGCGCAACAGATCGCTGGGCAAGCTGACTGGGACGGCAGGCGGCTGAAGCGACATAATTTCGGCACCTCGTTCGACCGTACCTGGTGTTTTTCCCATTAAGACGCTGAGGGCGTTCTCCTGCCGGCGGATGACCTGCCGGGTCACGGGTATCAGTTGCGCTGTGGCGTCGTATTCGGCCTGAGCTTGCTGAACTTCCAGGCTGCCCGAATAGCCGGCGCCGTCACGTCTCTTGGCCAGGCGCAACGCCTCGGCGCGAGCCACCGCCGTGTCGGTCAGGACGGTCAGGCGTGCATCAGAGGCGCGCAGCGCTATGTAGGCGGAAGCCGTTGTCGACGCGATCGCCAACCGCACACTGTCCTGGGCAGCCTCTGTTGAGAGCAGTCCAGCCTTGGCCGCTTCAGTTGACGCGGCGAGGCGACCAAACAGGTCCGTATCGTAGGCGACGGCAAGTTGCGCGCGGCCGGCATCCTGGGTGACCGGCTGACCAAATGCGTTGATGTCACGAACGTGGCCGCCGGTCGCAGCGAAATTGAGCGTGGGTAAGGTTTGGGATGCTGCAAGGCGTAACTGAGCCCGCGCTTCCACGACCCTCGCCGCAGCGACGCCCAGGTCGCCGTTGTTGGCCAGTGCGGACTCAACCGACGTAGATAAAGCGGGGTCGCCAAACTTTGCCCACCAGTGTGCGTTAATCCGTCCCGTTGGCGAAGGCGTGCGCCAGGCAATCGGGGACGTTACAGCGGCTGCCAATGGGATGGCTGGACGGGGTCCGGCCGAACAGGCGGCCAGCGCGAGGAATGCAGACGTAGCCAGGAGGGAGATGAGCCGGTTCATTTCACGGCCCGCGTATCGACGCGCGCTTCAATCGACATGCCGGGCCGCAAGCGATCGGCCATCGGCTGGCGGGCGTCAACGAGTATCCGAACCCCGATGCGTTGCGGGACTTTCACGAAATTGCCCGTGCCGTTGTCCGCTTTAATAGCCGAGAACTCCGATCCGGCCGCCGGCGAGATTTGCTCTACACGACCGTGAAGAGCGATGCCACCGAGGCCATCGACCCGCAAGGTGACGGGTTGACCCGGACGCATTCGAGCCGTCTGAGACTCCTTGTAGTTGGCGATCACCCAGCGCTCATCGGGCACGAGCGATACCAGTTGCGTGCCATTGGTGACGTACTGCCCCAGTCTGACACCGACTTCACCCATGCGCCCGGTCTCAGGCGCGCGGATCAAGGTGTTGGCGAGATCGATCTGGGCCAGCTTCAACTGCGCTTCGGCGGCTTCGACCTGCGCCTCCAGGCCAGATTTGGAGACTTCAACAGTCCGAATGTCTTCCTGCGAAATCCGGCTGCCCGCCTGCGCTTGAGCGACAGCAGCTTCCGCCTGTTTCAGGGCTGCGAAGGTCTGATCACGTTCCCGCTGAGAAACGGCTCCGTCTTTGACCAAATCATCGACCCGGGCCATGTCGGCCTGCGCGCGCGCCAACTGCGCCTGGGCATTGGTCACGGCGGCCGTTTGGCCAGCGAATGCGGCGCTGCGGCTGTTGCGCGCCTGGAGATTGTTGGCGAGCGCCGCGCGTTGCGCATCGAGATTAGCCTGAGCCTGTGCCACGCGCTGCTCATAGATCCGGCTGTCGATCTGAACGAGCGGCATCCCAGAGCGGACGTCCTGATAGTCGTGAACCGCAACAGCGGTGACGTACCCACTCACCTGCGGTGCGATCACCGTTGTCCGACCACGAACATAGGCATTGTCCGTCGTTTCAATGCCAGAATTGAATGGCGTGATCTGCCAGGCATACATGACGCTGGCGACGCCAAGAATACCCAGGCCGGCGGTGATAAGCGAAAACCGAAGGGGCTTGCTCGGCGGCAACCAGGTGGCGGGGGCGGCCTGGGTGTCGGGGGCGGTGCGAGTAGCTGCGGTCATTGACGAACCTCCTGAAGGCGCACCTGGCGCCGATATTGGAAAATGCGATAAATCATGAAGAGAGCGATCAGGCCGGCGAGGCCTGCGACCAGACGAAACACGTCATTGAACGACGCGATATTGCTCTCGCGGGTGAGTACGGGACCCAGATTCGTCCTGGCGGCAACGAGCGGGTCAGAGGCCAAAAGATGAGAGCCGAGGTCCAGCCAGTGGCTACGGGCCTGCACCGTCTGATAACTGCCGAGTACGGCGGCGCCGAGCAATGAACCCAGGTTTTGCGTCATGCCGAACAGGACAACGAAGGTGATGAAGGCCTCTGGACCGTGTTTGACCATCCGCTGAAAGCCGAAGATCATGGCTGGCCCAATGAAGAGCGCGGCGCCGAGTCCGATCAACGACTGACTGACAAAGAGTTGCGTCGGCCGGGTCAGGTTGGAGGCGGTGCTGTCGAGAAGGCTGCCGACTAAGATAAAAAGCGTTGCAGCGAGAATGGCGACAGGCATCCGGCCCGGCTTGAGCATGAAGGCGCTGGCCACGGACCCGCAGATCATGGCGACGAGCACGCAAGTGAACAGCACATGGAGCTGGTCATTATTTAACCCGCCAGCGGACAGCAGACCGACTGCCCCAAACGTCTGCTCGGCGAGCGCAAAGCGGATCAGAAGGGCGACGACACCAAACCGTATGACATCGCCGGTTGTCACCCATCTGACGACGAGCAGGGGGCGCGCCCTTTGCCCTTCCAGCCATATGGCGGCAACAAGCAAGGGGATGGCCAACATCAGAGCCCAGCCCAACCAGGGCGTATCTGCCCACCAGAGAACCCGACCTTCCGCCATGACACTGCAGAGTAGGACGATCGCCGGTACGAAAAGCGTCATGGTGACAAAATCAAGCGATTGGAATGCCGCGCTTTTTACCGTCGGTGGCACGGGATGAAGTGTTGCCGCGGCAAACGCTATAAGCCCTAACCCCAGTTCAATGTAGCTCAGGCCATGCCCGCCACCAATGGTCAGAATCTCAACAGGGATGAGGCGGGCGAGCGGAACGCCAAGCTGCGGGATCCCAAACGCTAGCACTAGTCCCATCGGGCGGTTCTGCGGCGGAAAGACCTGCAGCATATTGTAAATGGTGAGCCCAATCAGGCCGGCGGTAGTGAGCCCGCAGATGGCACGAACCAGAAGCGCTGTCGCAAAGCCCGGCATGACGAATTGCAGAATGACCGCGGCGATATAGGTCAGGAGCAAAGCTTGCGTAACCGGCGTAATGCCAAACTGTTGTCTGGCGCGAACCAGCAGCAGGTTGGCACATACAGCCATCGACACATAGGCGGCGAGCAGCCAGCCGGCGTCTGCCACGTCCACACCATATGCGCCGGCCAAAGCACCGCTGTTCACACTGACCAGAGCATTGCCGAGGGACGCGGCCGTGCCACTGATCAGGGCCGCAGCGACGTAGCCCCAGCGGCGGACCGGACTGTGGCGTGGCGTATGCGGTCCGCCCGGAAGGAAGGGCTTTTCGTGCGGAGCATAGACGTATGGATCGTTTGCCATGCCAGCCTCCTTTATGCCGGTTGATGATGTGGGGATTGTCGGCGATGCGTTTGATTTGATCAATTCGGCCATATCTGCTTTATTGATAGGTAATAACTATGAATGGAGTGAGCCGTTGGATTTTCGACGCCTGCAGTATTTTGTGGTTACGGCCGAAGAACTTCACATGGGCCGTGCCGCTGAACGCCTTGGCATTGCGCAGCCGACGCTCAGTCAGCAGATCCAGACCCTTGAAACCTCTCTCGGGGTGCGCCTGTTTGAACGCGTGCGCCGTGGCATTCAGCTGTCGGCCGTCGGCAAGGCTCTCCTGCCTCAGGCCCTCGAAACACTCGCCGCGTCGGCCCGCGCCATCGAAATCGCCCATGGCGCCGCCCGGGGTGAAATCGGGCAGATCATGATCGGATATGTCGGCACGGCCCTTATCGAGCCGGAGTTGCCCAATCTGATTGCCGATTTCCGGAAGCGATATCCAGGCATAAGGCTTGACCTGCGCAATCTGCCCGTGGACCAGCAGTTGGAGCAATTGAGCGACCTGCGGATCGACATTGCTTTCATTCGCGCCACATCCACGGCTGTGCCGAGTGGCTTACGAGGTCGGGTCTTCTCATCAACGCGACTGCTGGCGGCTATTCCGGCCACCCATCCGTTGGCGACAAGCGCTGAACCCTCGCTTAGGCAGTTGGCCGATGATCCATTCATCGTTTTGCAGGACACGCCGACGACCGGTTTCTTTGCGGCGACAACGGTCGCGTTCTGCGAACGGGCCGGGTTTATCCCCAATATCGACCTGAAGGTCACGGACATCGCCTCGATGGTCGGACTCGTTTCCGCAGGCCTTGGCGTGTGTCTGGTACCTGCTCTGATCAGCAGTTTAGCCATGCCGAATGTCGTCTTTCGCGCCTTGCCCGAGCTCGATGCCGCGGTGGACTTGCTCATGATCGAAAGGCGCAACGATCGCAGCCCGGCCGTTAAATCCTGGCTCGACATGGCATTTCCGGCTTGAAGGTGAGAACCCCGCTGTCGAAAAGCGCAGCGATACGCGAAAGCGCCGACCGCGAAATGACCGGATGGGCGATAGCCGAGCGAATAAAACGCTCTTCCGACACTTCCGGATCCAGCAGACTGATCGACGAAATAACCGCACCACAGGTTTTGATGAAAGGCGCGGCCGCCAGTTGCGCCGCCCGACCGACAGTATCAAGAATGATATCGACCCTCGGCCCCGGCGTGACAAAGACCTCCGCGCCTCGCCACTCCGCCAACTGTTTCGCATAGGCGCCTGTAGCGGTGTCGGCGCCAAGGACAAGCACACGATGCGCGGGCAAAACTACTGCATGGTCACAGACCATCTGAAGCGCCGTGACAGCCGGCACGAGCGCATCGACAGCTTGGTCAAAGCTGAGCGTGCGGGGTTTAGATGCCAGACACACGGATGTTCCGTCCCATCCAAAGACCGCTTCACCGGGTTTGAACATCGGCAAACTCGACCCGGCAGACTGAATACGCCCTGCCACGGCTTTAGCGCGGGCCGCAATAATCTGGATGCGTAACGACGTGGTCTGCGGCTCTGGTGCGACGGCAAAGAACCAGGGGGGCGGTGGCGGAGCGGCGGCCAGAGACAAGGCGTTCATGACAGCCGTCCGAGGTCCAGCCAGGGGCAGCCCCAGTATATCTTTAGATGTTCATCTGCGTCCGGGAAGACACCGTGTTCATCATCTCCAGTGCGAAGCGGGTTGGTCGGGGTATCCGGTGCCTCGACCTCGAATACCCCAGGAGCTTGGAGATGTGGTGTCAATTCGCGACGCAACCGCAGGATCGAAATGAGTTCGTCATCGCCTGAACTGAATTGGGCAATGCGTGTGACGCCGCGCATGACCGGCATTAACTGACTAAGCATAAGCTTCTCCCTCTGGCTGATGCTCTGAAAGTTATGGCCATTTGCAAAACAGAGATTGGCGAATCCTGCGCTCGATTGTTCGGTTTGACCTAAATCGAAAACCGGACTGAGCGTATGGATTGGTGCCGTCGCGCATGTATGAGAGGGCCGATAATTTTATCGTTTCCCCTCTGCTTGTCTGCAAAAGGCAGATCAACAGAGCTTGATTTGGATGCGGCCAAATTCGCCAAGGCGAGGCCATATTATAAAATACGCCCGTTGTTGAAGCGACTAAGATTATGTCCGATGACACATGAGGATTACCGTTGTGGGGCGCATCCAACGACTTAAGCTTTATCCATGGATGGAGGCCAGAACCCGAACGGCGGGCCGTCCTCGATGCGGGCAGGCTGCCCCCGGGTGCCTGCGGCTAAAGCGAAGAGCGTCATTTACAGGCCGCGATGTTAGGATGCCCATGGCTGGCTCGATTGAGGGGATACTGCAGGATTGGCGCATCCGTAGGCGCGCGGCAGCAATCCAGGGACCCGATGAGCCGAGCACTACGGCAAAGGTAATCATCGGCATTATCGCGTTCAGTTTCTTCGCGGCGGGCATAGTTTTGGACGTCGTGCGTGGTAATGAACCTCAGGTGCGGCTGACGGCAGATGAGCTCGTGCGCCGTCCGTTTTCAAGAGCCCTGCCAATGTCTGAAACCATTCCAGGTGTTAGGACGATCGTGCTTTCTGGAGATCCGTCGCAGACCGGACCGTATGTTTTGCGGCTGATCATCCCGCCACAGACGACTATCTTGTCACGCACCCACTCCGACGATCGCACTGCCACCGTCGTCTCAGGGGTCTTCTTCTTCGGTTACGGTTCTGAAAACACACCCAACCAAACGAAAAATCTCCCTCAAGCCAGCTTTTTCACCGAGCCGGCCGGCGTGCCGCATTTTGGTGCCACCACGTCGGAAGGCGCCGTCATTGACGTCAGCGGCACCGGTCCAACCGACACTCACATTGTTCATCGCCAAAGCAAATGACCGGCTGAAAGCGAACACGACATTTGGCCATTCTATCCATCCCTTTCAACCCGAGAGAACCGAAATGAAAGCCCTTCTAATCCTGACTTCGCTTGTCCTTGTTACCCCGGCTGCGGCGCATCCTGCAGGCGAGACGGTGACGCCAGCATTCACGCATGCGCTCACCAACGTACCCGGTAAGAAGCTAATCGCTGCGCGCGTTGACTATGCACCGGGCGGTGCATCTCCCGCACACCATCACGCCGGATCGGCCTTCATTTACGCCTATGTCCTGTCCGGTTCTATTCGCAGCCAGGTCGATGACGGGCCTGCAGCCATCTACCACACGGGTGAAAGCTTTTACGAGGAGCCGGGAGCGCTACACCGAATTAGCGAAAATGCCAGCAAAACCAAACCGGCGAGTCTGTTGGCGGTATTCGTAGTAGACGAGGGAGATGGTCCCCTAACAACACCCGACTCAAAGTAGCAGGCCAGCCAGTGCGGAAATTCTTCAGGCGAAGGCACTCCTGGCGGTTGAAATCGCTAAAGCGCTCGACGTTCAAAATCTAACGGTGCGCGGCGCACAAGAATTAACAGGTGTGCCGGCAGCCGACTTTTCTCGCATCCGTAAAGCTAGGCTTGAAAGGTTTACTGTGGACCGACTGATGACTATTCTTACCCGTACCAACCGCGATGTCATCATCTCAGTGTCGATCAATTCGCGCGAAGCTCGAAATGAGGTGGCAAAAATTAGCGGATTGGGAATCGTCGCTCGTTGAGTTGTTTTCGTGCGCCGACAGTGGTCACTATAAAGCAACGGTCTGAGTAGTGCTAGGTATAATCATATTGACTCTGGGTTGTATCTGGCTACCTTGAGTGCATTCGCTCTCGGGTTGCGTTGCTTCCGAGGCAGCCTATGCGGGTATGGATATGACCTCGTCATAGCAAGGGCGTTTCAGGTCGTGTCAGCTGACTCCGGCGTAACTGCTGTGCAGTCCGCAAGACAAGGCGCCCGGGAGCTTGGCTTAGTCTGCTCAAACGGACGCAATACATGCGAGTCCCCGAACCCTCCGACCTAGACGCCTTCATAGACGCCGCCGACAGGGCCGTGACCAAAGAGCGGTTGTTCGAATTGTTCGTCGCCGTGATGGCATCCATGGCGTTTGACCGCGTCAACTTTTCCATCATGTTCGACCGTGAACTCGATCCAAAATATTGGGGCTTCGGCCTGATTAGCACCTATCCTTTGGATTGGCAGGGATACTATGTAGACAGAGATTTGGGCGCGATTGATCCGGTACGTCGTCGAGCTTGGGGACTTGCCCCGCCATTTTGGTGGCGCGAGATTTTTCGTGACCCGTACACAACGGAGGAGCAGATCAAATTTCTCCACGAAGGCGAGGCGGCGGGGCTATACAATGGATTAGGTATCCCATTTCGCGGACCGGCAGAACAACGGGCAGGAATCGCCTTGGCAACTTCAATTCGTCGCCTCATTATCCCAGCGAATATCGGGCGCGTGGTCGCCGTGGCAAACCATTTTTACGCCGCCTACAAACGCATCTGCCGTAGCCAGGTCTTTCTGCCGGCAACTCAAATATTGAACGAAATGGAGCGCGACATCCTCACCCGTGCGGCACACGGCCGGAAAGATCAACAGATCGCCGAGAACCTTGGGTTATCGCTGTCAGGCATCAATTGGTACTTCCGCCAGATTTTTGCCAAGCTTGGCGTAACCAGCCGCACTGAAGCCGTGGCCTTTGCGATACACAACGGCATTATCGAATATAGAAATGATGATGACTACCGATTCAGGTAGTGAATAAGCCGGTCGCATTTGTTGTGCTGCACTTCTCAGTACTAGGAGCTTTTGCGATGCTTAAGATGATATCTTACAAAGACATTTCCCAAAACGCCGATCTCTTCTTCAGTCAGTTCCAACTGCGAAAGCGGGAGTTCATCGATCGTCAGCACTACAAGGTGAAGACCATTGACGGTTTAGAATTCGATGAGTACGACACACTGGCCACCTCATATCTGGTTTTCACCGAAGATGGCCGTACCGTACTCGGATGTAGCCGGTTGACCCCGATCAGTTATGGCTGCATGCTGGCGGATCACTTTCCAAGCCTGGTTGATGATCCCAGCTTGTTCGGCCGTTCTGACGTCTGGGAGGGCACCCGCTTTTGCGTCGACAGCCGTTTGCCGCCAGAGTTGAGACTGACCATCTCGCGAACCCTGAGTGCCGCCTATGTCACCTTTGGCCTCAACCGCGGCGTCAGCAAGATCATTGGCATGATGCAAACCCTCATCCTGCGCTCCGTTTTCGAGCGCGCCGGGATTGAGCTGGAACGCCTGGGCTCCGTTCAGAAAATCGGCGACCAGGCCAAGGTTCAGGCCGCGGCCATCGATATCCACCCGGATCAACTAACACGGGTGGCTGTGCGCACGGGTATTCGAATAGACCCGCATCTCGGCCGCGAGTCACGGAAAACGGGCTATGCCGCGTAAGTCACGCGGCTTCGTAGGCGACGGTCCCCGAGAACCGCAGTCCGAATCCGAACAAATCATCGCGCATGGCATCGATGCTTTGAACGCCATGTGCATCGAGATGCGCAAGATGGGCATGATCGCGTGCGCCGAGGCTCTGGACCAGGCATTTGCGGTTTGCTTGCGGGAATACGTAGCACGCCATGACGCGAGGCAGACGGACAGCACAGCCGATCCGACTACACCGTCAGAAGAGAATTGAACTAAGCCGGTGAAATTCTGCGGCCGCCGGTTGGAGCACAGAAGTGCGTGGTGGCTCTCCGTCCCCCTGCCAATCGGCAGCGTCGCAACGGATGGCCAAGTCGCGGGCAGAAAGCCCGCGGGGAGTTCACATGAGCCAATGGCAAAGCCAGGGCGATGATATCGACAACGCGTGGCGCGATGCCACGCGTTGTCAGCCCCTTCTCACAATCGACCGCCGACATTGGGCTTGGCTGTGGTTGAAGCGAAATCACAATTATCAGATGGCGGCCAATAAGGTCGCGGAGACAACACAATGGATGTCTTTACGACCAGGTCAGCATCGACTCATTCAAGCCGATTTATCGATGCTTTTTGTGGCGGGGTATTTGTTCATGCCGGTGGAGGGGGTGATGCCGACCGGGATGCCAGGCTTTTTTGGCAAACGGGTTGGGACCCGTCAGCCGTTACAGTGGAAGCCGAACCAGTATCCCCGTCCCATCGGGACGCCTTCGATATCACCCGGTTCGAGGGTATGGCGGATCTGGTCGTCGATGACCATGGGGCAGAGATGCTTCTGCTCGCAGATGGGCCGCGGCAGATCCAGTTGCAGGTTGCAGCCGGAACACTGCAGCAGGGTCCAGTGCGCCTGCACTACAATCTGGCGGGCTTCGACCACTTGGCCGCACAGACCCAGACGATCATACGGCTCGACAGTTTTCGACGTTTGCACCGCTTCCCCAAGAGCCTGTTTCCCCCTGAGCGCGCCGCAGCCAAGTGGCTCAAGTCACTCCGCGCCTTCGACGGCGCAATCGCAGGCGCCAGTCAGCGAGAGATTGCTGGCGCAATCTTTGGCGAGGAGACGGTGCGCGAACAATGGAACGGTCGCTCGGATTTTTTGCGAGCGCGTGTTCAACGTCTGATCCAATTTGCCAGGAGAATGGTCAATGGTGGGTACAAACAACTCCTCGGCTAAATTGACCGGCCTCGATGTGGTCGCCACTCTGGCGCGCCGCATGATTAGAAAAGAGGCTTGGGTCCGATCGGACGTCGCGGTAGGCGCTGCGCTGGAGCTCTTGGGCATTCTATTGGGCATCGCCGGCCCTTACGTGCTGAAACTGCTGGTGGACGGGCTGAACGCGGGCAGACTTGGCCAGGTCCTTATGATCGGCCTGATCGGCGCCTTCGTGGTCAGTTGGGCTGGCGCCAATGTTTTGGCCGTCTGGCGCATGGTCTATTCCACGCGGGTTATGGATCGGTTGACGGAACAACTGGCCACAGCTGCTCTGGCAGGGGCCTTGCCGGCAGCCGTGAGCCAGCGAGAGGGCCATAGCGGAGAGACCGCCGGCCAGCTTGAGCGACTTCCGTTCAGCTTGATGATAATCGTGGACGGCCTGATCTGGCGCGCAGGTCCGCTAATCCTGCAAGTCCTCGGTAGCCTTTGGTTGATGTCCGGGCTCATTCCACTGCACTATGCGGCGATTATGGCCAGTGTACTGGCAGGCTACGTGTGGGCAACCTGGTTCGGCGCTGTCCAGCATCAACGCCACGCCAACCTGGCTAACCAGGCCATGTCGAACGTCTCCAGAAATCTGGCGGACGTCCTGCACAATGCCAGACGCGTTGTTCTAAATGGTGCGACCATGATGGAGCTCAACCTCATTCGGGGACACTTCAAAATAAAGATCCAGGCCAATACGGCCATGATGTGGGCGCTCGTGCGCACATCGCTTGTGCAGTATGGCCTTGTCGGTCTGGGGCTCCTCCTTCTACTCGCCTTAGGGTGCCAGGACGTCGCGGCGGGCCATATGACGGTAGGGGATTTCGTTCTGCTTCAAGCCTATGCGTTTCGGCTGGCATCTCCCCTGAGTGGTTTTGGCTTCATCCTCAGCCAAGCCGCCGTGTCCCTTGCCAATGTCGCCGACGTGATGAACCAGGCGGCGGACGTCGATCCAACGCCGTCCACCGTTCCGATCGGCCGCGGTCCGGCGGCGATCAGACTCCGCTCAGTCAGCTTCAGCTACGGCCAGGGCCTTCCAGGGCTAGACGACATTACCACCGATATCCCCGCCGGTAGCTTTGCCGTCATCGTCGGACCGAATGGGTCGGGCAAATCGACCCTAGCGCAACTCATGGCGGGAATCATGGAACCGGCAACTGGCGAAGTCTGGGTGGGCGATGAACGCCTCTCAGCCATGCCCAGTTCCGTCCGCTACGCGCACGTACTGTACATCCCGCAGGCGACCGGCTTGTTTTCGAGAAGCTTGCTAAGTAATGCCCTTTACCCCCCGACAGCCCAGACAGAACATGGTGTCACCGATCTGTTGGCACAGTGGAACTTCTATGAGGCCGGACGACAAATCGACCTCGGAGCTGAAGCGGGCGAGCAGGGCGAACGCCTGTCAGGCGGGCAGATTCAGAAACTGGAGTTGGCCCGCATCGCGGGGATATCGGTGCCGGCGCTCATTCTCGACGAAACCACATCAGCTTTAGACCCGGCCAGTGAGCAAAAGGTCATCGATTCATTGCTCAAGACGTTCGACGGCAAGACAACCCTTGTGCTTATTACGCACCGGGCGCAACTCGCGGAAATGGCCGATAAGGTGCTCTTCATGAAAGGCGGTCGGCTGGTTCGACAGGGACGGCATGAAACGCTTTTGCGTGACTCGGCGAGTTACGCGGCGCTGTGGCGTGCGGGAGCCGCCAGATAAGCTTTCAACAAATCCACCTACGCGGAATTCTGCGCATCAAGCTTGGCGCGTTCCAAGGTCGTATGAAGATGCTCAGTTCCACGAGACTTTACTGCCTTTTCCAGGCAGGCGCGGCACACCGTAAAAGAAATGTCGTCATCGTAGACCAAGGTCTCGAAATATTCTTCGATATCGTTGATCGTCGGCTCGGCCGCGCGACCGCCCAATTTGAAGTACTTTTGCACAAGGGCAGCGACCCACGGGCGATTTTCTGCTCTTCTATATTCTAACAATCGGTAATCCTCATAGTCGTGCTACCCGGGCGATTACCAGTCAGTGGCGGTTCTGGTGTAGCGGTTTCGCAAATTAGCGCTGGCATAACCAATGGACAGTCCCGGCGGCGCAAACTGGACAACTAGGTCATATTGACCGAGGTGATTGCCGATCGAAAGACCCGTTTTGGCCCTTAGGCGACATTCGCGCCTTTTCAAAGCATTTAGAAAGCGGACAGCCTACAGGGGTTAGATCGTCCCCAACCAACCTAACGGTTGTACCGGCCGCTCAACTTATCGAATGCGCAACTTTACCCTCGGTAGCTACATGCCGGGGCTAATACCCATCGCTTCGTACCATTCGGACAGCAGCTGCTGAGACTGAAAAAAGAGGTCTGCAAACAAGAATACCGAAGGGAAGGGCACAGCCTCTATCCGGTAAAGGTGGGTGCGGATTGTAGCATCCTGAGCTTTTCCGAATTGCAGAGAATTCGACATGCGTTTTGCCCGGTCGCCGTCGCAATAGACATTAATTGCGAGATCGAGGTGGTTGAGCTGCGCTTTGGCCATCGGCGTTCCAATGGGGGCGAAGGTGTCGAGATGAATGCACCGCCCAACCATCAGGCCATGCTCCTTATCGGGCGCCGGCAGTTCCTCAATCATCATGGACAGGTAGTTCGCGTCGCGGCGCTTAGCTACGACTTCCAGCCGCCGAATGCCTCGAACGTGATAGTCGACATAGTCCTGTTGGTTGGCTTTCGCGTCCGTGCCAAGCAGATCATATTGGGCGTACTCGCTCCGGTCCGAAAATATGGAAAGCGTGGCTAGCCATTTCGGGTTTGCAGGAACGAGCGCGACCTCCTGCAGCAGCCTCTGCGGCTGGACTGAGTAGTATTTGTGGGGGTCTAGCCGGATGAACCGCTGCGCGTCGGCAAAGTGCTTTCGACCAATTTCGGCGATACGAGGCGGCAAGCTGGGAGAAAGCTTGGCAAAGCCGGACCCGGTGGCATAAACTTCGCCGTCAAGATTGATGAGAGCGCGCTCATCGATCAACTCCAAATCCAGAGCACCCGTCTCCTTGCGAGCTCGGATCGCTTGAAACAGGTAAGGCTGCGCCTGGAAGAGCGGCTGGGCGTGATCATACGGTGTGCACTCGGCTTGCCTGAGATGTCGAACCGAGGTCTGCGTGACATCAAAGCAAAAGGCCCACCAGGCGCATTCCCTCAGGGGGTCAGGGGCGGCGTTATCGTGGAAATAGCCGATTTCCAGGTATGGGCTTAGCCGCTGCACATCGCTCTCGGTCAGTTCCGCCTGCCGAAACGATACACAGTCCTCTGCCGTTTGCGAATTGCCTTTCAACGAAGCGAGGAAGGGTTCGAATTCGGCTTCTTGTGCGTTCATCGTGTCCGCGAAATCGCCGACGTGGCCGTAGTACTCGTCAATGTCCATTTGTCTCGCCCCTTTCAGTGGTGTGGTGTCTTCCTCGCCCCATCAAGCGCCCGCCGACTTTCTCTTAACCGCTGCGACTTATATAGAGACGAAAACTGGCGCGTCAAAATAGCCTAAAGTTGAGGAGCGCTGGAATTTCAGACTCGAACCATGCGATGCTGACCGTTCAAAAAGGCCCACTTCGAAAGGACAACTATGACTGACAGCTCCGGAATGTCTCAAGACGGATTGTGGTTCAGCCCCTCGAATCCCTCTAGTTGCAGTCCAGCCGCCGGTGTAAAGCGGCGGGAAGGAAGCGCCATATGAACCTGAACCTGCTCACTCTGAAGGATTTCCTGACCATGGGCGCCGCGGTGATCGGGGCTGTCCTCGGGATCATGAACACCTGGAACGCGATGAACCAGAAAAAGGTCCGTCTGAGGATCGTCCCGGCCTATTCGATCATGACGGCAACCGGCGCGGTGGGCTTTTCGATCGAGGTCACTAATCTGAGCGCGTTTCCTGTGACCATCACGGAAGTGGGCGTGACCATGCCGGGCATGAAGCGGCTTTACATCCTCGAGCCCTTTTTTGCCGACAAGGGCGACTGGCCGCGGCGCCTGGAGGCGCGGTCTGTCGTCACGGCCTATTTTCCAGTGACCGACCTGCTTGGGGCCGGCCAGCGATTTGGGCGCGCCTATGCGCAAACAGCCTGTGGCGAGCGGCGTTACGGAACGAGCAAGGCCTTGAGCGAAGTACGTTCCCAAATCTCTACATAGGGCCTGTCGCGACCATGAAGCGGATCGTCATTGACACCAACTGCCTTGAGCATCCGGATCTCGAAACCTATCTATCCGAAGCGTCCGATAATTTCGGTCTGATCACCCAGATATCCCTGATCGAGGTGCACAAGAAGGCAGCGATCGAAACGGCGCGTAAGGCAATGCGCGTTCTTTGCCGCTACCCTTCCCAGATCGTCTTTCTCAAGGACATGACAGACCTGATCTATATGAACGGCACGACATCGCCACTTCTCACCATGGTCGATACGGAACAGACCCCGACATTCGACGCCTATTGCGAGACCATGATCAACTGTCCGGTGGATGAGGGCATCATCGCACGGTTCGACCTGCACCAGGCGGAATCTAGGCAGTTCGTCGATGACATGGTGCCCAGGGGAGCGAATATCTACAACATGTTTCGGATGGCCGAGGAACAGTTCACGGCCGAGGACGTCGAGCAGCTGCGCAAGCGCGAGTCCTATTCCGGTGACCTGCAATGGAAAATCATGGAGTTTGCCTTTGCTGTCCGGGAGCTGATGATCATGACCTCCGAAGTCGACCCGGCTGAGTTCCCGCGGACGCGGAAAGAGATCATCGACACCTACCTTTTCCGCTATGCCCTGGTCATTGCTTTGTATTTCACCCGCTGGATAACCTCACGGACGCCGGACAAGACCAACATCAACAAGATCATTAATCACCTGCTGGACATGAAGATTGCTGCGATCGCCACCTTTTTCGAAGGGCTGATGACGCGGGATGCCCAGATGAAGGACTTGCATGCCGAAACCGTCAAGGCGGTGACGGCCCTGGGCGGTTGCGTGAACTGTGGTCAGGACTGAGGCTCGCAGTGCCGGCAGGTAGATCTTGGCGACACATAGGCGCGGAAGTCGTCGAACTGGTCTTCGATCCGGGCGGGATGTGAGTGGCCGACGATCCAGGCCGGCGGAATATCCTGTTCTAGGCAAAAGGTGAAATTGAGCGGCGTGTGCCAGTCGGTCACATTGCACGCCCTTCGGGTCCACTCCATCAGAAGATCGGCAGCGAATTCGCGACGGTCACCTGAGGCCACAGCGTCCAGCGGCAGGTCGATCTCAAGCAAGGTCGGCACGCCGATCGATTTCAGCACCTGATGCGCGGCTTGTCCGAGGACTGCCAAGATCCATTCGCTGCCGTAGATGAGATAGTGCCCGGCCGTCTCGATCATGAAGTCGTCGTCCACGACCACATAAAGGCGCCCGAGGTCGATCGTGTTGTCCGTCCGGGCGATCTTTTGCTCGAGCGAAGGCTTGAGCCAGGCGAGCGTTTCATGGCCATCGACGAGATCGTAGAGACGCCGGGTCATTGTCTGCCGGTCGTGTCTTTGCAATCCGTCGCGGAAATACAGGCCTGCGTCTTCAGTTCGGCAGCCGTGATAGGTCCAAAGGCGGGCGCCGGCCAGGGCTGCGGTCAAATCGTCTATACAGGTGTCGAGGTCGACTTTCAGGCAATCCTGAAGGACCTCGAGCCACTCGGTATCATCACAGGTAATGTCGCGAAACTTGCCGGGGCTCAGCTTCTTCCAACCGGCAGACCGAAACCTAGGCTCAAGCCAGGCCGTCATTTGTGGCATCCAGGTTTCCGGAGCCTTCCAGATGAACCCATGCCCCTTCCAGATAATATCGTCACCTTTTGCCAGGGCCGAAGCGGGGGCAAGGAGCGTCTGGATTCGTGTTTCTATCGGTGGCAGCGGCATGACGTCACCATCAGATGATTTGGCGGCCGTGCCAGAAAAATGCGCAGGCATCATATCCCGATGGGTCTGGGGAAATGGTCGCCGGTCGTTAAACCGGGGACCGTGATCATGGTGTCAGATGGTCTCCATCCGCACATTCAGCAGGTCATTGGCAAACGCGCGAATGATCAGGGCTTCAAACTTACCGATCAGGGGCGGAGCGACTTCATAGGCGCTGATATAGGCCGCGATGTGATGCAGTTCGACGGATTCCTTTGTGATCTTGCGGGTCACCTCGTCAGCGCCGCGAAACATAACCCGGTTGTGCGGATGACTCACGCGTTTAATCGTCTGGACCTCCTTGCGCCCACGATTGAAGGCGTTTTCCATTTCCTTCCACAGCGACTGCTGAACTGTCTTTCCGGCGTATATCGCCCTCCCGCGGCTGTCATGAAAGACATAGATGCCGACCTTCTCTTCGAGCGCCGTTCGCAGACCTCTGAGATATGGATGGTCGTCGGCTGTGGAGAAAAGCTGCCAGTGATTGCTACGTGTCGACTTAATCGGCTCCAATGGAAAAAACTCGACGATCGGTATGACGGCGGAATCGATCAGCGCGCTTTTTTGGGCGTTGGCATATTTCTCCATCAACCTGACAACCTGCGCGGGCGTGAGGTTTTTTCCGCGGTAGGTGACGAGTGCCGATGAAGGCAGATCGAGCGCGCTTGCCAGCGCCACATCAGAGATTTTTGCCGTTTCGAATTTTTTCGCGAGATGTTTTTTCAGCGCGTCGAGGAGCACAGTGCCGTCCATAACTATATCCTTTTCAAATGAGGAGATTGCCTGCGCGCACACAGCGTAGGCAGGATGGACGAACTTTACTGTTTTGGTTTTTGCCGCTTTTTAGAGAAAAATTTCGTTCAAATTGGAAAGTGTAAAGTCTCGGATTTTTTTATGGCGCCGGCGCGATACGCAGATTGCCGCGATAAATCCATCCACGAATGAGCGCTTCGCGCTCGTAGGTGAAAACCTCGACATAGGCCCAGTCGTCACGCACCTCGATCACCCTCACATCCTGGTCGGGATATATGTATCGCTCGATCGGGCTTTTCGAATTCGCTTCGGTTCGGAGCGGCGACCGATGATGGAGATAGCGAATATTTTTGTCGGCCTTCGCCTCCGCGCGTGCCGCTTCGATAACTGTGAGAATTTCCTTTTGCTGTTCTTCGATCTTCGCCAGGTGCTGCTCGCTCTGATCGGTCAAGACATCGATGAAGCCCGGCAGCCCCATAACCAGACCGAGAATGGCCAGTATGAGTGAAATCGTCGCTGACCGTTTCACACTGTCCTTTTCGCGGGCGATATCGTCGCAGAACTTGGCGAACTGTTCCGAGAGCCTGTTATTGCTGGCGATGAGGACAGAGATGTCAGGCGTGGCGTCGTAGGCATGGGCAGCAGACAGGGCGCCTGAAAAATAGGGCGTGTCCTCGTCATCGGATTCGTCATAGCTCCCGAGTATCCCAGCGCCGACGCCCGCCGGAATGAGTCCGCTGAGGGCCAGGCCCGAGGTGACACGAAATCCCGGTTGAAAATAGACAGGGAGATCGATGCCGAGCTTCATGTTCGAAATGGCTGATACGCGGTCGATCCATTCCGGGATGATGAATTGCCGGTGCGTTGCTTTGAGAAAGGCGAACTGATCCGTCATCGCCGTGATCGCTTTGATTGACTGGGAAATCTCGGTCAGGGCGCTCAGATTGGGCGTCACATGCCGCCTGATGGATTGTATTTGGCTGATGGCGGCAAGGGCAGGGGACATCGGCAGCTTATAGGCGTCTAGCATTTTTGAGATGCCGCCGATCGACTGCAGGGCCGACATGGATTTGAACGTGTCGAGCTGGGAGGCAATTCCATTTATGCCGGCCAGATTAGGATAGGCACTCTGGATCGTCCGGACCGGCGCCATGGTTCTGTCGAGATCGGCGATGATGCGCATGGACGGCGATAACATATAGTCGAAGGTCTTGCGGAACCGGGCCGTGTAGGTGCCGTACCAGGTTTGGAGATCGCGCCACAGCAGAGTGCTATCCGACGTGTCGGTCAAATCCGTAGACGGTTGGTCAACAGGCGGAGGTACATCCCCGTCGTCGGGGTCATTGCCGATCGGTTTTGTGAAATAGTCGCCTGCGGCGCTGCGAATGGCGGCGGCGACCTGGTTCAAAATGTCCTCGTCCGTGTCCGCGATGGCTGTCTTGTCTGGCTTCGCCTTCTCTACGAACCTTACCTCTTCGGCGAGCAAATTTCTGACGACCTGGCGACCGTCCGCTGACGGGTGGAACTTCACCTGACGTTCGACCCAGAGCAGGAAGCCGGCGCGCCGGATATTGAGCTTCATCTCACCGAAGGGCTCAACCGAAAAGGTAATAGCTCTCGACAGGTCTTCAGGTTCAGCGTTCATCAGGCATTTCCAAGACGGGGCGGTAGGCTGTGTGGCCTTCCCGCATCTTTGGGTCGACAACTTAACTGCGTCGCCCAGTCGCATATTATGCACTTCAATAGGATTTTCCGCGCCTATCAGCTCTGTCCAGCATGCTCCGAGATATAAGTCGCAAAAGCACCTTCAACTCGATCAAACACAGCCTTGATCAACGTTTTCAGCCGGCCAACCTCCGAATTCGCGATCGAAACGTATGTGCCGTCATTTTTTCGGCCGTTGCGGTGGACGAGATGATGGCGGGTTTCTAGACACACCCGCCTTCTTATTTACTAAGATTTGTCGCATACTGCCAGCAGTGAACGGGCGTATTGAAGTCCCGCTTCATGCACCCAGCTTTGATTTACGAAAAATATCCACCAAAGCGCGGCACCGACGCTTCCGACCATCGCCGTCGACAACCATAACTCGGAAGAAGCTAACTTTACTGCGGCGGGGACGATTGAAGGAAGCGACCCGTGAAGGTGTGACGAATTCCAAACCAAGGAAGCGGAACAATACGCTACGCAACCCAAGCTGATTAGTATGCCAATTGGACGCGCACCCAAAAGATTTCGTCGAAACCCGTACTGCGCATTTTCTTTTTCGACGAGTGGGAAATCATTTCCCCGTGCTTGTTCTTTCAGCCAAGTTATCGCCGAGTCATAGTGGCTATCAGCTTGGGACGGGTTGACCAGTTCATCTGCTGCGGTAGGCATGTAGCCTTCGGGCACATGCTCTTCCAGATATTTGTGGTAACGCAGTCTCGTATAACCATTCAGCGGCCCACGGTGCCGTAAAATTTCGGTGGTTGGCCACCCATTCCATTTGATCAATAAACCCGGCTCTATCGCTTTCCCCAAACTTCGGACTACACTGGTCATGAGATACAGAACGCCGCAGGTCGCCAGGAGCCCAATTATCGCGGCAGTTGGCCTTGATGTGAGCAGGTCTGGCTGGGCGGCAATTGCAACCAACGGAATTGGAAGAATTAACAGCAGACTTGGATACAGCCGCGCTTGGCGGCTGTATGAGTCGAAGAGACTAAGCACTCCAGATAACGCCATAACTAAGCCTCTTCC
>FTKR01000656.1_pt3 | contig 51331 bp, 36 predicted proteins | sample 1658141 | NCBI WGS metagenome assembly FTKR01 (sample SAMEA3914802, study PRJEB12502) | metagenome | biome: forest; material: soil | place: Canada | collected 2010-06-25 | depth 0.1 m | reverse complement strand
CCCGCCACTGCCGGGCCGACCAGCCGCGCCGCGTTAAACGAAGCCGAGTTCAGGGCCACGGCATTGGATAGTTCTTCAATCGGCACGAGGTCCGACACGAAGGTCTGCCGGGCCGGCGTATCGAAGGCGGTGACGACGCCCAGCAGACCCGCCAGTACATAAACATGCCACAGTTGCGCCAGACCGGTAAGGGTCAATACACCAAGGATTGCCGCCAGCGTCCCCATGATGGCCTGGGTAACGATCAATAGCTTGCGGCGGTCGAAGCGATCAGCGGCGTAGCCGGTCAGCGGCAGCAGCACGGCCTGCGGTCCGAATTGCAGGGCCATGACGATGCCGATGGCCTTGGCGCTATGGTCGGTCAGCACAGTGAGCACGATCCAGTCCTGCGCCGTACGTTGCAGCCATGTGCCGATATTAGAAACCGCCGCGCCGGTTGCCCAGGTGCGGTAGTTCGGATTCTTAAGGGCGCGAAAGGTCGTTTTCATTGGCATACTCAAAGCAGTCGGGCGCTCATAGACTGATCTATGGCGCCCGCAAAGCCGAAGAAACCAGGGGAGTTCTTTTTAGTAGGCGGCCCCTGCCGGCCCGGCATCGATCTTGGCGCCGACGATATCGCGTGCCATGTCGATGGCCTTGAAGGTGCGCACCGGCGCCGACATCAGGAACTGGAAGCCTTCTTCCAGCACGCGCTCGACATTTTTGGTGGTGACGTGCGGATGGCCGACGGGCACACCATGCTTTTTGCAGGTGGCGACGATCTTCGCCATGGCCTCGTGCACCACCGGGTGATCGTACTGGCGCGGGAAGCCGAGGTTCTGGCTGAGGTCGCCCTCGCCGATCAGCACGCAGCCGATGCCGGGTACTTCCCGGAGGATTTCGTCGAGATTGTTCATGCCCTTGACCGATTCGATCATCAGGAAGACGAGGATTTCGCCCTCAGGCACCAGCGGCCAGACATCGGCCTTCTTGTAATATTCCTGCTGGCCCAGGCCCCAATAACGGCTGGCAAAGGTGGGTGCGTCGCCACGGATACCTGCCGGCTCAAAGTTCGGGGCCGTATCCGGGCGTGGATAGCGGCAGGCCGAGACGGCATTACGCGCTTCCGCCACAGTGGTGATGTGCGGCCAGACGACGCCATAGACGCCACAATCGAGCGCCTGCTTGGCATAGGCCTGGTCCATCTCATTGCCGTTCGGCGGAATGCGGCAGATCGGCGTCACGGTCGGAGCCAGCGAACCGGTATCGAGAATCTGCTTGCGGCTGAGGAGATATTGCAGGGAATCGCGCAAACCGACGATATCCCACGGATTATGCTCCATCTCGTAGATGATCGAGTCGTAAGGCGAGGTCGAAAACTCGATAGCAGCGCGGCGATCCAGTTGCGAGAAGGCGGCGAAGGCCGGACGGCCCTCTTCCCAGGCGCGGATGACACCATTCAGGCGTTGTGTGCTCATGTTCGTATTCCTTCCTGTACCGCTTACTTGCCCTGAGCCTTGAGGCGCTTGTCAAGGCGCGGATAGACCCGGCGGGCATTGCCCTCGAATATCTTGGCCTTGTCCTCGGCGCTGAGGCTTGAGATGGCATCGACATATTTCTTGGTGTCGTCGAAATATTCGCCGGTGTTCGGATCGCGGCCACGCACGGCGCCGATCATTTCGGAGCCGAACAGCACGTTCTCGACCGGCACGACAGTCGTCAGCAGCTCAACGCCGGGGCGGTGATAGACGCAGGTGTCAAAGAAGATGTTGTCGAGCATTTCCTCCAGCGGGCGCTTGACCATTTCCAGCGACATGCCGCGATAGCGGCCCCAGTGGTACGGCACAGCACCGCCACCGTGCGGAATGACCAGGCGCAGGGTCGGGAAATCCTTGAACAGGTTCGATTGCAGGATCTGCATGAAGACGGACGTATCGGCGTTCAGATAGTGGGCGCCGGTGCCGTGGAAGCACGGATTGCACGAGGCGGCGACGTGGATCATGGCCGGTACGTCGAGATCGCACAGGGCCTCATAGATCGGATACCACTCGCGATCGGTGACCGGGGTGCCGGTCCAGTAGCCGCCCGACGGATCGGGATTGAGGTTGGCGCCGATAAAGCCCAGTTCCTCGACGCAGCGGCGCAGTTCCGGCACGCTGTTGGCGACGGGCACGCCCGGCGATTGCGGCAGCATGCAGACCGGCGCGAAATTGTCCGGATACATTTCAGTGACGCGGTGGACGAGGTTGTTGGAGATTTCTGACCATTCCAGCGAGGTGCGTTCATTGCCCAGGTGATGACTCATCAGGCCGGCGATCGGCGAGAAGATGGTCAGGTCACTGCCGCGTTCCTGCTGGAGCCTGAGCTGTCCGCCTTCGATGGCTTCGCGGATCTGCTCGTCGGTCACCAGGGCGTCGGAGAGCCTGGGGCCATTGGCCGGATCATTGGCGAACTCGACCTGTTTGGCGCGGAATTCGCGGAACGAGGTCGGAACCGTGGTGAAGTGCCCGTGGCAATCGATAATCATAGTGTCTCCGTTGCGCTGTGCGTCAAGGCGGTACCTCAGTATAGAGGATATGCCGATAAATGCCGCTTCGATGTGAAAAAGACATAACGAATTTGGCGAAACCGGAGGCATTGATTTTGTGATGACGGCCATAAGTCTTCGGGGCCGCATGTCAAGCGGCGCAAGCTTCTGGACAAAAACTTATGACCAGTGGAGAGTTTCCAATCTGATTTTCGAAAGGATTACAGGCATTGTGAGACTAACGCGCTCAACCCGCGCCTGAAACAATTAAGCCTTCACTGGAGACAAGATTTTGTCCGGAAAACTGAAACTGACCATCGCCGTGGCGGAAGCGCCGCATACCGCCGCCATCCGTAACGGCTCGATCCAGATCGAGGGCGTCGACGCCGAAATCATCACCGTCCAGCCGCAGATCGGCGCCTTCCGCCGCATGGTGCGCGATGTCGAATTCGACGTCTGCGAACTGGCCCCCACCACCTATATCATCGCCAAGGCCTATGGCCGTCCGTTCACCGCCCTACCGATCTTCGTGCTGCGCCGCTTCCACCATGCCGGCCTGCTGGTTCATCCCGATTCCGGCGTGAAGTTGCCGAAGGATCTGGAAGGCAAGAAGGTCGGCGTGCGCGCTTATTCGGTGACCACTGGCGTGTGGACCCGCCAGGTGCTGATCGAGGAATTCGGCGTCGACAACTCGAAGATCAACTGGATCGTCGATGACGAGGAACACGTTACCCAGCTCAAGCTGCCGGAAAACGTCAGCCACACCGCGCCGGGCGATTCTCTGGCAGATATGATGGCGCGCGGTGAACTGGCCGCCGGCTTCCATGCCAATGCCGGCATCGGCCGCACCGGCGCCCCCACCGGCGGCTGGAAGGAAGTCGAGGCCAACTATCCGGACTTCTTCCCCAATGCCGCCGACCTGGAAGCCGAATATTACGAGCGCACCGGCATCTATCCGATGCACGGCACCATCGTGGTCAAGGACGAGATCCTGAAAGCCCATCCGTGGGTCGCCAAGTCGATCTTCGACGCCTTCACTCAAGCCAAGACCGAATGGCTGGCCCGCCTCGACGCCGGTGAAGCCACCACGGCCTCGGACAAGCGTTATCTGGGCCTGCGGCCTGTGGTCGGCCACGACCCCCTGCCCTATGGCATCGCCGCCAATATCAAGACCATCCAGGCGCTGGAAGAAACGGCCTTCAAGCAGGGCCTCACTCCGCGCCGCTTGTCGATCGAGGAACTGTTCGTCGATCCGGAAAACACCGACCTGGCTGCCCTGCGCGCGAGCGCCTAAGCCTCACGATTGTAAAAGCGTACTGTAAGCGTCAAGGCGCGCCGTCCTGATCCAGGGCGGCGCGCTTTTTCATGGCTATGTCGAACAAAAAATCCCTCCCCCGGAAAACCGGAAGAGGGAGTCTGGGAAACCGGCTCACCGGGCGGTGAGCGGGTTGAGAGGGCCGGTGCAAGGCACCGTCGCAGGAATGCATCAACATCATGCGCCTTAACGACGTTCCTGTCTGATTGATTTCACCGGATACCCGATAAGATATCAGGCCTTGGATGGCTTATGATTGCCGGAGCCATCGCCCGCATGCAGGCGATAGAAGATGGCCGATGACAGAACCGTATAGCCCCCGAGAATCAGGAAGCTGGCGTGCAGTCCCTGCAACATGCCGGCGCTGTTTTCCACACCGGCCTGCGGCAGGAAGATCGCCGCCAGCAGGCCGGCGCAGGCAACGCCGAACGAGATAGACATCTGTTGCAGGGTTGAAGCGATGGAGGACGCCCCGCTGGCACGATTGCCCGGCACATCGGCATAGGTCAGGGTATTCATGCCCGCGAACTGGATCGAGGTCAGGGCACCGAAAATATAGACCATGACGGCGATCACCAGCACGGGCACCATCGGCCCGACCAGCGCGAACAGCATGATCCACAGACCTACGATGACCGTGTTCAGGGTCAGCAGGCGGCGATAGCCCAGGGTTTTGATCAGGCGCGGCAGGAAGCTTTTGGTGGTGATCGCCCCCAGCGCCTGCGGCATGATCAGCAGGCCCGACTGCACCGGATCGAGGCCCAGGCAGACCTGATAAAGCAGCGGCAGCAGGAAGGGCATACCGCCGATGCCCAGCCGTGTCAGGAAGGAGCCGCCGGTTGCCACGGCGAAGGTGCGGATGCGATAGAGGCTCAGCATCAGCAGCGGATAGGTGAGGCGCTGGCTGTTCAGCCAGTAGCCAGCGATCAACGCCGCCGAGACCGCCAGCAGGCCGAGGATCTCCGACCATGATAACAGGTGTTCGCCGAAGACCTCCAGCACATAGGACAGGAGTGCGATGCCCGAACCGAAGAGGATTAGCCCGACCAGATCGAGTGGATGGCGCTTGTCATTGCGGTAGTCCGGCAGCTTCAGATAGACCATGACCAGCCCCAGAAGGCCGATCGGGATATTGATGAAGAAGATCATCCGCCAGTTCAGGTAGGTGACGATCAAGCCACCGATCAGCGGCCCAAGCGTCGGCGCGATCAGGCTGGGCACGGCCACGAAGCTCATGGCGCGCACCAGTTCGACCTTGGGGAAGCTGCGCACCAGGGTCAGGCGCCCGACCGGCACCATCATGGCGCCACCCATCCCCTGAAGCACGCGGCTGGCTACCAGCATATGGACATTGGGCGACAGGCCGCACAGGATCGACCCCAGGGTAAAGACGCCAATGGCGGCCGCAAAGACCCGGCGCGTGCCATAGCGATCGGCCATCCAGCCGGAGATCGGGATGAAGACGGCCAGGGCCAGGGTATAACTCGACAGCACGGCCTTCATGCTGAGCGGCTGGACATGCAGGGCGGCGGCGATGGCCGGCACGCCGGTATTGAGCACGGTCGTATCCAGCGATTCCATGAAGAAGGCGACCGCGATCAGCCAAGGCAGCAGGCGGGTCTGCGCCGCCGGCTCAGGCGTGGGTTCGGCAGGCTGGGGCTTTAACTGAGGTCGCAGCAAACCGTTACTCCTGTGGCAAGCGGCCGCCTACCATCGTCTCCGCCAACGGATTCGCATAATCGAAAACACCTGTCCGCCATAAGTTTTTGATCCATCATGTGAAAGTTCACATGCTGAACCTATCGCCTGAAACCAAAATCCGATTTGTCCTCGCGACGCCTATCCGGCATCCTATAATCATTCGGTGGCTTTGAAGCGTTACCTCCCAAGGTTTGGGCCAACCGGCGCTTTTCGCGCGTCATGTCCCCCAACATGGCGCGCTTCTTTTTGGTAAGTTCCCCCTTGCAACAAAATCTAATGCCGGCTGCATCCAATCTAATTGGCACGATCATCAGATTGTCTAAAACTGTCGGCCAACTGGTCCCAGGTCGCCGGACAGGTGCGACATGAGACCGCATAACCCAAACCTATATTGGCGCGTGACAAATCTATTGGTTCCGCGCCTGATCAATTGAGATCAGGAATTATCCATAGAATTAATATGGGATTATTCTTGAAGCCTGCCGCGGTAAAAGCGGCGAAGTGGAGAAAACAAATGGACAGACGGAAATTTCTGGGCGTGGCTTCGGCCGCCCTGCTCGCGGCGCCGATCGCCAAGGCGGCCTTTGCCGATGCGCCGGCGAAGAAGGGCGTCATGCTGATGAACCGCATCGGCCCGTCGGTTTCCGAACTCTATATCGCCAATGCCGATGGCTCTAACGAGCGCAAGCTTTTGTCTGACTCGGTCTTTGAGTACCATTCGTCCTTCTCGGCCGATGGCCAGTGGATCGTCTTCACCTCGGAACGCAATGGCCTCGGCCAATCCGACATCTATCGCTTCAGGGCCGATGGTAGCGCCCTGGAACGCCTGACCGACAGCCCGCATGTCGATGACCAGGGCGCGCTGTCACCGGATGGATCGAAGCTCGCCTTCGTTTCGACCCGTGACACCTGGAAGAACAATATCTGGTTGCTCGATATCCCCACCGGTAAGCTGATAAACCTGACCGTCGCGGCCGAGGTCCAAGGCAATCCGGAAAAGCCGGACTGCTTCTTCCGTCCGTCCTGGTCGCCGGATGGCCAGTGGATCGCCTTCTCGTCGGACCGAAATACCGATTGGCGCGGCCACAACGACACCCACGGCTGGGAGCATACCCAGCAACTGCGCATCTACATCATCCGCCCGGATGGCACCGGCTTTCGTGAGGTCGCCTCGCGCGCCGACTATGCCCTGGGCGCACCGAAATGGTCGCCGGACAGTAAGAACATCATCTTCTACGCCATGTCGGACGAGGACACCTGGAACGCCCATCGTCCCGAAGGCCAGCCGAAGATGACCAACGAGATCATGTCGGTGAATCTGGAGACGGGCGACTACACCATCCATGCCTCCGGTCCGGGCTGCAAGGTGACGCCCCAATTCCTCAATAACAAGGACGTCGGCTACCTGGTCAAGGGCGGCGGCATGGCTGGCCTCTACTATTCCTCCGGTGCCGCCCCCATCAAGGGCAATGCGATGCGCAATCCGTCGTGGTCGCCGGATGGCAAGACGGTCATCTATGAAAAGGTCGACTTCAAGCCGCGTCCGCAATACCAGAAACTCTACAGCTGGGACTCCGAATGGGACTACATCCACATGGACGTCTTCCCGGCCCTGTCGCGCGATGGCAAGCTGGCCATCACCCAGAAGGCGATCGACTCCTCGATCATCATCATGGACCCCGACGGTTCCAACAAGAAGACCATCTTCGACGTCACCAAGCAGGCCAAGCTCGATCCCGAAATGGTCGCCCACGGCCTCGCTGGCGCCTTCCAGCCGGCCTGGTCGCCGGATTCGAAATGGGTCGCCTTTGGCGTGGGCCAGTGGTTCTTCACCCGCGGCCAGGGCACGGCCAAGATCATGCGCATCCGCCGCGATGGCACAGGCCTGGAAGAACTGACAGACGGCAGCATCAATGCCGGTTTCCCCACCTATTCGGCCGACGGTAAGGAAATCGCCTTCCGTGTCTTCAGCGGCAAGGAGATGGGCCTGCACATCCTCAATCTGGAAACGCGCCAGACCCGCGTGCTGACCATCGAACTGGATAATATGCCGGGTTGGTCGCCGGATGGCACGAAGATCACCTTCACGCGCAAGTCGGATTACGAAAACTACGACGTCTACACCATCAAACCGGACGGTACCGACCTGAAACGCCTGACCAGCTTCCGCGCCAATGACGGCCACGCTGTCTGGACCGCCGATGGCAAGATCATGTGGAGTAGCGGCTTCTATGGCTTCCGTGACGAGTGCGCGCTCTACGACAACACTTTCCAACCCTATGGCCAGATCTGGATCATGGACGCCGATGGCGGCAACAAGCGCCAGATCACCGATACGGTGTGGGAAGATTCCATGCCTCTCTACATCCCGGCCAAGCAGTGGACGCATCACAGCAAGACCTAGACTAATGGCGCGCGGGCAGATGTCCGCGCGTTTTCACTTCCAGGGCATATACACAGGAAACACCCATGCGCTTTAGAGCGATCTCCCTACTCTCCCTCACCGTTGCTCTTCTGGCGGGCACGGCAAACGCCGCCGATGTCATGGTCTATTTCGGCACCCATGGCCTGACGGCGGCCGATGTCCGCCCCGGCCAGCCCGTGCCGCCGACCGGCATCTATGCCGCGCGCTTCAATGAGGAAACCGGCGTGCTGACCCCGCTGGGCCTGTCGATCGAACTCGGCCGCCCCACCTGGCTGGTGGCCAACCCGGACAAGCCGATCATCTATTCGGGCAATGAACTGGGCAATGATGGCAAGAGCAACGGCCAAGTCCTGGCGCTTACGCCCGATGGCGACGGCAAGCTCAAGATCCTCAGCCAGATCGACGCCAAAGGCGGCGGCACCACCCATGTGACCTTTGACGCGCCGGCGCATACGCTCGTCGCCGCCAACTATGGCAGCGGCCAGACAGTCTCATTCCCGGTCAATGACGACGGCACGATCGGTGATGCGGTCTCGGTCGCGCAGCACGATGGCTCCGGCCCCAATCCGCGTCAGAAAAGCCCGCACGCCCACGGCGTCACGATCGATCCGAGCGGCCAGTATGTACTATCGCCCGACCTCGGCGCCGACCGTATCTTCATCTCGCGCATCGATCCGGCGACACATCAGCTGACGCCCGCCGCCACGCCGTTCGAGGTTGTGCCGGCCGGTTCCGGTCCGCGTCACCTCATCTTCAGCCCCAATGGCAAGTTCGCCTATCTCAATACCGAACTGACCGCCGAACTGCGCATCTATGCCTGGGACGCCAGCGCCGGCAAGCTGACGCCGGTGCAGACTCTTTCGACCGTCGCCAAGGATTTCTACGGCAAGAAAAGCGCCGGCGAGATCACCATCTCAAAAGACGGCCGCTTCTTCTACGTCTCCAATCGCGGCGAAGATACGGTTGCCGTCTATGCGGTCAGCGCCAAGACCGGCAAGCTGAGCGAAATCCAGCGTATCTCGACCCAGGGCGACCAGCCGTGGCACTTCACCATCGATCCAACCGGCAAGTGGTTCCTGGTGGCCAACGAGGCCTCCAGCTCGGTCTCGGTCTTCAGGCGTGATCCGAAGAGCGGCAGGCTGACCCCCTCGCCCTCCACCATCGACCTGCCTAAGCCGGTCTTTGTCCTGTTTGGGCCGCAATAAGGGCTCAAAAATCTGAAATTAAAACGCCCGCGCAGGTCATGCGCGGGCGTTTTTGTTTTCAATCGTGAACAGGATCAGTCCGCGGCGATTTCCGGTACTTTTGGCGCCCATTTTTCCTTAAGCAGGAACAGGGTCGTCAGACCGCCGATCACCAGGAAGACAAAGATCACCAGCATCGGCGCGGTATAGCCGCCGGTCTCCTCCAGGAGCCAGCCCGAGAGCAGCGGCGTGACAATGCCCGCAAGGCTAGTCGAGACGTTCTGCACGCCAGTGACCAGGCCGACGGCCGGCGCCGGGATCAGGGTCAGGCGGCACAGCGCCAGGTGATTAGCTGTGGCCAGGCCCAGGCCCGACAGGGAAACAACCGTCCAGAACAGCGCCATCTGCTCGGTCGTGGCCAGTACGCCCAGCAGTTCGGTACAGGCGATGGCGAAACCGCAAATCACGAAGGTCTTGCGCACGATCACCGCATTCCAGCCGCGTTTGATCATGATATCGGCGATCCAGCCGGAAAGCAGCGCCACGATGGCAATACCGGCGAAGCTGAAGAAGGTGTAGAGCCCTTCCTTTTTCAACGACAGACCGCGATGCTCGACCAGATAGGCCGGCATCCAGGTCATGCAATAGAAGACGAAGTAGTTGTAGCAGAAGTTGATGATGATCGTGCCCCAGACCAGCGGGCTGGCCATGATATTGCTCAGCGGAACGGCTGATTTCTGCCTTACGGCTCCCTTTTTGGGCGTATCACTCTTTACCAGCAGGTTCCAAGGGATCAGCCACAGGAGGCCACCGAGGCCGAGTGCTGCGAACATGATGCGCCAGTCGTGATTGACGATCAGCCAGGCGGCGATCGGACCGCCCAATGCCGGACCGATCTTGGTACCGAGGCTATAGATACCGACCGCGAGGCCGCTCTGGCCTTCGGCGAAATTGCTGCGAATCCAGCGATAGCTGGCCGGCGTCACAATGGCCTCGCCGGCGCCGGTGAGCACGCGCATCAGTATCAGCGCCATGAAGGTATCGGCCAGGCCACATGCCGCCGACGCCACGCACCACAGGGCGAAACAGATGGTATAGGGCAGCTTCACACCGTAACGGTCGACGATCCAGCCCATCGGGATCTGGAGGGCGGCATAGGACCAGAAGAAGGCCGAGTTCAGCGTACCGCGATCGATATTGGTCAGGCTGAAATGCTTGACGAACTCAGGGGCCGCCAGCGCCTGAGCGATATTGGTACGATCGACGAAGCCGAGGATCGCCCCCAGCGCCAGCACGATCAGGATAACCCACCGGCTCGTGGTTTTCGCCTGCACGCTGGTTTCGCTCGAAGCGGATGAAGCAGAATCGACCATAAAGGTCCTCCCAGATTACTTTTTATAGGGCGTGAAAGCCTTGTTTCGGTGACTGTTGCCTTAATCGGCCAACGAGGGATAGAGGGTCTGTGCGGTCTTGCCGAAAATCCATGCCTGATCTTCGACCGAGAGTGTAGCGAGACCGGCCTTGGCGATACCCAGGATTTCCGTCATGGTGCCGGGTGAAGTTGGGAAGTTTGAGCCCCAGGCCAGGCGTTGCGCCCCGAAGACCTCGACCACCTTCGGGAAGAAGGTCTCGGCGCTGGCAGCGCCCTTCTTGACATCGCCGAAAATCCGCGGCGTCAGTTTCAGATAGATATTGGACAGGTCCTTCAGCGCGAACAGGCTGTCGGCATTGGCATAGGGTGGGCCGTCGAGCACATCAGGCCGGCCGAGGTGATCGAGGATGATATTGACGTTGGTAAAGCGTTCGGCGAGTGAGGTCACCTGCGGCAGGCCGATCGGACCGGTCTGGATACACATGGGCAGGCCCAGCTCGCCGCACAGCTCCCAGGCCGGATAGGCGCGCGGGTCTTCGAGTTCGCTCGGGTCAAAGTCCTTGGTGCTGCCGCCAGTGAAAAGGCGCAGGCCCTTCAGGCCCCTGGCCACCCAGTCGCGGATGGTCGCGACGGCGTTGGGGTCCAGCACATCGACTGAACCGACGGCCACGAGGCGATCAGGATACTGGTTGCAGCCATCAACCACATAGCTGTTATCGAAGCCGTAGGTGGTCGAGGAATGGACCACGGCCGCCTTGTCAACGCCCGCCTCGTCCATGGCCGCGATCAGGGCGGCCACGGTCGACGGACGTTCCTGCGACCAGTCAGAGCGCTTGCCGAACAGCGGCGCCGGCGGATAGCGGCCCTCATCGTCAGAAATGATGTGCGGATGGATATCAATAATCTTCGACGCCATGGGCTCCCGTTACCTCTACTTTGTCGCCGCGCGCAATTCGGGCGGCAGGCTGTTGGAGAGAGACTATGCGAACCTGCGCCGGCCCTGAAATTTGAACTGGGTGCGCGGCCATAACTTTCGGCTATGACGGCCCGCACCCCAGCAAAAAGGCGGTGCCGAAGCACCGCCTTGATCATTATTCCGGAATACGGAAGGCCGGGGTCAATTGCGGTGTATCGACAATCAGTTCCAGCACGGCGGGCTTGCCCGATCCTTGCGCCCGTTTGAAGGCCGCCGGAAACTCATCGAAAGTCTCGATACGTTCGGCATAGGCGCCGAAGCTTTGCGACAGGACGACAAAGTCCGGATTGGCGATATCGGTGGCCACCACGCGACCGGGGAAGCGCTTTTCCTGGTGCATGCGGATGGTGCCGTAAATGCCGTTATTGACGATGATCGTAATCAGGTTCGCCTTGTGCTGCACGGCGGCGCTCAGTTCCTGCGGATACATCAGAAAGCAGCCGTCTCCGGCAAAGGCCACCACCTGCTTTTCGGGATGGACCAGCTTGGCGGCGATGGCGGCCGGGAAGCCGTAGCCCATGGCGCCGCTGGTCGGGGCCAGTTCGGTGCGCGTCGACTTGTAACGATAATAGCGATGCACCCAGACCGTATAGTTGCCGGCGCCGTTGCCGATAATGGCGTCGGAATCGAGATTTTCACTCAGCCAGTTCACCACCTTGGCCATATCGACCAGCTTTTCCGCCGGCTTGCCGGGCGTCGAAAACTTTACGTAGGCGGCGTGCGCCTCGGCCACCCATACGGCGCGCTTTTCCGCATTGGCCACCGTCAGTCCGGCCAGCGATTTGGCGAATTCATCAAGACCGCAGCAGATACCTAAACTCGGCTGATAGACGCGGCCGATCTCGTTCGGATCGGGATAGACATGCACCAGCTTCTGCGATGACACCGGCGAGGTCATCAGGGTGTAGCCGCCAGTGGTATTCTCACCGAGTCGCGAACCGATGGACACCACAAGGTCGGCTCTTTGCAGGCGTTCGGCCAGGGTCGGATCGACGCCCAGGCCCAGATGACCGGCATAGATATCGAGGCGATTGTCGATCAGGTCCTGGCGGCGGAAGCTGGCGGCGATCGGCAAGGTATTGGCCTGGGCGAAGGCGGTCAGGGCTTGCGTCCCGGCCTCGGTCCAGCCGGTGCCGCCGACCACCAGCAACGGCCGTTCGGCCTTGGCAAGCAGATCGGCAAGGGTTTTTAGGTCTTCGCTACGCGGCGCAGCGGCGGAGGCGACAGCAGCCGGCGCCTGCACGGGTGCCGTGATGGCGTTTGACAGCATGTCTTCCGGCAGGGACAGCACAACTGGGCCCGGACGGCCCGACATGGCAACATGGAAGGCGCGTGAGACATATTCCGGGATGCGCTCGGCGTCATCGATCTCGGCCGCCCACTTGGCTAGTGGCCCGAACATGGCGCGGTAATCGACCTCCTGGAAGCCTTCGCGGTCACGGGCATCGCGCGCCACCTGGCCGATGAACAGGATCATCGGCGTAGAATCCTGGAAAGCCGTATGAACGCCGATCGAGGCGTGGGTGGCGCCGGGGCCACGCGTCACCATGCAGATGCCGGGACGGCCGGTCAGCTTGCCCTCGGCCTCGGCCATGTTAGCGGCGGAGCCTTCATGGCGGGTGTTGTAGACGGCGATGTCGCTGTCATAGAGGGCGTCGAGCACCGGCAGGTAGCTTTCGCCCGGCACGCACCAGACGCGCTCCACGCCCTGAGCCTTGAGGGCATCGACCAGTATCTGCCCCCCGGTCGCGGTTTTCGGCAGGTTGCGGTTATCTTCTGCGGCCATGTGCGCCTCTCCTGGCAGTCAAATCAGTTATATCGCCCTGATAGGCGGCGATCAGGCCTTTAAGTCAAGCGGCTGCCGGGCGGTCAAAAGCGTCGTTTCAATAACAGGAATTTCATCTTACGATTTGTTTTACAATTGTTTTCGAGCACACACGCCGCAACGGACCGGCCAAACGTAAGGCAAATCCTATAAGGGCCGCGCGGCTTTCGATCGCCCTTCCCGCCCCGTTTTTACAGTCAGTGAGCCAATTCTTATGGCGAGGCGCAGGGTTTTGATTGGAAGCTCACAAGCAAACGCTACAGAAACGGGAGAGATTTTTGAAGCGGAAGGGCTTGAGGCACGTTATGTCGTGTTTCGCTCAGCCGCGCAGCACAGGAGACGACCATGGCTAAAATTGTACTCGGTATGGCGATTCCGCACAGCGGCATGCTGGGCAAGCCTGGCGAAACCTGGCTGGAGGACGGCCAGCGCGACCGCGACAAACCCTTCCTGTGGTTCCGCAACAAGAAGTGGACTTATGCCGAACTGGAAGCGCACCGCATTGCCGAAGGCTTTGTCGCCCCCCTTTCGATCGAGGAGCGCCAGACGCGGTCGGCCAAATGCACTGCGGCACTCGATGAGTTGCGCCGGGTCTATGCCGAGCACAAGCCCGATGTCGCCATCATCATCGGCAAGGACCAGAAGGAAATCTTCATCGACCACAATCCGTCGATCGCCCTCTATTCGGGTGAGAAAATCTTCAACGGGCCGCCCCAGCGCGCCGTCTATGCCCCCGATCACAGCGTCACCTACGATGCCTATCCTGAACTGGCCAACTATCTGATCCACGCTTTCCAGGACAACGGCTTCGACCTGACCGACCTCTTGAGCTGGCCGCCCAATACTTGGACGAAGAACGAGCCGGTCGTGCCACACGCCTTCGGCTTCATCTACAACCTGATCATGCAGAACGACGTGCCGCCGAATGTGCCCATCCTGATGAATACCTTCTACGAGCCCAACCAGCCCTCGATGAGCCGCAGCATCCAGTTCGGCAAGGTGCTGCTGGACGCAATCAATGCCTGGGACAGCAACAAGACCGTCGCCATCATCGCCTCGGGCGGCCTGTCGCACTTCGTCTGCGATGAGAACCTCGACCGCACCTTTATCAAACACTTCGACGACTATAATTTCGACGCCTTGGCGGGCATGGACAACAGCACTTACCAGCACGGCACCTCAGAGGTGAAGCTCTACGTGCCAGTGATGGTCGCCATGCAATCGCTCAATGCGAAAATGACCTTGGTCGATTACGTGCCCTGTTACCGCACCGAAGCTGGCAGTGGCGAAGGCATGGGCTTCTTCTATTGGACGCCGCAAACCTGACCTGCCGAAAACAAACAATGAAAAAGGCGCTCCGGAAATCCGGGGCGCCCTTTTCTTTTTTGTCTTGTTGGTGCCTCAGCTAGCAAGGCGTAGTTCCTTGGCGACGACTAGGGAGCCGACGATGCGTTTCTGGATCAGTTCCAGGAAGCTGGCCTGGATCTGTGTCGGCAGCCAGTTTTCGCGCATGGTGAGTCCGATCTCCGGCACCGGCGTGATTGGACCGAACGGCAGGGCCGTCAGGGCGTCATCCTCGTGCAGCAGTTCATAGGAGGTCAGCAAGGTCAGGCGGTCGCTCTCGGTCAGCAGCAGGCGGATGGTGGGCAGCGAACAGGTGGCGATGCGGGCCATGGGCTTCTTGCTGTTTTCGAAGATCTTCTCGAAGCCGACGCGGCGGTTGGCACCTGGTGTGCCGACGACCCAGTCATAGCTAGCGATATCGTCGAGCGTCAGTTGGCCCTTCTTGAGCAGCGGATGGCCATGGCGGCCCACGACGACATAGGGCGTCTGAGCGAAAACCTCATTGACCAGACCTTCCGGCACTGGCGAACGCACCAGGCCAATGACGAAATCGACATCGCCGGCGGCCAGATATTTCAGCATGTCCTCGGCATTACCATTGATCACGCGGACATTGGCGTTCGGGTATTGCGCGACAAATTCATTGAGCACCCCGGCCAGGACGACGCTGCCGGCCAGCAGCATGGCGCCGACGACGATCTCGCCACCGAAATTGCCCTTGGCGGCCTCCAGTTCGTCGATACCGTGATCGATTTCACCGATGGCCAGCTTGACCTTGCGGGCGAATTCCGCACCGCCAGGCGTGGCTATGATGCCGCTGGAGGTCTGGACATAGAGCGGTGTGCGCAGGGCACGTTCCAGGTCACGCGCCGCGCGGTGCAGCGAAGTCTGGGAGACACCGAGCGCGCGCGCCGCCTGGGCGAAGGAGCCGTTCTCGACAATGGCGATCAGGCTGCGGATCTGAGAGCGGGTGATGCGGCTGCCGATCAGCGACAAGGGCGTACGGCCATTGGGCACGCCCAGATCAATCAGGGCCTGCTCGATCTGGCTGAACAGGCGCTCGATCCGACGATGGAAGATGATACCGAAGTCATTGAGATAGCTGCCGCTGGCCCGGCGTTCGAGCAAGGCGCAACCAAGCTGCTCTTCCAGCTTGGCGATGGCCTGCGTTACGGCCGGCTGTGACAGGTGACATTCTTCGGAGGCCTTACGCACGCTGCTGAGGCGGGCGACGCTTTCGAAGAGTTTCAAATGCCTGATGCTGACAGACACTTCGCGCTTGGATTCAATATCCTCGGTCATTCCCTCTGTACTCCCTGTATTTTTCCACAGGCTATCACAAAAGCGGGAGTCGCCTATTATGGTTTTGGCTAAGACATATAAGAATTGCGTAATCAACTTATAACCCAAAGCGCCATAAATCGTTTAAAAATAAGATATGCAGCTTTAATTTTGGCGCACGTCATAAGCAAAACTTATCCATTGGCTACATAAGAAAAGTGCCAGACGATAAGTTGGATGCATCCGCCCGACCGTCTGATCACCAGCTTCGGACGACCTTCCCGCCTCAATACTTATCTCTCTAAAGCCCCTTTCAATTGGACGATTTTCGCCCCTCGCAACACTGTGCTTCCAGCTACAGTTGCGCCTGCCCGATCGGTCACGCGCATAAGACTTGAAGGACAAGACTATGGATGCCCCACACGCCGCTGCACTGACCCTGAAAACCAACCTCGCTGACTATCCGGTCACCATGGCCATGAAGGACGGCCGGGTATCCTCTTCGGTCGTCACTCTCGATTTCTGCGGTCCAAAGACGGCGCATAACGGCTTCAAGCCCATGCTGCGCGAAAACGCCTTCGATGCCGGCGAAATGGCGATCGTCACCTTTCTGCAGGCCAAGGCCTACGGCAAGCCGTTCGTGCTGCTGCCCTCGCCGATTTCCGGCCGTTTTCAACATCACTGCATCGGCTTCAACAAGGAGCTCGGCCATCTCGACCCGAAGGATATCGAAGGCAAGCGCGTCGGTGTCCGCACCTACGCCCAGACCACCGGCCTGTGGGTGCGCGGTATCCTGCAACACGAATGCGGTGTCGACCTCGACAAGGTCACGTGGATGACGATCGATGAGTCGCACCTGTCGGAGTACAAGGACCCGTCGAACTGCATCCAGATGCCTAAGGACGCCAATATCCCGCAAATGATGCTCGATGGCGAACTGGCCGCCGCCATCCTGGGCGTCGACATGCCCAAGGACCCGCGTGTCCAGACTCTGGTGCCGGAGCCCTTCGACGCGGCGAAGGAATGGTATACCCGCGAAGGCGTCATCCCGATCAACCACATGTTCGTGGTCCACGAGGATATCTCGAAGAACCACCCGGAAGCCGTCCGCGACATCTACCGCATGATTGTGGAGAGCCGCGGCCTGGCGCCGGAAGATGCGCTGAAAACTATTCCGCCGCTCGGCCTTGAAGCCAATCGCAAGGGCATCGCCATGGCCATCGACTGGGCCTTTGAGCAGAAGATCATCCCGCGCCGCCTGTCGGTCGATGAACTGTTCGACGAAACGACCGCCGCCCTCGGCGCCTGATCCTTAAACGGTCAATTCAAAACCCCGGCAGGTGTTCACCTGCCGGGTTTTCTTATGCATCCACATAGCCATCAGGCCCGCTTCCACGAATGGAAGCGGGCCTGATGGTTTGATTTTGTACCTAGTATTGCAGGTTCAGGCGCATACCGATGAAACGCGGTGTCGAGATCGGGAAGGTTGTCGAATTGACAACCCCGGCCTTGTAGGTTTCCGGAATACCGACCTTCTGTACCTGGTCTTCGAGGTTCTGGGCATATAGCTCAACGCTGTAATGTCCCTGATCCGGTGCATAGGTCAGGATGATATCGCTGCGTGTAAAAGCTTTTTGCTCGAATTGAACGGCATTGACGAAATCGCTCAGCAGGTAGGATGAGCTATACTTGACGCCGCCACGGAACTTCAGGGTTGCCGAGTTCGGCAGGGTGAAGGTGTGGTTCAGGCTGGCCGTGGCCGAGACATCGGGCGTGCGGTCAAGCGAGGTGCCTGACCAGTCGACGTTTTGGGCGATACCCGCCATGAAGGTCTTGTATTCGGAATGCTCGAAGGTTGCGGCCAGCGACACATTGGTCACCGGCGAGAACCGGTAGCTCAGTTCATGCTCCCAGCCATAGATCTTGGCTGGCACAAGACGGGTATAGAGAACGGCCGTACCCGAAACGATGATTCGGCTGGAGATCTGGTCGCCGGTATAGTCGTAGTAGAACAGCGAGGTCGCGTAGGTGGCGCCGGTGAATGGACGCCCCTTGTAGCCCAGTTCGTAGGCGGTCAGGCTTTCCGGATCGTAGACTGAAATACCATGGGTCGCCGGATCAAAGTCGTTGAAGCCGCCGGCCTTGTAACCCGTGGCGATCGAGCCATAGACCATGTCCGTGGTGTTCAGGTGGTAGTTGATGCCGGCGCGATAGGTAAGCTTGCTGGCATCGGCCGAACCATTGTTGGGCGAACCAGCGCAGTTGTCTGGATAGGTACAGCCGGCTACGAGGCCGATCGCCGTCGTGCCCCAGCGCTGCAACTGATCCTTCGATTCCCGCAGGCCCAGGATCAGATCCAGTCTGGAGGTCGGATGCCAGGTGAGCTGGCCGAACAGGCCGACCGAGGCGTGAGTGGTCGAGTTGACGAAATTGCGGGCGTTGAACCAGGTGGAGGTATCATCGGGGTCGGCCAGCGGAATATTCCAGACGTGCGAGTTTTCGTGAATGTTTTCACGGATATAGTTCGCGCCGATAACGTAGTCGAGCACACCAGATTCTGCATTGGAGAAGCGCACTTCATGGCTGAGCGCGTGTACGTCCCAGCGGTTGTCACCCAGTACATAGAGCGGCTGGAAGGGGCCCGCGCCGGCATAGTTGGCCAGCGGATTGTTGTTGGTCGGCACCGGATCATAGGCGTCGAAATGCTGGACGCCACCAACATAAGTCATGGCCACGCCGCCGATCTTGAAATCAAGTTGGGTGTCGACGTTGAAGAAATTGTCGTCCTTCTCGCGCGTGATCGGGTTCGGCACGATGTTCAGCGCCGACTTGCCCGATTCACCGGCCGCATCCAGAATGTCGCCGACGCCTTCGCCGGGACCGTAACCGCCGACATGGCCGCCGGTGGCGGTGATGCGCCACTTGGCGACGTCATTAGGCTTGAAAAGCAGCGACAGACGGGCGGCTTCGTTGTCCTCGTCATTGCGGGCCGGCAGGCCCTCGGCGGAGGCATGGAAACCGGCGGCGGGAGAGCCATCTACCGGCGTCAGGTAACCGTCGCGCTTGTTGACCGCGGCCGCCAGGCGCAGGGCCCACTTGTCGGACAACGGCACATTGACCATGCCCTGGAAACGGCGGGCATTATAGTTGCCAACATCGAAGGTGGCGTTGGCGTCGAAACCGGTCAGGCTCGGCGCATTGGTGATCAGGTTGATGACGCCACCGGTCGAGCTTTTGCCGTAAAGCGTGCCTTGCGGACCGCGCAGCACTTCTACGCGACTTACGTCGAAGAAGGCGAGGCCTTGCTGGATTGGACGACCATATGACACGCCATCGATATTGAAGGCGACACCCTGCTCACCCTTGCTGGTGGTATCGGTCGTGGTCACGCCGCGAACGCTGGTATTTACGCCGAAGCCGTTACGCGAGATGGTCACGCTGGGCGCCACGTTCTGGATATCGTCGACCTGGGTAACGCCGGCGGCCCTGAGATCGTTGCCGCTAAGTGCGGTGACAGCGGCCGGCACGGCCAGCGTAGATTGCGCCCGCTTCATCGCGGTTACGACCACGACGGTCGGATCATCCTTCGCGGGTGCCGCCGCATCCTCTGCATGGGCCACGCCATATGACAGGGCCAGGCAACTGACGCCGGCTAGCAGGCCGGCTATTTTATTGAAGTGTTTCACTTGTATTCCCCTTTTTTATCGTTGTTATGTGCCTCGGCTTTCGCCGAAAACTTGAAACTAACGCCCTGTATCGCCTGGCTTTTCAGATCGTCCGGCTTTTGGGCCCGTCTGCCTGATTATTACTTTTGGCGAGTGTAATATGTGGGGATCGGCTGGGGTTGAGTAATCTGTTTTTCGGCCGGGGCTATAAGAAACACTTATGACGGCTGTAAGTAAGCGCTGTCATGAAAAGATCCGGACTCTTGCGAAGCAAGGCCGTTTACTGATTTCTCAGATAGTGGAACAATAAGCCTTCGACTCAGACCTTCAATACGCTGTCGAGAACCGACACCAGGGTCCGCCAGTGATGTTCGGCTTCGACTGGATCGTGGACCGGCATGTCGGCCAGCACCCAGCCATGCTTCGCCGGATAGGTTTCGATCAGGTGATCGACTTTCGCCTCGGTCAGGGCCGTTTCCAGGCGCGCCTTCTGGTCGTCATCGAAATTCGCGTCGTCGGTCGCACCGCCGACATAGACCTTCGCCTTCATATTCGATGCCAGCAGGTGCGGACTCGACGGCGTGTCATTGGCGAGGCCGCCACCGTGATAGGAAACCACCACGGCTATGCGGTCTGGGTAAGTGCCTGCGGCGATCAGGGCCAGGCGCCCGCCCATGCAATAACCATCAACGCCGATCGGCCCTGGCTTCACGTCCGACTGCGTGGCCAAGAAATCTAGGAAAGCGGCGGTATCGGACATGATGGCGGCGGGCTTGGCCGGGTCCATGAATTTTGCCCGGTGCACCTCGCGCAGGTCCTTGTTCGTCCATACCACCTTGGTATCTATCGGTTCATACGGACCAGAACGATAGAAGAGATCAGGCAGCAGGACATAATAGCCGTGAGTAGAGAGTTGAGCAGCCACAGCCTGCATGGCCGGACGCATGCCGGGACCGTCCATGTACATCAGCACTGCCGGCCATGACCCCTGCCCTTCCGGCCGGAAAACGAAGGCGGGGCAGATGCCGTCACGGGTCTTAATCTCTACTTCTTGCATGGTTCCACCTGCCATAAATTGCCAATTGCTGTTTTATCCGTGACCATGTCGACGGCAAATAAGATTAGTCTCTGTGATCTTAAATTATGCTTCAACGCCGGATCAACGGCTCATCATCGATTTCCGCATGGATGGACGCCGGATAGCGTTCGCCCTGGATCAGGTCTTCATTGATGATCGCCTGCGCCTCCGCCAGCACATGGGCGGCGATGGTCTTCGGCGTGCGGTTGTTTTCCTGGAGGTGCCTGAAGTTCGTTGTCCCCGGAATGACATGGACATGGTCACCGCGCGACAGGACCCATGCCAGGGCCAGTTGCGTCGGCGTCAAGAAGGACCGGCGTGCGAGCGCGGCGAAGGCCTTGAAGCGATCCAGATTGTGCGACAGGTTCGGCTCCTGAAAGCGCGGCATATGCTCACGCAGGTCACGATCGCGGAAGCCTTGGCTGACACTGCCCGCCAGGAAGCCGCGCCCCAGCGGCGAGAAGGCGACAAAAGCGGCACCGATCTCACGGCAGGTTTCAAGCACGGCCATTTCAGGGCTGCGTGTCCACAGCGAATATTCCGACTGGACAGCAGCGACCGGATGCTCGCGATGCGCCCGCAGAACAGTCTCAGACGACACTTCGCACAACCCAATGGCCCGAAGCTTCCCTTGTCGAACCAGATCACCCAGCGCCCCGACGGACTCTTCCACGGGCACGGCCTTGTCCAGCCGGTGGAGATAGTAGAGATCGATATAATCGCTGCCGAGGCGTTTCAGGCTGTCTTCGCAGGCGCGTTTCAGGGTCTGGGGGCGGCCGTCGATGATCCGCGTGGCCCCGACATTGCGCATACCGCCCTTGCTGGCGATGAGGACCTTGTCACGCACATCCGCCAGGGCCTCACCGATCAGGCTTTCATTGCGACCATTGCCATAGAGGGCGGCGGTATCGAAATGCTGAACGCCAATAGCGAAGGCGTTACGCAACAAATCGCGGCAGCTGTCCGCAGGCGGCGGGGCGCCATAGGCATGGCTCAGCCCCATGCATCCCAGGCCTATGGGTTTGAGCGTTTTTCCCGCGATCGTTCGTTTCATTCCGTGCCCGACAACTGTGACAGGTTAAGCCAGAACTGACTTCCCGCCACCCCGCTGGATAGCTGTCTTGAAGTTGCGAAAAACGGTTCTGCTGTCACATTGCGCACAATCGACCGTATCCCGTTATACGGAAGGCTGATTGAAGCGATAAGTTTTTGTGCAGCTAAGTCAGAACCTTGGCCGCGTCAGACCTTGATATCGGAGACCGAATAGACGGCGCCTGGGACGTTCCGGGTCTTCTGGAAGTCGGCCATGGTTTCGCCGCGCATGCCGGCATAAACCGCCGCATTAGGCAGTCCCAGGACGGCCGCCAGCTTTTCCAGTCCGAAGAAGATGGCACCGTAATGGATCAGTCCGGCCCAGTCGCGGTTATTGACCAGCGTCTGTTCGGCTTCAGTTAGCCCCGCCTGCGCGTAAGAATCTTCTGGATCGCGGAGAAACAGCTTGCGGTGTTCGGGCTTAACCATATCATGCAGATAAGTATTGAGCCGGTAAGCTTGAACGCTCAGTTCCAGGGTAAAGGGATAGGTGCCGGTCAGGGCTTCGGCGCCCTCTAGCTGGCGGCCGATCAGGGCGCGCTGGGCTTTCACGTCCGTTTCTGGGCCAGCCCCGGCCGGTTCCAGTAGCAGGTTGGCGATACCCGTCATGGAAGGGAGGTAGTAGCTCTTGTGCAGGCAGTTGACGTGCTCTGGCATGGCGCCGCGCATGACCAGCCACATGATCACCTCCGCCCCTTCCCAGCCGCCCAGTTCGGCATAACGGGCATGGGTCATGTCTGCCAGGGTTTCGGGTTCATCGATCATCAGGTCGAGGAACTCGCGGTCCCATTCCGGATTGTTGAAGCCGGCGCGTTCGCCGTGAACCTGATGCGACAGGCCGCCGGTGGCGACGATGGCGACACTCAGGTCCTCCGGATAACTCTCGATCGCCCGACGCAGGGCCTGGCCGAACTTGTAGCAGCGCCGCGCCGACGGGATGGGGAATTGCAGCACCCCCACCGCCAGCGGGATGATCTGGCCAGGCCATCCGCCCTCATAGGGCCACATGACGCTGAGCGGCGACAGGCAGCCATGATCGAGCGGCTTTGACTGGAAGAAGGACATGTCGAATTCTTCCGCCATCATTGATTGACCGATATGACGGGCCAGCGCCCCATGACCGCGCACCGGTGGCAGGTTGCGCGGACCACCGCCCTCGTCCGCCGCTTCGTAGCTTTCGCCTATGCCCAGGGTGAAGGCGGAATAATGGTCGAAGAAGAAAGAGGTGACGTGGTCGTTATAGATGAAGAACAGGACGTCGGGACGCTTCGTCTCCAGCCAGTCGCGCACCGGCCGGTACGCTTCGAAGATCGGCGCCCAGACCGGATCGTCCTGTTTGCCCTGATCGACCGCGAAGCCGATGGTCGGGGTGTGGGACGATCCGATGCCGCCTATGATGCGAGCCATTCAGCTTACTCCGCGGCGCAGGTGTAGGTGTTGCCGTTCCAGCCGCATGTCTCGGCCTTGTATGGCTTGAACATATGCTCGCCAGCCCAGGTCGGCGGGTTATAGAACGCGTAGCCGTTGACCGTCTTGGTCTTCCCCTTGAAATCGGCCAGCAGCGGATAGGGCTTCACTATCACCGGTGCCGTCGATTGCGCCGGCGCGGCATCGAGCGGCGGCAGGCCGGCCGATGGCGGGCCAGCGAGCTTGGGCATATCAGCTGGCGGCGGCCCACCGGGGAAGCCCTTCTGTTCGACATGCGAGGCTTGCAGGGTATCGGGCGACTGGCCACCTTCGACCCAGGCCATGACGGCGCTCAGGACATCAAAGGTATTCAGGCCATCGCCACCGCCGCAGTGATAGAGGCCTGGAAAGAGATAGAAGCGCATATGATCACGCGTCGCCGGCGCGCCAAGCGTCGCCTCGACCGCGCGGTAATAGGCAATCGAGTTGATCGGCGAGATATGTGGATCGGACCAGCCGTGCCACATCAGGAGCTTGCCGCCACGGCCGAAATAGGCCGACAGGTCGGGATTGGTGGCGTTGTAGAGCGGATAGGAGGCCGTGAGTTTGTCGAAGGTCGGCTTGTCGAAGGTGAAATCCCTGAGCACGGTCCAGTCGGTTGGCAGCGAGGGCCAGTTGAGCAGGTACTTGGTGGAATCGCCCGCTGCCATCGCGCCAAATGGCGGCATACCAGGCATGGGCGATATCTCGACACCCGTCCAGGCCAGCTCCGAGCCCGGTTGCAGGCCACCGACCACGAAGCGATTGCCCTGGTCGTCATGGGCGCCGTCATAAAAGGCTTTGGCCACAGCCACTTCGGCGGCGGTCAGGCAATTGTCCGCTCCGTCCTGCGCACATTGGAGGCTGCCCGGGTCAAAATGGCATTGCGTCGGATCAGCGATCAGACCATCGGCGGCGCCGTCCAGCTTGTCGCACGCCTTGAGCACGGCGGCGTGCAGGATGCCGACGCGCTGGGCATTGAGTATCTGCTGGCCGTCCGGGCCAGTGTTCTTCACGGCATTCCAGGCGTGATAGAAGGAATTCTGCACCACGAAATTCATGGCCGGGGCACCAGCGGTGATGCCGTCGAAGTCTGCCGGGAAGCGCTGCGCTTCCATCAGGGCTTCCCGGCCACCGTCCGAACACCCTGAGAAATAGGCATAAGCCTGCGGCTGGCCGTAATATTTGGCAATGATCGCCTTGGCCGCCAGAGTCACCACATGGATGCCCCGATAGGCGAAATCGGTGCGTAGGGCCGGATCATCCTTGGCCCAGACACCGCCCTGCCCTTCGTGGCCCATGTCGGTAGCGACGATCGCCATTTCGCCACGTTGCAGGGGCAGGCAAGAATCGGCATGCTCGGCAAAGAGGCCGATATTGCCGCATAGCCCGCCACAACCGGTCATCAGCAGGCGCTGAGTCCAGGTTTTCGTCGGCAGGCGCAGCTCGAACTGCACCTGCGGCGCCACATAGCCGGTAATGCGGCAATATTCCGTGCCGTTCTTTTCATCGGTCTGGGTCTGTGCCTTGCTGATATGCGTCGGCGCGTCCAGCACGCTCTCGAAATCGGCGCGCGCCAGTTGCTCGCAGGGCATGGCGGGCGTCACCGCCGGCAGGTCCTTCAGGCCGCTGGCCGAGAGTGACGGCGTCGCCGCGAGAGCCGGGCTGGCGCCGAGCAGGCTTAGGGCGGCGATCAATAATAATGGCTTCATTTCAGTTCCGATTTAGCTGTGAGCCTGGAGACAATATAACAGACGATGAAGGTAACCGGCACGACGAACAAGGCCGGATATTCGTAAGGGAAGATTGGTTTTGCGTGATGCAGGATCGCCACCCAGACCTGCGGCCCGACAATGATCAGACCGACCGACCCTGCCAGCCCCGCCAGACCGCCCGCCAGCGCACCCGCCGCCGTCAGGCCGCGCCAGTACAGCACCAGTATCAGCACCGGAAAAGTGGTGCTGGCCGCGACCGCAAAGGCCAGGGCGCTGAGGAAGGCGATATTCTCGCGCTGGAAGACGACGGCCAGCGCGATTGCCACCGCCGCCAAGGCCACGGCCGACAGGCGGAATACCCACAGTTCTTCGGCGTCACTGCTCTTACGCGCACGCAGGGTACGCCAGACGTCATGCGCCGCCGCCGAGGCCGAGGCGATGGTCAGGCCGGCGACCACGGCCAGGATGGTCGAGAAGGCGACCGCCGAGATGATACCATAAAGGCTGTCACCGCCCAGGACTGAAGCCAAGTGCAGGATGGCCATGTTGCTGCCGCCGATCAGCTTGCCATCGACGCCGACATGGCCCGCGCCGGTGACAAAGGCCAGGACCGACGGCCCGATGATCAGGAACAACAGGATATTGACCAGGCCGACGATGGTGCTCGACACCACGACCGATTGCTGCGCCGCACGCTCATCTGGCACGGTAAAAAAGCGGATCAGCAGATGCGGCAGGCCAACCAGCCCGACCACCATGCCGAGGCCGAGCGAAACCGCCGACAGCGGATCGAACTTCATGCCGCCGGGCTGAAGCAGGTGCTGCGTGGCCGGGGCGATACTGGCATAAAGCCCGTCCATGCCATGCGCCTTGACGAGGCAGATGGTGGCCAGCGCAATGACCGTGCAGACCAGCAGGGCCGCCTTGACGATCTGCACCCAGGTGGCGGCCAGCATGCCGCCGACCGCGACATAGATGGCCATCAGGGCGCCGACAATGGAGACGGCCAGCACGAACGGCATGTGGAACAGGGCCGAGATGAGCGTCCCCGCCCCGACCATCTGGGCCAGCAGGTAGAACAGCGAGATGACCAGGGTGGTGATGCCGGAAAACAGCCGCAGGCCTGGCGATTTCAGCCGATGGGTCAGCACGTCGCCAAGCGTATAGACGCCCAGCCGCCGCAAGGGAGCGGCCACCAGAAGCAGCATGAGGGCCAGGCCGGCGATCGGCGCCAGATAAAAGATGATGGTGTCCCAACCACCGGCAAAGAACAGGCCGGTAATGCCGAGAACAGTCGTGGCCGACATGAAGTCACCGGAGATCGCCAGCCCGTTCTGGAAACCGGTGATATTGCCGCCGGCATTATAAAGCTGTGATTTTTTCTGCCCCTGACGGCCAGCCCACGCCGTAATCAGCAGGGTGACAAGGACGGTGACCGCGAAACAGATAATGCCGATCACTTCGAGCCCTCCCGCGCCGGCAGGGCGACGGCGGAGATGATGAAATTCAGCAGAACCAGCGCGATAATACCGGCCACGCCAAGCAGGATCGGCAACGGTACGCCCTGCCAAAGGCCAACGAGGCCCGGCATGGAGATGACATGGGCGCTCATCAGGGCGAAGGCGACGTCCAGCGCCAGGATCAACAGGCAGAAAACAAGATTACGCATCAGGGCGCCTCATGGAAATGGGAACGGGCGCAATAGCCCGTTCCCTGGAATGCTACTTAATACTTGGCGCCGAAACGAATACCCATAATGCGCGGCTCGGAGATCGCAACGCTGGCCGACAGCGGCACGGCGGCATTGTAATTGCCGGGTGACGCAATCATCTGCACCTGATCCTCGACGTTCTTGACGTAGCCCTGGATGTAGTAGTTGCCGCCCTTGATATTGTAGGTGACGGTCAGGTCCGAGCGGGTAAAACCCTTTTGCGTGTACTGGATCGCGTTCTGGATATCGCTCAGAAGGTAGGATGAGCTGTACTTGCTGAAGATATTGAACACCAGGGTACGATCGTCGTTCAATGACCAGATGTGGCTGTAACTGATCGTGGTGGTCGTATCCGGGGTCTTGTCGAGCGTATAACCAGACCAGTCGACATCGCCCATCAGGCCGGCGAAGAAGGTCTGATACTTCGAGCTTTCCAGTACGAGAGATCCCGTAATAGTATCACTCGGTGTCGGACGCCAGGTCAGTTCGTTTTCCCAGCCACTAATCTTTTCCGGTACGGCGCGGGTATAGATGACGAAATTGCCCTCGATATTTTCCAGACTGGAGACCTGAGCCTTGGCGTAGTCGTAATAGAAGATATCGCTGTTGAACTGAAGATTGGCCATCGGTCGGCCCTTGTAGCCGATTTCGTAGGCCGTCAGGTCTTCCGGTTCATAGGTGCCGACACCCCCGGTGGCAGGATCGAAGTCATTGAAGCCACCAGCCTTGTAGCCCGTGGCGATATAGCCATAGACCATCTGGTTCGGGGCAATCTGATAATCAGCACCCAGGCGCCAGGTTGGCTTGTCAGCCGACTGATGGCCGTTGTTCGGACCGCCGACGCAATCATTGGGCGCCACGCAGGGATTGCCGGCCGGATCGAGCCACGGTCCCGGACCGGCGGCGAAGGTGCCGATACGGTTGACCTCGTCCTTCGACTGGCGGACGCCGAGCGTCAGACGCAAGGCATCGGTGGCGTGCCAGGTGAGCTGGGCGAAGATGCCGGAACTGGTATGGACCGTATTGTTGAGTGGGTCGATGCCATTGGTGCTGGCGGCCAGGGTCGGATCAGCCACCGGCGCGTTCCAGTTATGATCGCTTTCGGTGATGTCTTCCTTGGCGTAGTTGATGCCGGCTACCCAGTCGAGCACACCCGGCTGGTCGTTGGAGAAGCGCAGTTCGGCATAGTCGGTATCGACCTTGCCGCGATATTGCCGCCAGGCATAAAAACCACTGAAGGGTCCCGCCGTATTGCCGTTGGGATCATTGGTCGACGATGTCAGGTCATTGGCCTCGAAGTGCATATGCGCGCCGACGAGCGTGGCATGGACAGCGCCGAACACTGCGTTCATTTCGGTCGAGATATTGCCGAAGTTTTCATCGGTGGCGCCGCCGAAGGGATTACCGAAGGCCTCGCGCTGCGCCTTGCCGCTGTTGTTATCTACGACATAGAGATAGGGCACCGCGCCCTGCCCCACGCCCTTGACCTGCCCGGCTGTATAGGTCAGCAGCCAGTTGAAGTACGCGCTGGGCTTCCACAGCATGGAGAGACGGCCGGATGTGTTGTCCTCATCGTTACGGGCTTCATCGCCATCGGTCAGGGTAATATAGCCATCGCGCTTGTTGGCGTTCACCGCCAAGCGGAAGGCTAGGGTGTCCGAGGCAGGTACATTGACCATGGCGTTGAGGCGGCGGGTGCCGTAATCGCCGATTTCCGCATCCGCCGAAGCGTCAAACGCCGAACTCGGCCGGTTGGTGATGACATTGATCGCCCCGCCAGTCGAGCTTTTGCCATAGAGCGTGCCTTGCGGGCCGCGCAGCACTTCGACACGTGACACGTCGAAGAAGGCCAGGCCCTGCTCGGTCGGACGGCCCATCGGGATACCGTCAACATTAAAGGCGATGCCCTGCTCGCCCTTGCTGGTGGTGTCGGTCGTCGTCACGCCACGAATATTGATATTGACGCCGAAGCCGTCCTTGCCGATCGTTACCGACGGCGCGACGTTCTGGATGTCGGCCACACTGACCACGCCCGATGATTTCAGCGTATCGCCGGTGAAGGCGGTAATGGCCAGTGGGGTCTTGGAGGCGGTTTCGCTGCGCTTTTGCGCCGTCACGATGACTTCGACAATATTGTCATCGGCCTTGGGCGCGGCGGGTGCCGCTTCCGTCGTTTGAGCATGAGCCTGCACGGCCAGAAGTGGAAGCCCCACGACCGCACAAGACGCAAGAAGGCTATACTTTTTCAGTGATTTCATTTTCTCAGTCCCTGTTTTATGCCACCCGTTCGCACACGGGCTAATTCTTCAGCGATATTGATTTCGCTGATAGATTTATTTCTTTTCTTGGTGCGATGATTGCGATTGACTATCGAAATTGCCGCCCACTATCATCAAGGAATAATATGGAAGCCGCGCCGTATCGATGGACGAATTGAGCGATTTCTGGTACTTTTGTGAAGGTCGCGCAGATGGAAATGCCGTTGATGAACCGAAAAGCTACCTTCGTCGGCGCCAAATTCAGCGATGAAATCCCTCGTTATTTTCTTTACGGCGATGACAGTGCCGCCGGTTCCTGGTTCGTCAATGTCGAACCTCTGGCCAAACGTTGCAGCGAGACCAACTGGTATATCGCGCCCCATTCCCATCCGCATTTCACCCAGATCGTGCTGGTCCGAAGCGGCAGCGGCATCATGATGGCCGACGGTCGGAAGTATGAGTTCGACAGCCCGGCCGTGCTTATCGTGCCCGTCCATGTTGTTCATGGCTTCCAGTACGCCAAGGATACCGATGGATGGGTGCTCACCCTGGCGGAATCATATCAGCGCACCCTGCTGTCACGCGTGTCCGAATTCGAGGCGGTATGGAAAAACTCGCGCATTCTTTCTCTGGCCAGCGCACCCAAAGCCTTCCACATGCTGAACGAAGCGCTGCTGCAACTGGATCGGGAACTGGATGAAGGCGCGGCCGGCGCGGTACTCGCGGCGGAAGCTTATGTCTCGACCATACTGGTGACCCTGCTGCGCGAGATCGGCGCGGTGAGCGATATGCCCACCCCTGCCCCACGCGGTCACGGCGCTATCGTCGCCCAGTTCAAGGACATGATCGAGCGCCGCTATCGCGAAGGCTGGCAACTGGCGCGCTTTGCCGAGGAACTGAATATTTCACAGGCTGCCCTGCGCACCGCCTGCATGAATGTCACCGGCGAAACCCCGGTCAAGCTGATCCATGATCGAATTATCGTCGAGGCCAAGCGCAACCTGATCTATACCGACATGACCGTCTCCCAGATCGCCTACTGGCTGGGCTTCGAAGATCCGTCCTACTTTTCGCGCTTCTTCACCAAACAGACTTCCGAACGCCCCGTCTCATTCCGCCAGACCCAGAAGTATAGCAGCAGCGGCACTTGAGACCGGACTTTGCAAGAGCAGGTTTAGAATTCCGCGAACAGATCAGCCAATAACGATCTAGCCGATGCCGCGAAGGAATATCTCCAGACGCTTCTTGATATGCATCAACCTTTCAGCCCGTTCGGCCGCCTGAAGAATACGTCGGCGCGGCAGCAGGGCGCCGAAGACAATATCCATCAGCATACCGGCACAGACCAGCGGGTCTTCGATAGTCATGCGGCCGCGAGCTGCCTCGGCTTCCAGCCACTCGATCAGGTCTTCACGCGAACGCAGAATATTATGCTCATATAGATAGTCGGACAGGTCCGGCATCAGCACGGCTTCACGCACCAGCAGATTCAGAATGGCCTCTCGCTCCCTCTGTGCCGGCTCATCTATGTCCAGGCGGAAAATAAGAAACAGGGTTTCCAGAACCGACAAGTCTTCATCGACCGGACGCGGCAGGTCGAGAATCAGGCGGCGGTATTGCCTGATAACGGCGGCAAAAAGCTCGGTCTTATTCTCGAAAACTTCGTAGATCGATCGCTTCGACACCTTTGCCCTGGCCGCGACGATAGCCGTCGTCGTGTTCAGGAAGCCATGCTCGACAAAGGCTTCATGCGCCCGCGTGATGATCATGGCTCGACGGGCGGCATCATCGTGTACCCGGGGGCGCCCTCGGGTCGGTTGGGCGCTTATATCGGCCTTACCACTTGTCTGAGCCATTTGTTCTATGCGCGACATCAAAACCTTCTTGACACTATCGGTACCATATACGTACCCATAATGAACGCTCAAGGCAAGAGCCGCCCACAAAGCAACGCGGCATGTCCACGTAACAAATAGCAGGGAGTTTTCAATCATGTGCCTCAACTATATCAGCGGGGCTATAATATCTGCACTATGCCTCGCCGGTAGCGCTCACGCTGCGACCTTCAGCGCAGGCGCAGGCAAGGCTGATATCGATATTCCCGCCAGCGTGCTGCCCCTGGATGGTTTTTCCCTCGTTCACGACCCCTTGAGCGCCCGTATGCTGCTCATGGATGACGGGCAGAAACGCATCGCGCTCGTGGTCATTGACCAGACCTCTATGGGCGACGACCTCGTGACAGACATGAAGGCCGTGGTCCAGAAAGCGACGGCCATAGCGCCGGAAAATATTCTTATCTGCGCCAGTCACGGCTTTTCCTCGCCACACGTTTTTCCCACCGAACACACCCCTCCTGAAGCTCGCGAGAAGACGGCTGCCCTGAAACAAGCGATCGAAACCGCGGTCGATCGGGCGGCCCGTCAGGCGCTGGCTTCTCTGCAGCCGGCGCATACCGGTTTCAGCGAAGGCGTCAGTCGCGTCGCTGTCAGCCGTGACGTGCCGACGCCCAACGGCTGGTGGCTGGGTGGCAACAGTGCCGGCTTTACCGACCCGACGCTCGGCGTGTTGCGCATCGATGGCGCGAAGGGTCAGCCCCTGGCCGTGCTGATAAACCTCGGCGTCCAGTCCTCGGTCCTGGATTTTTCGGTCGATAACAACGGCAATCGCGTCATTTCCTCGGATCTGGCGGGCACGGCCACCCGCGCAGTCGAAAGCCATTATAGCGATGGGCCGGTTGCCATGTTCCTGATCGGCGCAGCCGGCGATCAGTCTCCGGTATTCCAGGCCAACCGCCATGTGGTGAATTCTGATGGCAGCGTCACGCGCACAGACGTCCATGATGCCGGGTTTACCCTGCTCGACCTGCTGGGCGAACGCCTGGCGCAGGATACTGTAACCGCCAGCACCGCAATCAAGGCGGACAATACGCCACAACTCGCCTTGATCCGACGCAGCGTCGAGGTCGTCTCCCAGCCCGGCCAACCCAGTGGCAAGCCGCCGAGTGGTCCGGTCAGCACCTACCACTTCCAGCCGGCCGATAAGGTTTCCGTGCCGGTGGTCCTGCTGCGCATCGGCGATACCGCCATTGTCGGCGTGCGCGAGGAACTGAGTGCCAGCACCGGTGCATGGATTCGCCAGCATTCGCCTTTCACCCATACCCTCATTGTCACCATGGCTGACGGCGCCGCCAAGTATATGCCGGAAGCCGGCGCCTATGACCGCATTACCTATGAGGCGCGCAGTTCACGCTACGCCAAAGGCTCTGCTGAAACTCTGGCTACAGCCGCTGTCATTATGCTCAAGGAGCTAAAAACTATCAAATAATCAGTTGCTTGCAAATCAACAGAACCCATTTGCTTTCTGCTGGTCTGGCATCTGAACTTTCGTACATATCAGCCGGGCAGGTCATTACCTTCCGTTACAAATCAATATCCGCACCCTTATAACTTATAACCCCGCAATTAATGGAACTTATATAGTACCGCTATCGTTCGAAGAGGCAAATACCTGCTCGAATGTGCACTGAGACACAAGAATGCAGCAAAAGCTGCTTGCTCAAAGCTGGACCGTAGCCACGGTCAGCTTATAGGGGAAATAGGAAATCACATGAAAGCAAATCGCATACTTGCCCTTTGCCTCGGCAGCGCCAGCACCCTGGCCCTGTTCGCTGGCATCGCCCACGCTCAGGACTCAACACCAGCCACCAAAGAAAAAGGCGGCATCCAGGAAATCATCGTCACTGCCTCCCGCCACTCCCAGAACCTGCAAAAGGTCTCGTCGGCCGTGCAGGTCGTCAGTGGTGACAAGGTATCGTCGCAGGGCCTGACCAATGTGGCCCAGATCGTCGCCGACATGCCGAGCGTTCAGGCCACCGGCCAGCCCGGCGGCTACAGCATCAATATCCGCGGTCAGGGCGGTGACCTGCCCGCCGGCTCAACGCAGGGTTCCACCGCTCTGGAATTCGACGGCATCTACAATATCAATTCGCAAGGTACGACGGTCGGCTTCTTCGACGTCGATCGCATCGAGTTCCTGCCGGGCCCACAAAGCACCCGCTATGGCCCTGATGCCGACGGCGGCGTGGTCAATGTCATCACCAAGGACCCGAAGTTGAATAGCTGGTCCGGCCAGGGCTCGGTGACGCTTGGAAATTTTGGGCTTGTCCGCACCGAAATCGCACAAAACATCCCGCTCGGCGACAAGGCGGCCCTGCGTATTTCGGCGGCCACCCTCAACCGCAGCTCCTATTATGAGAGCCCGAAGGAAGGTAATGCCCGCGCCCAGTCTCTGCGCGCCAAGCTGCTCTATAAGCCCACCGACGACCTGACGCTGAAACTCTCCGTCCAGCGCGATCATATCGGCGGCACGGGCAATGGCTCGAATGCCTTCCCGATCTTCACCAACAAGGTGGCCATCTATTCGTCGGATTCGATCAACGATCTCGACAAGCCGTGGACCGGCGTGCCGAACGTCAATAATTCGACTGCTGATATCACTCAGGACAGCCTGACGGCTTCGGCCAGCTATAACATCAACAGCGCCATGGCGCTCGACGTTCTGGCTTCATACGTCACGCTGCAAGGCCAGGAGACCGGCTGCATCTATGCACCGCCCTGGGACACCGTCGGCGGGGGGCCCTTCCCGATCTGTGGCGCCACGCTGAACGAGTTCGATCCATTCCGCCAGATGTCGACCGAAGTACGTCTGCACAGCGCCGCCGGCTCGAAAGTGCAGTGGAATGTCGGTCTCTATCACTGGGACTACAGCAATACCCTATCGATCGACAACGCCCTGTTCTTCAGCTCGCCACCGACGACCACGACTACAGCGACCAATGCCATCTTCGGTGAAATCACCTATCCGATCACCGACAAGCTGCGTGTCATCGGCGGTCTGCGCAAGAGCTTTGACGAGCGTACCTTCAACTTCGTCAATGCCGGCGTCGTCACGCCGACCTATACCTACAAAGACGATCACGGCGATTACCGCGCCGGCGTCGAATATGACGTGACGCCGACATCGATGGCCTATTTCACGGTCTCGACGGGCTATCGTCCCGGCGGTCTGTCGAGCTTCAATCCGATCACGAACGAACCGGCCTCTTTCAGCCCGGAATCGAACACGGCCTACGAGCTCGGCACCAAGAACCGTTTCCTGGACAATCGCCTCCAGTTGAATGCGGCCCTGTTCCTTTATAAGCAGGATGGCTACCAGAACCTCGACAAGTATAACGGCTTCTCCATCACCGTACCGGGCCTCCCCGATCCCGTGGTGTGTGACAACCAGACGACCAGCGTCTATGCTGGCTGCGTGACCCCATCGTGGAACGTACAGGCTCATGTCCTTGGTTTCGAAACTCAGGTCCGCTACGCCCTCACCAATGCGGATATCCTGAGTTTCAACGGCACCTGGCTTGATGCCAAGTTCGATGACAAGCAAAGCACTTGCGCCACTGTCGGCATCACGCCGGACCTGCCGGGCTACACCACGGCGGACGCCTGCTACGATGGCTATAACGACATGGTCACCAATGCCCTGAAGGTCTACAACATGGCTGGCGCCGTTCAACCGCACTCGCCGAAGTTCTCCGGCACAGTGACCTATAACCACAGGTTCGACTTCCAGTCCGGCGCCTCGCTGACCCTGGGGGGCAATGTCTTCTACACGACCGGCTACTGGCTGAATCCCGTCGAAGACAGCGACCTCTATGGCTGGCAACCGGCCTACTTCCTGGAAGGGGCGACGCTTTCGTACACCCCGGCCAAGAGCGACTGGTCGATCGACGCCTATGTCCACAATATTTCCAACTATGCGGTCAAGATGTCTGTACTGCCCGCTACCTCTCTGGGCGACCCGCGTACCTTTGGTGTCGTCCTCAGCAAGCACTGGTAATGAATCCCCTTTCATTATCCCGCTTGTATTCTTCCGCCTGTTAGACTGGTCCGGGTTAGCTAAAGCGAGTCCGGACCTTCTTTTTTGGCTCCCCTTCTGTGGAGTTCCGTCATGACGACGCCGACCGCTTCAATACGTAGCTATCATCGCATCCTGGGCTCGATGATCGCTGCTTTCCTGCTCTATTTCGGCATTACCGGCACCATCGTCCAGGGGGTCGATCTGCGCGCCCTGCTGATGCATGCCCCAGCTTCCGACCCCGACATAAAGGCGATCCGTGAAAGCATTGATGGCACCGCCAATTTCTCGGTTATCGACACGCCGGACTATGACGCCCATGTCCTGCCAGCCGGTCTGGATCGCAAGGCCGCGCTCGCTACCGTGCTGAAAGCTGCGCGTATCACAGTGCCACAAGCCTCCTTGAAATTCGTTGAACTGCGCATGATCGAGAATAGGCCCGTCGGCCAGGTCATGGCGGGCGAGACACTACTGCGTTTTGACGCCCTCTCCGGCCAGCGGCTCGCTATTCCAACGGTTCCAGTTCGTCACGGCCCCGAACCGTCCAACCATCGAAGCGCCAAGCAATGGCACCGATTGGCGGCACTGACCGATTGGGTGTTATGGTTCAATAGCTTGATAGGCATCGCTTTGGGCGTGATGATCGTCACCGGCCTCATCCTCTACATCCAGCTTTACCGAGCGCGGGCGCGGACGGGCCGAAAAGCGTTGTTCTGGTCCGCTGGCGGCCCGTGGAAGACCCTGCATCGCGGCGTGGCGCTAGTGGCCGCCGCCTTTCTATCCGCAGTCGCCGTGTCCGGCACGCTGTTGTCCATCGACAGCTTCGCCTTGCAGATCTACCGCGCCAACCCCGGCGCGAACCTGATTCATGGCTTTCCATCGGGCATGTCGGAGGATCTTTCCAGTCCGCTGACGGATGATCGTCTCCGCGTCATGCTCGATACGACCCTTGCCGCCTATGGCGACGCCCCTATCCGGGTTATTCGCCTCCGCTATTTCGCTGGCATGCCACAGGGCGCAATCATCACCGGCGGGACTGCCCAGCAGTTGGTCTTCAATGCCGGAACCGGCCGGCGGGTCAGTATGACCGAACGCGGATACCCTTATACCGGCTTCCCGTTCGGCTGGCGTGAACACGAACTGATGAAGCGCATCCATCGCGGTGATGTCATCGGTCTGCCGGGACGTTTCATGGACCTCTTCGCCGGTCTGTCCCTCATTTATCTCTCGGCCTCCGGCCTGTGGATGTATTTCGACCTGTGGAAACGTCGCAAAGCCCAGGGCCGGAAGCAAGCGTTCTGGCGTTAGCCTGCCGCTTCATCGGAAAAACAAAAAAAGGGCCGCCTCAAAAGAGCGGCCCTTTTTATATCTCGCACCGTGTAGCTCGCGCCGGTTGCCAGGCGTGATCGGCTCAGGCCTTTACCTGCCTGAAGAGCCAATCTCTTGCGGCGTTGATGTAGAAGAACTTGCGCGCAGACCCCATATGATCAACACCTTCAAATGTTAGGAAGGTAATATTGCCACCCTCCCCCAGGTATCCGTTGACTTGATCAGTCAATTTTTGCTGTTTGTCGATCGGGAAGATAAGCGCTGGATCGAGACGCTCGGCCGGGCGGGTCACCTTGCCGCCCGCATGCTCCCATATAGGCACACACTTCTCATTCCAGGGCGTGGCCTTGCCATCCTCAGTCCCGGTTATAATCAGAAGGTTCTGCTTGCCAAGAGCGATAACATCGCCGGGCCGCTGCTGACCCGCGATGATAAGTCCGCCGGCAAAGGTTTCGGGATGCTTCGCCATCAACCATAGAGAGGTCATGGCCCCCATGGACCAGCCAGTGCAATACACGCGCCTGGGATCTATCTTCAGCACCTTGTCAGCGCGATCCGGCAGGTTCGGATTGCCGTAATTCCAGGCATTTTGCAAAAGGGATTGTACAAGCTTGTATGTGTTCTCGACGTCGCTCGTATGTTCCCAGTAATCATTCATGGTCGTGCGCTCATAGCGCGGCGTGATCACCACGCATTCATGCTTGTCTTGCTCTACAGGCAGGCTCCAGATGCTGGCGATGCATTGTTCGGTCAGGGTCTGTGCGCAGGTGCCGTCGTAAGTGGTTCCTGAGTGCGTGATAGCGACGACCAGGGGATAGGCCTTGTTCTCTCCGCCGGGCTTCAGGAAGGATTTGGGCAAATAGATGCTGTATTCCAGCCATGCCGAACGCGTATCGTCCCACCACCAATGGTTCTGCTCCCAGGCGTCGACGCCGCGGATGGCAACGCTGTTCCCGCGCTGACCAGCATTGCTCCAGACCTTGTCGCTACCGGCGTAAGCTGCCCCGCCTTTGGTCCTGATGCTCTTGCCTTGCGTCAGGGACACCTTGTCGCTGTCTGTCGTCGGCAAGCTGAGATCGACATCGCGCTGGAACTCAACGATGACATATCGGCCCGGGGCGCTCTTGCGGTCCGGGCGAAGGCCCGTCTGGCTGTTTGTGTATACGGCGATCGCGGCGCGCGCCGTGGGCGCTTCTGTCGTTGCGTTCTTGTCCGGCTCCTGCGGCATTCCCGGAAAATAGCCTTTTGCCGCCGGCACGACACCCGCCGAATAGGTGTCGAGCGCAAGGCTCGCGGGATCGATGTCGGTGTCATATTCGACGGCGATGCCGTAGACCTTTTCTCCCCCGCCAGTCACTTCACAAATGGCAGTGATCCCTTGCAGGCCGGGCTCCCGCTTTTGACGACTGTTCGGATCGCCCGGCATGTTGGCGGATGCAGTCATGAAGCCGTTGCCGCCTTGAGCGTGCGCCGCCTTAAGTCCCAATGCGCCTGTAGAAACGGCGCCTGCCAGGGCGGTCCCTACGGTTACGAACGATCTTCTCGATAATCTAGTCAAATGCATCTCTCCCGGTGAGACAGGTCAGGTCTGTGAACTGACCGCCGTCGACCTGTTGTTTTGTATAAAAAAGTAGAATGTCGCGATGAGCACGATGAACACCGAGCCCGTCAGGAGGGTCGCCTGAGGTAACCCCAGGAGATGGGCGAGCGCGTCCCCCGCTCCTGTACCCGCTGTGCGGACAATGGCCAGGCACGCCCAATAGAACAGTGGACTGGTCCAAAGCTTGTGGCCAAAGGCGATCATCAGGAGTGCCAGCCCACCGAAGACAATCGTCGTGCCGATTGGCATGAGGTGCAGGCCGAAGGATGCATAGTCTCCGCCGACCGTACCTAGAATGCCTGCAAGGATCATGCACAGCCAATAAAGAGGCGACACCTTGACCGTCGTGGCGGCGAGTTCGCTCGGCCGTGCGGACAAGGTGTACACGCCGGCCGCGATTACATAGAGTCCGAAAACGATCGGCAGCGAGACGGTGAAGCCGATATGAAAATCGCCAAATGCATCACCCACATTGGTAGCCGCCGTGCGAATAACGATGATGGCCGCCCAGAAGAACAGAGGGGTGCCTTTGGCATAGAGCCGGTCGACCAGGAACACGAGGCCAAATGCCACCACCAGCCAGGGAAACCCGACCATATGCCCCAGTCCCAAAACCTCAGCGAGGTAATCGCCGGTGTTCGTACCAAATATGCTCGCCCCGATGAGGCAAAGCCAGTAAACGGCGTTTATCTTGGGAAGCGTCTTCAAGAATAATATCCTGCTTGTTCTAAGTCATGGCAACCGCTGCCCGATCAAAGCGTCGATTACAATACTCGATAAGTACCAGAATATCCAAAGCGGGACAGTTCGCCTGATTTAAACTCCCTTTTTTGCGATAAGTTTTGGCCTACTCAATGTCTGGTTTGTAATGGTCCTGAAACCTTCGGACAGGCGCGGTCCGGGCCTTTTCCGACTACCCGCCGCAGCCATTCCCTTGAGGCTCTGCCGTTTCGCACGCATCCATGCGCCCGCTTTGGGTTGGTCAGAAGGTCTACAGGTCAAGAACCAGCTTCGGACTCTTTGAGCGGGAACAACACGGCGTCATTTGATCGTTACGTGCCTTTTCCTTCGGAGACAGAACAAGGTCGCGATGATCCGGCACACCTTCGAGAACCCGTGTCAGGCAGGTCCCGCATATCCCCTCTTCGCACGAGGTAGGAATTTCGATCCCGTGAAGCCGCAGAGCCTTGGTAATGGGAAGGTCTGCTGGAATCACATAAGTTTTGCCGGAGCTGGCAATCTGGACCTCGAACTCAGTCGCTGCTGCCCCTACAGGTGGCGCTGCCGGAGAGAAATATTCCCGGTGCAATTGTTCATCCGGCCATTTGTTCTCTCTTGCCGTCTTGAGCACGAAGTCCATGAACCCGGCTGGCCCACAAACATAGACATGGACATCGCGTGGCACACCGCCAAAAAGTCCCCGCTTGCCCAGCGCGGATTTGACGTTCAGTTTTTGATCGGCGGGGCCGTCATCGAGATGAAAGTGGACCTTGGGCGCAAACCTTGCCTCCTGAATGCGCCTGACAAAGGCCATTCGATCAGTTGACCGCGCAGAATAGTGAAACTCGAAATCCGCGCCGGCATGGGCAAGTCTCTCCGCCATGCACAGGATGGGAGTCACGCCAATCCCACCCGCAAACAGAATGCTCTTCCTGGCCGCCGTCGCCAGAGGGAAATGGTTCCGGGGCTCGCTGATATTGACCAGGCGACCTACCTGTAGCTGCCCATGCATGGCAATTGACCCGCCGCGAGAGTCCGGGACCTTGAGGACCGCAATCTGATAGCGATGCTGTTCATCTGGGTGGTTACATAGTGAGTACTGTCGGATCAGATCATCACGGAGCTGAATATCGATGTGAGCGCCAGCGCTGAAGGCGGGTAAATCCCCGCCATCCGGGTCAGCCAATTCGAATGAAACGATATCGATGGCCTCGACAGTTCTGGAGACGACCTTGACGCTCATCCACTGACGAACGGATTGATGCAACATACCTGTACTGCCTTATGAAGTTCGTATTTGGGATCGCAGGCGGGCTTTTCATTTCGCCGTTTTTCATGCGATGCAATTTGGTGTCACGTAACACTAGGAGAGCATTGTCCTTGACGTGGGATAATTACTTCAGCCTGGGTGATCAGAAACGCAGGCCCCGCGCCGCTGGCCTGTCGATGCTAATCATCCGGCGTCATTGGGGCACTTGCGTATTTTCTATCGTCCAGAAACGATTTATGTCGGAAACAGGCTGGTCACTCGTCTAAGATATTGACGAAAGGACGTCTTATGGTCTCGATAAAGGATATGCTAAGGAAAGCGCGCACCGCCGTGCTTCGGCGCGGCATTTCAGGGCAGGATGCCGAGGACGTCGTACAGGAAGCTTTTCTGCGTGTCGAAGAATATGAACGCCGACAAGTCATCAGATCGAAGGAAGCTGTACTTGTTACCGCTGCTGTAAATCTGGCCATCGACCGCAAGCGGCAAAGACAGACATCCCCTTTCATAGATGTGGTGGATGCTCTCAATGTCGTCGCGGATCAAACGCCCGCCGCTGAAGATATCCTGCAAGCCCAGGCCAGGCTCAAGCGAGCCGCCGAAGGTCTGGCGCTTCTGCCTGAGCGTACACGCCGGATTTTACTGAGCCGACGGCTGGATGGGCTAAGTTATAAGGAAATAGCCTTAAGGGAAGGATTGACGGTCGCCGCCGTGGAGAAGCAGGTTGCACGGGCGACGCTTGAACTATTGAAGTGGGTAGACGGATGGTAAGCGCGGACACGAAAAAGCTGGAAGAGGCTCGTGCCGATGCAGCCACCTGGCTGGTCAAGCTCCAGGGAGACTCACGAAGCTCGGCGCTTGAGGCCGCATTTCGTCAGTGGCTGGAAACCGACCCCATTCATCAGGAAGCCTTTGATAAGGCAACCGAACTTTGGGAGCTGATGCCGGGCATTGCGGCCCTGCATCGGATTGAACAGGCCAACGACAACAAGCCTTCGACGAAAAGGCCAAGGCTCCGGCTGGCGGCTCCGATAGCTGCCGCCCTGGTATTGATACCGTTGGTGGGCGGATTTGCCTGGCTCAATCGCAATCCTGTCTATTCGACTGAAACAGGTGAGCAACGCACCGCCATTCTGAGCGATGGCACCCATATCGCGCTCAATACAGATACCAAACTCACTGTTCTTTATTCGCATGGTTTCCGGCGCGTCAGGCTCGATCGCGGTGAGGCGATGTTCGACGTCACCCACGACGCCAGCCGCCCGTTTATCGTCCAGGTAGGCGATGATCAGGTGCGCGCCCTCGGTACGGCCTTTGTGATCCGAAAGGCCAGGACCAACGCAGCCGTCACTCTGCTAAGAGGAAAGGTCGAAATTTCGCGCGGCACGGACCCGGCTGAAGTCCCTCCTTTCCAGGCGCCGCCCGCCCCACAAAAGCTGGCCGTACTGGCGCCGGGTGAGCGTGCCCTGATCGGCAACGACACGTCCGTCGTCCTAGACCATCCGCAAATGGAAGCTGTCACGGCCTGGCGTCATGGAGAAGTTCTGTTTTCCAATACGCGCCTGGCCGACGCGGCTCAGGAGCTGGCTCGTTATGGCGGACCCAATGTCGTAATGACGTCGCAGGCCGTAGCCGATATGCGCGTCTCGGGCGTCTTTGCCACGGACAAACCGGAAGAGTTCGCAGCCGCCGTCGCCGAGCTTCACGGACTACGGGTCGTAGAACAAGATGGTACGATTAATCTGGCTCGTTAGGGGTTACCGTTCGTCCAGATAACGGGGTGATAAGTTTTGCCCCAAGTCAGATAGGATATGGTTTCCAACTGAAAAATTCATGTCAGCTTTGAGACTTCCCAACGTCTTTTTTGACGTACCCGATAAAAAAACGTGTACCGCGAAACGATACTCAGGGATGAAACAATGAAGCTGCACACAAAGCTCCTTAGCTCAGGCGCGATCCTCGCCCTGGCCATGATGTCGGTTCCCGCGGCCTATGCCGAGGCAACCTTCGACTTCGATCTGCCGGCGCAACCGCTGGCCAATTCGCTGACGGCCGTCGGCCTGAAAGCCCACACCAATGTCGCCTTCTCGCAGGATGACGTGAACGGCCGTCAGGCCCCTGCCCTTCAAGGCAGCTATTCCGTGGATAGCGCTCTTACGGCCCTGCTTGCCGACACCCGGCTTACCATCCGGCACACCAACGGCGGCTCCTACGTGATTTCGCCAGCCGCCCCGTCTGTCGCCGCTCCAGCCGCAGCCGCGGCTGATCCGGTGCAGGTCGTTGTCACCGGCTCACGCATCATACGTAATGGCAATAACAGCCCGACCCCCGTCACCGTTATCAGTACCGAAGGCCTCCTGAAGCTGCAACCGACGAGCGTCGCCGAAGCCCTGTCGACCCTCCCCGCCTTTGCCGGTTCGCGCGTCGCCACCGGCAATGCTGGCACAGGCACAACCAACAATGCCTCGAACGTGATGAACCTGCGTGGCTTGGGGTTTACCCGTAACCTGATCCTGTTCGATGGCCACCGCGTCCCTTCAGCGACACAGGACGGCCTGGTCGATATCGCCATGATCCCGCAAATGCTTCTGAAGCGTGTGGATGTGGTGACCGGCGGTGTCTCGGCCGTCTATGGCTCGGACGCAGTCAGCGGCGTTGTCAACTTCGTGACCGACGAGAAATTCAACGGTCTGAAACTCAATGTGCAAGGCGGCGAATCCAGCCGTAATGACGATCAGACGTTTGATACCGGCGTCGCTTTCGGCACAAAGCTTTTCGATGGCAGGGGCCATATCGAGGGCAGTTATGAGTATCGCCGCGATCCCGGCATTTCGAGCCGCCGTTCGCGCCAGTTCGGTCTGGACGACATTACAGTCCAGGGCGGCGGTTCCGTCGCCAATCCCTACCATGTGACCTACGATACGCGCTTCAATGACAAGACGCTTGGCGGCTATTTCAATACCGGGCCACTCGCCGGCATGCAGTTCTCCGAGAATGGCGTCGTGTCTGCGTTCACCCACGGCACCGCGACCGGCACCAACGGGTTTGAAAGTGGCGGTGACGGCGGTTACTATGATGGTTCGCTGAAATCCGCCCTGAAATCGAGCCAGTTCTTCGGTCGTTTCGATTACGATTTCACCGACACCCTGCATGGGTATCTACAGGTCGCCCAGACCGACAATACGTCCGTCAGTTACGGCACCTGGAATCTCATCAATAAACTAAAGATGAGTTCAACCAATCCGTTCCTGTCTTCCGCCGTGCAGGCACAACTCGCCGCGTCTCCGACCTTCACCTATAGCAAGATCCTGTCGGACATGCCGCGGGTCAACACCAACACGGACACGTCTCAATACCTGATCATAGCCGGCCTCAATGGAAAGCTGAGCGATAACTGGACATGGGAAGCCGCGGCGACGCACAGCCAGAGCAAGATCACCACGACCGATGATAATAACATCGACAATCAAAAGCTCTGGGCGGCTCTCGATGCCGTTACCGATCCCGGCAGTGGCCAGATCGTCTGCCGCGTTTCCATTTCAAATCCGGGCCTATATCCCGGCTGCGCCCCGCTCAATCCGTTCGGCCCGACCTCTGAGAGCGCTGCTTCTCTCTCTTACATCACTCAGGCGACCTCTTTTACCGGCATGACGACCCTGGACGACTTCACCGCCAGCGTTTCCGGGAGCGCGTTCAACAACTGGGCCGGCCCGGTAAAGGTCGCCGCGTCGGCTGAATGGCGCCGGTTGGGTTATGAGGGCACCAGTACCGCCCTGCCGACCGATCTGGCGAACTGCACCGGCCTTGCCTACAACTGCACCCAGGGCAAATCGCTGCGCTGGGCGAACGGCACACTCGCCAATCGCTCCTATGTCGAGCAAACCGTCAGTGAAGCGGCCCTTGAAACAACGATCCCACTGCTTAAGGACAAACCCTTGGCGCAGGACGTCAATCTGGATCTGGCGGCCCGCTACACCAATTACGATACGAGTGGTACGGCGACGACCTGGAAGGTGGGGATTGACTGGCACTTCAACGATGGCCTCAAGTTTCGCGCGGCCACTTCGCGCGATATTCGGGCGCCGAACCTGAACGATCTCTATCAGCCGACGACCATCACGACCGGCACCTTCACCGATCTGCTGACCGGCCAGAACCCAACGGTCACGATTACGGCCGGTGGCAATGCTGATCTGAAGCCGGAAGTCGGCCATACCACCACGGCAGGCTTCGTTTACAAGCCGCACTGGCTGCCAGGCGCCAATTTCGCGCTTGATGGCTACTATATCGAGATCGAGGGCGCGATTACCAATGTCCAGGGCACCAACCCGACGGTTCAGCAGCAATGCTATCTGAGTGGCGGTTCTTCACCCTATTGCCAACTTCAGGTTCGCCCGAATGGCTACACGGACACGTCGGCCTCGAACGCGGCAACGGCCTTCTACAGCGAAGTCATCAATATCTCGACCATCAAGACCTATGGTGCCGATTTCGAGGGCAACTATGCGACCAGGGCCTTCGATAACCCGCTGACCTTGCGCGCTCTGGTGACCTGGCAACCACATATCCTGTACGTCCAACCGGGCCTGCAGAATATCGATATGGGTGGCGTCTCCTATAGTTCCAACGCCCTGCAGGCCAGTCCCAAGCTCCGGGTCAGCCTGATCGCCGATTATACGATCGGCAACTTCACGGTTGATCTGCAGGAACGCTGGCGCAGCGAGCTGAAATGGACGGGCGACTCGACGCAGGTTTTCTCGACCAAGCCGACAGCGGCTGTCGCCTATACCAATATCAACCTCTCCTACATGTTGAAGTCGCAGGCCTGGGGTGACACGCAACTCTTCCTCAACGCGCAGAACCTGTTCGACAAGCAACCGCCTGCAGCCGCGTTCGTGGGCGCCAACGGCAATATCGGTGTCTTCGGTGGCTACGCCCTCGGAGATGATCCGATCGGACGCTACATCACGGTCGGCATCCGGATGCGTCGCTAATCGCGACAGACATCCAGGATACGGGAATAGCCGCGTACCAGTTTGGCTATTCCCGGTTTCCCTTCCCCCGACCAGGTTCCCGTTTCAGGCAAGTGGAGTATTCTCATGATGTATTGGCATCGTCTTTGCGCGCTGATCAGCGCCCTGTTGATCGCCTATGTTGTCGTGACCGGTGCGGGTATTCAGCTTTCCGACATGCGCGCCCTCGTCACTCATGCGCCTGAGACCGATCCCGATATGCTGATGATGCGTCAGCATATTGATGGCCCGCCCAATTATGCCATTGTCACCGCGTCTGACTACACGAATCCTGCCCTGCCGGCCGGGCTCGACTACCAGGCCGCCAATACAAGAGCCGCCGCGCTCGGCCACATCGCGGCACCCGGCACCGATTTGCGGCTTGTTGAGTTGCGCATGATAGCGGGGCATCCGGCCGCCCATGTGCAAATGGGTACCACGCAGCTTCTGTTCGATCTGGCCACCGGAGCCCGTCTACCAGTCACGGACCTGCCACCGCCCGCACCGAACAAGGTGTCTTCGCCGCGCGCTTCGTTCAAATACTTCCACAAGTTCACCTTCTGGGGCCGCTGGGCGACAGGCATCAATGCGCTGACGGGCATCGCCCTCTGCACACTCATCATTACGGGCCTCATTCAGTACATCCGACTGTACAAGGCCCGCCTGAAACTCGATCGCCCCACGCCCTTCTGGAAAGCCGCTAACTGGTGGCGGACACTGCACCGCTGGACAGCCGTCGGCGCCGGGATATTCGTGGTCTGGATCGCTCTGACCGGTCTGGCGCTTTCGATCGACAATTTCGGCGCCTTCATCAGCATTGCCACGTCAGCCAAGCCTACGGGCCCTGATCCCTTCACCGGTGATCTGTCCTCACCGATAAAAAATGCTGAACTGCCGTCAATGACCCAAACCACACTTACCGCGTTCAATCACCTTAAACCGGGCACGGGCATCAAAGTGATCCGCTTGCGCTATTTCGTCGGCTATCCGCAGGGTGTTATCCTCGCGGCGGACAAAGCCACCACCCAACTCGTCTTCAATACGCAAACAGGCGCAAGAATGTCGATGCACGAGGCCGGATATCCGAACCTCAATTTTCCCTCCGGCTGGGAATGGCATCAGCGCCTGAAGCGCCTACACCGCGGGGACTTCTTCGGCATGCCGGGCCGCTGGCTGGATACGATCGGCGCCCTCGCCCTCGTCTACTTATGCCTGTCGGGGATAGTCATGTACGTCCAGCTCTGGCTGGCCCGCCGATGCACCGGTCGTAGCGCCCTGATCTGGTGACCCGGTTTAAGAAGGAGCTTCAATCATGATCAAAGCAATCCTGTCCGGCGCGCTGATCGCCCTCATCCCGGCTTCTGCCTGGGCAGCGGACGTGCCCGCCATGGGCCACACGCCAGAACTTGTCATCCGGTCCGTCACGGCCAAGACGCAGATGCCACTTGTGGTCACCAGTCCCGCCTTTCATAACCAGGCTGATATCCCCTTCGAGAACACACAGTATCGTGGCAATCACTTTCCGGGCCTGCACTGGAGCAAAGGGCCTCACGGAACAAAATCCTATGCAGTGATCATGCAGGGGGCGCCTGACCGTGAGGGGGCAAAAACCAGCATACATCTGGTCTTGTTCAACATACCGGCAACCACTAACGCCCTGTCTCCCGATATGACCACGCCACCCGAAGGCGCGGTCTACGGCCCGAACGTCCACGGCCCGAACCAGCCCTATTCCGGTCCCCATACCCACACGCTCGCGAAACACGCCTATCACCTCCAGGTCTTTGCACTGGATGTAGTCCTGCCGTCAGCGCCCGATCAAACCTACGAAGCCATCGAAGCCGCCATGCATGACCATGTCCTGGCCGATGGCGATCTGATTGGATACGCCGCCATAGACCCGCAATCGCCCGAAGCGAAGGCCTTGCTGCCAGCTTCAGATCACTAGCCCTTTCGATGCTCACGAGACATACAGAAATGAGTCCCATGTCAAACCGTAAAAACATCGCATTACTTACCGCTGCACTTCTCCTCGGCGTGACAGCACCGATCTCCGCTTACGCGGCCATTTCGGGCCCGGTTCGGATTACGAGTGGCCAGTTACAGGGTGTCGAAGGCCACGATGCGTCGGTCACCGTCTTCAAGGGCATACCCTATACAGCCCCACCGATTGGCGATTTGCGCTGGCGCGCCCCGCAAGTATCCGCAAGCTGGCAAGGCGTCCGCCAGGCGGCCCAATTCGGCGCCATCTGTCCGCAGGAATTGAGACCTGACGATAAGACCACCATGAGCGAAGACTGCCTGACGGCCAATGTCTGGACAACCGCAGCTTCCTCGAAAGAAAAACGACCGGTGCTTGTCTGGATCTATGGCGGGGCTTTCGCCGCCGGTTCCGGCTCTCAGAATACGTTCGATGGCGAAGGACTGGCACGTAAAGGCGTCGTGGTGGTCACCTTCAACTATCGCCTCGGCGCTCTGGGTTTTCTGGCGACGCCTGAATTGAGCCAGGAATCAGGTCACAAGGCGTCGGGCAATTACGGCCTGCTCGATGACATCGCCCTGCTGCAATGGGTCAAGGCCAACATCGCCGCCTTTGGTGGCGATCCGGATCAGGTGACTATCGCCGGTCAATCCGCCGGCGCCGGGTCCTGTGGCTTCCTGTCGATGTCGCCCCTGGCGAAAGGTCTGTTCAAACGCGCCATTCTGGAAAGCCATGCGCGCTATTCCCGTGATCTCGAACTGCGCTATCTCTCCGTTTCCTGGCGGTCTCTGGCTTCCGCCGAAGCCGCCGGCGTGCAGTTTTCGGCCTCTCGCGGCGCGCATTCCCTCTCCGAATTGCGGGCCATGCCGTGGCAGAACCTGATCGTCAGCGGCAACATGCCGGACGAGAGCGTCTATACCGGCAGCCCGGCCAAGCCTCCCTTGTTCAGGCCGGTGGTCGATGGCTGGGTGCTGCCTCATGACTACAGCGAAACCTATGCTCTGGGCGCACAGAACAATGTCTCGATTATCACCGGCAACAACAAGGACGAAACCGGGGCCGTACCAGAGACCGCCTTTGCCGCCCTGCGCGCGCCCGGCCAGACACCCCGCCCCGGTTCGCCACATGTCAACGTCAACCTCGCCGATTTCCAGAGTGCGGCGAAGGCCAAGTTTGGCGACATGGCCGATGAATTCCTGAAACTCTACCCCGCATCGAACGATGACGCGGCTGCCTTGCAGAACAATGCAGCCGCGCGCGACAATTCACGTGTTTCCACCTATCTGTGGGGCACGGACTGGGCGAAATCCGTCAAGCTACCCGTTTATACCTACTTCTGGACGCATGCCATGCCCGGGCCTGACCGCGACAGGCGTGGTGCCTTCCACGGCTCAGAAATCAATTATGTGTTCAATAACCTCTACGCCACCGATGCGCCCTGGACCGACGAGGACCGTAAGATCGCCGACACCATGTCATCATACTGGGTCAACTTCATCAAGACCGGCAATCCCAACGGACCTGGCCTGTCAGAGTGGCCGGTATACGAAACCGCTAAGCCACGCGTGATGGCTCTGGGTGACCAATGGGGCCCTATCCCGGTCGCCAATAATGCTCGCCTGGATTTCTGGAAACGGTTCATGAGCAAGCAGGACGCCTGGTAGCCTCCACTAACTGCCCGCATCTTCCCCGCGGAGCTATTCCTCTCCGCCACCTGGACGGCATGTGAAAGCATGTCGTCTTTTTTTGCCCTAGCGAGATGGTATTATTCTCCCTCAAAGCCGCGCACTGCTACTCTAATCTAATGGCCTGGTCATTTTTTGAATTTTCCGGCCTGTCGAACGTGGTCTATTTATAAAACCAGTTATAGCGTTCATAGTCAGGACATTTCGAAAGCATCTGGATCAGCCGCTATATGGCCACGGACGAGGCAGAACGAAGATCGTGGTTTTACAAAGAAGTGCTGCCCCATGAGGCCGCACTGACGGCCTATGCCTCGCGATACTGCCGCAACAACAGCCAGGAAGCGCGCGATCTCGTCCACGAGACCTTCCTGAAACTGCTGGCCTATCCGGACTGGCGCACCGTGCAGAATCCCGCGGCCTTCGCCACCACGACCCTGCGCAATCTGGCGATTGGTGAATTGCGGCGCCGAAAGATCGTCTCTTTCAACTCCTTTGCCGACCTGGATCGCCTGGGCAGGCACGACGGGCAACCGGCCGCCGATCGTGTGGTTGAAGCACGCGATGAGCTTCGCCTGCTGGCGGAAATAGTGAAAGATCTGCCGCCACAGTGCCGACGGGTGTTCGTACTGCGGAAAGTCCAGGGATTATCTCATGCCGAGATAGGGGAACAGCTTGGCATAAGCGTCTCTACCGTTGAAAACCATCTGACGAAGGCCCTGCGTATCTGCGCCGAGCGCATGGCGCAGCAATCGGCGCCGGGACAGCGGCTTTCGGCACGTAAGCGTACAGGAATTGAGCATGGATAGAGAGCGAATAGACGAGGAAGCCGCACGCTGGGTCGTGCGCCTGTCCGATCCGCCCTCAGAGGTGGATCGCTCAGCCTTCGACGTCTGGATGGCGCAAGGTGGTGAGCATGAGCTGGCCTATATGCGTGCCCATATTGCCTGGCAGCGCCTGGATCGGATGGCCGCCCTGCCCATTCCTGATAGCCTTCTGGAGGAAGACGCAATAGATATGCCAATTCCCCTTGCCTTGAAACGTCCGCCGCGCCGGGAAAATCTGAAGCGCTTCATTCCCATCGCGGCCAGTTTTATCGCCGTATCGGCCGTCCTGAGTCTCACGATCGCCGTAGCCACACCCCACGCCTATGCCACGGCGCTGGGCGAGCAAAGGACCATCCGCCTTTTCGACGGCACAACTATCGACCTCAATACCGACACACGGATCGTGGTCAGCTACGGATTGCGAACACGCACGGTCAAACTGGAGCGCGGCGAGGCCATGTTCCATATCGCCAGCGCCAGGCGCCCTTTTGTGGTGCACACCGCCACGGCCCACCTCAACGCACAATCGGCAGATCTGTCCGTGCGTGCGACGGGGAACGCCACCCAAGTGATTGTCACCCATGGTTCGGCGGAGGCCACGGACATCCATCCGGGTGCCCAACAGGTCAGCCTGACCTCCGACATTCAGGCGATTGTCTCCGGACCGGCGCCTCAACTGACCCATCTGTCGGCAGACGATATGCAACGGGTCATGGCTTGGCGAAAAGGCATGATCGCGCTGAATGGCCAAACGCTTAGCCAGGCGGCGGCGGAGTTCAATCGCTACAATGAAAAGAAGATTGTCGTCTCCGGCCGGGCAGCGCAAAACATACGGGTCGGCGGGCTGTTTCGGTCGACCGACGTCAACCGGTTCGTGCTAGGCGTCGTCAGCACCTTTCCGGTGACGGCCTCCGAGGATAATCAGGGCGATATCGTGCTGAAGGAAAAGCTCTAGACGTAAAGACCGGCACCGCCGGCAATAATAAAGGCCGCAAAGGCCGATACAGAGGAAGGGAATACGTGCGCGATCAGGGGATCACAGGCACGGCCAGGTTATGGAGGGGATCGCTGTGCCTGCTGGCGCTGACGACGTTTCCGGCTGCCGCCTTGGCGCAATCCCGCCACAGCTACAATATTCCGGCCGAGGATGCCGTTCAGGGCCTGCAGGCCTATGCCCGCCAATCCGGCCAACAGGTGCTTTTCCCTTACGAGCTGCTGGCCGGGAAAAAGGTGCGCGGTATTTCCGGCACGCTCGATGACGATGTCGCGCTCAATCGCCTGATCGAAGGCCTCGGCCTGACGGTCAATGCCCTAGATGGCTCGCTGATCACGCTTCGGGCTACGGAGCCCGTGCTGGAAGTGGCACCGCCCGAAATCATCGTCACGGCCCGGCGGCAAAGAGAAGAAATTTCGAAGACACCCGCAACGCTTGCAGCCGCCACGGGCGGGCAGCTCACTGAAGCCGGCGTCTACGATGCGGCACAACTCCAGTATCTGATTTCCGGCCTGCTGGTCAGCCACGACCGGCAGGGCCTGAACATCAGCATACGCGGCGTCACGACAACCGACACCACCACCAAGGGCCAGCCCGGAATCAACTTCAATACGGATGGTATTCCGGTCAGCCGCTCGGAAGAACAGGCCCTAGGCTTCTTCGACCTGGCGCGCGTCGAGGTACTGAGCGGGCCACAGGGTACGCTCTACGGCAAGAGCTCCACCGGCGGCGCGATCAATGCCATCACCAATGCCCCCGCCCAGCAGTTCGAAGCTACCGCCACCGCGGAAGCTGGCAACTACAATGCCCGGCATCTGTTCGGTATGGTCAATGTGCCCCTGACCGACCAGATTGCCGTTCGTGCCGCCATCGATGCGCAAGCGCATGACGGCTATGTCGACCTGCTCGATGGTGCGGGCCGCATCGTTGGCCACGCCAATGATCAGCAGACAACCAATGGACGCTTGAGCCTGCTGGCCACGCCGGGCGCCGGATGGACGATTCACGCCAGTCTGACATCCGGCAGCGTTGGCGGCGTCGGCTATGGCGACAACGGCACCACACTGTATATCAACGAAGCCCATTCCGGCCAAGGCACGCTGACCGGTTTCGCC